>Ga0315287_10008425_pt1 | contig 10415 bp, 10 predicted proteins | sample YL17G11_0_MG_FD_205037 | JGI IMG/M metagenome (GOLD analysis project Ga0315287, IMG submission 205037) | Sediment microbial communities from Yellowstone Lake, YNP, Wyoming, USA - YL17G11_0 | ecosystem: Environmental > Aquatic > Freshwater > Lake > Sediment | place: USA: Wyoming | collected...
CCCACGCAGCCGATTCATTCCCCGCAAACCCGTGGTTTCCCAGAGGCCATGGATCGTGCTCACCAGTCTCCTTGCACCGATTTTCTTTCGAATGCAGAGAGCCAGAAGGTTTTCCTTATTACGATGTGAGTGAATCAACTCAATCTTACGCCCTTGGAATAGACGACTCGCCTCTTGAACGAGACCTGGAAATGCGGCACTCGATTCAGAAATCACGTGCGTTTCGATGCCGGAGGATCGAAGTGCGGCTGTCAGCTGGCCTTCGTTCAACGAAAGGGCGATCAGACGGATATCGTGATAGCGTTTGAAGCCAGCGAGCAACAAGGCTATCATGTGTTCCGCGCCGGCCCACAAATCTCCTGAAAATACGTGGAGCACAGTCACTGGCTTCAATTGAGACGCTGCCTCCTGCAAGGCATTCCTATCTAGATCCACGATGGTTGTACCCAGCAAGATGAAAGGCAAAGAGCTTAGGCGTATTCGTCACGTCGTTGTGGATATTAATACGTTTCAGCCCAAATCGCCGTGACGGCAATCGATCTTCATAGCCGAATTCTGTCGTCGTGGCCGCCGCGTAGCCGGCAGCCTCAACCGATCGCTCCACCTCCGCCGACCAGTCGCCGTTCGGATAGCAAAAGACCGGAACTGTCACGATCGGTTTCTCCCTGAGCGTTTTCCATGACCCTTCGACTTCACGAAGTACTTCATTCGAATCCAAGTGGGTCAAAATTCTGTGCGTGGCCGAATGTGAGCCAAACGACACCCCGGCGGCAGACATTTCCTGCGCTTCTGCCCAGTTGATTACTTGCCGGTCCCGCGGGAGCACAACGCCGAGTTGACCTGCCCAAGCAGCGATGAGGGCATCGATCTGTTCTTGCGCCAGCGCCTTGCAGTGCTCGATAATCGCATCCGCGTCCACCCTGTTCATCGACATCCCCACTGCGGCAAGCCACGAGAATTCACCCTGGAGGACAGTGTCTGCCTGCCTCCGCTTCTCCTCGTTCTGCCAGGTAGCGTGACGGCCCAGCCAGACGATCTGTTCCGGCCAGAACCATCGATCAGTCCCGATAAAGGTCGTCGGCAGGAAGACGGTGGCAGGCAGTGCATTTCGCCTGAGAACCGGCAAGGCGTACACATAGTTGTCTAACCAGCCATCATCGAAGGTCACCACACAATATCGCTCCTCAGCGTTCCACATTTGTTCCGACCAGAGACGCAAGAGTTCGGCAAACGAAATTACAGAGAAATACTGCTTAATAAACTGCATCTGCATCTCAAATGTCTCAGCCGTCACGTACATCCCCGGCTGAATGTACTCGGCATCCAGCTCTTTCTTCGAGACGACCCGGTGGTAGGTCAAAATAACGACCTTTCCACGCAGATGCTCAAGATATCCAGGGTACAACGCATACAGCTCCGCTGCACAGCGGCGAGCCCATCCCTTCACCTGCCCTAGCGCTTTGATGGTTCCCATGCGACGAGTCGCTCGCCCGACCAATACCGGACCCAGGCCTGGAAGATCGAGGCATTGACCAAGAGAAAAAAGGAAGACAGCTTAATGATGGGAAGGCGCAAGAGCGGTTTCCAAAGTATACCTCCGAGTGCCACCGAGTAGAACAGAATCTGGGTTAGAAACAACATGGCATACCATTGCGAAGAAAGAGCCAGAAAGGCATTGCTGATAAACGCTGTCATCATACCGAACGGGACAAGCCACCGGCAGAGCTTGTGACTGAGCAGTTGCCAGGCGAATACGGAGTGTCTCAAGGGATTGACTAACGTCAAACTTCTCATAAACACTGAAATCCCTCGCAGAACTGTCCGCACTTTCCGGTCATATTCCTTCCGCTCATCGGCAATATTCTTGTAATACCCTATGCTATCCGGATCGGCCACGCCTCGAAGCCCCATTCGCATGCTGTTCAGCACAGTATTGAAATCGCTTTGGAGATCATCCGACCAGGCCTGCTTGCAGACCACACTCCGCGCAGCAAAGAACGATCCACTAAGCCCCACTAACGAATTCACGCGCGTCTCCAAGGACCTCAGAAACATTTCATATCGCACATAGGCGCCTTCTCCGCTCACCCGACCGTCCTGATCAACAAAGCGATCGACACTGCTCACACACCCTACTGTCGGATCATGAAAATTCTTCACGATGTTCGACACCGCCTGTTCAGTGAGTATTGTGGCCACGTCGGAAAACACGAGAATCTCCCCCTTCGCCACCTCCACAGCCAGCTTCTGTGCGGCTTCCTTTCCCTTTCTCACAGACGCTCGAACCAATTGGATCCCCCGGTCTCCATAGGACTTCACGATCTCGTCGGTCTTATCAGACGAACAGTCAGAGGCCACCAGAATTTCGAGATTCGAGCGCGGATAGACAAGCTTCAGCGTATTCTCCATCTTGTCCACAATGCGCTTTTCTTCGTTGTAGGCAGTAATGATAAACGTGACTGACGGGCTCACATCCGCCTTCTTCACTCGTCGTGTCCTCAAGAGGGAAACCATTCCCAGCGCCAACGGATACCCCGCATAGGCATAGAAGACGAATCCTACCGACACCCAAAATACTGTTTCGATGCAGCCAGACAAATTCATATCTTGCAGACCTTCTATTTTCCAGATAGAGCGGGCCGATGATCAGAGACATGACCTGAAGTCTACGTGTCCCCTGATACCGTCGGAACCGAACGGCATCCCTGACTTCCCAGCACCCGATCAATCTTCAGACGATCTCGTTCCTTTACAAACTGATGAGTCGGCAACGTGACCAAACGATCGACAACTTCCTGAGCGCCAGCGCATTTCCGGCTGGCCAACCGGCTGGCGAGCTCTGGAATCTCTTGGATCGTGGCCGGATAATTTGGGCTCACTCCTGCCCCTTCCTCGCGGCTCTGCCAGCATACCGCCTCTTTCGTTTCTCGATCTCGCAACATCACAGGAAGCCTGAGGTAGATAGCCTCTTTCCCCGTGATCGGCCTTATACCTCTGTGAAGAAGATCCAACCCGTCGATTAACCAGCAGGCACGAGCTACCCGCCCTTGATTGGCCAGAGCCAAACGCCGTTCCCACCCCTGAAGCTGATGCGCGCGAACCTCATCCATGCGGTACATCGGAAAGTCAGTATGGAACTTTGTCTCGCCTAACCGTAGAAAGGGAAGCCCTGCAGGGAGCCAGTACAGCAGCGGATGAAGAAAGAAGCGCATCATCACCATTTCAAGCCAATTCCGAACGACTTCGCCGCGAGGGCCTTCCGGCAAGGTCGCATACTCGGCCTTGATCTTCTCAGCGATGGATAATGATCTCGTAATAATAATTCCCCCTGTGCCACACGTGAGATTCTTCCCACGTCCCAAACTAAAGAAGGCTACGTCCCCTAGCGTTCCGAGAAGTCGTCCCCCCGACTGTCCTCCCATCGCCTGAGCCGCATCTTCAACCACCACGATGCCCTTCCCCTCACACAGTCGCTTTACACGGTCTACATCCGCCGGACGACCAAAGAGATGGGTCGGCACGACACAGAGAACGTCTTCGTTGATTAAGCCCTCAAGCTCTGCAAAATTGAAATCGAGCGTCTCCGGTTCGACGTCACAGAGCACCACTTCCAAACCAGCCTTGACAATCGCGGACGGCACGGAAAAACAGGTATAGGCAGGAACGATCACTCGCCGTCTTCCGCTCGACGCCGCGAGCGCCTTGAGAATCACCGCCAAAGCCGCTTTTCCAGACGACACCAGGAACACCTCCCTGGCCGAAAATTTGGCCTTCAGCTCTTGTATCAATCGAGCGCGATATTTGACACCACCCCAAAGGCTGCTCGTCGCACGAATGAGATCCCATAAAGTGATCGGAGCGGCAGTTGGAGAAAGAGTCCGCTGCGGCATCATGGCAAATACTTCACAATATGCGGACCAATCAGATTGGCCACAGGCAAGGGCAGGCGTTGCCAAACGGAAATGGCTGCCTTGAACTTTGAATTGTCCGGATTCAACTCCGGGATACTCTGCCCTCCGGCCAGCCAGTAATACCAATGCAGCTGGCGAGGGTGAGCCCCCCATTGTTGCTTGAATCGATACGTTCCACTATTTACTGACGATCGGCCAAAATCAAACTCCTTGAATCCTTCGCGGCAGGCAAACTCTAACACCGCGGCATACAAGAGCATGTTGGGAGCCAGCCGACTAAATCGCTTGTCTGACGCTGCCCAAGGGATCTCCAACGTGCTGCGAAAACCATACAATAGGCCCGAGGCAAGAGGAATTCCCTTCAGCGAGACCACACACAGTCGCACTTCTTTGGGAAAGGTTTCGACAATCGACTGAAAGAACCCTTTCTCATACACAGGCGTACCCAAATCCCGCATGCATCGAGCAAACACACGATAATAATCTTCGAGCAGCTCCTCGCCGCCGACGCGGACGTCCATCCCCTCTTTTTGCGCCCGCCGGATTTGGCTCCGCAACTTGGAGGGAAAGGCCTTCAGCAAGGTCTCATAGTCCGGAGAGAGCGCGAGTCTCATCGAAACTTTGCGGGAACGAACCGGCCAGTCGGTTTCAATAGGTTCAGCCTGTCTCAATTCGATGTGAGCCGCTCCGACATGCCTAGCCGTTTCCGCCGCCGCCGCCAGAAGGGCAAGACGAACATCGGCGCGATCGGCCAGTACTCCACCATAATTAAAGAAGGCCATGGATGTGAGGAAACATCCGAACATCGGACTCTTCGTCAATATTAGGGGAAGGACCCCATGGACCATCCCTCCTTCATCCCTGGCCATCAGGTAGTACGTGCGATGCCCGAACACCCTCCCGACCACATGGCGCCAGGCCGTCAGATGGTATCCCGTTGCTTTCTGATTCTCGCCGACGTATCCATCCCACGCCGCTTCCTCTTCCCGCCGCACTACCTGGCAAACAGTAATACTCACTTTAGACCATCCTCGAGTTCTCTACCTTGGGTTCCCATCCCAGTAGTTGCATAGCACGGCAAATATCAGGACGCCGCACCTTCGCATCATCGGCCGGCAAGGGCTCATGCTCGATCTTGCTATTTGAGCCAGTCAGCTTGAGCACCAACTCCGCAATCTATTTGACGGTCTGTTCTCGCGGATTCCCCATATTCAAGGAATCGTGCAACGTCTCCGGAATCGGCTGCTCAGAATTCGTCAAGAAACTCGTGTTGTTCGCACGCTCTGTAACCGACTTATCAGGGTCGATTAGCAAAAGCTCCATAATGCCCCGAACAAGGTCATCGGCATAATAGAAACTGCGAGTCTGGTTGACATATCCAAACACGGTAAGCGGTTTACCTTCGAGCGCTTGGGCTATGAAATTTAAGACCACCCACCCATCGTGCGGGCACATCCGAAGACCGTCGGTATGAAAGATCCGCACGATGCGAGTGTCGACCCCGTGAGGCCATCGTCAGTGCTCCGGCGAACCGTTAGGCTTTGTCGTACACCCCTCGATGACTGATCGGATTCATGTTCCCCCAATAGGATTCTGACTGAGGATTTACTAAGGGATCACCATAAACTTCTGAAATACTAGCTAGTAAGAAGCGCGTGTTCTTGGCCTTCGCTAATCCCAGAGCTTTGTGGGTTGCCATCGTCCCAACTTTGAGCGTCGAGATGGGCATATCCAGGTAATCCGCCGTAACCCGCCCGGTATTACCGAGACGCTCTTAATGGAGCCGACGGCTAGCTCAAGGCACACCACCAACTTGACTGACGGACTAGCATCGCCGGTCAGACGGGGTATCAATCATGCCATACTGGGATCGCTGCCCGTCCGATAATGTCAACTTTTATATTAGGGCCCGGTAGTCTTGGTAGGCTCGTTTCCAAGAGAAATCAGTTATTACGCGCCGGTAGAGCCGCTCCCCAAGGTCACGTGCGAGATCTGTGTCGCATAAGACGCGACCGAGCGCAGCAGCGAGCGCTCTCACATCATCCGGCTCCACCAACAGCCCGGTCTCTCCATCGACGACAATTTCAGGAATCCCGCCCACACGGCTTGCCACAACAGGAAGACGATAAGCGCCTGCTTCGAGAATGGCTATGCCAAAGGGCTCAGCACGAGAAGGCAGGCAAAAGGCCTTCGCATGTTCCAAGTACAAACCAACTTGGGCATGAGGGACACTCTCAAGAAACAGTACATCGTTCGCAACCCCAAGTTCTCCTGCGATCATTCGCAGAGCCGATTCTGCCTCGCCAGCCCGACCAATAAGGACTAGCGCAAGGCCAGCTCTGGCGCGCTGCACTTCGGCGAACGCTCGCAGGAGGATATCTAGGCCTTTCTTCCGCTCCCACGTAGCTACAGTCATTATGAATTCGCGATTGAGCAAAACCGCTGGAAGTCCGTTCGCGCGATCCACGTTGTTTACAAAATAATGTATATCCAGCCCGTTCTGAACCGCGTGAACATTGGGAGCTGCCTCGCCCGCGAATTCACTAACGTCTGCGGAAAACGCTTTTGAGCAAGCGACAATAGCGGTCGCAGAATGGAGCACGAATTTCCATAGCGCACGCTCAATGCGCCCCGCCCCCATGGCGTTGCTTAGATCAGCACCGTGAAATGAAATAATTAATGCGCCTCGGTATAGGCGCAAAAAGCGCAACAGTGCGAACGGAAACACGCTGAGGCTTGGAAAGTGAACGTTGAATGCCAACACTCGGTGACGTCGACAGAACCGCAGCATATCGAATATCCAAACCGGCGATGCGAGAACCCACTTCAGGAACCCAACGATCGAGCCGCGTTCCGTCCAAGGTGACCATAGCCGCACGTATACAGTACGGCGCCCGTCAATCAATCGCTCAATTGGGCTCAAGGCCGACCATTTCGATACCATAATCAGCGGCTGCATTTCGCCGGCCAAGAGCATTTCGCGGTGGAGATTGGCTACAACTTGGCTCACTCCTCCCGTATGATGCAAGTCCCAGGGAAGGATGAATACGTATCCGGGCTGCATCGAGACTGGATTGCCCGCTTGAGGTGATGGATCTGAAGTCACCTTCTTATTCCATCCAGGAAAGACTTCACCAGGCTTCATTCTTCATTCTTGGATTCGGAACGAGATTCCTGCTCCATGTGAGGGCAAGCCTATTTACGGCAAAGCTTCCTTCATCAATGACCTCCGCGAGACTCAGAAATCTACTCTCAAATTGTCGTTAAATCTCGCCAGCAGCATTAAATTTAATATTCGCTGCCCCCGCGCAGGAGGCGGCGCAGCCTTCGCCCGTCATGCCCTTCCGCCACCGCAAAGGGTTAAAAATGCGAGCGAACCGAAGGAGGGTATAAATTAGAAACCCGCAGATCAGCCACGTAAGATGTCTCCAGTCAATAGTAGCCGGATTCTTGAGCAGAGACCGTATTTCCCAATACATGGTTTTTATCACTTGCACGTCTGCACGGAGTATGTGCTTCGCGAAAAATGCTCCTCTACTGCTGATATACACTTTTCGCAATCGATCAACTGTATCGGCGTCCCTCCGGCCGTGGTCGTGATAGGTCAGCAATTGAGGTGAGTATACCAAGCGCTTTCCTGTAAGAGCGACTCGATAGATCAAGTCAGCGTCCTCTGCTGCCGAAATGCAGGCGCCGGGCCCGAAGTCTGTATCGAATCCTCGCGCCGTGGTCAGCACTGACCGGCGCATAACCAAGCACGCACCGATAAACAAGTTGTATGCATCGGAGACAGTCGAAAACAGCTCGCGACTGCTAAGAGTGCGCACCGATATCCGAAAGTCGTTGGGATTGAACAATTCCACCCGACCGCACAGTAGGACCAAATCCGGATCACTAGAAAATTCGGAGGCAATGGTGGTCAACCAATCACGGCTGGGATAGACGTCATCGTCGAGCAAGGCCACGATGTCGCCCCGCGAAATGCGGATACCCGCGTTTGCGGCACCGCTCTTTCCAGGTTTTCCTATAAAAACGCGGCTTAGATTTATCCCAAGCGCCTTTTCCGCCTCGGCGCAAACGGAGGAACTACCGTCTTTCGATCCATTGTCCACCACTATCACTTCAAATTGGATGCCCTTGGGAATGTCGATGGCCGCGATCGCCGTTAGCAAATTTCTCAGCTTGGCAGCACGGTTATGAGTTGGAATAACGACGCTGACGAACAACAGAGCCTCCGACAAGATTGTTTGCGAATTCTCGGCAACGAACAGAACAGCTGGTGCCAGATTGTGGCCTTCAATGCCGGCCCATTGGCCATCTATGAGTTCTCTAAGCGGAGCCGGCCACCAATTCCGCTTCTGAAATCATGCTAAGACCGAAAGACTTCCCCAATTACGGCAAGGACTGCGCCAAAATACGGCGGAGTCGGCCCACCACTGCCGCCGCCGTTCTCTTGGGGTTGAGGACAAGATCCAATATGTAGAAAGACGCATAGGCAGCTAGCCGGGCCGTACTCAAGGGGTAGCCCACCGAATCGAGTTTTTTACGGTGGAAACTCCAGAACTCTCGCCCGCGCCACTTGAAAATCTGCTCCCCTAGGTAACGGTAGTACTCCTGGAGGAGCTCCGGTATCCGATCATTCAGCTCCTCGTAGCTGAGGTATTTCTTACCGTACCTCACGAGCTCGCCTAACATGGCAGGAAGATATGTGTTAATTCTACCAGAGAACAAGCTCAGCGTGCCCTCCTCGTCCCGACGGAAAGTCAAGACTTGGTGGACAAATCCAAAGTCACGATCACCCAGAAACTCCAAACAGGCTTCCGCGTCCGCATGAAGATTGGACTCGTTGAAGAACGCAAGGCGGCTCGACACAATGTCGGACCGGTAGAGGACAGAGGAAGGGGTGCCAAACACGTAAGCCCCCCCCAGAAGCCTCAAACGGCATGCCTCACGGCCTCCCGATACGATGGCACCAGGGTACGGCAGGCCAACCCACAACACTTTCGCTTTTGCAATTCCGTAAGCTCCCACGATAGCTACGCTCGGGTTATCCTCGGCGAGGCGGATCATCTTTTCGAGGCATTCGGGGAAAAGCAAGTCGTCCGCGGCGATCACCTTGCAGTACTTGCTATCCGGCGAGATCTGCCGAAGCGCAATGTTGTAGTTCGCGTTCACGCGAACGAAGGACTCGTTATTGTGGACTCGTATCCTCGCGTCGCGGGCGGCATACTCCCGCGCAACCTCAAGTGTTCGGTCAGTGCTGCAGTTGTTGACAATCGTATAGTCCCAATTGTCGTAAGTCTGGGCGAGTACGCTGTCAATGCACTCTCGCAGATACGACTCGCCGTTGTAGACGGGGGTCACCACACTGACGAGGGGACTTCGGTCGCGCGTCATCGCTCAGCCTGGCGTTTCGTATCTTCCTGCCGCGATTCTTGCGTTCCTGCTGATGCTCTCGCATGGCGTGTCTGGCACTCGCGGACGATGTGTGGATCACGGGAATCGATATACAAATCGACCGGAATGGCTTCACTCGAACCAGCACCTGCATTCATCGTCATGTACTCCGGGATCGACACGCGCACTTCAGCAAGATTCTCCACTACTGTTGAACTGGTTGATCTGTCGATTCTACCCGCTTGAGCCAGATTTCGCGCCAATACGGGTAGATGCTCCTTGGACAAAAGAGCCTGTTACTGCTACGGTTTCCGCTGCAAACCACTCCATCGAGAATGATGCAGCTCCCAGGTATATTGACCATCTTTCCTGTCCTCTCGTCAATGATTCTTTCGACCCTCTTGAGGACTCTATACTGCTTGTTGCAGTGCGGCAACATCTCCTCGTCATACAAGAGCCCGCGGTTCCTCTGCCCAGCATTAATAGTACGCATGATTTCGTCCTTGGAACGGACCTGCACCAATTCGCCCGCTTTCAGATTCAACACATCGACCGGGGTCTTTTCCACCGCAAGGCCGCGCACCATTGGATACTGCGGGTAGCGTCGGCCGCGCCAATTCAAGCGAATGACGGATCGGAAAGCGGCAACGAACGCCCTGGCCGTCGCGTGGAGGATAAATTCACCCAGCCGCACATTTCGAGACGCGATGTCCTTTGCATAGTGCCGAATGTCCCACCACCGAATCGGTGTCGTTGCTTCGAGCATGTCGGTTGCCTGGCAACGATACCGTTCGTCTCCGTCGGCGGCCGAAACCCGTGTAGCGCCATTCAGATCCTCTAGACTGCAGCCATCTCGAGCTCTGCTGGTGCGGTCGGGCGTTTTGGGACGGGAGTTGTCATTCGCTTCCGGGCCATGCACGCGCTTAAGCCATGACCCTTTCCAGAACAGCAGGCACCCGGCCTGACACCCATCGTGCGCCGCACCATCGCAGCGCAGCCCCTGCAGGTGAACGGCATTTTTCATATGCCTGTTCTTGTAGCTGCCGAGCGTGTCGCAGGTCTTGTGGGCCGACTTGAACACACGGAATTGTTTGCCGCAGTGTTGAA
>Ga0315287_10008427_pt1 | contig 10414 bp, 7 predicted proteins | sample YL17G11_0_MG_FD_205037 | JGI IMG/M metagenome (GOLD analysis project Ga0315287, IMG submission 205037) | Sediment microbial communities from Yellowstone Lake, YNP, Wyoming, USA - YL17G11_0 | ecosystem: Environmental > Aquatic > Freshwater > Lake > Sediment | place: USA: Wyoming | collected...
CTGTTGCCGGTGATTTTTTCGAGGATTCCTTCACTTTTCGAGACTATGGCGGCATCGTCACCTTCTCCAAGCCACGCAGCAGAAACCGCCGCACGCCCAGAATGCTCTTGATGATTGCAAACGGCGTCTCTGCAAGGTGCATACGCTGGTTTCGCCCAGTAATCCATTACCAATCCTCTCGTATGTCCTCGTATCTTTCGCGTGAGTGTGAGCTTGAAGAACAGAGCATACATAACTCGATATAATGGTACAATGGCCCCCGGATTAAATCGACAGACCGCGAGCCGGCAGGGGTCGAAAGTTCAGGCGGACGGGCTGGCGGGGGTCGTTCGCAACCCTATATTGGTGCTACAGTCTCAAGCACTTGACAATCTCTCCATGCCCCTATAATGGAGGGCGGTTGGCTACTCGTTGATTTCCCTTTTCACAGGAGACCCAGTCATGGCTACGTTCGTGATGTTCGGCCGGTACACGCCGGAGGCGCTGAAGGGGGCCAGCGCGGCCCGCACCAAGAAAGCCCTCGCCGTGATCAAGCGGTTCAAGGGCAAGGTGGTGTCGATGTACGCCACGTTGGGCAAGATCGACCTGGTCGTGGTGACGGAGTTCCCCGGCGACACCGAGGCCATGCAGGCCTCGATGGCCGTGACCAAGCTGACCGGCATCAGCTTTATGACCGCGCCGGCGGTGCCTGTCGATGAGTTCGACAAGCTGATGGCCGAGGTGTAGATTATTGTAGTGATTTACAAGTACGGGAACTTTTGACCCGGCAAATGTTTTCGCCCCGTAGGGGCGCGCGACAATAGCCCAGCAGTTCACTGCTGGGGGAAGAAAACACAACTATTTTGTGTGACAAGTCCCGTAGGGACGGCCGAAAATGGGGCGTCGGAGGTTCGACCGTCCCTACGGGACGGAGGTGGCAACGCGGCGCGTCCTCCTACCCAGCGATGAATCGCTGGGCTATTATCAAACGACCCTACGGGTCTCCCCCAAGCCGAGCAAAATCGTGTAGCAGGCAGTTGTCAGTGTTGCCCAACCTGCCCACATATTTCGTTTAGTCAACATTACGTGCGACTACAGGACCGTTGGATGCAGAAAAATGTACGGTGTACCCGAAGACTTGGACTTGGCTCCGTTCGTTGGGACCACGCTTGACTACATTAGTCTCAGCAGTGGCCAAATCCAGTTCATTTTCAGTGGCAACCCCTGGACTGAAAAGAATTGCGTCGTCGCCGTAGAAGGGTACTGGGAAATGCGGGACGGTCAGTCGGTGGTGATCGACAAAGCTACGGAGAATGACGATCGGGACGCCTTCAGGATTCACCGCCTCTTAAGCCGCACGGTCACCGAGACTAAGGTTAATTCGCCGGAATCATTCTCTCTCGTATTCGATAACGCTTGGACGTTGACCTTTGTTGATGATTCGGACCAATACGAGTCCTGCCACGTATACGTCGGTGACAGCGAGATACACATTTAGACATAACTGCGCATCCAGCGCGGCAGACTCGCAAGGTTGCTTCGCAATCGGCTTCTCCGACCAGTTGTACAAACCGTCAAATCCCCCTCTGCTCGAATCCCTCCCCTAGCTCGTTTCCTCCAGTTCCAACTCGGCGTGATGTTGCTCGACGATGCGCTGGCCTGCCTTGCGGCCCAGGGTCCAGAACAGGGCCGGACGGACGAAGAACTCCAGCAGCGTGCTGCTGACCAGGCCGCCGATGATGACGGTTGCCACGGGGTAGAGGATTTCCTTGCCCGGCTGACCGGCCGCCATGGCCAAGGGCGCCAAGCCGATCCCCGCGGTCAGAGCGGTCATCAACACGGGGGCCAGCCGCTGCTGGCCCGCGCGAACAATCATTTCGCGCGACCAGGTTTCGCCCTCGTGCCGCACGAGGTGCAGATAGTGGTCCAGCAGCAGGATTCCGTTGCGCGTGGCGATACCGCACAAGGAAATGAAGCCCACCATGCTGGCGATGGTGAGCGTTTGGCCGGTCAGCACGATGGCGGCCACCGCGCCGATGAAGGCCATCGGCAGCGCGGCCATCACCTGCAACGAAAAGTTCACCGAGCGGAACATCGTAAACAGCACCAGAAACATGCCGGCCAGCGAGACGGCGAACAGCCCGGCAATCATCCGCGAGGCCGACTGCTGACTTTCGAACTGCCCGCCGTACTCGATGAAGTAGCCGGTGGGCAGGGACTTTTTGACAGGATCGAGCCGCGTTTGAATGTCGCGGACGACATCGACCAGGCCGCGGCCGGCCGTGTTGCACTGCACGACGATCCGCCGACGCACCTGTTCACGGTTGATGGTGTTGGGTCCGCCGGCCGGATAGATTTTGGCCACCGATTCCAGCGGCGTGGCGCCCCCTTCCGGCAAGTCCAGCGACATGCGCCTTAATGCCTCCATGTTCTCCCGATACGGCTCGTCGAGCCGCACGAACAGGTCGAAAGTCCGCTGGCCCAGCAGGACTTCGGAAACGATCTTGCCGTGCATCGCGGTCTCCACCAGGTGGTTGACGTCGCCGGGCGTCAGTCCGTAGCGGACCAACCGGTGCCGGTCCACTTCGATGCGCAGTTGCGGAATGAGGATTTGGGGCTCGAGCATCAAGTCCTTCACTCCCGGCACGCCGCCGACGATCTTCTGAATCTCCTTCGCTTTGGCCCGCAAGACGTCCAGGTCGTCGCCGTAGAGCTTGATTGCCACCTGCGCCTGGACGCCGGAGAGCATGGCGGAGATCAGGTGGGCCAGCGGTTGCTCGACGCTGGAGCCAATGCCGGGAATGTCGGCCATCGCCTCGCGGATGTCGTCGAGCACTTCCTCGCGGCTGCGTCCGCTTTGGGGATCGAAGTTGATGATGAACTCCGTCATGTTCACGCCAATGACGTGCTCGTCGAGTTCGGCCCGGCCGGTGCGGGCGACAAAACCCTCGACGCCCTGAATCTTTTGCAGCCGGCGTTCGACCATCCGGGCGACTTCCTTGGAACGCTGTAGCGAGGTCCCCGGCGGCAGCAGCACGTTGAGTTGGGCCACGCCCTCGTCGAACGGCGGCATGAAGTCGCTCTGCAATAGCGACAGCGCCACGCCGCTGGCGAGGACCGCCGCCAGGGCCACGAGCAAAACCAGTTCGGGCACGCGCAGACTGAAGCCGATGGCCCGGGCGGCCGCCCATTTGAGCCCCCGCAACACGAAACTTTCCTGCTGGCGATGCGTGGCCCGGGCGTTGGGCAGCAACCAGTACGCCAGCACCGGCGTGACCGTCAGCGAAACCAGCAAGGAGGCCAGAATCGAGACGATGTAGGCGATTCCCAGCGGCGTGAACAATCGCCCTTCCATGCCGCTGAGGGCAAACAGCGGAATGAAGACCAACACGATGATCATGGTGCTGAAGACGATCGAGTTGCGCACTTCGGCGCTGGCCTGGAACACGACCAGCAGGGCCGGCTTGGGTTGGCTGCTGCGCTGGTTCTCGCGCAGGCGGCGGAAGACGTTCTCCACGCCGACGATGGCGTCGTCCACCAGTTCGCCAATGGCCACAGCCAGTCCGCCCAGGGTCATGGTGTTGATCGACATATCGAACCACCTGAACACCAGACCCGTGACCACGATGGAAAGCGGGATAGCCGTCAGCGTGATGAAGGTGGTGCGGAAGTTCAGCAGGAACACAAAGAGAATGATGGCGACCAGAATGCCGCCGTCGCGCAACGCCGCCATGACGTTGTCGATGGCCAGATCGATGAATTTCTTTTGCTGATACAACTCCGGGGCCATGCGGATGTCCGGCGGCAGCGAACCTTTGAGTTCCTCCAAGGCGGTTGTCACGCGCTCGGTGAGTTTCCGCGTATCGGTTCCCGGCTGCTTGTTGATTGTGAGAATGACGGAGGGGCCGCCGGCGAAGGTTCCATCGTCCTGCCGGACAAACGAGGCGCTGTCGCCCCGTTTCACCTCCGCGCCCTCGACGACTTTGGCCACCTGTCGCAGCAGGACGGGCCGGCCGCCGCGAGTCTTCACCACCAGTTCCGCCAAGTCCTCGATCGATTGGATGCGGCCGAGGCAGCGGACCAGAAACTCGCTGGGACCCTGGCCCTCCAAGTAGCCGCCGGTGACGTTGCCGTTGCTCTTCTCGAGCGCCGTTTCGATCTCGTGCAGGTTGACGCCGTAGGAGAGCATCGCGTCCGGGCTCACCAGCACCTGGAACTGCTTGCGCTGGCCGCCCATGGCAAAGACCTGCGAGACGCCGGGAATGGTCAAGAGCCGCTGGCACACCACCCAGTCGGCAAGCGTGCGGACTTCCATCGGGCTGGTTTTGTCCCCCTCGCTCCACATGCCGACAATCATGATCTGCCCCATGATCGAGGAGATCGGGGCCAGTTGCGGCTTGACGCCCGCGGGCAGGCGGTCGGCGACCAGCGACATTTTCTCGGCGACGATCTGCCGGTCGACGTAGATGTCGCTGCCCCAACTGAACTCGACGTTGACCACCGAGATGCCCACGCCGGAGGAACTGCGGACGGCCTGGACGCCCGTGGCCCCGTTCAGGGCCGATTCCAGCGGGAAGGTGATCAGGGCCTCGACCTCTTCCGGCGCCATGCCCGGCGCCTCGGTCATCACCGTGACGCGCGGGCGGTTCAGATCGGGAAACACGTCGATCGGCAGGCGATACAGTTGCCAGCCGCCGTAGCCCAACACCAACAGGACCGCGGAGATCACCAGCAGTCGATGCTGCAACGAGAAACGGATGATGGAGTTGAGCATGGCAGAATGATGAATGATGAGTGATGAATGATGAGTGACGAAGCGGGAATTCATCATTCATGATTCTGCATTCATCATTTCCTTTCTCTAGTGATTGTGTCCCGCGTGCGGGTCGGGCGCGCCGCCGCTCTTGTTCTTCATGGCCAGGTGAACCTGGTAGGCGCCGGCGACGATGACCATCTTGCCCGGCTCGACGGCGCCGTCGTTGGCCAGCACGGCCGAGTATTGGTCGCGGTATTCCACCCGCACCGGGCGGCGGTCGAAATGGCCGTCGTTCTGCTCGAACACGTACGATTCGGCGCCGTCCTGCACGACGGCGTCCAGCGGCAGCACGATGCGGTCCTTCCAACGCTCCACCGGCACCAGCACTTCCAGCCGCTGGCCCGGTTTGAATTGCCAGCCGCAGAAGCGGCGTCCGTCGGCCATGCGGCGGTCGCGGATCAGCTTGTTGGGCAGTTGCACGTAAAACGAGATCGCCCGCGAATCGGGCTCCACTGTGTTCGACACGGAGACGATCTTCAGGCCCGGCGCCGTTTGCCGCCGGCGATCCTGGCCGCCGAGCACGGCGGTCACGGGCCAGTCGTTGGCGGCCGCGTTGTCGAGCGCCGGCAGGTCCTGTTCGAACGCCTTGCCTTGGACGTACAACACCGAGTAGTCGGCCAACACGGCGAGCAACTCGCCGGCCTTCACGTGCTGCCCTTGCTCCACCTTCAGCGTTTCGACCTGTAGCGGCCGGGCGGCATCGGCCTCCTTGGGGTCGCCGCCCGCCACGGGCACGCAGACCGTCATGCTGCCCAACAGCGTGCGCTTGGCCAGAATGTCATCGACCTGCTCGTCGGACAGGCCGTGCAACAGCAGCCGCTGCCGCAGCGAGCGGAGCGACGCTTCGAGTTTTTGCTGTTCGTACTTGCGTTCGAGAACGGCTTTTCCCGCCACGGCCCCGTCGGCGGCCACCTTCTCCAGCCGCGCGGTTTCGCGCCGCACCACGTCCAATTCCTCGGCCGTTTGCAGGAACAAGCTTTGCGACTCGACGACTTCCTCGTGCGTCAGGCGGAGGTCGAACAACGGTTGGCCGGGCACGACGCTCTCGCCCTGCATGGGCCAGATGCGCGTGACCACGCCCGTCAACGGCGCCGCCACCTGCACGTTCGACCGTCCCGGCCGCTCGACGACCATCGCCGGCACGGTGATCGTCCGCTCGAAGGGCGCCAATTCGACCTTGGCCAAACGGACGCCGACGTTTTGCTGCGCCGCGCCGCTGAGCGACACGGCGGCCGCTTCGTCGTGCTGATGATCGGGCGTCTTCTTGCCGGGGGATTCGCTAGCGTGGTCATGGCCATCCTCATCGCCGTGTGCGTCAGGTGCTTCTCCGGCGTGCGCATCGGGCGCTTCCCCGGCGTGCGCATCGGGCGCTTCCCCGGCGTGTGCGTTATGTGCGTTAGGTGCTTCCCCGGCGTGATCTTCTTCGGCCAATGAAGGGATGACGCGGGCCGCCAAATGCCGCACGGCGGGCAGCCGGTATCCGGCAATCGCAAGTCCGGCCGCCAGCGCCAACAACACGGCGGCAATGCACGACCAGCGCACCAGAGACCGTCGTCGAGAGTGTTTGGATGACATGGTTGTACTCCACTGCACAAGGTTTATCGATTCTTAGGATAGTAATGTCATGAGAGAATAGCCGGGGGCTAACAGCCTCCGGAGAGAAATCCCAAAATCCGCGCACATTCCGGGGGCTGTTAGCCCCCTGCTATTGCACCATTGTTTTTCTGAGAACCAATAGCGGCGTCAAATCAGCAAAACTTGATGCGCTAAATGGAGGCGAACCGGCGGCAAGAGAGCCCCGGTCGCCAACAGAGACCGCTCGATGGCGGCGCTGCCCGCGGACAGACTGGCGGGCGGCAACGTCGCGACCAGCGGTTGAAGGGCCCACGCGGGCGATGGAGAGACGTTCTGCGTCGCGGGGCCAATGAACATGCACGGGCTGCCCTGGCAGTCGTGCCGCCCGCCGTGTTGCGTGCCGCAATCGCGTCGTGCCGGGCTGGGGCCATGTGCATCCCCCGCCTCGCAGCAACCCGACAACGCCGCCGCCGGACTGCGCATCTGCTCCGAGCGATGCCCGTGGTGCCAGCAGCACCCCAACAGCGTGTGCGCTGCCAGCGTGACGGCGGTCAGGTTGGACACGACGATGTGCATAACAGTCACTTTAGCCGCTCTCCGAGTGGGTGTCAACGTCCGTGTTGCAGGCTGTCGGTCAGCAGATACCCCTCAATAGCCACCACAATGGTGCGCAAATCGCGCATCGAGTCGACGTAGGCGAGGTTCACTTGGAAGAAGGTCCGCTGCGCCGTCAGCAGGGTAATGTAGTTGAACTCCCCCTGGCGATAGCCGGCCGCCACCAGATCGAGCGACGCCTGGGCGTTGGGAAGAATCTGTTGCGAATAGCGCTCGACCTGATAGCGGGCGTTTCGGTATTGCTCGAAGGCCGCCGCCAGCCGTTGCTGCAACTCCAACTCGACCCGCCGCACTTCCTGCCGGGCGGCGATCAACTCGGCCTCGGCCTTGCGGATGTTCCCTTGGTTGCGATTGAACAGCGGCAGGGCGAAGCCGGCCTGCACTTGGGCGATCGAATCGCCGGTGGCGTTGTCATACAGTGCGCCTACTTGCAGGTCGACGTTGGGAATCCGCTCGGCATACTGGCGGCTAACCGCCGCTTCGGCGCGAGAGACGCCCGTGCGGGTCTCGGCCAATTGGGGACTCTCGCTCAACAAGCGGCAAGCCGCCGCTTCCCAGGTGAACTCCGCCAGATTCTCCTCCAGGTCGCCGGTGAGCTTGGCGACCGGCATCTCGGGCGAGCCGATCACCAGGGCCAGGTTGCGCCAAGCGGCCAAGTGGCGGTTGCGGGCCTTTTCGGCGAGGATGCCGGCCGAATCGGCCTCGATCCGGGCCTGCAACACGTCGACGCGGCTGACCTCCTTGGCCTTCAGCAGGGCGTCGGCGGCCTTCACGCCTTCCTGCCCGATGCGCACCAACTCGTCGGTCAGCTCCACCGTGCGCTGGGCGACGAGCACTTCGTAGAAGGCGCGGCGCACGTCGTTGACGACCCGCTGACGCTGGGCCTGCCAGGCAAACTCGGCTTCTTGAATCTGCTGGGCAGCGACCTCCCGACTTCGCTGCAACTTGCCGGCGGTGACGAACTCCTGGCCCATAATGGCCCCTTGCTGGCCGCCCTGACCGTCGTCACCGATCTCGCTGCCCAGGTAGCCGATGCGGGGATTCGGATACAGACCAACCTGTAGGCACTCGGCCCGGGCCGCCTGAACCCGCGCCGCCGCTTGAGCCAAGGTCGGGTTGCCGTGTTCGGCGATCCCTTCCAACTCGGCCAGCGATATGCCGTCGGGCAAGGGCGCGGCCTCCGGCGGAAGCGGAATGGGCTCCGGCTCGGCGGCAACTGCCAGTGAGGTCAACGCAACCAATAGCGCAGCGAGGGGAAATATGTACTTCATCACCTCTTGTTTCGGCAAACCTTGCGGGTCAACTGGACTTTTCGGGAAAAGTCGGGTTTGCCTGGAATGGCGCGTGTGCCGCATGGGGAGAATAGGTGGCTTGGCGAGGATATCAGGTTTGGGCACTCCTGCCGGCTCGTCCTGTAGGTGAACAAGTTTGTCAGGCTAGAGCGGGAATCTGGGTATTCCCGCGGCCATGCCCTGCTGAGTTGACGTTTCAGAATCACGTCGCCCTATTCGTTCCGCAGATTCACGATTCATCCACGACTACCACATTTCGAGTCGTCTGAGAACATCCGGCTGGATAGACTCCGGTGCGGAGATGCACAGGTACAGACCTTCCGGTTCTGTGGCGGCGATGAACGGCTCCAATTCGTGAAGTTGGAGGTCCACAATCACGCCCTTGCCGGCAGCTTGAATCTTTTTGATGACCGGCAGCCATTGCATGATAGGCGCGTCGTCGCCGACGCCATGCACCCACTGGATCGCCTGAATCTCCGGTATCGCCAGTATCCGGTCGAGATGCCGGAGCATGCCTTTGCCGTCGAGGTGGAAAATATTGTGCGTCATGTGCCGCACTTCGGCCAGCAGCGAGGGCAGGTAGAACTCGTCGAACACCTTCGTCGACACCATGTTCGTGAAATCGCAACTGGAAACGTGCATTTTCCCCCGCGCCGGTATGCCCATCCACGTGACCGACATCTGACCATGCGCCTTGAGCACCGAGTCGTAGTGGTCGAAGACGGGCAGAAAATTGTCGTTGGCGAGGTTGACTAGTTCGTGGACCAGCTCGGGGCAATCCACGATGTCGAGGCACAACTGCTGCGGGTCGCGCCAGTCGGCGGCGCAGTCGAGGCTGCCGTGCAGATCGGTGTAGCCGACCATGAACTTGCCGTCGCATTCTTGCAGGGCCGCGCGGGTCAGTTCCTCGATCTTTCGGAAGTAGACGTTGTCGCGGCTGAACTTCAAACGTTTCACGTCAGGCCGCTCATGGACGCAATGCCGGATCCATGAGGTCACGTCGCCGTAGTCCAGTTCCGCCCCGTGAAACGCGGCGTACACATTCGGCCCGAGGTTGGGCCAGAATACGGGGAACGTTTCCCCGAAAAATGTTCGTCCGCGGATGGACGCGATGAAGAAGTCCACTTGGAACTCCGCGTCGAACCAACGTGCCCGCAAGTCCGGCCAGGTTCGCCCCGCCAGCGTGTGCGCGCCGGTGAAATCGGCGTTGTGCTCCGCGAACCGCACCGGGGGACGGTTGATCATTTCGTGGGCGAACCACGCGTCAATGCGCTTCATCGCACTCTCGTAATCCGCTTTGCCTTGCAGTTCCATGTCAATCGACCGATCTCTCCGGCAGGCCCACGAGTTGGATCTCGATCTCTTCGAGCGACTTGCCCTTCGTCTCCGGCAATCGTCTCCGGCAGTAGATGAATCCGGCCGCACAAATGATCGCATAAAACCAGAAGGTCCCGGCTGAACCCAGCCTCGCATTCAACATCGGGAATGTGTAGGTGAGCGTGAAACATCCGCTCCACAGCGCAAACACCGCGATGGACATGGCCGTGCCGCGGATCCGGTTGGGGAAGATTTCAGACAGGACCACCCATGTCATCGGCGCCAGCGTGCAGGCGTAACAACCGATGGCCGCGACCACGAGAATCACGAGCGGCAAACCTTGAAGGCCGAAGTGATAGCTGGCGCCGAGGAGCAGGTAGATTACCGTCAGCCCCGCCCAGCCGGCCAGCATCAGGAAGCGTCGGCCAAATCGCTCGACGGTTTGGATGGCCACAAAGGTGAAGGTGAGATTAGCCAGCCCGACAATGACGATGTTCAGCAGGATGTCGGACACCTTGTAGCCCGCCGCGGCAAACACATCCTTGGTGTAATAGAAGATGACGTTGATCCCGCACCACTGCTGCAGCACGGCCAGCACGATGCCGAAGACCAGGACCTTGCGGAGCTTTGGCTCGACCAGGTCGCGGAACCGGACTCGCTCAATTTCATTCGCCAGTGTGGCTTCGATGTCGGCGATGGCCTCTGTGGCGCGCGTGGCGCCGCCGATGCGGGCCAGCACGTCAATGGCCCGTTCGCGCTGGCCATTCTTAACCAGCCAGCGCGGGCTCTCCGGCACAAAAAACATGCCAAGGAAGAACAG
>Ga0315287_10008428_pt1 | contig 10414 bp, 9 predicted proteins | sample YL17G11_0_MG_FD_205037 | JGI IMG/M metagenome (GOLD analysis project Ga0315287, IMG submission 205037) | Sediment microbial communities from Yellowstone Lake, YNP, Wyoming, USA - YL17G11_0 | ecosystem: Environmental > Aquatic > Freshwater > Lake > Sediment | place: USA: Wyoming | collected...
GGTGACGCGGATGCCCTGGCGCCGCAGGTTGCTGGCGACGACGGCCTCGGACGCAGCCCTGACCTCGCCGCGCACCTCGTGCTTGTTGCGGTCGAGGCCGGTCCACAGGAAGGTGTATTCCTTGACGGTCTGGCGGGATACGGTCGCGGTGGCCATGATGGAGCCTCAGGAACTGGTTCGCTTGCGTTCATTCATTGGTGACGGCCTCGATTTCCTCGAGGGAAGTGATGCCGGCCCTCACCTTGCGCAGGCCGGAATGGCGCAGATCGACGATCCCTTCCCTCCGGGCGAGCGTCGCGATGTCGATGGCAGTGCCGTTGCGCATGATGAGCTGGCGCATCTCTTCGGAAATCGTCATCACCTCGTAGATGCCGACGCGGCCCTTGTAGCCGGTGTTCCGGCAATGCTCGCATCCCGTATGCGAGTAGGGCTGCCACGTGCCGTCGAGATCCTCGTCCGTGAAGCCCGCGCGCAGCAGCGCCTCCGGCGGGATGTCGAGGGGAACCTTGCATTTGGGGCACAGCCGGCGGGCGAGGCGCTGGGCGACGATCAGGATCACCGACGAGGCGACGTTGAACGGCGCCACGCCCATGTTCGCGAGCCGCGTCAGCGTCGACGGGGCGTCATTGGTGTGAAGCGTGGACAGGAGCAGGTGGCCCGTCTGCGCGGCCTTCACCGAGATTTCGGCGGTTTCGAGGTCGCGGATTTCGCCGACCATGATGATGTCGGGATCCTGCCGCAGGAACGCCCGCAACGCGGTCGCGAACGTGAGGCCGGCTTTTTCGTTGATGTTGACCTGGTTGATGCCGGCGACCTGGATTTCCGCCGGATCCTCGGCGGTCGAGATGTTGACCCCCGGCTGGTTGAGCAGGTTGAGGCAGGTGTAGAGGGTGATCGTCTTGCCGCTCCCGGTCGGGCCGGTGGCCAGGATCATGCCGTACGGGCGGCCGATCGCGTGCATGATCGTCTGCTGCTGCTCGAGGTCGAAGCCCAGCGCGTCGATGCCGATGTTGGCGCCGGCGGAATCGAGAATCCGCACCACCACCTTCTCGCCGAAGAGGGTGGGCAGCGTGCTGACCCGGAAGTCGATGGCCTTGGTCTTGGACAGGACGAGCTTCATCCGGCCGTCCTGCGGCACGCGCTTCTCGGAGATGTCGAGCTTGCTGATGATCTTGATGCGCGACGCGACCTTGTCCTTGATCGCCAGCGGCGGCTGCGCGACTTCCATCAGCACGCCGTCCAGCCGGTAGCGGATGCGGTAGTACTTTTCAAACGGCTCGAAGTGGATGTCGGACACGCCGGCGCTGATCGCGTCGAGCAGGATCTTCTGGATGTACCTGACGACCGGCGCGTCGTCGACCTCCGAGGTGTCCTCTTCGGACGCGGTGGTGACGCCGCCTTCGACCAGGTCGACCTCGAGCTCGTCCATGCTGGCGAGCTCCTGCAGCGACGTTCCCGAGGCCTCGATCAGCTTCTGTATCGCCTGCCCGAGCTTGTCGTCCTCGACGACCACCGAATCGACGATCAGGTTGGTCTTGAAGCGGACCTCCTCGAGCGCCTGCAGGTTGGCAGGGTCGGAGGTGGCGACGAACAGGCGGTTGCCGCGCCGGTGCAGCGGAAGCACGCGCCGCGAGGTGGCGATCTTGGTGTCGACGTATTCCTTGTTGATCTGGTCGACGTCGAACGCCGCGAGATCGAGCAGCGGCACGCCGAAGGCGCGCGAGGCGAAGACGGCGAGCTGGTTCGGGGCCATGCGCTTGGCGGCGAGCACCTGCTCGACAAAGCTGACGCCGGCCGTTTGCGCCTGCGTCTGCAGTGTCTCCGCCTCCTGCTCGGTCATCAGCCCCTGCTGGGCCAGCGCCCGGGCGAGACCGCTGATGTTGCGCGTGATTTCGTGGCTGACCATGTTCGCTTCGGCTGTCGACGACGGAATCCACCGGCCTGATCGGGGCTGGCGTCCGGATGGCCGGCAAGCCGCCCTTGCTTCGGACCCTTCGCGCCCGTTATTCCAACCGCATAAAACTTATTCGGGCGATCATGCCTTGCCGTCCGGCCTTTGTAAAGGCGACGCGGGGGGGCGTCCCACCGGGGGCAGCAGCCGGACGACCTTGATGGCGCGGTCCTGGGTCTGCAGGATTTCCGCCGCCTGACCGGCCACGCGGACGCGGGTGCCGGCGTCGGGAATCTCCCCCAACTGCTCGACGATGAGCCCGTTCAGGGTCTTCGGACCCTCCAGCGGGAAGTGCGTTCCCAGCTTGCGGTTGAGCGTGCGCAGCGGCGCCATGCCGTCGACGGTGACGCTGCCGTCGCCGTCGCGGCGGTAGGAGTCGCCGCCGCTCCCCGAGGGTGTCGTGAAGTCGCCGATGATCTCCTCGACGATGTCCTCGATGGTGACCAGCCCCTGCAGTTCCCCGTATTCGTCGACGACCAGCCCCAGCCGCTGGCCATCGTTCTGGAACTGCTGCAACTGGGTCAGCAGCGGGGTTCCGCCGGGGACGAAATACGCGGGGCGCAGGATCGCGCGCAGGTGGGGCGCGTCGAGCTCGTCGGCCTGCTGCAGCGGCAGCACGTGCTTCAGGTGCAGCACGCCCACGATGTTGTCGAGGTCGCCGTCGCATGCCGGCAGCCGGGAGTGGTAGGAGGTCGCGAGCTGCTGCGCGAGCAGCGCCGGTTTCGCCGCGAGGTCGACGACGTGGATCTGGTTGCGCGGCGTCATCACGTCGTCGACGCTGATCGCCTCGAGGTCGAGCAGGTTGGCGAGCATCGCGCGGTGCTTGCCACGGAAATACTGGCCCTCGAGCACGAGCGAACGCAGTTCCTCCTGCGACAGCGTCGCCGAGGCATCGGCCGCGGGGCTGATGCGCAGCAGCCTGAGCAGGCCCTGCACGAACAGGTTGACGAACCAGACGACGGGCGTGGCCGCCTTCAGCATTGGCACCAGCGCAAAACTCACGACGGTGGCGATACGGTCGGCGTGCGCGGCGCCGACCACCTTCGGCGTGATCTCCGAGAAGACGAGGATCGCGAACGTAATCGCGAGCGTGCCCAGCCCGAGGGCGAGCTCGCCCTCGCCGAACATCCGCTTGGTGATCTCGGCCGTCAGCGTCGCCGCGGCGGCCGCGACCAGCGTGTTGCCGAGCAGGATGACGCCCAGCAGCTGGTCGACCTCCGCCAGCAGCGCCAGCGCCTGCTTTGCACCGCGCTCGCCCCGGTGGGCGCGATGCTTCAGCCGGTGCCGGTTGGCCGCCATCATCGCCGTCTCGGCGATCGAGAAGAACGCGGAAGCCGCCAGCAGGATCGCGACCGCGATTCCGAGCGTACCGAGGGAGATGTCGTCCACGGGGGGTGTGCGGAATCGGCTCGTTGTTTTCGGTTTCCGGTTCCGCGTAGCCCGGGTTGAGCGAATGCGAAACCCGGGGCAATTGTGGTCGTTGCCACAACCACCCGGGTTTCGCCGGGGCTCAACCCGGGCTACCGCTCAACCCGGGCTGCACCTCGCGCTACCGCCCAAGCAGGACCTCGAGCACGAACTTGCTGCCGAGATAGGCGAGGAAGACGAACGCGGTGCCGGCGAGAATCCAGCGCAGCGCGACGCGACCGCGCCAGCCGTAGCGCCAGCGGCCCCACAGCAGGCCGCCGAAGGTGAACCAGCCCAGCACCGAGAACACGCTCTTGTGGTTGAACACGAAAGGACGCCCGAACAGCTGCTCGGAAAACAGGGTGCCGGTGGCGAGGGTTACCGTGAGCAGAATGAAGCCCGCGCCCACCAGCCGGAACATGAAGCGCTCCAGCGTGAGCAACGGCGGCATGGTGTCGGCGCCGGGGTCGGGCAGCCGCCGATGCAGGCGCTTCTCGAGACCCATCAGGAGCAGCGCCTGGAGCGCCGCGACGATGAACAGCGCGTAGGCCACCAGCGCGACCGCGACATGGATGGCGGCCCACGGCTCTGCGGCGTAAGGGAACCGGTGCGCACTGGTCATCAGCGCCGGAAGCAGCGACGCTGCCGCAGCCACCGGCAGCACCACGGTGCCGACGGCGGGCATCGTGACGAGCAGACCCGACAGCCACGCGAGCGCCGCCGCAAGCCCCGCGACGACGGACACGGCGTTGCCGAGGCTCAAGTCGAGACCGTCGGGGGTGGCGATGTCGGCCCAGGCGAGCGCCGCATGCGCCAGCACGGCGACCGGGAGCAGCCACGATGCATAGGCGGCGGGCGGGCGCCATGCCGGCGCGGGCGCCGGGGGCGACCCGGGCGCAGCGGCCGTAGCGGGCCACAGCGCCCACGCGGCCAGGCCGTAAAGGGTGACAACAGCGAGGTGGAGTAAGATCATCGACGGCCAATCGCGGTTTTCGCGAGACTTCGCAGTTTACATGAGCCCGCCCGGGCCGCTCCCCAGCGCCCGCCGGCCTCCGACCTGCCCCCTTCCCGTCCGAGTGTACCGATGTTCGACAACCTGACCCAGCGGCTCGGCCGCGTCATGAAGCAGCTGCGCGGCGAAGCGCGGCTGACCGAAGCCAACATCCAGGACGCGCTGCGCGAGGTCCGCCTCGCGCTGCTCGAGGCCGACGTCGCGCTGCCGGTGGTCAAGGATTTCATTGCCGCCGTGCGCGAGAAGGCGCAGGGGGCCGAGGTCGTCGGGTCGCTCACGCCGGGACAGGCGCTGGTCGGCGTCGTCCACCGCGAACTCGCCGCGCTGATGGGCGGCGCCGCGGCGCCGCTGGACCTTGCCACCCAGCCGCCCGCGGTCATCCTGCTCGCCGGACTGCAGGGCGCCGGCAAGACCACCACGGCGGCCAAGCTCGCGCGGCTCCTCCACGCGGGCAAGAAGAAGGTGCTGGTCGTGAGCGCCGACGTCTACCGCCCGGCGGCGATCGACCAGCTGCGGACGCTCGCCGCGCAGGTCGGCGTCGACTTCTTCCCGTCCACCGGCGACCAGCAGCCGGTTGCCATCGCCGCCGCGGCGCTCGACTGGGCGCGCAGGCACTACCACGACATCCTGATCGTCGACACCGCAGGCCGCCTCGCCATCGACGAGGCGATGATGCGCGAGATCGCGGCGATCCACGCGGCCGTCCTGCCGATCGAGACGTTGTTCATCGTCGACGCGATGCAGGGTCAGGATGCGGTCAACACGGCGCGCGCGTTTCGCGACGCCTTGCCGCTGACCGGCATCATCCTGACCAAGCTCGACGGCGACGCCCGCGGTGGCGCGGCGCTGTCCGTGCGCACGGTGACGGGCGCCCCGATCAAGTTCGTGGGGGTCTCGGAAAAGATCGACGGGCTCGAGGTGTTCCATCCGGAGCGGATGGCCTCCCGGATTCTCGGCATGGGCGACGTGCTGTCGCTGATCGAGGAGGCGCACAAGAACGTCGACGTCGGCGAGGCCGAGAAGCTCGCGCGCAAGGTCAAGTCGGGCAAGGGCTTCGACCTCGAGGACTTCAAGTCGCAGATCGGCCAGATGCGCAAGATGGGCGGCCTGTCGGCGCTGATGGACAAGCTGCCCGCAGAGCTGGCCCGCGCGGCCAGCGATGCCAGCATGGACGAGCGGCGGATCGCACGGATCGAGGGCATCATCAATTCGATGACCCGCGCCGAGCGTGCGAAGCCGGAGCTGCTGAAGGCCTCGCGCAAGCGGCGCATCGCCGCCGGTGCCGGCGTCTCCGTGCAGCAGGTGAACCAGCTGCTCGCCCAGTTCGAGCAGACGCAGAAGATGATGAAGATGGTCGCCAAGGGCGGCATGCAGAAGATGCTGCGCGGGATGAAGGGGCTGATGCCCGGCATGCGTTAGGCTGCGCTGCGATCGGTCGCGCTTGCCCGGGGCGCGCTTTTCGTCGTATAATCCGCCTCTTTTCCTGTTAAAACGGATTGCGTCATGGTCGTCATTCGACTTGCCCGTGGAGGCGCCAAGAAGCGCCCGTTCTTCAATGTCGTGGTTGCGGATTCGCGCAATCGCCGCGACGGCCGCTTCATCGAGCGCGTCGGCTTCTACAACCCGATCGCCAATGACCGCGAGGAAGGCCTGCGCCTTTCGCTCGACCGCATCGGCTTCTGGCAGCTGCGCGGCGCCAAGCTTTCGGACACGGTCGCCGGGCTGGTGAAGAAGGCCGCGGTGGCGCCGGGTCAGCCGGCGCCCGCCGAAGCACCCGTCGCGGCGCAGCCCGCTGCCGCCTGAGGTCGCGTTGGTCGCCGTCCGCCGGCAGCGCGTGCGCCCGGCGGAGCCCGCCGCCGGGTTGTCCACGCAGCGGCCAGCCGGGGCCATCGTCGTGATGGCCAAGGTCGTGGCCCCGTACGGAGTGAGCGGCTGGATCAAGGCGCGGCCGTTTACCGAAGCGCCGGACGCGCTGCTGGGCTATGAGCGCTGGTGGCTGCGGGAGGCCGGATCGGCGCAGTGGCGGGAAGTCTCGCGCGTCGACGGGCGTCTGCATTCCGGGCTTGTCCTGGCGCAGCTCGCCACGGTTGATACGCGGGACGCGGCGCTGGCGCTGCGGGGCGCCGAGATCGGCGTTCCGCGCGAGGCAATGCCGGCGCTCGCAGGCGGTGCCGTCTACTGGTCCGACCTGATCGGACTTGCGGTCGTGAACCGGGCAGGCGTTGCGCTCGGACAGGTGGCGGAGGTGCACGAGTACGGGGCGCACCCGGTGCTGCGCGTCGCGCCGGGGCCGGACGAAGGGCGGGTCGAGCGGCTGATCCCGCTGGTTGCCGCCCACGTCGACGGGATCGACCTTGCCGCGGGCCGGATCGACGTCGACTGGCAGCCGGATTATTGACGAAGCCCGCGGTGGCGCCGGGCGAAGCGGGGAGCGCGATGCGCATCGACGTCGTCACGCTGTTCCCCGAGCTTGTGGATCACGCTGCGCGGTTCGGCGTGACCGGCAGGGCCCTGCAGCGCGGGCTGTGGCGGCTTGGCTTGTGGAACCCACGTGATTTCGTGACCGACAATCACCGGACCGTCGACGACAGGCCTTACGGCGGCGGTCCGGGAATGGTGATGCTGGGGCAGCCGCTGGCGCAGGCGCTGGCGGCGGCGCGGCAGGCGCAGCGGGAGCAGGGCCTGGCGACGACGCGCACGATCTACCTGTCGCCGGCGGGGGCGCCGTTGACGCACTCCCGGGTGGCCGGGCTGGCGGCGGTCGCGGACACGACGGGGTACGTGTTGCTGGCGGGGCGGTACGAAGGCATCGACGAGCGGCTCCTGGCGCGCGAAATCGACGAGGAGATCGGGATCGGGGATTTTGTCGTGTCAGGCGGCGAACTGCCGGCGCTGATGCTGATCGATGCCATGGTGCGCCAGCGGCCCGGGGTGTTGAACGACGACGAGTCGGCGGCGCAGGATTCGTTTGTCGACGGGCTGCTGGATTGCCCGCACTACACGCGGCCGGAGCACGACGGCGTGCGGCGGGTGCCGGAAGTACTGCTGTCGGGGAACCACGCGGCGATCCGCCGCTGGCGCAGGAAGCAGGCGTTGGGACGGACATGGGAACGGCGGCCGGACCTGTTGCTCGGGCGGACGCTTTCGGCGGAGGAACAGGCCCTGCTCGCCGAGTATCGGCAGGAGCAGCAGGCCGTGCAGCAGCAGTGACCGCAGGGTCATCGAGTGTCGTAACAGTGTCGTAGCAGTGTCGTAACAGTGTCGAAACTGAGGGCGGCAACCGCGGTCGGTGACCGCGGGCAGGACCGGAGGCGGCACCGGGCAACCGGGGACGCCAGGAACCAGAAAACGCGTGCATCAGGGGGCGCCCTGCGCTGCACGCCAGGCCAACGGCCATCGATCCCACATGGAGAACGCGCAATGAACATCATCGAGCAGCTGGAAAAGGAAGAAATCACCCGCCTGGGCAAGACCATCCCCGCGTTCGCGCCGGGCGACACGGTGATCGTCAACGTGACCGTCGTCGAAGGCGAGCGCAAGCGCGTGCAGGCGTACGAGGGCGTGGTCATCGCCAAGCGCAACCGCGGCCTCAATTCGTCGTTCGTCGTGCGCAAGATCTCGAGCGGTGAAGGCGTCGAACGGACCTTCCAGACCTATTCGCCGCTCCTCGCCAGCATCGAGGTGAAGCGCCGCGGAGATGTCCGCCGGGCGAAGCTCTACTACCTGCGCGACCGTTCCGGCAAGTCGGCGCGGATTCGCGAGAAGCTCGCCCACCGGGCGGCACCCAAGGCCGAGTAGGGGCGGCGCGATCCCGCCGTCGGGCGACTCCGGCGGGACGATGCACACAGGGGGCAGCCTTTCGGGCTGCCCTCTTCTTTCGCCTTGCGAAACCGGCGGCTGCGGCATTGCCGGTGATACTCTTGCCTGCTTTGCTGTTTTCCGTGAGAATCCTGGCATAACAAAAGCTTTCCGAGTTCCCCGGAGCCATGAAAGCGACCTTGTACGATGCGCTTGGCATTCCACCTGCCGCCTCCGATGACGAGGTGCGGTCGGCGCTGCGCCGGCAGATTCGAAAATATTACGCCAAGACCCGCGATGGCCACGGCAACGTGGAAGAAGCGCTCCGGTTCATCAATTATGCCAGTCGCATACTGAGTGACCCGGAGCGGCGGGCAGACTACGACATCGGCCTGGCCGCGGCGTCGGGCACACTCGAGGAACGCATCGCCCACGTCGTCAATACCGCCGTAGGGAAGCCGAAGGCCGACGTCGCGAGCCCCATCGTAGATCCCGCGGCGGCAGTCGCCCCCGACAAATTGGGCGGGAAGCGACCGCACGCGGCGGGCGGCGAGACCGAAAGGAAACCCCGCCATCCGGGCCTCACCGAGCGCGTCGCCTCGATGCGCCGCTCGACATCCGCCGCCCTCTTTCTGTTCGTCATGTTCGGTGTGCTCATGGTGGCCGCCGTCGTTCTGGTCACGCCGCCCGATGTGGTCGCCGTTGCGAAGCAGGTGCTGCTGTGGGTCACGGTCTCGCTGCTCGCGCTGACCGCAGTGTATGGCGTCGTTCACGGGTTTTCCTGGCGGCTGCGCCGCCGCGCCGGCGCGACCCCGCTCGTCGATCCGACGATCCTCAACTGGCGCCGCGAAAGGAGCGTGTTCCTCGGGACCAATCAACCCGAGGAGGACGCCGGCTGGGTGTTTCAGCTCCGGGTCGCGGAACTGGAACGCGCGAAGTCCGGGCGCACCAGCGAGCCTCATCCCTGGAACCGGCTTGCCGCGCGCCTGTTCGACTACGCCCTGTGGGGTCTGATCCTCGCGGTGGCGCTGTCGGAATTGCAGGGCGCCGGGGTTCTCTCCGGGGACGCTGCCTACTGGCTCGGACATCCGCTGCTTGCGCCGGTCGCGATCACCGCGTCGTGGATTCCGGTCGAAGCCCTTCTCATCGCCACCACGCTGACGACACCGGGCAAGTGGCTGTTCGGCGTGTTCCTGCAGTTCTCGATCAGCGATGCCTACGCGATGCACGACCGGTCCACGCAGTTCACGCGCGCGGTTGCGCGCGGCTTGCGCGTCTGGTGGCGGGGCGTCGGCTGCGGGTTCCCCCTGGTCGCTCCGATCACGATTGCCATCGCGTATGAAAGGGTCGCCAACGACCAGGAGACGCCGTGGGACTCGGCCGAGGATTGCCTCGTGACCCACGTTCCGGTCGGTCATCTCAATACGGCGACGGGCGTGGCCGGTCTTGCCGCGATGATCTGGCTCTACGGCGTCGCGTGGCACCAGACGATGTCGGAGACGATGGCGTGGGCGCAGGTGTCGATCCCCGGACGGCTCTCCGCCGCGCAGGCCCGGCTGCTCGGCGCCCTCGCCCGCGGCTCCGACGCGACCGGTACGGCCACGGTCGCGGCGCCCGTCGCCCCGGCCGATGGGAGGCGGACCCCCGGCCCCGCGCAGGCTGCGGTCCCGTCCGCTGACGCCGAAGCCGCGATGCCGCTCGATCCGGAACTCGCGGCCCTGTGGGTGGAGCGCAGGAAGCACATCGCCTTCGTCAGTGTCGAGGGGCCGCGGATGCTCGAGGCGGGAAACTGGGCGCAGGCGACCAAGCTCTGCGGCGCCTGGAGCAATCTCGATCTCGACAACGCGAAGGCGTGGAGTTGCCTGGGGCGCGCGCTGCAGGCGCAGGGCAGGCACCGGGAGGCCGTGAAGGCGCTGCGCAAGGCCAAGCAGTACGACCCGACCGACGGCACGATCGACGCCGCGATCAACCGCAGCCAGCGCGGGATCGTTTCCGACTTCCTCCGTCGCGCTGGGTCCTGAAGACGCGCGCGCCGCTCACCGCACCGTCACGCGTTTCCCGTCGCGTCCTTCCCGGTTTCCGCGGCCTGCTGCGCCTCGACGTCGCGGCGCACCTCGACCATGTCGAGCGCTCGCGCTGCCGCGAGCACCTGATCGAGCGCCGCCGCGGGCAAGGCGCCGGCCTCGGCGTAGACGATGATGTTGTCGCGGAAGATCATCAGCGTGGGGATCGAGCGGATGTTGAAT
>Ga0315287_10008431_pt1 | contig 10412 bp, 8 predicted proteins | sample YL17G11_0_MG_FD_205037 | JGI IMG/M metagenome (GOLD analysis project Ga0315287, IMG submission 205037) | Sediment microbial communities from Yellowstone Lake, YNP, Wyoming, USA - YL17G11_0 | ecosystem: Environmental > Aquatic > Freshwater > Lake > Sediment | place: USA: Wyoming | collected...
TGCCGCGGTTTGAAGTCTGCGCCTGTACGCCGACTTCGAGGGACCTCCCCTCATCGTGGGTGAAGCATCGCCGCCATCCCTACATAGATGGTTGCGTTCGTAGCACACAGACTCCCGACCCCTTTTCCTTTCCCCACGTTCCCACTGCTTGTACGCGTTCCACCATGCCCATGCGCTCTTAGTCCATTCATATCTTCTGCCATCTAACGAGCTATTGTTCTCCAACATTTCACGCAAATTTGTCCTAGCGGAATCAAGTATCATCTTCCTCTCCTCTCGCTTTTATTCGCTATCCGCAAAATATGAAGGTGGTCGAGTCTTTCCACCTACGTCTTTGTGTTGAAAAATCTGAAAAGGGTCAGGTTGGCGTGGCCCGGATTTGACAGACGCCTTTGAACAGGGACAGGATTCCCCAAGGAGGTGTCCAATGGGTTCACGCAAGCAGTTCACCCCTGAGTTTAAACGTGAGGCCCTGCAGTTGAGAGAGAGCGTGCGCGGAAGTCGACACAACCAGCGACGACGGGGTTCGACTGAGTCACTTGAGCCCGGAGGCGAAGAGGTACACACCGGTCCCACATCCCCCCACTGGCAGCGTGACCGGTGTGTTCTGCCCTCTTGACCGAAGTCTTCAAAATGGGCGATCCATTTAATTCGGCTTCTCACGATAACGATAATATTCTTTCCAGAACCATATTTCCTCCCGTGAACCCAACTTTTCTAAAATTGTTGAATTTAAACTCATAAACGCGAAACATCCCGGGTGTACTGTAATCATGGAGTTCGACCAATGTGTTCGATATCCCTGCGATGCCGAGCTTTTCCCTGAGGACTTCACCGGCGTTATACAAATGCAGCTGGCTTGGTTTGTAATGCCCGCTGTTGTTGGAAATAAGAAGCACTCTCCCTTGATTGACCTTGATGAATCCGGCACAGATCACATCTTTGCCCGCATTAAAGGAGGAATGATTGAATTGCCCTTGCGCGGCCCTGTCGTCCGTCGAGAATAGATTGCCGTATTTATCCATGGCATATGGCCAACCATACTGTTGGTCTGTGGTAAAGGGACTGCCGGTAATGTCGTAAAGTAACTGGTTCTGCGGAATAACCATGCACCGAAGCCGGTGAAATTTCTTGAGATAAATGACGTCGTTCCCCCCACCGGTGAGTCTATCCAGCTGTGCGTACTGGTCCTCGGTGAGATCGCCGAAGTCCTCAGGCTTTTTCGCAAACCTGCGTGAATCCAACTGGTCTTTGTAGCGGTCAAATTCAGGATCTAGCTTCGACGCGGATGGGGCTCGCGTTTTGTCAGACTTGAGATAAAGACTGCGCTCATGTTTATACACACTAGCCATCTCTTTCGCTTTGCCGTAGGGACCTCCATAATTTTTACTTGCGTAATTTGCAACATTCTGTTGATAGGTCGCTTTGTTTTGGTTAAATCCGTGGAGCGCACGATAGAGTGCGTCATCAAACTCTGAAATCCATTCAAGACAGCCCGTGATCACCTTCTTGACCTCGGTTTTGCGCTTCAGGGAATTTTTGCTATCTTTCTTGTCTTTGCTATTCAGCCATCGTCGACAGGTCTTGTACACCGCTATGGTAGTGTCAATGTTCTTTATCCTTTGCCATTCCCCAAGAGCCACATCGATTAGGGCAATCGTTTTTCGATCGTGTTCCTTGGAATGGCCGGTATCGTAAATAAAATCTTCCGGCGTCGGCAAATCATTGGGTGGCATCATTCACCTCGTTAGGTATTGCTTTAGAGTACAGTTAATGAGGCCAGCAACTGTCTTGAAAATCAAGCCGGCTGACTCGCCACCACCCGCCACAGCGTCCCGCTCTTGACCATCGCGTTGAGAATCGTGAGTAGCTTCCGCATGCAGGCCGTTCGAGGATTTAGTGTCAGGTCTTGCATTCCAGCATGGCCCTCGACCATGGCTTCGGCACCGACCTCTTTCACCAATTTTTGTAACTTCCCTCCAAAACAGCCGCGGCCCTCCGCTCTGTGAGCTGGAGGGCCGCAGATCCGATCGTGTTGGAGGGCTTGTGCGCCCCCCGCTGCTGGCGACGCCCCTGCTTACACCTTGACGTTCTTAGAAACGGGGTCAGGTCTTGTAATCACACATTGGTCCCCGCGATTGGCCTTCCCTCCGCGCTGCCCGTCCCGCATCATGACTCCACTCCATCATTATCCCCTCAAACAGCCGCGGCCCTCCGCTCTGTGAGCAGGAGGGCCGCAGACCGTATGCCCCATGTCTGTCGCTTGGCAGTCCGCTGGCCCTGATGACCCGTCCTACACCTTGACGTTCTTGTCGAGGTCGTAACCGCCCTTGGCGGTGCCGTATTCCCAGGTGCCTTTGCGGAAGCTGATGGTAAAGGATTCCGCCGGTTCGGATTCCCCGGCTGAGATGGAGGTGGAGATACTGGTGATGATCACCTTTTCCAATGAGAGCTTGTAATAGGCGTCTTTGGTTCCGGAGGTGACGGAAATGACCGCGTCGTTATACTGCGTCTTGAGCGCACAGGCGGTCGCCAGCGCCGGGCTGGACACATCCATGAGTTTCACACAGGACAGATCCGAGAAATTCGTAATCCGGCCCGACAGCTTGTCCTGCTCTTCCCACTGCCCGCCCTGGCTGATGCCATAGGACATATTCTGCAAGACGATCTGGTCCTTAAACGCGTCGGTCGTGGCCTTGCCCTTGATATCGCCCAACTTCAAGAACACGTACTCTTGCTGTGCCATGATGTCCCCTCCTGATTGATGGTTGAAGTGATGTGGTCCCTGATGGTTGTTTGCGCTGGCTCCTCATGCCGGGTAGATACAGCAAGGTGGATGCCACGGTGCCGTGCCGCCGCGCGTGGCGGGATTCCTGTGATATTGCCAATAAATTCGCGTGATGAGCTAGTGCTGCCCCCTCGCCCGTTCTGCCTCCACCATGCGGGCGATATCGTTCTCGATAGCCTGACCGATCCAATTGGATACGATGGTGGTTCGGCGAGATCGGTACGGTGGTTCACGGGGGATACGTTCATGGTGATCAGGACACTCGATCCCTTTCGTATCGGACTGTGACGTGACGGCCATTCCAGATTCTCTTCTGGGCCGCTGCCACATGACCGGCCACCACTTGGGGTGGCCGGCGACATGATGGCTCTGCCTCCTTACTTTGCCGGAGGGGGTAACTCGGCGACCAACCGGAGCGAGATGGTGAGTTCGTCCAGTTGGAAATGGGGCTTGAGGAAACAGACCGCTCGATAGCAGCCCGGCTTGCCTGGGATCTCGGCAACCTCGACTCTCGCTTCCTTCAGCGGGTGCTTGGCCTTCAACTCCATCCCCGCGTCTTCTGAACTGACGACGTAATTGCTGATCCAGCGGTTCAAATAGACTTCGCATTCTTTGCGGGTCATGAAGCTGCCGATCTTATCCCGCATGATCGCTTTCAAGTAATGGGCAAAGCGGGACATGGCGAACATATACTGGAGCTGAGTCGAGAGCCGCGCGTTGGCATTCGCGGCGTTGGTGTCGTACTTCTTCGACTTCTGGCAGGATTGCGCGCCGAAGAACGCGGCATAGTCCGTGCCTTTGCAATGGACCAGCGGCATGAAGCCGAGGTCGGACAGTTCTTTTTCCCGCCGATCGGTGATGGCGATCTCGGTCGGGCACTTCATGGCGATTTCGCCTTCGTCGGTTTTGAAGGTGTGGGTCGGCAGGCCTTCCACTTTGCCCCCGCCTTCGACGCCTCGGATGGTCGCGCACCACCCATACTTGGCGAACGAATCGGTCAAGCGGGTCGCCATCGCATAGGCGGCGTTGCTCCAGAGATACTTGCTATGGTCCGTGCCGTCGACGTCTTCCTTAAAGTTAAAGGTCTCGATGGGCACGGTCTCCGGGCCATAGGGCAGCCGTATGAGCACACGCGGCAGAGTCAGTCCCACGTAGCGTGAATCCTCCGACTCGCGGAAGGACTTCCATTTGGCATAGTCGGGCGTTTCAAATTTCTTGGCCAGGTCTCGCGGATTGGGTAAATCGGTGAAACTCTCCAATCCCATGATTCCTGGCTCGGCTGCGGCCAGGAACGGCGCATGCGCGGCCGCCGCCACGTTGGAGATTTTCTCCAGCAGGGCAAGATCCTGGGGATTGCGGCCGAATTCATAATCGCCGATCAACGCGCCGTAGGGCGCCCCGCCGAAAGTCCCGTATTCTTCTTCATAGACCTTTTTGAAGAGGGCGCTTTGATCGAACTCCGCCGCTTTTTCGAGATCCTTCCCGAGTTCCTTCTTGCTGATGTTCAACACGCGCAGCTTGAGCATGACGCTGGTTTCCGACTGCATCACCAAATAGTGCAGTCCGCGCCACGACCCCTCGAGCTTCTGAAATTCCGGCGCATGCATGATGGCGTTCAGCTGCGCCGTCAGCAGCCGGTCGATGTCGGCGATGCGGGCACTGATGGTCGCTTCGAGGTCTTTCGACACCCGGAGCTGGCCCTTCATCACCTCATCGACGAGCGTGGCAATCTGCCGGCGAGATTGATCCCGCTCCCAGTCGTCTTTCCCGATGCGGGTCTCGCTGATGATCTGATCGAGCACTCCGCCGGCTTCAACGGTGGTTGCTGCGGCCGCCTGCGCTTGTTTTGCTTCCTCAGCCATTGGATCCCTCCTTCGTCTCTCCCAGACCGACTTCCTTGCCGATCTTCTGCTGGAGTTCGGTATCCTTGATGATTTCCTGGAGTTTTTCGGCCAGCTTATCGTTCCCGTCCGCCTTGGCCAGAAGGGCCGACAGCTGCTTGCGGATTTCCACGAGCTTGTGCAAGGGCTCGACCTGATCGGCGACTTGTTCCGGCCCGAAATCGTCGATGCCGCTGAATTTCAGCTCCACCCCGATTTTGGTGTCGTCGTTCGTCATCTTGTTGTCGACCTTGTAGACCAGGCGTGGGGTCATCCCTTTCATCACATCGTCGAAATTATCCCGGTCGATTTCGACGAACTTGCGCTTGGGATCTTTCAAAATAGGCAGCGGCTGTTCCGGGTTGCCGGAGAGATCGGCCATGATGCCCATCACAAAGGGCAATTCCTTCATCTCGATGGCGCCGCCGGTTTCCACGTCATAGGTAATCTGTACGCGCGGGGGCCTGACACGATCCAACTTATGTTGTGTACTTTCCTTTCCCATACGAGTCCTCCATTCTAATTAAGTTTGGTCTACGTGGTTGTTCCGGATGTCGCGCCTACTCCACCCGCCCGAAAAACCCAGCGCGCTTATGCACTCTCTTTTTTGATGCCCAGCGTCTCGCGGACTCCTCCCAACACCGAGTCGTCTTTGATCACTTCGCGGAGCCATTCGTCTAACGGCATCTCGCCCCACCGGGCCGCCCGTTGAACCAGATACGAGATCGGGCTGTGCGGCTCCGTTTTCCGGAAGAACTCTGCAACTGCCGCCAGGCGACGGAGGGCTTCGGATCGATCGCGCGGCTCCATGCCGCCGGAAAGCGCCCCGCCAGTGGCCATGGCTCCGGCTGCCCCAACCACTTCCGCTCCCACTCTATTTCCCGCCTCAGGAGCCTCCACGACGTCCAGCCCGACGCCCCCTTTTTTCTTCACGATGCTGTTCATCAGAAATCGGCATTCCCCGACGGCATCTTTGACTGCGCGAAGACTGGGCGCCGCCTCGCCATATTTTTCCTCAAGAACCTGATCGAGCTGCTCATAGGCATCCCAGCACTCCGACAGTTGTTCCAGCAGTGCGCTACAATGCGTCAACGGAGTCGCGGCCACTGCCTTGTCGAACTTTTCGCCTTCGAGCTTCCCCTCTTTCAGCGCGTCGTCCAACTGTCGGCGCTTCTCGCTATCACTGGCAGCGGCGCGGCGGAGGTTTTCAACGTCCTGGGACTCCTTCCAGTGGACGTACGTATAGGACGACCCGTCGCTCGCTCGTACCAAGGGGGTATTGTTCACGGCGAATGGAAGCAGCTTGTTGAGCGCGTCGAGCTTGCCGGAACGATATTCCAGGTCGCCGTCTTCAATCGCCGGATACAGGCCGTCCCAGAAGTTCGCATGGAGCCCCTTCAACATGTGGAGTCCGTCCCGCAGCCCGGCAAAGCCATGTCGCTTCAGGAGTGCCTCGACCAACCAGGTGGCGACCTGCAGGTCCTTACTCTGCCCCGTGAGAATGTTCGTGGCCACCTGAATGGCCTTGGGCCAGTCGGCGACTTTGGCGTCTCGCTGCCAGTCTCCCTGGCTCAGCACTTCCTCTTGACGGCGTGCTTCTTTCAGCACATCAAAGTCTTTCCCGTCGCGGACGTCCTTGCCCGCGGGATTCTCGCCTGGAATCGGTGCGAGGATCGCCTCAACATCGATGACTTGCTCAGTAGCCATAGCCTGTCGTCTTTCTCAGATGCAGCTGCCTACGTCTTGTAAAACTCGATTTCGCGGATCTCTAAAATGCTCAGTTCGCTATTATCAACCAGGAACGTCTTTTGGCCTGCCCCGCCCGCCAACCCATCGCCCAATCCTCGCCAATCGGTGATCTTTCCAAGTCGGAGTTGGTCATCCTCTTCGGAATGGGAGCTGACGTAGAGCACAGGAAGGAACACGTCCCCAGCTGCGCCCTCCCCGGCCTCGATCGTCGCGGGGGTCCAGAGTAGGTCGCGCAACTGTTTGGGTTTGGGGATGGTGATTTTCTTGATCTGTTCCCACGGCAGCCACACATAATTCTCTCTCAGAAAAACTTCGAGGACCGGGCCAAGCCGATCGTCGGAATCGCGGAAGTCGGTAAATGGCTTTCCGTTCACGATTCCCTGAAGCTTGGGACTGGTGCTTGCGGCCTGCTGAAGGAGCGCTTTGGCTTCTGCTGTCTGGTGCCCGCGTAATCGGTTGCAGGCTTCCAACTGTTGCTGGACCCAGGAGGGAGGCTCCAGCAGAAATGTGGGCTTGAGGCCATCGGCAAACCAGCGCTGTCGGGCCTTGTCGGCTTTCAACAACTGCCGATAGACCTCCACCCCTATCCCGACACTCTCATTTTGATGTCCGATGACATCGAGCTGGCGTTCCGCCCGGTCGTATTCACCGGAAAAACAGAGCAATTCGAAGAGAAATGTACGGAGACGACTGTCGGCAGGATGGCTCTTGACGTCTTGGTTCAGCTCGGCGATCGCAGCAGAAAGCTGGTTGGCATCCAGGAGTTCTTTAGCCCTCACAACAACCTCCTAGGAAGAGCGCGTTTAGCAGGCTGCGGAAAAACCATTTCGGCACGGGCAGAACTTCGATGGACTGCACGCGTGGGACAAACCCGGTCTGTCTGGTTATCTGGTCCATCTGGTAGGTCTCATGCAACCAAACAAACCAGACAGACCGAACAGACCAGATGAACAAGACGGGCTGGCGGAATTTTTCAGCATCCTGTTAGGCGGCATCCTATGCAATTCGCCCATGAAAGGCAATGTCGAAAATGCCCTTGTCACAGAAGCGCGGCATGCCCCACGGACTGCGTTTGTGTCGTTCCCGGCGTAGCCAGCCGGTCGCGCGCAATCCTGGACGAGGACCAATCGGCCGCTCGTGACTCGACAACCACGACACCGTCTCGGTCAACCGCGAATTCACTCCTTGGCAGGGCCGATCTTGATGCGCGCCATCCTTATCTCAGCCGATCGAGTTGAGATAGCGCTTCAGTGATATCTCCGCCTGTCCAGAGACCTGTGTCCCCTTGTCGAGCGGGAGCGGCACGGCTGATATGCGCTCCGAGGGAGTCGCCTCCGAAAGCTGCCACTCATACCAGGCGTTATCTTGCACGTCGGGAGTCACGATGAACCTCGTCAGATTCGGCGACGAACGCCCGAACGACAACAGTACGCAGGGCTCGACTTTTGATGGGGCTCGATTCCAGAAGGCAACGAGAGCCGGCCATGTCCCCTGCTTTACCTGGTGGACGCGCGCTTGCAGCCCTAGCCAGAATGGAAGATCGTAAGTCTCGGCCTGGTTTCCACTCTGTGCCAATGGGAGCTTCAGTCCCCAGGACCCCTCTCCGCCCGATTGTTTGCCCACTGGGTGCAACCGTACGGCGCGTTCAAGGCCGAACCCATCGTGTTCTGGATGATCGGTTGCGGCACTTACCTCGCGCCAGAACGCGCTGGTGGTGGTCTGAGACAGGTAGTCTTCAAACCCGGCCTCAAGCGAGGCATCGGTGTCGACCTCGGTTGGCAGAGCCTCCACGCGTGCGCGAAAGGCATTCCAATCAAGATCGGCACGAAGCTGCTGGAGGAACTGTCGGGTTTGTGTGAGGAATGCGCGGCAGCTCAGTGGAATCAACCAGGGAATCGGTGCAAGCTTATGGCGTTCAAGGAGAAGAAAGGTCAAGAATGGAAAGGATCGCCCCGCTTGGTCTCGACTGGCAAAGATGGCCCCGCACACGGCACGGCCGGTCCCTGCCGGCACGAAGAGGAAATTCCAGATGTCCGCCTGTGCGAGGACGGCCGGCCAGTCGGATCCTGACTTCGCTTTGGCATACTGCATGCCACGCTCGAGCCACTCGTCGAGTTCGCGCAATTCCGGCCCGGCAGCATGGAGACGAAGAAATTCAGGAGACACAGGAAGCTTGCCGTAGTACCCGCAAACCGGCGCGCTCATCCCTCTTCCTCAGAGATGTTCGACACAACGCACCTGTTCAAACACTCCTGGACGGAATGGGTTCTTGTACCCGCGGGCTCGGATGTCGTACTGCACGCGGACCGGACTTCCATCTGCAGTCGGCAGTTCCCACTGCACGCGATACTGCGTGTCTCCGGCGCCAGACACAAGGCTCCCTGCCTGAATGAGCCGGAAGAGACCCCACCAGTCCTTGTATTCTTTTGTCACCCATGCAGTACCCACTTGAACCTGAAGCACCGCCCCCGTTGCCGGTGTCGGGCCGGGCCATTTCATCTCATGCCACTCTTGCGGCTCCATACGATACCGTAGTGCCTGTCCGCCGATCTCCAAGCGAATTTCACTGACGGTCTTACTCACACCGCCTTGAGGAGGATGGGGATACAGTTCAAATACCGCTCCCACCTCAGAGCTGCCTTTCGCGAACAGACCTTCAGATAAGAACCTCGCATGTTGAAGGGCGAGGAGAAACTCGTTCGAGATCGGCATGCCCACTCCCGACCACTGTCTGGGCTCCCACCGTTCAAGACCTTCGTCTATAAATGGTTTGAGTTCTGTCTGGTAATATTTCCACATCAGCCCGTTGTCCGGATGAAAGAGATCCGCGAGGTCGGAGATCGGCGCATCGCTCCCCCCCCTCCGGAAGGGAAAGCGCCCTTCCACGTTCCGCTGGCATGCCTGGTAGATATCCGCTTCCCATCGCTTTGACGCTTCGGCCTTGGCGCGTTCAAGCACCCCACGCGCGGCGATCATCCAGGGCTCAACGAGCAGCGGAGAGACGGCTTCAATGGATTCAGGGTCGAGCTTTTGCAGCATCGCATCGGTGTTTTTCACCGCCTGAGACAGGTCGTTCGGCTCACCGAACACAATACTCTTCGCCATGGCCTTCGTATCGCCGGGAGGACTCTCTGCCCGCAAGATAGGCCGCAGCGTTTGATGGACCTTCCTCAGTTCTGTCAAGTAGCGGATCAGCGGGGCGTCCTCTTTCGAATCCTTAGCCACGGTAATCAAGTAATGAATGGACTGAAAGCGACGGGAGACCGACCCTGAGAAATCACTCGGATCCCCCAGGCGGCGCATGAGTTCTTCTGTGTCCCTGGGTGCAGGAAGCGACCCGGGAGGTGCGCCCTCCATGCCCAATCCTTTCTTGACCTTATCAAACAGACCACTCACGGATTCCTGTAACTGTGCCATTCCCACCGGCTCAGGAACGGTATTGCGGTCCACAGCCTCAAAGATACGAAACAACGGGGAATCCGCCTGGGCCAGCAGACCGAGCACTTCTTCACTATTCGCGGGGGTGACGGCTTGCCGAATTCGCAACGAGCGAATGAACTCGCGCCAATACCGTATATAGTCCTGGAAATAGAGTCGCTTGATACCTTTATCGAGCTGCGCGAGTTCAACCTCTGGCTCCCCGATGACCCATCCTTCTGCCGCAGCTTCCACAAGGACTTTTGCAATGCTCGCTTGAAACGGCCCCTTCCACCCCGCCAGCGTAAATACGCCTGGAATGGTGTAGTCGCTCACCAAACTCCCCTGTTGGCTCCCTTGGAGCACCGACTCTATGCTGAACGGCTTGATGAGATCTTGGGCTTCCCGACGGCTCATCGAATAAATGCGCTGCACGCGAGGAACCTGGCGAAGCTTCTGTTGTACTTCCTGAACGAGGCGCCCATTCAACGCCAGGCGACTCCCGGCATCTCGTGCGAGATAATTACTATAGAGAGCCATCTGCTGCCGTACCGTGTCTTGCACATCTTGGGAAATCG
>Ga0315287_10008433_pt1 | contig 10412 bp, 10 predicted proteins | sample YL17G11_0_MG_FD_205037 | JGI IMG/M metagenome (GOLD analysis project Ga0315287, IMG submission 205037) | Sediment microbial communities from Yellowstone Lake, YNP, Wyoming, USA - YL17G11_0 | ecosystem: Environmental > Aquatic > Freshwater > Lake > Sediment | place: USA: Wyoming | collected...
GCGAAGCCCCAGGGGGCTGGATGCAACTTGCCGTCGGCGAGGTCGAGGTCGCCGAGCATGAACTTCCCCTCGGCGGAGCCGACGGAGAGAACCTGCCCTAGCCCGCCAGGAAGCTTGTGAATGATGACACCCAAAATCAGCAACCCGCCTGCGGTCAGGATGGCGGACTGCACGAAGTCAGTCCAAATGACGGCCTCAATGCCGCCGACCACGGTGTAGTAAGCCGTGATGCCCCCGCCCAGCAGGATGCACAGTGTCACGTCCCAGCCGGTGAGGCGATGCACCAGCAGCGCCACGAGATATTGAATGATGCTGATGCGCATGGCCTGCGCGATGATGAACACGCTCGCGCCGTAAAGCCGGGTGCGCGGCCCGAAGCGGCCTTCGAGGTATTCGAAAACGGAGGTGATTCTGCCGCGGCGGAAGACCGGCAGGATCCAGCGTCCCACAACGAACACGCCCACGGGCAGAGTCAGACAAATGACATAACGCAGATAGGCCGTCTTGAAGGCGTCGGCGGGATACCCGATGAACGTGATGGAACTGATGGCCGCGCCGAATAGCGATACCCCCAGCAACCAGCCGGGATACGCGCGCCCGCCGACGAAGTATTGTTCGGTCGTTCTGCCACGCCGACGGAAATACCACCCCATGCCGGCCATGGCCGCGAAGTAGAGCGCGATGACGGCGAGGTCGAGGGGGCGGGTTTGAGCCATGCTGGTGGGGCGGCTGTTCCCGCGCGTCAGGCGCGGACCTTTGCGGTGCCTCGCTCGCGCAGCGCCGCGAGCATCCTGCGCCGGCTGAATGGACCGACCTCGTTCACGATGGTTTCGCGCATCGCCCGGCCGGCTTCCGTTTGTTGCGGGTAAGACATGAATTCAAGTTGAACGCCGAGCCTTTGGGCCGCGCGGCTGGCCATCAACGGCCACACCGCACCGAGATCGCCGATGATGGCAAGACTACCCTCATGCCGCGCGAAGCCCGACATCTCCATCCGGAACGGCACCTTGAACGTCTTGGTCTTGGGCAAGCCATCCGCGATCGCCGATTGCACCGCGCCGCCTTCGCGTTCGATTTGCCACACGCGTTCCAGTGCGGGATCGAGATCGATGCGAATGAGGCTCTTGCCGGCCAGGCTGTAACTGAGATGGCCCTGCCACGCCGACCACAAGCCGTGGCCGGTGTGCGTCTCGAACGGGCCATCGTGGATTTCCTGCGTCAGTGCCACCCCGGATTCGATGATGACATCGGCCGCGCTCAACATCCGGGCCAGGCGCGTGGCGCGCTCGGTCAGGCTGAGACTGTCGCCAATGCACAGCCCGACCATGCCGCCGCCGACAAGCTGTGGAATCGTCACCAGCACGGGCAGGCCCTTTTGTGCGGCGACGCCAATCATTGTGCGCGGGTCGCTGCCGAGGCCGGCCACTTCCTCAAAGGAAGCGCCCTCGCCGTGCGCCAACGTCAGAACCTCGTGCGCGAGATGTTCCAGCCACAGGCCCACCGGGTAGCCGAGGTTGCCCGCCGCCTTGATGATGACTTTGCCCGAAGCGGCCTGGAGTCGCACGATTAACTGCTGGTCGAGCGGTAGTGTCTCCTGGATCTCGCGGAGTGTCTCGTCGTTCATCAAAGTCAGTTCGAAGTCGCCGCCCAGCGGCAGCACCTCCGCTGCGACGTGCACGCTTGCGCCCGAACAGCGCTTCACCTTGTCGAGCGTGCCGCCCATTTCGTGGGCAACCACCGCTGAACTGGTCGTTACCCCGTCCACGAGCCCGACGCGCATCAACTCGGCGAGCAGCGTGGTTACGCCCTCGTGAAGGTTTGGGCCGCTGCCGGTGACGACGGCGACTTTCCCGCCGCGCTCCTTCGCCGCGACAATTTTCTCCACGGCCCGCTCGACGCGTGCGAGCGTCGTGGCGTCCAGTTCGCGTTCGATGGCCTTCAGGGTTCCGGTGTCAATCATGGGGTTTAGCTTGTTAAGTCACGTTTCATGGAAGGGGTTCACCTGGCGAGCAGCTCCTGCAGTACGGTCGCGATCGCCTCGCGCGGGATTTCGCGCGCCAGACTGGCGCGCATGGGCTCGCCCCAAATAGAGTTGGGGAAGTGGCGGTCACCGGCATAACGCGGGATCACGTGCCAGTGCAGGTGCGGCACCATGTTGCCGAAGCTAGCGAGATTGATTTTGTCAGGCTGCGTGACACGGCGCAAAGCCGCCTCGGCAGCAAACACCACGCGCATCAGCCGCTCTCTGTCGCCCGTTTCCAAGTCGGTCATTTCGCTCACATGCTTGTTAAGAATGACGCGGCAGAAGCCCGGATAGTCGGGATCGGCGACCAAAACCACCCGGCAGAAATCGTCGTGCCAGAGCATGTCTCCGCCCGCAGAATCGCACAACTCGCAGCAAGCCCTTGATAATTCATTCATATCATTCCTTCCCAAACGGCCTGCCTTGTCTCAGTTCGCGCTCGCGCAGCATGACCTCGGCGCGCACCAGGTCTTGCTCAGTATCCACGCTGAACCCGCTGAAGGCGTGGTCACGGCACTTGGTTTCGATGACGCGCAGGTGGAAGCCGTGTTCCAGCACGCGCAGTTGTTCGAGCGACTCGATTTTCTCCAGCGGCGTGGGCGGGAGTTGCGCGAGCTTTTGCAGAAAGTCGCGGCGATAGACATAAAGCCCAACGTGCTCGTAAACCGTGTGCGGGACGGCTTGCCGCGGATACGGAATGAGCGAGCGGGAGAAGTAGAGCGCATTGCCCGCGAGGTCCACCACGACCTTAACGACCGCTGGGTCTTGCAGGTCTTCCGGACGGTGAACGGGGTGCATGAGGGTGGCCATCGGTAGCGCGCGGTCGTCGAGCAACGGTTGCAGGGCCTCGTCAATCATCAGGGGGTCGAGGAACGGCTGGTCGCCCTGGATGTTGACGACAATCTCCGCGTCCATCGCACGCGTGGCCTCCGCCAGCCGGTCCGTGCCGCTGGGATGGTCGGGCGAGGTCATGATGGCCCGTCCGCCGAAGCTCTCGACGAGGCGGGCAATGCGCTCGTCGTCCGTCGCGACGCACACCGAGCTCAGCCCGCGCGCGAGCAGTGCCCGCTCATAGACGCGCTGAACCATCGGCTTGCCGAGAATTGGTTTGAGCGCCTTGCCCGGCAGACGCGTCGAGCCGTACCGGGCGGGAATGATGCCGACAACTGTGGGTTTCATGGGGAATGAGATCTAAGTCATAACGCGCCCGGTCTCGTTAAAGCGGAGTTACGGATAACCTCCAAGAACTCAAACTCAGCGCGAAAGCCGCCGCCTTTCGGACTGCACGCATACAAGCCGCACTGCACCGGCTGACTCGCACCCTCGTGCAAGTGCGCGACGCGCAGCAACTCCCAGCTCTCGCCCGCGCCGCTCGCCCACTCGACCAGGAAGTCTTGGGCTTCCCGGCGAATCCGCAGCCGCACCTCGTTCGGACCGCGCGGGAAGTCCTGCAACGACCAGTCGGAGAAGCCGCGGTTCGTGACCACGGCTCCGAGCTTGGACGGCCCCTCAGATTCGTATTCCACCGAGGTCTTGATCCAGCACGACGGCCCGACGCGGACCATCAACCCGGCTTGGTCGTATGGATGCGCCGGGTGGAAGCGCACCTTCGTCGTCACGCTGAAATCGCCGGTGACTTCGAGGTGGAGGTAGTGTCCGTTGTCGGCGCGGAATCCGTAATGCGTCTGCTGCCAGAAGTCGGTTTCCGCAGCCGGTCGAACCACCAGTCCCGCCGATTCCACACTCCACGCCGCCGGCGGATTCAGCCACCGCAGACGCGCGTCCAGCCTCGACCCGCTGAAGCGTTCATTCAAAAGGCTTTCTGCCATGCACGCTCTTTCCTGCCGAACGGTGTCGGATCGGCCGCGGGCTGCCACCGGCCCGTCACTGCGGCCACTGGCCGGCGTGGATGGGGCGGGGGGTCAACGCCGCCGGGTTGATGACCACGTGCTTGATCCGCTTCCGATTCCACGTGTAAGTGATATGAACCAGTCCGTCCGCCGCCTGGATGACCGCCGGGTACGAGAACTCGCCGGGCTGATTTTCCAAAACCAGTGCGGCGCCCCAACGGCGACCATCGGCCGAGACAGCCACGTTCAGCACGCGACGATTCGGACCTTTCTCGTCACTATGGTTGTAAACGAGCAGGAATCGCCCGTCGCGCAACTTCACGGCGTCAATCCCGGAGTCGGGATTCGGCAACTCCACCGGCCCGATGGCGGACCAGGTGCGCCCCTGGTCGCTCGACCACGCTTCCTGCAGGCGACCGACCTGGCTGCGGCAGAGAATTTGGAGCCGCCCGTCGTCGTGAACGAGCACGGTCGGCTGGATCACATTAGCCCCGCCTGGGTCCGCAATGGGGCCCACCTTGGTCCATGTCTGCCCGCCGTCTGAAGAAAGTTCCAGATGCACTTGCCAGACCTCCACCGTCTTTGGCCGCGACCCTCGGCGGAACTCCTCCGTGCTCGACGGACTGATGATGGCGCCGTCTGCCAATTGCACCGGTTTGTTCTTGATGGGTCCGAGAATCCCGTCGGGCAGCCGGCACGCCGCTGACCACGTTCGGGCGTCATCGGTCGAAGTCTGCACCTCGCCCCACCATTCCGACTCACGCGGGCCGACTTTGAAGAACAGCATGAGCGGCCCGCCATGCGGCTTGAAAAGGACCGGGTTCCAGCACGGGCACGGCGTGCCGTCCGGCATCCGGCCCGTCGCCACACGTTCCGGCGCCGACCAGCGGCTGCCGTCGTGGCGAGCCAGCCAGATGCCGACATCCGCCGCGCGCTCCTGCGTGCCGGCAAACCACGCGGCGACCAACCCCTGCGCCGTCTCTATAATAGTGGAGGCGTGGCAGGCCGGCGTAGGGCCTTGCTCGAAGATGAACTCCTCGCGCACCACCGGCGGCGCCGTGTCGCCGCGGTGCGGGACGCCAGATCGATGGGCGCACCCGCTCGTGCCCGAGAGCGCAGCGGCGATGAGTGAAAGCGAGAGGAACGCGCAGCGCATGTTGAGTGAGACTGTTTGAGTCCGGAAGATGTTTGTCAAGCCTTTGCCCCGCCCGCGGCGCATCTTGGCGCTGCCACGATTCGGAACTCCCGTTCCCCGCGAGGAACGAGCGGGGGGCATGGGGGAAAAACGGAAATCCGATTTGGCGACGCTCTGGAGTTTGCGCACCTCTGCCAAAGTCCCTCCCGCCGGCCATGTGCCTGTCGGCACCTCGTGCCTCCGGCTGCCGCCCCCGTCAGGCACACGCGGGATTCTGTGTCTTCATCCCACCGGCCATCGCTCCCTCCTGGCAGAACCTCACGACCCAAGAACCGAACCCATCGTCTTGCTCACCCACCGCACTCAATAAGTTGTGCAGTTCTGCTACGTAAGATTGCAACTTTTAGAGTTTCCATTGACGGCCGAGAGCGGCGACTGTTAGAAGGGTTGCTTGATTGATGGGGAAAACCGAGCGCCATCTGCGGCGGAGGCTGGCTCCGTTGGCGGAGGGAAAGTCCCATTCGCAATTAGACAACAGACGTGCTGCTTTCCGGCAGGCGCTGGCTCTGCTCCCTCAGGCGTAAACCCCAAACCGCCGCTGAACGCGGCCAAGAAAAAGAAAGCACAACCTATGAAATACCTGAAACACCGATTCGTATGGGCCAGCGCCCTCGCGCTGGCGTTCACAATCACATCCCAGGTTCAAACGATGGGCCTGACAAATGGCACGATCTTGATCCTTACACGCGATCATCAAGACATCAGTATGACTGGTTAAGATGGGGACCTTTGTGACATGCTTAATTACAGGGGGGCTGGCCAGATGACGCAGGGTGATGCGGCGATGTCAGAGTTGCTCGGAGACTAGGGCTATTCGGTTCGCACCATTATCTGCTCCCAACTGAGGGCGGATGTAATCAACTCCGTCCTCGGAACATCAGGCGATCCAGATTTTTACCTGCATGCAGCGAATCCGGATTTTGATGTCAGTTTGGTGATCCAGTCGGGCAGCCCCGCTGGGGCCTTGGCCCCGCCAATCGCCACCAACGGCGTCCCGGTGATGTGCGACGAGCACACGACTCTGAGCGACCGAGCCAGACAGGGCAGCCTCTTCATGTACAATAACGGGAGTGAGAGTGGCGACGCCTACGGCCCGGCCGCCGGCCAGTACATGAAGGTCCTTGCCCCCAACCATCCGGTCATGCAGGGCATCCCCCTCGATGCGCAGGGCCGCGTCAAGATCATCCGTGACGCCTATGCGGAAGAGAACGCGCATGTTCCGCTTACCGGCTATCCGAACTGGGCATACTGCTATGCCGTCCAAAATGTCGCCAATGCGGCGCCAGCCACGACGGTGCTGGGGGTGCTGGACACCGACACAAATAAGTCGTGCTTCGCCGTCTGTGATGTGGGTGGCCTACTTTCCAACGGCGAGCTGGCTACGGTCCGCCTGGTCCACTTCTTCGTCTGCGAGGGCGGCGGTAATGAGTCCCGCCGGTGCTTCAACGCTCTGAGTGACTTGGGCCGCGTGATTTTCGTGCGGGCCGCGAAGTGGGCGATGGGTGAGACGCTCCAGCCGTATAAATCGCTGGGTATCATTGATGTCACTCAGGCCGGCCCGTTGAAGATCAAGCTCTCGTGGCAGGCATCTGCCGATAAGCGCTATAAGATTCTCGGCACTGCCAATCTTTTCGGCCCGGCAGACTTTTCAAATTGGGAGACCATCCAGGATATGCCCGGAACCAGTGGAGTCATCTCGCGCACGCTGGATATCTCCAAAGCGGCTCAGGTTGCGTTCTTGCGGGTCCAGCAAGTACCGTAGCCGGTGCGCCACGTGGTGGCCAGTCCGCCTTCCCGGCGCACACTCACGTGCGGACTTGGCCTCCACCTCGTTTGGGCCGGCACATTACTCATTCTGCCTCCAGACTGGTGTCTAAGGACGGTGAGATTTCGGGCGACCGGCTTCATCCAGTTCTCGTTGGGTTCAGAGACGATGCCGGTGACATGTACCGCGCGGGTAGCCAGGTGAATCACGAAGAGCACATGAGAGCGGAATAAACCCAACGGAGTCCACAACTCCACGGTGAAGAAGTCAGTTGGGGCCATCACCTACCAATGCGCGCTGAGAAACTCTTTCCACTCCCTGCCCTTTCGGCATTGGGGAGACGGTTCTATCCCGGCCGCCTTCAGGATGTTGGCAACCGTGCCGCGCCCCACCTCGTGACCGAGGTTGGCCAGAGCGCCCTGAATGCGCGTGTAGCCCCACGAGCGATTCTCCTGCGCCATCCTCAATCTGAGTTCACGTATTTCGACAAGCTTTGTCGGTCGCCTTGGCTTTCGCCGCTGGCTCGCATCATACTTCTGGGCGATCAATCGGGGGTGCCAGGCTAAGCAGGGATCAGCGCCGACTCACGTCGGCGGCTCCGGTTCACGGGGAGCCTCCATCTGCTCTGGCATACGCACTGGGACCATGAACCGGTCCGGGCTGTTCGTAGTCCCGGCTTTGGCCGGTGCTCCCCGGGGCACTCTAAAGGGTGGACTACAAACCCACGGTTCATGGAAAGGGTGGCGAAGCCGGGTGAGGGGGAACAGGGGGCAGACACCGGCTTCGACCCTTGCCGGTTTAGGACTGATCCTCAGCCTCACGGCCGCCCACGCCGCCTCTGCGCTGCAGGTAACCTCGCTCGACCGGAACGGCGTATTGACGTGGACGAACGCCCGCGCAGCCAGAACCAGGCGTTCAACGCGATCTTGTTCTTCTACAAGGATGTGCTTGGGCACCCGCTTCAAGGAGTCGACGCGTTACGCGTCACCCGGCCGCCGCACATGCGGCACGCGCCTTCCATCGGCGAGACGCAGGCACTACTGCACGCGATCCGGAATGTCGGTGGTTACCCCACGAACCTGATCGCCTGTATGCTCTACGGTTGTGGGTTGCGCGTTTCCGAACCGCTCAACCTTCGAATCAAGGACGTGGATTTCCAGCAGTCCAGGCTCTGCATCCGGAGCGCCAAAGGCGGGAAAGATCGGAAGGTGGCCCTGCCCGCGACGCTGGTTCCGGAGATCAGGCAGCAAGTGAATGTTGCCCGCGCGATGTGGGAACGAGACCAGCAGGACAAGATTCCCCTGATGCTGCCTCAGGGCTTGGCTAGGAAGTACCCGGAATTCCAGTTCAACTGGATGTGGGCGTGGCTTTTTCCGGCGCACAACACCTGCCGTCATCCACGAACCGGAGCCTTGGTTCGGTATCGGATGCACGAGGCCAACGTGCAACGCGCGGTGAAGCACGCCCGTCGGGAGCTCGGACAGCTTGAAAGCGAGCGCCCTGCCGGCTTCGATCCGACAGGGCGCTTCACATAACTACAGCCTTGAAAGCCACGACAGGAGGTCGTGATTCCGCTGCCACGAAGGCCCGCGCCTGCCGCTCTTGGGGAGAAGAGCCTCGGCCGACTTGAGAGTCTTGCGCTTCATCTCCAGGTCGATCTCAACGTAGGCATTGGTGGTTTCAATGGTCGCGTGCCCCAGCCACGACCGGATCATGCTCAGGTCGACGTTGGACTGGAGCCGGTGCATGGCCGTAGTGTGGCGCCAGGTGTGCGGCGTGACGCGGCGCGTGAGGAGTGACGGACAGAGCTTGGCGCCCTCGGCGACGCGGTGGGCAATGATGTAGCGTAGTCCAAAGCGGGTGAGCCGAGTTCCCAGGGCGTTGACGAAAAGCGGAACGGCTGCATCGACGCGGAGGGAGCGTCTCTCCAGATAGCGCTTGAGGGCCTGCACCGTTTCGCTCCAGAGCGGGCAGGTTCGTTCTTTGCGGCCTTTGCCCTCAATGCGCACGTGGCACGGGCGGCTGATCCGGAGCTGGTTGACGTTCAGGTTCACCAGCTCCTGAGCCCGCATCCCCGTGTTGTAGAGCAAGCGGAGCAAGGCATCGTCGCGTTGTCCGAGCAGCGTTCGACAGTCGATCTGCGCGAAGATCTTCCGGACCTCCTGCCGTTCCATGTATTCCGGCACGTGCTGGGCGTGGCGCTTGAAGCGGACGGCCAGAACGGCTTCGCAGTGGGCGAGATAACGCGGATCAGTGCTGGCCAGGTATTCAAAGAAGGTATGGAGGGCGGCCAGCCGGTTGTTCCGCGTGGGCACGGCGTTGTGGCGGTCGTGCTCAAGATAGTCGAGGAATCGGCGGACGACGTCAGCCGTCAGGTCTTCCAGGGCCAGGCCGGTGCAGGATTTCCGGCGACGTCGGGAGGCGAACTGCAGAAAGAGCTTCCAGGTGTCGCGATAGGCCAGGACGGTGTGCTCGCTGAGACCACGCTGAGCAAGCAGGTACTTCTCGAAAAAGCTCCGGATCAACGCCGCCAGGTCAGGCTTCTTCATGACGTTTGGCTCTGGAGCGGAGAGGAATGGCAAAATGGGCATGGAAGCGCTGGCCGACGCTCTCCAGAAGCTGGGCGGTGGCGTGCAGATAGACCTCGGTGCCGGTGATCGTGCTGTGCCCCAGGTAAGTCGAAAGCAGCGGAAGTCTGGCCGCGAGATTCGCGCCCTGCCGATACCAAGCCAGAAGGCGATGCACCGCGAAGGTGTGGCGCAGGTCATGGATGCGAGGGCCGGGCTGTCCCTTCGGACCGCGAAGCCCCAGACTTCGCAGGAGTTCCAGGAAGAGGGTGACGAACCCCGGATGTCCGTGCCGGGCACCGATGATGTTCAGGAAGACAGGCGCGGAGGGAGCGGTCGAAAACCCAGCGGCACGACGCCGGCGCAAGTACCTCGCCAGCTGCCTTGCTGCGGAGGGGGAGAGAGGAACGTATCGGGACTTCCTGAATTTGCCCTCGCGCACCTCGATGACCCGGCGTTTCGCATCGATGTCTCCAAGCGTCAAGTTCAGAGCTTCACCGATTGCCTTGATCGGGGAGTCGTGTGCCAGGGCGCGAATGGCCCAGGAATGACGGAGGGTCCGCGAGCCGAGGCCGGAGGTCGTGACGCCGGCCTGCTCCAGATGACGGTGAACGATCTTGGAGACGGCGACGCTGTCGAGCGCGCGATAGGGAGCCTTGGCCCGCAGGAAGAGCGTTCGGCTCGGCGTCTGTCCCGGCCGGTGCTGCAGATATTGGATCAGGGCCTCCCCGACTGCCTGCATGAGCGGAAGCACGACCTCCTTGCCGCCCTTCTGCGCGCGGATGCGGATGCGCGAATGCTGCCAGTCCAGATCGTCCAAGAGAAGTTGGGCCACCGAAACGCCGCGGATCCCGTAGGCCATCATCAAAATGATGATGGCGTAATCCCTGGCTCCCACGGGTGTCGCCCTCGGGATCGCCTTGAGCATCTTGCCCAGGGCCGAGTCATCCAATCCCTTGGGCAACGAGGCGTGCCGGTAGCGACGTATGGGAGGGATCAACCCCGAGAAGTC
>Ga0315287_10008434_pt1 | contig 10411 bp, 9 predicted proteins | sample YL17G11_0_MG_FD_205037 | JGI IMG/M metagenome (GOLD analysis project Ga0315287, IMG submission 205037) | Sediment microbial communities from Yellowstone Lake, YNP, Wyoming, USA - YL17G11_0 | ecosystem: Environmental > Aquatic > Freshwater > Lake > Sediment | place: USA: Wyoming | collected...
ACTGGGGAGAGTTAATTTATTTAAGTAATAATTTATGATAAACAGAGAGTCGGCGCCAGAGGAAACATGGCCTGAAGGTGTCAGCCAGCTTGTTACAGATGTCCAAAATGCAGTTGAATTACTTGAAGAATATTTAAAAACAGGAAGGTGGTCCGGGAGGGACTCCAAAATAGAAGGAGCGAGAGGTAGCACAAGAGACGACGTTGTAACATTAATGGGACGCGCCGCAGATAAGATTAATGAACTTGAGGAAGTAATAAAACTTAAAAAAGAAAAGAATATGGATGATCCAGAAATTGAAAAAGTTTTTGCAGATTATAACAAGAGACTCGTGGTTGCGACAGAGAAAGCGAATGCAATAATGGATAGTAAGTATTAGATAATATTCGAAGTTTAAAAAACCACCGCTCGCGCGGTGGTTTTTTGCTTACAACTGGACCTGCCTGCCGGCCCGCTTCGCTGCGAGGCGAGCAGGCAGGTTCCCGCTTTCGCGGGAATGACAATTATATCAAGCGAAGCGATAGATCCTGAAACAAGTTCAGGATGACATGCTTACACTTCAATCACAACGGGTAAGACCACCCGCCTTCGCCCCGACTTTACGTCGGGGCTTCGGCGCGGCAAGTCGGCCTCTATACTTCGATAACTACCGGCAACACCATAGGTCTTTTCTCCGTCTTGCTGAACAGAAACTGCCCGACATAATCCCGAATCTTATTTTTGATGAAGTTGGTGTCGGCCCAGGAGAGCGGGTCGGAATCCTGAATTATTTTTCTGACGCGGTGGCGCAGGTCTTCAATCAATTCCTTATGCTCTTTAAGAAAAACAAAACCGCGCGAGATGATGTCCGGATTCTGTATCAGTTTGCCGGTTTTGGAATCAACTGTGGCGATGACCACGACCATGCCGTCCTCAGCCAGCACTTGCCGGTCGCGCAGAACGACGTTTGTGTCGTCAGAAACGCCGAGTCCGTCCACGAAAACATAATCAGCCGGAAGTTTTGTCTTGGTCAATTTTCCCACGCCGCGCGAAAATTCCATCACCTGTCCGTTGTCAGCGATGAAAGTATTTTCTTTCGGAATCCCGACTGAATTGGCGACGCGGGCGTTGTAATGCAAAAGAAAATGGTTGCCTTCAATCGGCACGAAATATTTCGGGTTGAGCAAGCGAATCATCAATTTGACGTCATCGGCTTTGGCGTGTCCGCCGGCGTGGACGTCCATCATTTGATAATGAATCACCTCGGCGCCTTTGCGGAATAAAGTATCTTTCAGCCGTTGGACCGTGCGCTCGTTGCCCGGAATGACCGAGGAAGAAAAAACCACCGTGTCGCCCGACACGAGTTTAATCAAGCGGTGTTCGCCGTTGGCAATGCGCATCAGCGAAGCATTTTTTTCTCCTTGGGCGCCGGTGCAAACAACCACCACTTTGTTGTCCGGATATTGGTGGGTCGCTTTCAAATCAATCAGGGTTTTGGGGCTGAATTTCATGTAGCTGAGTTCTTTGGCGATTTCCACGTTGCTTTTCATTGAAAATCCGTCCAGGGCGACAATCTTGCCGTGTTTTTCCGATAGCTCAATAATTTGTTTGATGCGCGACAAGAGCGAAGAAAAAGTGCCGATAATAATGCGCCCCGGCGCTTTAGCGATAATTTCTTCAAGATTGACGCTGATTTCCGATTCGGACATTTGATGGCCGGGCTGGGAGGCGTTGGTGCTGTCGCTCAAAAGCGCGAGCACGCCGCGGCTGCCGATGGCGGCGATGCGCTGGAGGTCGGCCGGCGGTTCTCCGGCCGGCTGGTAGTCAAATTTCCAGTCGCCCGTGTGGACGATTGCGCCTTCTGGCGTGTTGATGACGATGCCCATTGAATCCGGAATGTTGTGATTGAGATGAAAAAATTCCAATTCAAAATTGCCCAGCCGCAATTTGTCGGTCAATTTGATGTTGTGAATATTAAGCGGCCGGAGATTTTTGTAATCCTCCTGCCGTTTTTTGATAATCGCGTTGGTCAGCGGCAGGGCGTAAATCGGCGGATAGCCGAGCGCCGGAATGAGATGGGGGATGGCGCCGATGTGGTCGTAGTGGGCGTGGGAAATTATCACGCCGCGGATGCGTTTTTCTTTTCCTTTAAGATAGCCGATGTTCGGGATGATGTAATCAATGCCCGGCATGTCTTCTTCGGGAAATTGCAGTCCGAGGTCGATTAAAATAATGTCGCCCTCGTATTCAAACAGGGTGCAGTTGCGGCCGACCTCTTCCAGTCCGCCAAGCACGGCGACCTTCAGTTTTCTGTCTTCGCTACCAGTCTTGCCGGTCGTCAGGTGAGGCGTGCCGGCCTTGCCAGTCGCGGCTTCGCCTCGGAAACGGGAAAAAGACGGACGTTGTCCGCCGTGGGCGGCCGGCTCGGTTTTTCGCCGAGCGCCGTGACGAGACGGCGAGGCAGGCCCGCCGCGTCTAAAATGTCTTGCCATCATCATAAAATAGATGTGGTTAAAATGAATAAATAAGATTTTTCCGTTTTTAAGAAGCCGGAAAAATCAAAAAGTTAAAATTTGTGCGGACGGAGGGACTTGCCAGCCAGAGGCTGGTCCGCCTCTGGCGGAAACCCGTCATTACTACTTATTTTCTTGTGCGGACGGAGGGACTTGAACCCTCATGGCCGAAGCCATACGCTTCTGAGACGTACGCGTATACCAATTCCGCCACGTCCGCATCGTTATGTACGAAATACGAAAGCTACGAAAATACGAAATTTACCTGCCTCGCCTTGCTCGTCAAGGCGGGTGAGAGCGCAAAAAGTTTCAAGTTTCAAATTTCTATTTTCTAGTTTCTGTTTTTTATTTCCACGCCCATTTTGTTTTCAAGTACCAATCGCTTAAATTGTTATATCTTTCCGAAGGAGAAAAAATCCTGTCCAGTTCCACGCCCTTTAATTGTTTGTCGGCGACAAAAAGATAGGTCGGGGCGTAAAGGAAAATTGCCGGCATTTCTTTGACCAGAACATCTTGGAAATCGCGATAAAGTTTTTCTCGCCGCGTTTCATTGCTGATTGTCCGCGCTTCTTCAAGCATTTTATCCACGTTGCGGTCGGCGAACATGGCCAGATTAAGCCCCGGATAGGCGATTTGTGAGGAGTGCCAGAACGGATAAGGGTCCGGGTCGTCGCCTAAAATTTCGCCATAAAGCAGGATTTCATAATTGCGTTCGCGCAGGACATCATTATTAATTTGTCGGCTGGAATAGGTCTGAACCGCGGTCGGGATGCCGATAGTTCGCCATAAACGGGCGAGTATTTCCGCCGCCCGCCGGTATTCGGCCGTGTCAGCCGTGGCAATAATCAAAAAGAGCGGATTTTTATTTTTATCCTGGCGGTAAAACGTCTGGCCTTCGCTCATTTCGCCTCGCACTTCCTCGGCGATTTGTTTTTTTAAGTCCTCAAGCAATGTGCTGGAATTGGTTTCATACTCGGGCGCGTTTTTAAGTTCCTCTGCCCGAATTTTGTAGGTCGTGTCCTGTCGCGTTTTGAAATATTCCTCCGGCGTCACACGCGGCCATTTGGCATCAAGCAACTTGTTCGCTTCATCCGGATTAAAAACTATTTTTTTGATGTCCGGATAAAATCCGAGCGTGCCCGGCAGGATGGGCGAGTCAATTGTTTCCGCGCTGTTGCGCGCGCTTTCGTCCAGCAGGGACTTTTTTTCAATCGCCAGGGCCAGGGCTTTGCGCAAATCAATTTCTTTAAGAAACGGCTGTTGGGTCTGATTAAAAAATAGGGCGGTGTATTGCGGCAGGCGCATGCGGTAGACATCCAGATTGCGGCCGGCGATTTTTTTGACCAAAGAGTCGGGCAGAAAGCTGGCGGCGGTCGTTTCTTTGGCCCGCACCGCTTCGGCCGCTTCATTCTGGTCGCGATAAAAATGGAAAGACAGGGTTTTTATCCATGGTTCGTTGCCGTGATATTTTTCATTTCTTTCCAAAACATAAGCGGCGACGTCGGTGTTTTCTTTAATCAATTTGACGAAAAGCCATGGGCCGGAAGTGACTTTGGGCTGGATATTTTCTTTGGCTAGCCGCAGATTGGTCGACTGGATTTCGCCAAAGACATGTTCCGGAATAATGCCGGTGGTTAAACTATTTAGAAAAGAAACAAACGGCTCTTTCAAAGAAAAGCGGACGCTTAAGTCACCGATTTTTTCCACGGTTACGCCCTGAAAAGCCGGAAAGAGCGGGCTGTTCACTTCCGGATTTTGAATAGTCCGGAAAGTAAAGACAACATCGTCGGCGTCAATTTTTTCGCCGTCGGTCCAGACAGCATCCTCCCGCAATTTTATGTCGTATGTTCTTTGATCATCGCCGACCGTGTAGCCGGCGGCCAAATCCGGAATCAATTTTTGGTTTTTGCCCCGTTGGAAAAGTCCGGAATAGAGCAGGGGAGCGAGGTCGGCGTCAATGTCATTGGCCGAGGCGAAAATCGGGTTGACCAATTTTGGCTGTCCGACCATAGCTTCGGAATATTCACCGCCGCTCTTGGGTAAAAGTTGATGATGAACATAGGTGAACCAGCCGAGCCAGGAGAGGGCGGCGATGCCGGCCAGTGCGAGGGCTGATTTGATAATAATTTTTTCCGGACGGCTTAAAAAATGACCCAGATACATTATTTGGGCGCGACTGGGAAATAATTTGCGGCGCAGATTCCTGACCAACTGACGATCAAAATTAGGAACCGCGGCCGTTTCTTTATCTTGAAAACCAAAGAGTTTTCTCCAACTCATGTTGCGACGATTAAAGCGCGCCGCTGTTTAGGCGAGGACGCGCAGAAGAGAGAATCCGAAGAAGATAATGGCGATAACAATGGTGGCGTAAAACAGGATTTTATCAACACCCCTTTTAGTGCTGTAGACATTGCCTGAACCGCCAAATACCCCGCCCAGGCCAGAGCCCTTTTGCTGAAGCAGGATGACCAGAATCAGCAGGACGGAAAGAATAACCTGAATGATATTGTAGATGTTTCCTTTCATATATATAGTCAATCAAGCGGAAAATATGACGAAATCAGTATATCATAAGGAAAATTGTTTGTCAACGGCGTTGTCTGGAAAAAGGAATCATGGTAAAATGACTGCAAGAAAATATGTCTACATTCGCGCCGACTAAATCATGGTATCGCAAGCCGTGGGGCATGGCCCTGCTTATCGGCCTTTGTTTGTTTTTCGCCGTCATTTTGGCTTTTGGCGGTCTGATTTTTAAATATTGGCAGGCGATAAAAACCGGCCAGGGGGATTCCCTGCGCCGCCAGTTTTACGCCGGACAGGACCAAAGTTGGCTGACCAATGAAACCGCGGAAATAAAAAAGGCGAGGACGGAATTGGAAACAATTGACGACCCGTTTCTAGGCAATCAGGCCGCGCCGCTGGTCATTGTTGAATTTATTGATTTTAAATGTCCGATTTGCCTTGGCCAGGCGCCGGAAATGCAAAAGTTGATTGGCAAATACGGCTCAAAAATAAAATGGATTGTCCGCGATTTCCCGATGGAGTCGGTCCACACCGGCGCTTCGCGGCTGGCGGAAATGGCTTCCTGCGCCAATGAGCAGGGCGGCTTCTGGATTTTTCACGATTATTTTTTCGCCAAGCAGGACAAACTGGGCGCAACATTTTCCGACGCTGAAGCGGTCGCGCTGGCCGAAAAGCTTGGCCTGGCAAAAGCAAAATTTGCCGACTGCCTTAAGGCCGGCCGCGGACGGATTGAAGCTAACAAGGATTATGCCGATGCCATTGCCAATGGGGTGACAAAAGGCACGCCAACCTTTTTCGTCAATGGTCGAATGCTTGAAAGCGCCGTGCCGTTTGAAAAATGGGAAGAACTTTTTAAAAATCTCGGCTTATGAAATTGGCTATTTTTAAAAAAATTATTTTGTTTTTTGCTTTGGCCGTTTTTTTGGCTCTGCCTGTTTCGGTTTTCGCCCAATCAGAAAAGGCGCTTAAGCCGGAAGAGAATCCGCTTTGTTGGAAGAAGGGTGATTGTCAGCAGGCGAGACAGAATGTTCTTGGCTCTGACGCGAAAGCCGGCGCCGGCTGGGTGCAGGAGGCACCTTGCCTCAACGAATGGGGCAAATGTTTGGCCGCCGGCGCTACGGCGACCACTATTTCCCTTGGCGGCCGGAGGCAATTTACCGACATTGGCGATTACATCAAATCCGTTTAGAATTTTTCTTTGGTTGTTATCAGTATTTTGGCTGTATTGGTGATTATTCTTTCAGGCGTTCAGTGGACGGCTTCGGGCGGCAATGCCGAGACAATCAGTTCGGCGAAAAAAAGAATCGGCGGCGCGGTTATCGGACTGGTGATTGCTTATATGTCTTACGCTATTTTGAGCAGTATCAATCCGGCTACGGTTAATTTGCGTCTGCCACAAGTTTGGATGACGCGGGCCGTGCCTATTCCGTCAAAATGGTGCCAGGATATGCAGGCTTTTCTCAACGATCCGATTTTCGGTGTTAACGAGGCATTTTTGAATGATTATAAGGGGAAGTCCCAGCCGAAGGCCGTGGCCGGCGGCGGTAAAAAACAAGCTGATACCACCTGCGGCATCGCCTTTGATATTCCGGGCGGCTCCGGCTCAACCTGTTTTGGAGAGAATTGCGTTGGCATAGCCGCGGGAGACAAAGGAGAAACTTGCGACGGAAATTTTCCCTGCGCCTGCATGTTAGGAAATAAATATTATGAATGTCAGCCGGCCGCTTTCGGCGGAGATATAATTTTGGCTGACCGCGCCAAATATGTTGATGAAGTGGAGTTGTGGGCGGTGTGCGCGAGAGAAGACAGCAATAAATTAAGCCGCGCCTTTTATGTGCAAGAAGAAGACACCGGCGAAACGTCAAAATTATACGCCTTGGCCGTTTCCGGCGGTTTAAAGGCGGCTGGGGAAAAGGTGTGTCAAAATTTTAAGTTGGGGTATTTCGCGTTGTCAGTCGAAGTCAATGATACGGACATGTCTTCAGTTGATGATGTCTGGCTGATAGGCAAAGAATCCTGTAACGGCGGCCGGCCAGTGGCCGGTTCCAACGAAGCGACATTTTGGCTGATGAATGACCCTGCGCCGGTCGGTTTTAATTCGGAGAAGGCGGCCGCTTTTGAAAAAATTAAAGATAAATTTTGGACGCCGGAAGAAGTGGCTAACGGAGTTACTTGTGATTTGCAGATAAGCGCCTCTTCTTATCCTAATCTTGATGACAGCGATATAGAGGAAAGGGGCGACGGGGTCTATTATTACCCTCAATAATTGAGGGCTTGACAGGGTGGGCGACGAGGTGTATCATTACTCAAATTCATTCACCTCGCGTCCAAAGTTATGTCGGAAAAAATCGCCATTCGCGGGGCGAGAGTCCACAATTTGAAGGACATCTCGCTCAATATTCCCAAAAACAAATTGGTGGTTGTTACCGGTTTGTCAGGTTCGGGAAAATCTAGTTTGGCTTTTGACACGATTTACGCCGAGGGCCAGCGACGTTATGCCGAGTCGCTTTCTTCTTACGCCCGCCAGTTCATGGAAACGCGGGACAAGCCGGATGTGGATTCCATAGACGGGTTGTCGCCGACCATTGCCATTGACCAGCGCGCTTCCACGCAAAATCCCCGTTCCACCGTCGGCACTGTGACGGAAATTTACGACCATTTGCGTCTTCTTTTCGCCCGCGCCGGCGAAAGATTTTGCCCGGTTTGCGGGGCCAAGGTCGTCAGTTGGACGGCCGGGGAAATTTCGGAAAAGGCGCGCCAATTCGCCCGTCAGCAGGGCGAACTTTTTATACTCTCGCCATTTGTTGAAAATGTTTCGGTTGAACCAAAATCTCTTTTGGATAAAGTGGAAAAATCCGGATTGGACACGGTCCGGCTTGACGGCCGTTTGTTAAAAATAAATGAGCTGGCCAAATTTGTTTTTCAGCCGAAAAAAAATTATCGCTTGGAATTGCTCACCGGCCGCGTCGCTGACATTAAAAAAGACGACCCGACGCGCGGCGTGGAGCTGGCTTTGGAATTGAGCAACGGTCTGGTCCGGCTGGCCGGCAAAAAAAACGAAGAACTTTTTTCCACCCAGGGGCTTTGCGTTTCCTGCGGGGCGCTGGCGCCGGTTTTGGACATCCGCAATTTCAGTTTTAACAGCCCTTTCGGCGCCTGCCCGCGTTGTACCGGTTTGGGCGTAACCTTGGAAGTGGAACAGGAATTGGTTATTCCAAATCCGCGCCTGACTTTGGCCGAGGGGGCGATTCAGCCCTGGACAAGAATCACCGGCAATCAGAATTGGTATCAGAAAATTTTGTCAGCCGTGGCCGCGCGCCATAATTTTTCCATGGATCGGCCGGCCGGCGAATTGGCCAAGCCGGTTTTGGATTTGATTTTCAGCGGCACGGGCGACGAGATTTATGAAATTGACGGCAAGAAAACGACTTTCCCGGGCGTGGCCGAGGATTTGCGCCAGCGCCATTTGACCGCCGGCTCGGAATATCTTTGCCGTGAAATTGAACAATACATGCGCGAGCGGGTTTGCACTTTGTGCCAGGGCAAGCGGCTGAAAAAAGAATCGCTCTCGGTAAAAATAAAAGGCAAAAACATCGCCGAAGCGGCGGCGATGGACATAGAAGAGGAGCTGGAGTTTTTGAAAGGGCTGAACGGAAACGGCAATGGCCGCGCTGGCGAAAGTGTTTCCCGCAAGGGCCAGTCAATCGCAGCGCCGGTTGTAAAGGAAATCGTCCGCCGGCTGGAAAATCTGGAGCGGGTCGGTCTGAAATATCTTTCCCTTGACCGCGCCATGAACACTCTTTCCGGCGGCGAAGTAACGCGCGTCCGTCTGGCCGGTCAGCTTTCTTCGGGTTTAACCGGCGTGATTTATGTTTTGGACGAACCCTCGGTTGGTTTGCACCCGCGGGATAATTATCAGTTGATTGAGACATTGGAATATTTGCGCGGGCTGGGAAATTCGGTCATTGTCGTTGAGCACGACGCCGCCATTATGAAAGCGGCCGACCATATTATTGACGTAGGCCCGGGTGCTGGAGTTTGCGGTGGAAAAATTGTCGCTCAGGGGACGTTGTCTGAAATAAAAAAGAATAAAAATTCGCGCACCGGCGATTTTCTTGCCGGCCGTCTTCGGGTGGGCGAGGATTTGGTACGGGCCAAGCCGCCGTCCGCGCCGAAAAAATTGGAAATCATCGGCGCGAGCGCTTTCAATTTAAAAAATATAAATGTCTCGGTGCCGCTCGGCCGTTTGGTTTGCGTTACCGGCGTGTCCGGCTCTGGCAAGTCATCCTTGGTGATTGAAGTTCTGGGCAAGGCCTTGTCAAAGAAATTTTATCGTAGCAAAGACGAACCAGGCCCGCACAAAGCGCTGAAGGGTTTGGAAAATATAGATAAAGTAATTGCCATTGACCAGTCGCCGATCGGCCGCACGCCGCGCTCCAATCCGGCCACTTATACCGGCGTTTTTACTTTGATTCGCGACCTCTTCGCTGATTTACCCGAGGCGAAAATGCGCGGTTATGACGCCGGCAAATTCAGTTTTAATGTTAAAGGCGGCGGCCGCTGCGAGGCCTGCGCCGGCGAGGGCTATATCCGCATCCCGATGCAATTTTTGGCTGATGTTTACGTCACCTGCGAAAATTGCGGCGGCTCGCGCTACAATCAGGAAGCGCTGGAAATTCATTATCAGGGAAAAAATATCGCCGATGTTTTGAACATGAGCGTGGAAGAAGGGCGCCGGTTTTTCGCTAACCAGCGGCAGATTTCGGTCAAGCTGGATGTTTTGCGCGATGTCGGCCTGGGCTATGTCGCTTTGGGCCAGCCGGCGACGACTCTTTCCGGCGGCGAGGCGCAAAGAATAAAATTGGCGACCGAACTGGCGCGGGCGAGCACCGGCCGGACACTTTACATTCTCGATGAACCGACGACCGGTCTTCATTTTGAGGATGTTGACCGTCTGTTGGGCGTTTTGGCCCAGCTGGTGGACAAAGGCAACAGCGTGATTGTGATCGAACACAACCTTGATGTTATCTCCAACTGCGATTGGTTGATTGAACTTGGACCCGAGGGCGGACGGCAGGGCGGTTATCTAGTTGCCGCCGGCACGCCGGCTGATTTGGCAAAAAATAAAAAAAGTTGGACCGGGAAATACCTGAAAAGTATATAGTATTTGGTATTTAGTATTTAGAAAATAAAAAAATCGCTCCGACACAGTTGGGGCGATTTTTTTATTTATTTTTATTTCGGACATTTGCCGCTTTCTTTTAGAAAGAAAGCGGCAGAAAGAAATCGCGAGCGGTGGCGTCGCTCGGATAATTTAGGACTCGCCGCCCGCCCGCCTCGCAAGCGAGAGCGTTGCGGGCAGGTCGCTTTTGGCCTGAACTCGCCCCGATTTTACA
>Ga0315287_10008435_pt1 | contig 10410 bp, 10 predicted proteins | sample YL17G11_0_MG_FD_205037 | JGI IMG/M metagenome (GOLD analysis project Ga0315287, IMG submission 205037) | Sediment microbial communities from Yellowstone Lake, YNP, Wyoming, USA - YL17G11_0 | ecosystem: Environmental > Aquatic > Freshwater > Lake > Sediment | place: USA: Wyoming | collected...
TTATTTCTTCCTAATTTTAGTGCTAATTGAGCACTTGCTCCGTCGGCTATAATGAGTTTCTTCGCCTGGATTTTAAATTTCTTAGCCTTGCTCACGCATTTCAGTTCAACGCCTGACGGGCTATCCGTCGCATCATAAGCCGTCGTTTCAGTAATATAGGTGACACCCAGGGCAAGGCACTCTTCGAGCAAGCCCTTTAAAAGTGTTCCCTTGCCGTATTTATAGGCAAAGGGCCGTCCATCCGGCCAGGCAAAATGAACCGCATACTGCTTGGGTGAGTAGTAGTATTTATCAGTGACCGGACAGAATTCTCCGGCGTAATTAACTTCCCAGCCGTTTTTAGTTGAGATTATTTTCCCCGCAGCAGTGTCAACCTTAATGGTATCACCGTTGTAATCTTCATCGAGAATAATATGTTCGCTGCAGTACCGGGTAATTTTAGAAATATCTTTGCGCTTTTCAATAACAGCTACTTTCAGCCCCTTTTTATTAGCCCATTTGGCTGCATGCAGTCCGCCGGGCCCTGCTCCAACTATTGCGAGATCATAAACCATTATGACTCCTCCTTCTCTCTATTAAATACCGTTTAGCTGATTGCTCTCGTCGGGCAGTAATCTTCACAGGTATGGCAAGCCGTGCAATTTTCAGTAAAGACATGTGCCTTCTTGTCATAACCGCCCCGGTCTTCCAGTTCCAGCGCGCCGATTGGGCAATTCTCCATACAGCCGCCGCAGCCGAGACATTTTTCTTCGTCAACCACTGGATACTGGCGGCATGAAGCGCAGATGTTGAAAAACTCCGGCAGAAAATTATATTGCCGCGTGATCTTTTGCAGATGGGGCTCCGGAGCATAGGGGTTGCCGCACTTGGTGCAAACCTTGAGTTTATGCTCAACCTGCCAGTTTAAAATTTCCCGCTGGGCGCCAGTTGACGTGCAGCTTTCCGGCGTACAGACAGATGTGGCGGGCAGGTCGTTTTTCTTGATTATCCCCGTGGGACAGATAAAAGCACAGGACCCGCAGGCGATACAATCTTCAGCCGTTTTATGAAACGGAGAATCAACTATCTTATTAATGCCGCTGCCGGCAAACTGTATGGCGCCAGCCTTGACCACTTCATTGCAGGCACGAACGCACAGCCCGCAGAGAATACAATAGTCATTATCTTTTCCCATCTGGGGAGCACTTTCCTTAACACCATATTCTTCAGCAAGCTCTCGAATTATCTTTACATTGGGGCACCGGGCGAGATACAGCTCGACAATCAGCTTTCTGCCTTCCATAACCCGGACAGAATCGGTCTTGACTTCAATGCCCTCCTCGGCAGGATACGTGCATGAAGTTTCAATAGTGGTTCTGCCGTTTTTGCTGACTTCAACAATACACAGGCGGCAGGCGCCATATGGTTTCAGGGCCTCATTTGAGCAGAGCGTAGGAATCTGCATTTCATGCTTACGCGCTGCCTCAAGAATCGTTGCACCTTCTGGTGCGATAATTTTTTTCCCATTAATTTTTAATGTCGCCATAGGTTTTATCCCCTAATTAATAGATAGCGTTTGCTTCTTATGTTCTGTCCTGTAGTTATGCGCCTTTTCTGACCAGTTTGCTCTCCACTTCTTTGGGGAAATGCTTCAGCACGGAGAGAAACGGGATTGCTGCTGTTTTACCCAGAGCGCACGCTGAGGTGTCTGCCATTGCAGCAGCCATGCGCTTCACCAGATTGAGGTGCTCTCTTGTTCCGTATCCCTGCATTATGCTGCCAATAATTTCCTGGAGCCGTTTAACGCCCTCCCTGCAGGTGCTGCATTTGCCGCAGGTCTCATCAACAAAAAAGTCAGTTAGAAACTTGGCCATATCCAGCATGTCCGTGCCTTCATCCATGACCAGCAGTCCCCCGGAGCCAAGCAGGCTCCCGGCCTTGGTTAGCTGATCATAATCAAGCTTGAGATTAAGAAATGCCGCAGGGAGTACGCCTCCCGAGGGACCTCCGGTTTGGAATGCCTTTATCTTTTTACCGGTGCCAGTGCCTTTGCCAAATGTTTCAATGATTGCTTTGATGGTTATGCCCAGGGGAACTTCCACCCAGCCGCTCTGAGCAACATTCCCGGAAAGCGCTACAATTTTAGTTCCGGTGCTGGATGTGGTGCCAATCTTGGAAAACCATTTGCCACCGTGTAACACAATAAGCGGGATATTTGCCAGTGTTTCAAGGTTGTTTACCACGGTTGGTTTTTCAAACAATCCCTTCTCAGCAGGAAAAGGAGGCCGGGGGCGAGGCTCACCGCTTAGTCCCTCAAGAGCATTGAGCAGTGCTGTTTCCTCGCCACACACATAGGCACCGCCGCCGCGCTTCACCTTGAGCGCAAATGAAAAGGTTGTTCCCATGATATTTTTTCCCAAAAGCCCTGCCTGCTCTGCCTGTTTAATAGCTTCTTCCAGCCGCTTCAGGGCAACCACGTACCGGTCATTTACATAAATATATCCCTCGTCTGCGCCGACAGCATAACCGGCTAGGGCCATTCCCTCAATGATGGTATGGGGGTCTGACTCAAGAAAGCTCCGGTGCATGGCGATTTCCGGATCACCTTCGCTGCCATTGCATACTATATATTTTTTATTTTCCGGAGCTTGACGGCATGCCTGCCACTTAATGCCCGTGGGGAATCCTGCGCCGCCGCGGCCCCTGAGCTTTGAAGCAATAACTTCCTGGAGTACGTCCTTGGGGCTCATCTCCGTCAAGGCCTTTGCCAGAGCCTTATACCCATCCAGAGCAATGTATTCCTCAATGTGCTCCGGGCTTATGGTGCCGGCATTTTTACTGACCAGCTTCAGCTGATTCTTAAAAAAATCAACCTTGCGGTATTCCTTGATGCCGGCAGCTGCTTTGGGAAGCTTTCCCTTGACATACTTGAGCGGTGCCATATTCAGGCAGTATGCTTCTTCATCGTGCCGCACAAGCGCCAGATCAGTGAGCACTTTTCCTGTTTTGATTGATTGTACCAGTTCGCCAACACGCTCGACGGTTACATTTCCATAGGTGATGCGCGGCTTTCCGGCTTGAATTACCTCGACAATGGGCTCTGCATAGCACAGGCCATTACACCCTACGCTAACGGCTGCCGCCTTACTTTTTTGTTTTTTGATCTCATATTTCAGGGCCTCAAAAACCTTTCCAGCACCCTTTGAGAGACCACAGGTTGCTGACCCAACCGTGATTCGGGCGGCGGCTGGAGAGAGTAAGTTAATACCCTGCGCTTTTATTTTTGTCAGATCACTGGCTTTCTGTATCTTCATATTTCTCTCTCCTCCTACGCATGCAAAATTTCTGAAAGTTTGGCCCGTGCCTGCTCTCCGCCGTATAACTCTCCATTGACCATGAGGGCGGGGGATACGTCACAACATCCAAGGCATCTGACTTTCTCAAGCGATATCTGCGCCCCATTCTCCGCGACTTTCTGCTCCAGGGTTTTTAACAGCTCTCCGCCGCCCTTTAAATGACAGCCGGTGCCATTGCAAACCGTAACGGTGTATTTTTTCGGAGGAGCGATGCGGAATGCTTTATAAGCGGTCACCAGCCGGTATAGGGCGCTTAAGAATACACTCTTTTTCTGACTCACCAGTATGAGCGCTTCTGGCGGTATATAGCCGCACTGGGCCTGAATTGCATGCAGGATTGAAATTATGGTTTCCTGCCCGCCCGGGTGTTGTGCAATGATCTTTTCCACGACGTTCATGTCAATGTCGCCCATAGTGGAAAAGGCTTTGAGTACGTTGCTTTTAAAAGGCTCAGGCACCATCTCGTGTACTATTTCCATAACATGATTTTCAGCAAAGGGGCCGCCCTTTGATTTTTGTTGGAGTACCTGCATCAGTTTTTCACGGAAGATGCCGCGCAAAGCCTCGGGTACCTCCTGGAGCATCCGTTCAAACATAGCCAGGCTTTTGCCTACCCATTCACCGGTAGCAGCTGCCTGCTGTGTTTGTTCCGGAGTTGCTTCTTTTTTTATGGCCTTTTTCTTTATATTTGCCATCTATCCGCTCCTTTCAGGGATTAATTATGTGCCTAATATCCGTGACATGCCCTGGTTATTCCGGTTGTATTTTTTCACTCAGTTTTTTGTAATCACTTTCAACTGCTGCTTGAGCAGCTTCAATCTGTTTTTCTGAAAGTTCTCCAAACCGATACTGCGGCTTCAGATAATCTGCCAGGGGACGTGGTTTCGGCGTCTGTATGGTCAGGTGATAGGCCGTGCCGGCGCCAACCTCATACAGCGGAAATGTTCTGCTTTCCACTGCCCAGCGCCCAATTTTAACGGTCGTTTCAGGATCAAACTGCCAACCCACCGGGCAGGGACATAAAATATGTATGTAAGCCTTGCCCGCGACTTCCATTGCCTTTTTAATTTTTTCATACAGATCAAAGGGATAGCTGGGTGATGCGGTTGCCACGTATTGAAACCCTTCGGCAACAGCAATAGCTGGCATTGTCTTCTTAATTACTTCATCAAGGCTGCCGCCCGCTTCATTGTCAAAACAGATGCTCAGTTCTGCTGTGCCGGTTTTGACCTTCAATAAAGACGGCTCACTTTTTCCAACCGGCGACTTGGCAAATACGCCCTCAAAAAGTTTCCCCTGCCCCGCCTTTTCCCAGATCGCTTTCTCCATGGCCAGTTCAATGGCTTTATAGGTATGCCGGATGGCTAGTGCAAGGCCGCATCCGGGACAGGCAATATTTTTTTCCGGCACGAAATATTCTTTAAATGGCAAAAAATTAGGGACATAGAGACTGAATTTATCCATAGCTAATCCTCCTTTACCATGCTGATGACACCAAACCAGCATTCGCGATGGCAGATGCCGCACCCTTTGCACTTGTCAGTATCTGCTTCGAAAAAGCCGTCTTCTGTTCTACAAATTGCGCCATCAGGACAGTACACATAGCAAAGTCCGCAGCGTATGCATTTGTCCTTATCCCATTCCGGGGTTGCTTCCCTGCGATCCCCGGGTTTAAAAGGCTTTCCCAGCTCTTTATCAAGAAGCGTGCACTCGATCATGGTTTTTGAAAACTTAGCTGTTGCTTCCAAACGCGTTCTCCTTTCACCGTAATAAATATATATTAGTCTTCAGGAAGGGCGTCTCGCCTGCTCATTAAAGCTCGTTCGGGGCTTTCATGGGACACACCTGTACGCAGGTTTTGCATTCCAGGCAGAGCTCTACATCAATAAATGCCCGGTCCTTAACAAACCGAATGGCTGTGCGCGGACAAAGGTCAACGCAACCCCCACAGCCAACACACTTTTCCCTGTCAACTTGAATCATGATTGCCTCCTTCAAAAAATTAATTTTTTGTTGCTTAATAATTAGAATCGCTGGAGAAGTTTTTTAGAAACCCCTCAACAAAAATATTATTTATGGTTTCAATCAAATGATCAAGGCTATATTTGCTTTCTGAAAGAATATTTTCATTCCGGTAGAGGCTGAGCAGGCAAAAGCGAAAAGAATTGAGCACCGAGAGCAGAAATGCCGGGTCCTCGTTTTTTATTTCACCTTTTTTTATGCCTTCGTTAATAATGTTACGGATTTCCTCAAAAGCCTTTTTCTCCTTTGAATTAAAGATCGAGCGGAACTGGCTGTACTCATCATGCAAAATGTACTTGAGAAGTTTGCTCCGGGTCGTCAGGGTAAAGTTTGTGGTAATTATTTTTTTCAGCTTGCGGGCGGTTGGCTCATTTGCTTTGTAGGCCTTATAGGTTTCCTGAGTTATATAATGATATTCTTCCTCAAGCAGTTGCCGGAAAATATTTTCCTTGGTTTTGAACGCCCGATAGACCGTGGCCTGATTTACTCCTGCATGCCGGGCAATGTCTGCGTAGGTGGTTTTAAAATAGCCCTTCTGGGCAAAAAGCTCTTTAGCAGCAGCAAGGATTATTTCTTTTGTTTTATCTGAAACCTGCAAGTTATTTTTTGTTTTCATAGCAAAAGGTAATGCATGTCTTTTATATGTTTTGCTTGCATGTGTCAAGGGTTTTTGTATGGTTTTTTTATAAATCAATAAAAAGGACTGCAGGGTTTGTGCTGCATCGGCCTTTAGTATAAGTTCCATGCTCTTTAACTTCCCTGTAATTTTATGAGGGTAATTTCTAACGCAAGAGCGATTCTATTCATGGTAAAAAAGTTAAGGTAATTATCCGCTATTTATCTCGCCAGTTCTGCGCCACTCTATGCCTTCTGCTCATATTTAAACGCTCTTCTGGCTTTTTCTCTGCTCACACCTTTTATATGACATTGAAAATGATGCGTGATAAAAAGGAAAAAGGGCAGAATCCAATGCCGGCTCTGCCCTTGGGAAATTAAGCTCACAAAGAATACTTTATAAATACACTGCTATCCCTGCCGCTTTTGTACCCCAGTATCTTTAACTAATCCCCGCCTTCTGCTTCAGCACCTTTACCATATCCGTCTTCTCCCACGTGAAATCCTTCTCCTCTCTCCCAAAATGTCCGTACGCTGCTGTCTTTTTGTATATCGGCCGCAATAAATTCAGGTGCTTTATGATCTGCGCCGGACGAAAATCAAACACCTCGTTCACTATCTCCGCGATCCGGTCAGGCGATATCTTCCCCGTCCCAAAGGTATTGATCATAATCGATACGGGCTTTGCCACCCCGATGCAGTATGCCACCTGCACCTCGCAGTGCCTCGCCAGGCCCGCGGCCACAATGTTCTTGGCTGCATACCGCGCCATATAGGAGGCTGACCGGTCCACCTTCGACGGATCCTTTCCCGAAAAAGCGCCGCCGCCGTGGCTTCCCTGGCCGCCGTACGTGTCGCAGATGATCTTGCGCCCGGTCAGACCGCAGTCTCCCTTCGGCCCGCCGACCACAAACCGTCCCGTCGCATTGATGAAAAATTTCGTGTTCTTGTCCATCATATTCCTGGGAATTATTTTCTTGATCACCTCTTCTATAATCCCTTCCTTCAGCGTTTTATCCTTTACCTCCGGGGTATGCTGCGTGGCCACCACCACCGCGTCCACCCGCACCGGTTTGCGGTTGTGATACTCTACCGTCACCTGCGTCTTTCCGTCAGGCCGCAAAAAATCAAGCACCCCGCTTTTTCGCGCCTGCGCCAGCCGCAGGCTCAACTGGTGCGCATAGTATATCGGCATCGGCATCAGCTCAGCCGTCTCGTTGCACGCGTACCCGAACATCAACCCCTGATCGCCGGCGCCCTGCTCATGGCCCTTGCTCGCATTTACCCCCATCGCGATGTCCGGTGACTGCCGGTCTATGGAACTCATCACCGCGCATGTCTCCCAGTCAAACCCCATCGCCGAGTCATTGTACCCGATCCCCTTGATCGTCTCCCGCACGATGTCCGGCAGGTGTACGTAGCAATCGGTCGTGATCTCCCCGGCGATCATCGCCAGCCCTGTTGTCACCAGCGTCTCGCAGGCTACCCGCGCATTTTTATCTTCTGCTATGATCGCATCCAGTACCGCATCAGATATCTGGTCTGCAACTTTGTCCGGATGCCCCTCTGTTACTGACTCTGATGTGAATAAGTAGCTTGTCATTGACATGGATGAAAAGTCCTCCTTAATTTTAATTGATATGGAATGCTGAAGTATGGGTAGTTAAGTTGTTCCTAATAAAGAATTTTTTATTAAAAGTCAAATTAATATTTCAGTTGTCATCTTATTGATATCGCCTGTCTTGCTACTGCTTCACATGTAAAAACATGTACACCCCGAGCGCCCCAAAGGCGGCATTTGCCATCCATGCTGACAAAAAGGCCGGCAGTGACCCGTTTTTCCCCAGCGACAGACAAAGGGCAAAAAATAGCCAGTACACAAAACCTGACACAACGCTTATGGTGATACCAAAAGCCATCCCCCCGCTGCGCCCGATCATCAAAGCAAGCGGTATACCAAGGAGAGCCATTATGATGTTGATGAACGGATAAGAAATCTTTGCGTACATATCTACTTCATAGGGATTTACGTCATACCCTTCGGCACGTATCTTCTTAATGAAGGCACGTATCTCACTAAAACTCATCTCCTCGCTCAGCTTCTGTGATGTTTTAAAGTCTTCTGGTGTTTCGTGAATAGAAATGACCCGCTCTTTGAACGCCGTGAGCTCTATTTCTTCTCCTTCAGCAGGAAAAACCCGGGCAATTCCATCATGGAATATCCAGTCCCCATTCTCTTTCCACAACGCCCACTTTGCATCAATTCTTTCCCGAAGATGGAAATCCGGAGTGAAATAATAGATTGTTATTCCCTGAATCATATTTTTGGCTGGCAGAAAAAGCTCAATATTGTAAATAGCATCCTGGCTGCGATACCAGAAGTGGTCGCGCGCAAGGATATTTTTACTTTTGTTTCCCTTTATCTGAACATTTTTTATCTCCTTTATACTCCGGTTAGTGTAGGGCAGAACATACTCCTGAAGTCCGATTGAAAATGCAAAGGCACAGACGGCAATCAAAAAAAAGACTTTCAATACCGTAAAAAGGCTTATGCCGTGGGCCTTAAGAGCGGTAATTTCATTAAACCGCACAAAAATGCCAATGGTAATGAATGTGCACAAGAGCACACCCAGAGGAGATACCTGATAAATGACCAGCGGAATACTGAACAGCAAATAACTAACGAGGGCAGAAGCCGGGGCTTGATTTTTTATAAACCCATCCAGGTTTTCGAATAAATCCACCAGCAGATACAGTACAACAAACGATGCAATGCAAAGAGAAAATATCTTAAGAAACTCTCTGGTAAAATATCTGGTAATGATCAGCACGGAAAAGCCTCCATGAAGAATCTGCGCTACATCCTTTTGAAGCGTTTCTGCAATATGCTACTGCTAAAGTTTATGAGCTCCTCAATCCAGTTTAAAAATACCAGGGGCTTTTCCCTGCCGACGACCCGCAAAAAATAGAGCCCCATTAGTCCGAGAATGATGTTTGGCAGCCATATGCCGAGCGCTGGATACAAAATTCCCCTCTTTGCCATGGACTCTCCCAGGTTAAGAAAAAAGTAGTACAGAAAAATCACCCCGATGCAGAGGACAAAGCCATAGGACCTGCTGCCCTTTTTTCTATAGGCTCCCAAAGGTATCCCCGCAAGTCCTAACATAAAGCAGGCGCAGGGAAAGGCAAAACGCTTATGGATCTCGGTGAGAATCTTAATGGCAGACTTGTTTTCTTTTTTTCGCTCCGCTGCAAGCCCCATGAGCGTTTTAACATCCAGCTCATTATAGCTAACGTCGCTATCCCCTCCTTCATCCTCATCGCTCAACTGCAGATTCATATCATAGGTTTTAAATGTTGCCTGCTGGTAGGACTTAAAGTCTTTAGCGGAGCGGTGAATGCTGCCATTAAAGAGCCGCAGGGTCACCTTCATTTCATTCTGATCCGAAACAATAATTCCTTCTTCTCCTATCATCAGGCTGGGAACGCCTGATTCTCGTTTGTCGTAAATGAGAAGACCGCTCATCGGCTTACCGCTGCCGGGTATTTCATTGATATAAATGACCAGTCCCGCAAAATCATCATTAAATATTCTCTCCTGCAGATTTGCTTCCGAGTGCCTTTGGGACAAATTGAATAGGTGGCTGCGAAATGCGTGGTTGCTGCTGGGGAGCAAAAATAATGTCAAGCTGTTGGTGAGCAAAAAACCAAAGAAACACAGCGCGGCAAAGGGCACCAGGATTTGATAGAGGCTTATCCCTGAAGCCTTCAATGCAAGCAGCTCTCCATCTGCTGAGAGCCTCCCCAGTGTTATAAGTATTGCCAGAAGAATGGACATCGGTATGGTGAGGACCAGAAATGACGGGAGCAGAAACACTATCAGCTTGATAACCTCACTGAGCCCAATCCCCTTGTTAACAACCAGATCCGTGAGCTTCAAAATCCTGTTGGTCAGCAGAATAAAGGTAAAAATCAAAAGCCCCAGCACAAAGGGACTCAGAAGCTCTTTTAAAATATGCGCATAAAGGGTTTTTTTCTGTATGGTGAACGTCATGTTTTGTGACTCTTGTAGGTGCGCACCTGGTGCATGAAGGTCTCCAGGCGGATCCCCGCATTAGTTTCCTGCTGGCCATCATATGCAATGTTTAACAGCGGAAACCCGTGATAATCATCTCTGCATCTTCGCATTATGGCATTGACAATGGTACCCGGCATACAGGTAAAGGGCATAACCGTTATGATCCCGTCAACCCCGCGCTTGAGATAGTCAATGCTTTTCCCGATGCTGAGAATTGCTTCCCCTTCAAATGAAGCATCAAGGTATGGTTTGGCATTCTGCAATATTTCTTCAGTGGACGGTTCTGCTGAATTGTTTGGGACCGCATGAAAAATTTTTTCCATGCGGCGCTCCATACGTTTCTGGAGCTCATCTTTTAGC
>Ga0315287_10008436_pt1 | contig 10410 bp, 1 predicted proteins | sample YL17G11_0_MG_FD_205037 | JGI IMG/M metagenome (GOLD analysis project Ga0315287, IMG submission 205037) | Sediment microbial communities from Yellowstone Lake, YNP, Wyoming, USA - YL17G11_0 | ecosystem: Environmental > Aquatic > Freshwater > Lake > Sediment | place: USA: Wyoming | collected...
CCGCCATCCTGGTCGCACAGGTGCAGTGGAAGTGGATCAGGGCGTTGGTTGCGGTGTCGAAGACGGGGTCGGTGATGAAGCCGGGGACTCCGAAGGCGTACTGGAACATCAGCATAGTGAGCGTGGAGTCCATATCCCCTTCGCAGGCGCCGACGAGTCCGAGGTCGTTGAGCTTGCTATAGGTCAGGCAGCACTTGGCCGGGTCGGCCATGCAGTTGGAGCTGGTGGTGGCCAGTGCTCGTTCTTTTATCATAAGGTTCTTCATTGCGAGGTAGAGGCGGGCGGAACTGACGATTTCTTCTTTGGTTGGCTCGACGATTTTCTTGGCCTTGCTGAGCCAGTATTCCTGAGCCTCGGCTTCGGCGTCCTTGATATCGACGGCCTGGTGGGCCTTGAGGGTCTCCTCGACGGTGACGGGGACCAGCTCGACGCCGAGCTTCTGCTTCACCATCTCGGCGTTGCAGGCAGGGGCGGTTCCGAGCGGTCCTTGCACGACGAGTATGCGCGTGTTGCGGAGGTGGGGGCCGACTCGCATCAGGGCGACGACCCTGTCGATTTCGGTCCAGTCGCTGCTTGGGAGGAGGACGACCTTTTTGCCTTCCTTTTGCCAGCGTGGGAAGTACATCCAGCCGTGGCCGCTGAAGGGCTGAGAGAAGACGGCCGTAGGAATGCCGGTGTCGATGATTTTGGCCATCGCCTGCTCCGGCGCGTCGCCGCCGTGCCCGCAGAGATGGAAGAGGAGCGCGCCGTCGGCGTCTTTGAGCTTGGGCAGCACGGTGTCAACTTCGGTCGGGGGCACCAGCTCGCCGCCGATGAATTTGACGTCGCCGAGCTTCTGTTCGAGTTTGGAGAGGTACTCGTTAAATTTGTCTATCTCGTCGGTAGGTCTGGAGAGGTATATACCGCCGGTCCTGCCGATATAGACTTTGTAGATTTTGGCGGGCGGCATTTTTGGAGGCCAGTCTGCGTTTTCGCCGGCCATCACAAGCTGCCTGCCAATAAGGACGGCGCCTGCACCGGCAGCGCTTGCGCTTAGGAACTCTCGTCTGTTCATTGCTGTGGTCATAATCTTCTCCTTGTCAAACGCAATTATGCCGATAAATCCTGTTCGGCAAACGTGTTAGATACTCACAATGCTTTGAGTCACCCGGGGGCGAGCATGCCTGTTTGCCCGCCTGGGGTGAGCAAGGCCGTGCCCTTGAACAAAGCAGGATACAGGATAGCGGGTCCGGCGTGTGTTTGTCAAATGACATTTCCAGAGATATCGGACCAGCGGTGCCAAGAGCCACTGATTATTGCGGTTTGAACAGGGCTGCGAACGGCGGCTTGGGCGTGGAATGTCCGGCAAATATTGGGGATTTGAACAGAAACTGCGTTGACTTGGCGGGCGTCAAATGGTAGAATGAAGGAAAGACCTGTAGAAGGGGCAGTTGTTCAAGGTCCGATACGCCGAGCGGCGGCGTGCGGCTGAATATGCCCGCGAGGAAGGATACAGAAGATGTGCAGGTGTTTTAGTGTCCGTTTATTGAGCCTGATTCTGGCCATATCTCTTGCCGGTTCCGTGGGTGCGGCTTGCCTGGAAGGCGATCTTAGCGGTGATTGCGCGGTTGGTTTTGAGGACGTATGGCGGCTTGCGGAAGATTGGCTTGATCCTGCGGGTAGTCCGGCCGACCTAATCGGCAACAACGGCGTGGATATGGCGGACTTTGCGGTGATGGCGAAGAACTGGGGCAAGAGGCGTTCCCCGGTTGTAATCAACGAAATCCATTATGATCCCGACGTCAAGACTGAGCTCGTCGAGTTCATAGAGCTTTACAACATAAGCGAAGTTGACGTCAACATTGCGGGATGGTATTTCAGCGATGGTATCACGTATCAGTTTCCTGCGGGGGCGATGCTGCCGGCGGGGGGCTACGTAGTGGCGGCCCAGACGCCTTCGCAGGTTGTGAGCAAATTCGGGGTATCTCCGGATATAGTGTATGGACCGTGGGTGGGCGGCCTGAGCAATGAGGGAGAGCAAATCGTCCTGCGGGACCGTGACCGCCAGAAGGTTGACGAAGTGGACTATGGGGAGGGATTTCCGTGGCCGACGGTCGGTGACATTCCGGGCTATTCGATTGAGCTGGTCAATCCGGACCTTGATAACGACTTGGGCGGAAGCTGGCGCGCCAGTGTTCCGGCGGATGCCCCCCTTCCCCCCGCGACCCTGATCCCGGCTGGAGCAAGGTGGCGCTATTTCAAAGGTTATTCCGAGGCATCCGACCCGAATCACTCAGCTTGGCAGGAAATCGGTTTTAACGACTCGGGGTGGGGCCAGATCAATATGATAATCGGCTACGGCCCTGACTTTCCATACGAAGAGCCGTTAACCGACATGAGATACAACTACAGTTCCGTCTATCTGCGCAAGACCTTTGAGATAGACGACCCATCTACGGTAACCAGTCTCGTGCTCAAGGCCCGGTTCGATGACGGCTTCAACGCCTACATCAACGGCACCCATGTCAGGCGCTCAAGCCCCGACCTCGTCTCGGCCGATGAGCTGCCCTACACGGGGACGACCACTGGGTCCATCGAGGACCTGAATTGGCATACGTTCGACGACCTGCCGGATCCGCGCAGTTACCTTGAGGCGGGCACGAACGTCCTGGCGATGCATCTTTACAATTCTTCGATAGACCGATCCACGGATTGCTGGCTCGACGTCCAGCTTGAGCAGACGTACTCGCGCTCGGGTGCGACTCCGGGCCGGCGGAACAATGCCTACGATACCAATACGCCGCCGCTTATGCGGCAGGTTGAGCACGACCCCGAGCAGCCCAGGAGCGGCGAGGACGTCAAGATAACGGTGAAAGTCACCGACGATGACGGCGTGCAATCCGTGAAGCTGGCGTATCAGCGTGTTAATCCGGGCAGTTACATCCCGCTCAAGTTTCTTGAGACTGATGGGCAGAGGAATCCCGCTTATGATGCCCCTGCCAACTGGACTGAGGTTTCGATGCGGGATGATGGTCTGGCCGGCGATGCAGAGGCCGGCGACGATACGTACAGCGTTGTTCTTCCCGGCTCGCTTCAGGTGCATCGGCGGCTTGTTCGATATCGCATCACGGCGAAGGACCAGACCGGTCTGGAAATCACCGGCCCATACAACGACGACCCTCAGCCGAACTTCGCGTACTTTGTCTATGACGGTGTGCCCGCCTGGAGCGGCGCGATCCAGCCCGGCAGCTCCGACCCGGTGAAAAAACAGGTGATTACTTACAACACACAGGCTTTGACCCGCATACCTGTTTACCATCTTATCAGTCGCAGCCAGGATGTGGCCGACGGGTTGCACATGCCGCCCAGCACCAATAAGTACTTGGGCGACTCATACCTGTGGTATGGCACACTTGTCTATGACGGCAAGGTCTATGACCACATCAGGTACCGCGCCCGCGGCGGCGTCTGGCGATATTCGATGGGTAAGAACATGTGGAAGTTCGACTTTAACCGCGGCCACTGGTTCCAGGCGCGTGACGACTTCGGCAAGAAATACGATGTCGAGTGGACGAAGGTCAACTTCTCCGCCTGCATCCAGCAGGGCAACTACTGGCATCGCGGCGAGCAGGGGATGTTCGAGGCTGCGGGCTTCAAGCTGTTTAACTTGATGGGTGCGGAGGCATCGAAGACCAGTTGGGTGCATTTCCGGCTAATAGACGGGGCTGCGGAGGCCGGTCCGACGCAGTATGACGGCGATTTCTTCGGTCTCTATATGAACATCGAACAGTTGGACGGACGGTTCTTAGACGAGCACAAGCTGCCCGACGGCAATCTCTACAAGATCGAAGGCCACAATGCCGAATCGAATAATCAAGGCCCGACCGCGGTTACCGACAGGTCCGACTTCGACGAGTTCAAAAACCGCGGCGGCGACGGCTACGGTTACTACCAGGACCCCAACCCGACCGAGCAGTGGTGGCGCAACAACGTGGATCTACAACGGTATTACGGCTATCGTTGTGTCGTCGAGGGGATTCACCACGGCGACATTGCCTACGGAAAAAACTGGTTCTTCTACCTCAATCCACAGAGCAACATCTGGTCGATGCACTGCTGGGACCTGGATTTGACCTGGGCGAATAACATGTACGGCAACGGAGAAGACGTATTCAAGAACGAGGGCGCGATATTCTCCAATTCCGTGCTTCTTATCGAATACAACAATCGCCTGCGCGAATTCCGCGACCTGCTCTATAATGCCGAGCAGATGTATCCGCTGCTCGATGAGCTTGCCAATATTATAGATAATCCTGCGGATACGTACTCGATGGTCGATGCGGACAGGGCGATGTGGGACTACAATCCACTGCTGAATCCGTCGTCCGGTTACGTGGATTCCGACAAGGGCGGCCAGGGCCGTTTCTATCAACAGGCCGCCACGAAGGACTTCCGCGGGATGGTCCAGATTATGAAGAACTACGTTGTCGGCAGCAGGGCATTTAACACGTATTCCGAGGACCCGGCTGCTCCATATACCCCGACCGTTACGTACCAGGGGCCGGCGGGGTATCCGATCAACGCTCTTGTGTTCAGGACGTCGAACTTCAGCGACCCGCAGGGCAGCGGGACATTTGCGGCGATGAAGTGGCGGATCGCAGAGGTAACCGACCTGACCAATCCGAGATACGAACCTGGCGATCCGAGGAAGTATGAGATCGAGGCCGTCTGGGAGGGCAATGATCTGACGGTCTTCCGACCCGACATGCAAATTCCCGGCATCGTAGTTGACATAGGGCGCAGTTATCGTGTGCGGTGCAAGATGAAGGATACAAGCGGTCGGTGGAGTCACTGGTCTTCGCCCATCCAGTTCATCGTCGGTGTGCCTGTCGCGGCGCATGTTCTCGATGATCTTCGCATTACGGAGGTGATGTATAATCCGGCCGATGCGGATGTATCGAAGGGCGAGCTTGACGTCGATAGCGATGAGTTCGAGTTTATCGAGCTGAAGAACATCGGTGGAGACGTGCTGGATTTGACGTACGTATCGTTCGTTCAGGGTATTACGTTTAATTTCTACGGCAGCAGTGTTACGAGTCTTGGTCCGGGGCAGTTTGTGCTTGTGGTGCGGAACAAGGCGGCGTTTGAGTCGCGGTACGGTGTTGGTCTATCGGGCAGGATAGCCGGCCAGTACATGGACTACGACACGAAGTTAGACAACACCGGCGAGACGGTGCAGTTGGTCGATACGTGGAACGGGACGATTGCCCTATTCACATACAGTGACGACCGCGGGTGGCCTTTGCCGGCGGACGGCAGCGGTCATTCGCTCGTCCCGCTTAGTTCGGCGATTGCGGGCGAACCCAACGGCTCTCTGGACTACGGGGACAACTGGCGTCACAGCGCCTATTTGGGCGGGTCGCCTGGGGCGGATGACCCTGAGCTTCCGCGTACGGTCGTGCTCAACGAGGTTATGGCTCATACCGACTACAGCGATCCTGCGCATCCGGAGTACGACTCGGACGACTGGATAGAGCTATACAATACGGGCGGGACGGGCGTCAACCTGGGCGGGTGGTACCTGAGCGACGATAAGGATGACCTGAAGAAATGGGCCATACCGTCGGTCAATATCGGCGTTGGGGGCAGGATTAGCTTTGACGAGGTTACGGGCTTCCATAATCCGATAACGAGCGGTTTTGGCCTGGACAAGGCGGGAGAGGAGGTGCTTCTATCTTTCCTGCCTGGTACTTCGCAGGACCGTGTGGTTGATTACGTGCGGTTCAAGGGCGAGGAGAACTTCATATCTTTAGCTCGTTATCCTGATGGCGGGTTGTATTGGCTTCATACGCCTGCGTCTCGTGACCTGCCGAACAACGGCGGGGTTGTTGATATAGTGGTTGATGAACTGATGTATCATCCTGTCGATCCGAATGAGGAGTACATTGAGCTGTACAACCCGACAGGGGGGAGGATATACTTGGAGAACGCGGATGGCAGTTGGCGTCTTGACGGCGCGGTGGATTATGTGTTTGCGTCGGGTGCGTATATTAACGCTGGCGCCAGGTTGATAGTGGTAGGATTCGATCCTGCGACGGAGTGGGTTCGGCTGATTGCGTTTATTTCGGCTTACGGTACGGGGCCGTTAACGCCGGGCGTTGATATTGTAGGTCCGTGGTCCGGGGTTTTGGCGAACGAGGGCGAGCGTCTTGCGTTGAAACGTCCTCAGGCGGCTGATTTGCCGCTTGAGCCGCTTTCGTGGGTGGTAGTTGACGAGGTGATATACTTTTATGGTGCACCGTGGCCGGCGTCTGCTGATGGGTTGGGCGATGCGTTGCAGCGGAATTATGCCGACGGGCGCCATTCGGGCAACGACCCTGCGAACTGGCGGGCGAATTCGCCGACGCCGGGCCGCAGCCCGTAGATTTGTAGGCGTGTCTCAGTCATTCATTCAGTCTGCACGCAGACAACTGCGATCATCATTTGAAGAAAGGTGAGTAAGGATGCAGAGAATGCCCAAGTCCAACAAGGCTTTGCTACTCACCTTGACCCTGGCCTTTTTATCCGCCGGCCCGGTTATAGGCGTCTGTCCGGTGGGGGATTTGAGCAGCGACTGCGAGATCGGCTTTGAGGATATTCAAGTTTTTGCGGAGCAGTGGCTGACGGACGGGGGCTGCGCTGAGCCGAATTGTGCCGACATGGATGGCGTCGATGGGGTGAATATATTCGATTTTGCTTTGCTGACACAGAACTGGCGCCAGGCGGGGCACCCAATAGTAATCAACGAGTTGATGGCCTCTAACAGCAGCTTCGTACAGGACCCACAGCAGCAGTACGATGACTGGATAGAGCTATACAATGGGGGGGAAGAGACAGTCGACGTCGGTGGGATGTATTTGACCAATGACCTCGATACGCCGACGAAGTGGCGGATTCCCGCCAATATTCCTCAGACAACGACTATTGTGGGGCATGGTTATCTTTGGATATGGGCCGACGAGAACACCGGGGACTGGCCGGGCCTGCACGCCGGCTTCGAGCTCGATGCCGATGGCGGTGAGATAGGCCTTTTTGACAGCAACGGGACGGCATTGGTTGACAGCATAGCCTTTGACAACCAGACGGTCAATATTTCGTATGGCCGTTATCCGGACGGAGGCCGGAACTGGCGGTTTCTCGGCACGCCCAGCCTGGGGTCGCAGAACAAGGGGGCCTATCTTGGAGAGGTTGCCGAGCCGCAATTCAGCCGCGATCGGGGATTTTATGACAGCGCGTTCACGGTTACGCTTGCCTGCGAGACCGAAGGCGCGGATATATATTTCAGCATGGACGGGATAGAGCCGGGCGTGGTAAGCGGACGGACCCGAACGGGGTATCGTTACAGCAATCCTTTCACAATCAATAAGACCACGTGCCTGCGAGCCAGGGCGATCAAATCGGGCTGGAAACCGTCGCGCGTCAAGACGCATACGTACATATTCGGCGCAAGCGGCGCGGTGAAGTCGCTGCCGATAGTGTCACTCGTCGGCGACAGGGGAAAGACATTCTACGAGCCGGCCGGCGTAATGGCGATTGTGGGCGGATACTACAGCGGCGGGGTTTGGACTTCGGGAGGCAGCCCCTCGGCGTACAACAATCCGATGCAGCGAGGTATGGCGTACGAGCGCCCGGTATCGTTCGAGTTCTTCAATACGGACGACGGCTCCGACGTGCAAGAAGACTGCGGGATCAGGGTGCACGGAAGCGAGTGGATGCGGCCACGTTATACGCGGTGCGACGGATTATGGACGGGCAACTGTAAGTTCAGCTTCAGGTTGTATTTCCGCAGTCAATACGGTCAGAATGAGCTGGAGTATCGGCTGTTCCCATACGGGCTTGACCGCTCGAATAGCATTGCCCTGCGAGGCGGCCATAACGACCAGGTCAATCCGTTCATCAAGGACGAGCTGCTGCGGCGTCTGCATATGGATATGGGTAATGCGGCAAGCACCGGGAGAGGCGCAAATCTGTTCATCAACGGTGAATACAAAGGCTATTATAACCCGTGCGAGCACATCAAAGACTCGTTCCTTCAAGAATACTACGACAGTGACAAGGACTGGGACGTGATGACGATGAGCGGGATCCGGGACGGCGATACGCAATCGTTCGATGCGCTGACAAACTATGCGAGGAATCACGACCTGTCGAACGACACATACTATGCGGAAGTTGCAAGGCGGCTGGATATTCCGGCTTTTGCCGACTATCTGATTTTGCAGCTTTGGTCGGGGAACTGGGACTGGCCTCAGAATAACTGGGCCGCGGCGTGTGAGCGGTCCGACGAGGGGAAGTGGCGATTTTTTATCTGGGACGCCGAAGGGGGTATGTTCTCGGACACCCTCAATACCGTGTATTTCGACCGGCTCAACACGCAGAACAACGCCAACGGCTGGCTCTACCGGTCGCTCAAGTCCAGCAAGAATTTCAGGCAGACGTTCGCGGACCGGCTGTACAAGCATTTCTACAACAACGGCGCGATGACGGATGTGAACATAAGGAAGCGATTCTTCGAGCTGCGGGATGAGATGCTGGGGGTCATTCCGAGTATGGATATGTATGTTCTGAACACATGGGTGCCGAACCGCTTCGGCGTCTTCTTGAATGCGTGCATAGGGGAAGGTATGTTCACGATGACCGGCCCGACGTTCAGGATCAACGGCGTCAATAAGCACGGCGGCTACATCTCATCGACCGATTCGTTTTCAATGGCAGCCGGCAGCGGCACTGTCTATTACACCATCGATGGCAGCGACCCGCGTGTGCCGGTTGCGCAGGCATCGCCGGGCAGCGTCATTATGTTAGTCCCTGAGAATGCAGCGAAGCAGCTTCTCGTTCCAGCCGGGCCTGTTGATCCCGGTGCCGGGTCGATCCTGTACGAGTACTGGACGGGCATAAGCGGGACTGCGGTATCGGACCTGACATCGCATCCCGATTACCCGGGGAATCCGGCCGGGGAGATGTATGTGACGAGCTTCGAGGGCCCTGCACATTGGAACAGCAACTACGGCGCCCGCATCAGCGGGTATGTGCAGCCGCCGGAGAATGGCAGCTACACTTTCTGGCTTGCCACCGATGATAACGGGGAGCTGTGGCTGAGCACTGACGATGACCCTGCGAATATGGGCCTGATAGCGCGTGTTTCGGGCTGGGCCGCCTCGCGTGAGTGGGGCAAGTCTTCCGAGCAGCAATCGGCGCCGATATGGCTGGTCGCCGGACAGAGATACTACGTTGAAGCGATGATGAAAGAGGAAGGCGGCGGTGATAATATCGCGGTAACATGGCGCGGCCCTGGGGTTGGCTCCGACCCTCCGCTTACGGACGACCCTCCGATTGCAGGCCAATATCTTTCTCCTCCCGGCAGTGTATGGGCCAAATCAGGCTATGACGATTCAGGCTGGCAGAGCAGGCCGAGCGGCGCGACCGGCATAGGTTATGAAACGCGGCCTGGCGATGCGGTGAACTACGTTGCTTTGATCGGCACAAATGTTGAATCTCAGATGTACGGCAAGAACACCACATGCTATATCCGCATTCCGTTTACGGTCGGCACGCTCGACATAATGGACCTGACACTGAACATACGGTATGATGATGGTTTTGTTGCGTATATCAACGGCGAGAAGGTTGCCGCCCGCAACTTTGAAGGGACGCCGCTCTGGAATTCTCATGCGGACATCGGGCGCGACGACTCCCAGGCAGTGAACTTTGAGAGTATCGATCTTGGTGCTCACCTGAGCACGCTGCGGCTGGGCGAGAACGTCCTGGCCATCCAGGGGCTTAACGCCGCCCCCGACAGCTCAGACTTTCTGATTTCAGCGGAGCTGTTTGCATACGCAGTTGTTGTTACACCTTCGGGGAATGTTTCACCAACTGCCATTAAATACGTCGCGCCTCGTGTGCTGACCCAGAGCACACAGGTTAAGGCGCGCGTCTTGAACGGCAGTACGTGGAGTGCGCTGAGCGAGGCGGTCTTTGCCGTCGGGCCGGTTGAAGAGAGCCTGCGGATTACCGAGGTTATGTACCATCCGCAGGAGACGGGCAATCCGGACGATCCTAACGAGGAGTTTATTGAACTGCGGAACATCGGACTAAACCCGATAAATCTGAATCTGGTGAGGTTCACCAACGGCGTCGATTTCACGTTCCCAAGTTGGAGCCTTGGCGTTGGGAAGTACGTGCTCGTGGTCAGGAATCACGCGGCCTTTGCCGCACAGTATCCGACTGTTCCAGCCGGCATGATCGCTGGCCAGTACACCGGCAGCCTTGACAACGGGGGCGAGCGAATCAAGCTGGAGGATGCCGCGGGTCAGACGATTCTGGATTTCAGATACGAGGACGGCTGGCGCAGTCTTACCGACGGCGAGGGCTTCTCTCTGACGATAATCGATC
>Ga0315287_10008437_pt1 | contig 10409 bp, 6 predicted proteins | sample YL17G11_0_MG_FD_205037 | JGI IMG/M metagenome (GOLD analysis project Ga0315287, IMG submission 205037) | Sediment microbial communities from Yellowstone Lake, YNP, Wyoming, USA - YL17G11_0 | ecosystem: Environmental > Aquatic > Freshwater > Lake > Sediment | place: USA: Wyoming | collected...
CTCGAGGAGGCCCGCGAGCGCTACGAGCTCCAGTGGGCCGACGGGGTGGCCGCTCCCAGCGGACGGGCTTCGGAGGTGCGAGGCGAGTTGGCGGCGCTGCGCCAGGGCGTGCAGCGCGGCGAGGGCGAGCAGGCCCGGATGCAGGCCCGGATCGACGTGCTCACCGACAAGTCCGCCCGGCTCGCCGAAGACGCCGACCGGCTGCGGCTCGAGATCGGTGCGGCCGAGCAGGCCGAGCTTCCCCTCGTCGAGTCACTCGACGGTGCCGAGCAGTGGCGCGCCGATGCCGAGGCGGCGCTCGCCGAGGCCGAGGCGGCCCACCGCACGGCCGAGTCCGACCACCACTCGTGGCTGGCCCGGGTCGATGCCCTCGATCTGGCCCTCGACGAGGCTCGGTCGCGTGCCGGCGCCGAGCGGCTGGCCGACATCGACGGGGTGCTGGGCACGCTGCTCGACCTGGTCGAGGTCGACCCCGGGTGGGAGGCCGCCTTCGAGGCCGCCGCCGGCGAGGCGCTCGCCGCCGTCGTCGTCGACGGGGTCGCCGCCGCCCGACGGGCGCTGCAGGCCCTGCACACCGAGGCGATCTCCGGCGCGGTGCTCGCCCTCTCGAGCGGCCGGTCGGGTCGGGTCACGCCCACCATCGGCGAACCCGTCCGCCGCCATGTGCGTTCGACCCGACCGGGCGTCGACGACCTGCTCGATGCCCTCGTCGGGTCGGCGGTGGTGGTCGACGGCGGATGGGCCGAAGCGGTCGATGCCGCCCTGGCTCACCCCGACGTCGTGGTTGTCACGCCCGACGGCGATCGCTTCGGCCTCAGCGGCTGGCGCGTGGGGGCCGCCGGGTCGGGGGCCACTGGCGCTGCCCTCGACGAGGCCCGGTCGCGATCCGAGGTGGCCTCGGCGGCGGTGGTCACGGCGGCCACCCGTCTCGCCGCGGCCCGTCAGGGGCTCGACGAGGCGCGACGCGCCGAGAACGAGCTGTCGCGTCAGCTCGACGGCAACGACGGGCGGCTGGCCGCGGCCGGTGACGGTCTGCAGCGGGTCGAGACCGATCGGCGCGATGCGGCCACCGAGGCCGACGCCCTCCAGACCCACCTCGACGAGCTCACCGTTCGGGTCGGCCGCGAGCAGGAGCGCATCGCCGAGCTCGAAGTCGAGTTGCCGGCTCTCGAGGCCACCGAGACGGCGACGGCCGAGCGGGGCCGGGCCATGGGCGAGGCCCGGGCCGGGCTCGAGGAGCGGGCCGCCGAGGCCGGTGCCCTGCGCACCGATCTCGAGGTGCGGGGGGCCGGGGTGGCCGAGCGCCACGAGTTCCTGCAGCGCCGCCTGGCCGAGGTCGAGCAGCGACTCGAAGGCGCCGCCCACGAGCGGGCCCAGGCCGAAGGCCGTCGGGTCGAGCTCGACCTGCGTCAGGTCGCGACCGACCGGTTGATCACACACGTGACCGAGCGGCTCGGGGTGATCGAGTCCGAGCTGGGTGGCCTGCGGGAACGCCGCCGTCGTCAGAGCGAGGCCGCCCGCGAGGTCGCCGCCGAGCTCGACAAGATGCGTCGGCAGCGGGCCGATGCCGAACGTCGACTTGGTGAACTGCGCGAGCGGGAGCAGCGCCTCGAGATCGACGATGCCGAGACCAAGCTGCGCATCGAGACCGGCGTCGAGGCGTTGCGCCGCGACCTCGAGTGCGAGCCCGACACCGCCATCGCCGCCGAGTGCCCGCCGCTGATCGAAGGGGTGACGGCGGCCGGTCGCGTGCGTGAGCTCGAACGCGAGTTGCGCATCATGGGCCCGATCAACCCGCTCGCCCTCGAGGAGTTCGAGGCCCTCCAGGAACGCCACGAGTTCCTGCAGCAGCAGCTCGACGACGTCAAGGAGTCGCGTCGCGAGCTGGGCAAGATCATCAAGGCGATCGACGACGAGATCGTCAACGTGTTCGCCTCGGCGTGGGCCGACGTGGCCCTCAACTTCGAGCATCTCTTCGACACGCTGTTTCCCGGCGGCAAGGGCCGTCTGCGGCTGACCGAGCCTGACAACCTGCTCGACACCGGCATCGAGGTCGAGGCCCGGCCCTCGGGCAAGAACGTGCGCAAGCTGTCGCTGCTCTCCGGTGGCGAGCGCTCGCTCACCGCGCTGGCGTTCCTGTTCGCCGTGTTCCGCAGCCGGCCGTCACCGTTCTACGTGATGGACGAGGTCGAGGCCGCCCTCGACGACGTCAACCTGCACCGCTTCCTTGGTCTTGTCGCCGAGTTCCGCAACGACGCCCAGCTCATCATCGTCAGCCACCAGAAGCGCACCATGGAGGCCGCCGACTGCCTGTACGGCGTCACCATGCAGCCCGGTGGTTCGTCGCGGGTCGTCAGCGAAAAGGTGGGCACCGGGCCCTGAGTCGCGGCCGGGCCGGTCAGCTGTCGACGGGCTCGTCGCCACCGAGCAGGGCGACGAGGTCGTGGCTGATCACGTGCCCGACGTGGGCGGCGGTGCGCGCCAGCTGCCACTTGTCGCCGAGGGGCAGTGAGCCGAGGGACGGATTCTCGGTGGTCAGCTCCCAGCCGAGCTCGTCGCGGCGCCGGTCGACGGCGGCGAGGGCCGGCTCGAACCCGTGACGCGCGGCCCGCTGGCCGAGCCAGGTGCGCATGTTGCTCCAGCCGACGAGGAAGTCATGGCGGCGGAAGTCCTCGTCGACGAAGCCCCCGAAGTGGAAGAGGAAGTCGCCGGCCAGTCGGTCGGCGATCGGCGGAGCGTCGCCGTCGAGCCGAGGCGAGACCATCTCGACTCGGGCCCGCCGCTTGCCCCGCAGACCGGCCGCCCCCTTGATCACCTGGCCGACGAGAGATGGCAGGTCGGCCGGGGCGGGAGCCAGGGGCGGGTCCGGTCGGGCGCTCGGGTCCGGTGGGGCGGTCGGGTCGCCGGCGGCGATCGCCGGGGGCACGGTGCCGCCGTCGCGGCTCTCGGCCAGCATGCGCCGGTCATCGGCCATGGCGGTGAGCGCGTCGACCAACCGGTCGGTGATGGCCGCCTCGACGTCGGCCCGGCGGTCGGGCGCCGCCTCGCCCAGGGCGTCGAGCGCCAGGGTCAGGGCGGCGACGATCGTCTCGGTGGCCTGACTCGTCCACTGCACGTGACTGTTCGTCTTCTCCAGCTTGAGCAGGTCGTCGTAGATCGACTGGCTGCCCTTGAGGTTGAACACGTCGAACAGGGTGAAGGTCCAGTTCGGCTCGTGGCCGGGGTTCCACCACCGCCCGTTCTGGTCGACGGTGGCCGGCTGGGGCTCGACCAGCAGGAACAGTCGCTCGTCGCCGGCGGCCCCGGGCGGGATGTCGCCCTGATCCTCGGCCAGGTTCACCAGCTCGATCGCCCGCCCGAACGGCTCGTTGTCGAGCGTGCCGCCGTCGGTGTACCAGACCGGCCACGGGGTGCCGTCGGGTGGCAGGTTGTTGATGTGGTTGCTCAGGTAGGTCTCGCGGTCGCTCGAACGATCGAGCAGCATCGGGGCGAACCCCAGGGCATTGGCGGCCGAGGCGAGGGCGGGGTCTGCCGCCTCGAGGAACTGGGCATCGATCGCGTCGGACGCGAAGCGGCCGCTCCACCAGTCGAGATGGGTGAGGGCCGGGAACGCCGGCTGATCGGGTTCGATGCTCGGCACCCGGTAGCTGAGCCCTCCGAGACTGGCGAGCGCCATCGAGATCTGGATGGGGTCGGTCTGGCGGGCGACATCGGGTCCGCCGTCGGGCACCGATCCACCGGCGTCGAGCAGATCGGCGGCGAGATGGCGCAACGGCTCGGCCGAGAGCACCGACGCGGTGCTCGAGCTGCGCATGGAGCGAAGCGAATCGGCTTCGACCCAGGCCCGGGTCATCAACGTCACGGGGTCGGCTCCGCGCAGCAATGCCCGGGCGGCGAGCACGCCGGTGATCGAACCGGCCGAGGCGGTGGCCATGGCGTCGATGACGAGCTGCCCGTGAGCGTGCTGCGCGGCCACGAGCAGGGCGGCGATGGCGCCCCCGTGGTAGCTGCCGAGCGACACAGCACCGGGCAGCGTGAGGGCGAGCCGAAGTCGCGTCGGGTCGGATTCGGGTTGGGAAGGGTCCGCCATGCACCCGTTGTAGCCGACGGTGCGCGGTGCGACCGATGTCGGTCGGCCGCCGGCGGTCGGGGCACCTACGATCGCCGCCATCGGGCCGGAGCCATCGGAAGGCGATCCACGAGTGGCCGAGCGTTCTGAACCGACCGGGCTGCCGGCCAGCGGCCCGCCCGTCGTGTATCGGCTCCACAGTGGGCTCGGCAATCAACTCTTCGAGTTCGCCGCCGCCTACGCCGTGGCCCGCCGGCTCGACGCGCCACTTCGTCACGATCCGTACAAGTCCGAAGATCGGGCCCTCGCCTTGTGTATCGGGCTCCTCTGGCAGCCGGCCACGCACGCCGATCTGGCCCGCGCCGCCGCGACGCGGACGGGTGGGCTCGATCGGTGGCGGGGGGCGGCTCGGCGCCGGGCGTGGACCCTCGGCGAGCGGCTGGGGAGGTCGCCCCACCGCTTCGCGTTGCCCGAGGCGTCCGAGGCGACCGAGGCGTTTGCCTACGATCCTCGATTCGAGCGGCTGGTCGCGCCCTGCTACCTGCGCGGCTACTTCCAGGATCTCGGCTACTTCGACACCGTGCTCGACGACGTGGTCGAGATACTGATCGACAACCTGCAGATTCCACCCCCCGATCCGCGGGGCTCGGTGGTGGCTCTGCAGTTCCGGGTGGCCGACGAGTACCGGCAGCTCGGTTGGACGCTGGCGGAGCCCTACTACGCGGCGGCGCTCGAGGTCGTGGCGGCGGAGATCGCCGATCCGATGATCCGCGTGCTCTGCGACGACGACACGTTTCGCTCCTATGCCGAGCGTTGGGCGGTGGCGTCGGGGTTCGTCGTCGACGACTCGCCCCGGCCGGAGCAGCACCCCGATCCGGTGGTGAATGCCCTTATCGAAGCGGCACGGTGCAACCACGGGGTCATGTCGAACTCGACGTTCTCGTGGTGGGGTGCGGTGCTCGGCGACCACCTGTCGGGCGCGTCGCCCCGACTGGTCGTCTACCCGTCGGGTTGGGTCGGCCAGCCCGCTCACCTGGCCCGATCGACGTGGCGGGTGCTGCCGTCGACCCTGAACCCCTGATCGGGGCGACCGTGGTCAGGGCAGGCGCTGGAACCAGAGCAGGCTGAGGCCGCCGGTGATCAGCAGCAGCACGAGGGCGGCGGCGATGAACCACACCGCGATTTCGCGTTGCTCGGTGACGAAGCCGACCGAGCTGCCGATGTTGTCGTAGACCTGCCTGAGCTGGCTCTCCGAGGCGGCGGCGTAGAACTGTCCGCCGGTGTCGGCCGAGATCGACTTGAGCGCTTCCTTGTCGACGGGTACCGGGATCGGCAGGGGCTCCTGCGGGATCGTGATGGTGCCGTGGTCGGTGCCGAAGGCGATCGTCGTGACCGGCACGCTGGCGGCCTTGGCGGCCACGACGGCCTGGTCGTTGCTGCGACCATCGGTTGTCGTGCCGTCGGTCATCAACACGATGCGGGCCGGCACGTCGGTGCCGTCCTGGGCCGGCAGCTGCGTCAGGGCGCCCAGGCTCGAGAAGATCGCCTCGCCGATGGCGGTGCGCTCGCCGAGTCGCACCTGGTCGATGGCGGTCTTCACCGCTTCACGATCGGTGGTGGGAGACACGGCCACGGCGGCGTTGCCATTGAAGGTGACGAGCCCGAGGTTGATGCGGGGCGGCAACTGGTCGACGAACGCCTTGGCCGCGGTCTGGGCCGCCTCGAGGCGGGACGGCGAGACGTCGGTGGCCGCCATCGACAAGGAGGTGTCGACCGCGAGCATGATCGTGGCCCGCTCCTTCGGCACCCTGGTGTCGCGGGCCGGTACGGCGAAGCCGAGCACCAGGGCAGTGACGGCCAACAGGAACGCGGCGGCGGGAACGTGGCGTCGCCATCCCGGGCGCTTCGGCGCCACCTGGTCGAGCAGGGCCATGTTCGTGAAGCGCACCGTGTACTGCCGGCGGCGGAGTTGCGCGAGCACGTAGAGCACGAGCAGGGCGCCCGCCCCGAGCAGGAGCCACAGGCGCATGGGGGCCAGGAAGGTCATGATGGGATCCTCGTGAGGGACTCGAGCCGTTCGCGACGCCAGGCGACGAATCGCACCAGGTCGAGCAGCCAGTCGTGGTCGGTGCGGAGCACCAGATGGTCGGCGCCGGCCCCGCGGATGCGGCGGGCAATGTCGGCGCGTTGGGCGAGGGCGGCCTCGGCGTAACGCTGGCGGGTCTTGGCCTTGGCGGTCTGCACTTCGCGTACCGCACCCGTCTCGGGGTCGACCAGCTCGATCAGCCCCACGTTCGGGAGCTCCATCTCGCGCGGGTCGCGGACCTCGATGGCCAGCACCTCGTGACGGGCCGACAGCCCGCGCAGGGCCCGCTCCCATTCACCGGTGGCGAGGAAGTCGGAAACAACGACGACCAGGCCGCGCCGGCGGGTGGCGGTGGCCAGTCGGCGCAGGGCACCGTCGAGATCGGACGCGCCTGGGTGATCGACCTTGGCGGCGACGAGGGCCCGGTGCAACAGGGCCTGCAGGTTCACCCGGCCCGATCGGGCCGGCAGCGTCACGGCCCGCTCACCCTCGAGCACGACGGCGCCGATGCGGTTGCCGGTGCGCTGCGTGAGGAATCCGACCGCCGCCATGGCGGCGAGCGCGAGATCGCGCTTCTCGCAGTCGGCGGTGCCGAACGCCAGGCTGGCCGAGAAGTCGGCAACGATCCAAGTCTCGAGCTCGCGGTCGGCGATCGTGGTGCGGATGTGGGGCTCGCGGGTGCGGGCCGTCACGTTCCAGTCGATGCGCCGCACATCGTCACCCGGCGCGTAGAGCCGGGTCTCGCCCGGTTCGCTGCCGTGGGCCGGCACCAGGCCGCGGTAGTCGCCCTGCAGCATGCCGTCGAGCCGACGGGTGACGGTCAGCTCGAGGCGCCGCAGCACCTCGGACGACGGGCCGGTGGCGATGCTCGGCGGCCGCTCGATCTGGGTCGAGAACCGCAGGGCGGCGTTGCCCTCGAGGCGCTCGTGAGCGTGAGAGGGGAAGTGGGGATCAGCCACGGCCGGGTCAGGCTGACGGTGCGGCGAACGGCGAGCCGGCAGCGGGAGAAGGGGGAGCGGTGGGAGCGGTGGGAGCGGCGTGGTAGCCCGAATGGGCGGTCGCCGGGTCCTGCGAGGGAGCGACCCGGGGGGCGGGAACGGTGCTCAGCAGGCGGGTGAGCAGCTGGTCGACGGTCAGCCCCTGGGCCAGCGCCTCGTAGCTGAGCACCAGGCGATGGCGCAGCACGTCGGGGGCGATGTCGTACACATCCTGGGGCAGGGCGTAGTTGCGGCCCCGCAGCAGGGCGAGCGACCGCGCGGCGGCGACCAGGCCGAGACTGGCCCGGGGGCTGGCCCCGAACGCGATGAGCTCCTCGAGCTCGGGCAGGTTGTGCCGCTCGGGGTTGCGGGTGGCGAGCACCAGGCTGACGGCGTACTCGACCACCCCATGATCCACGTAGACCTCGTCGGCCATCACCTGCAACGCGACCAGGTCGTCGAGGGTGAGCACGGCCTGGGCATGCGGCGGGTTCACGCCCATGCGATGGACGATCTCGACCTCTTCGGCCGGGCTCGGGTAGCCGATGACGATCTTCATCAGGAAGCGGTCGCGCTGGGCCTCGGGCAGGGCGTAGACGCCCTCGCTCTCGATCGGGTTCTGGGTGGCCATCACGATGAACGGGGTGGGCACGTCGAATGTCGTCCCGCCGATCGAGACATGGTGCTCGGCCATGACCTCGAGCAGGGCCGACTGCACCTTGGCCGGGGCCCGGTTGATCTCGTCGGCCAGCACGAAGTTGGCGAAGATCGGCCCGAGCTCGACGTCGAACTTCTCGGTCGAGGCCCGGTAGATGCGGGTGCCGGTGATGTCGGCGGGGAGCAGGTCGGGCGTGAACTGCAACCGGGTGTACCTGCCTCCGACCACCGTGGCCAGTGTCTCGGCGGCGAGCGTCTTGGCCAGCCCGGGCACCCCTTCGAGCAGGGCGTGGCCGCCGGCGAGCAGGCAGACCATCAGGCGCTCGATCGCCCGGTCCTGGCCCACGATGACCTTCTTGACCGCGAACACCGCCTGCTCGAGCATCGCCGGTGACGGCGGGATCGGCCGGGACGCCGGAGGGCTCGGGGCGGGGCCGGCCGTCGGGGTGGCGTCAGTGGGTGAGTCGGTCATGAGGGGCTGCTCCGGGGAGTCGATCACGGTGGGCAGGAGATCACATCCGGCCGAAGGCCAACATAAAGGCGAACAGAAAGAAACGGGCCGGGCACCGTCCGGGGGTGGGGTTGCATCGGCCGGCGGTGGTCGGGGCGGTACGTTTCCCGGCATGAGGGTGCTGGTCGTGGACGACGAGGTCGAGCTGACCGAGGCGATCGCCCGCGGCCTGCGGCGCGACGGGTACGCCGTCGATATGGCCTTCGACGGCGCCGAGGCGCTCGAGAAGTTGGCGATCAACGAGTACGACCTCGTCTGCCTCGATCTCACCATGCCCGGTGTCGGTGGGCGCGAGGTCTGCCGTCGCATCCGCACCGACGAGTTGGCCGGGCCGCCGCCCCGCGTGCTGATGCTCACCGCCCGCGACGCCCTCGAAGACCGCGTCGCCGGACTCGACGACGGAGCCGACGACTACCTCGTCAAGCCGTTCGCGTTTCCCGAACTGCTCGCCCGGGTGCGCTCCCTGTTGCGGCGCGATGCCGGCACCAGCACGGCCCAGCTCGTCGTGGCCGACCTCGATCTCGACACGGCTCGCCACGCGGCGCACCGGGGCGGGCGTGCCCTCGACCTGACCGCCAAGGAGTTCGCGCTGCTGCGCTACTTCATGACCCACCCGGGTCAGGTGCTGTCGCAAGAAACCCTGCTCGAGCACGTATGGGACGAGCACGCCGACCCCTTCACCAACACCGTGCGGGTGACCGTGGGCACGCTCCGCCGCAAGCTCGCCATCGACGACGAGCCGCCGGTGATCGAGACCGTGGTCGGCCGGGGCTACCGGCTCAAGGACGGGTCATGAGCCTCAAGGACGGGTCTGGACCTGAGGGACGCGTCATGAAGGTGGGTCGGTGAGCATCCGCCTGCGCCTGGCGTTCACGTACTCACTCGTGCTGTGCCTGCTGGCCGCCCTGGCCATCGGCGCGATCTACCTGGCATTGGCCCATGCCGTCGACACTGCACCACCGCCGATCGTGACCAGCTTCGTGCAGCCGGGCCCGGGGGGCGGGGCGACGGTCACACCGGTGCAGATCGAAGGCGTGCAGCGGGCCGTGAACCGCGAGACGCTCGACAAGCTGCGGACCTATTCGGTGAGCGCCCTGCTGATCTTCTTCGTGGCCAGCTTCGGGGTGAGCTGGCTGATCGCCGGGTACCTGTTGCGGCCGATCGGACGTATCACCCAGGTGGCCCGCGACATCTCGGCCACCGACCTGTCGCGCCGCATCGACCTGCACGGTCCCGAGGACGAACTGCACCAGCTGGCCGACACGTTCGACCAGATGCTCGGCCGGCTCGACGCGGCCTTCGCCAGCCAACGTGAGTTCATCCAGGACGCATCGCACGAGCTGCGCAATCCGCTGGCGGTGATCCGCACCAACCTCGAGGTCACGTTGAGCGATCCGGACGCGTCGTCCGAGGACCTGCGCCACACCGCCGAGGTGGTCGAGCGCTCGACCGAGCGGATGACCCGCCTCGTCGACGAGCTCCTGCTCTACGCCCGCCACGAGACACCGGCGGTCGAGCGCCATCCGGTCGACGCCTTCTCGCTGGTGCACGAAGCGGCCGACGAGTTCCGGGCGCCGGCCGAGGCCCGAGGCCTGCGTCTTGACTGGTCGGCCGAGCCGGGCCTGCTGATCAACGGTGATCGCAACGCCATCCGTCAGGCGTTGGCCAACTTGCTGGCCAACGCCATCCGGTTGGCGCCGCCCACGTCCCGCGTGGCCGTGCGGGCCGGGCGGGAGGGGCCCTGGATCTGGCTGGCGGTCGACGACGAGGGGCCCGGCATCGCCGCCGAGGATCACGATCGGGTGTTCCAACGGTTCTGGCGGGGCGACGACGTCCGGACCGTCGGCGAGCATCGCAACGGGCTCGGCCTGGCCATCGTCCGCCAGATCGCCGAGGCCCACGGCGGCGAGGTCAAGCTGGTGTCGGCGGTGGGGCTCGGCTCGACCTTCGCCCTCTGGATCCCGGCGACCACCGCCTCGAGCTCCGCCCCGACCCCGGCTCCGGTCCATGCCCCCGCCCTGATCTCGGGCGCACCCCCGGTGCCGACGGCCGCACCGGCTTCGCCGGGTCCACCGGGTCCCCCGGGTCCCCCGGATCCACCACCGGCGG
>Ga0315287_10008438_pt1 | contig 10408 bp, 7 predicted proteins | sample YL17G11_0_MG_FD_205037 | JGI IMG/M metagenome (GOLD analysis project Ga0315287, IMG submission 205037) | Sediment microbial communities from Yellowstone Lake, YNP, Wyoming, USA - YL17G11_0 | ecosystem: Environmental > Aquatic > Freshwater > Lake > Sediment | place: USA: Wyoming | collected...
CCCAGGCGGCGAGGGCGGCGCGGCCCGGCGTGTCGAAGAAGTAGTCGGCGGCCGCGGCCACCACCATCTCGTGGCGCCACGGCCGGGGCAGCGACTGCATGACGAGGCTGAAGTCGAGGTGGCTGTGGTGGTTGGCCACGAAGATGGCGGGGCCCTCGAGGTCGTCGAGGCGGTCGCGGTGGAAGACCTCGGGCAGGCACAGCGCCGTGGTGGCGGCCCGGCCGACGGTCTCCTGGGCGGCGAGGCGGCTCCAGCGGGCCAACGGCCTGCGGGCCCAGGCGGTGTCGTAGCGGTCGCCCATCTCCCGGCCGGGCGGCGGCTCCACGCCCGCCGGCGTGGGTGCGGCGGTGAACGGGAACCCGGCCGAGCGCAGGCGGGCGATCGGGTTGAGGTCGCGGGCCTTCATGACACGTCGGCCATCACCAGCGGTGGGTTCTTGAAGTAGGTGAGGCTGGGCTGCGGGCCGACGATGTCGGTGGCCATCTCCAGCGCGTCGGCCAGCGTCGATGCGGGCCGATAGCCGAGGCGGCGCACCGTCGCCGGGTCGCCGCCCACGATGATCACGCCGCCGAGGTGCGCCAGCGCGTGCGCCCCCCAGTACCACATGTAGAACGGGTGCACGCCGTGGTAGGCGTGGCCGGTGCGGTACAGGTGGCGGTACCACTCGTCCTCGGCGTAGCGCTTCTCGTAGCGCTGCTCGATCAACTCGGGGTCGGTCGTGTCGGCCAGCACCTCCTCGAAGAAGTCGATGTAGCTCGGGTGGTGCACCGGGTGGAACTCGGGGGTGGTGGGGTGGCTCAGGATGAGCACGCCGCCCTCGCGCACGAGCGGCTTGCCCCGGTACATGTTGAAGAAGTACCCGAGGCCGAGGCAGTGCACGAGGATCGGGTTCATGATCGAGTCGACGTTGTAGGGGCTGATGTAGGGCAGGCCGAACAGCAGCACGTCGGTCTGGCCCTCCACCGCCACCATCTGCTGGCGGTAGACGTTCTCGGTGGTGACCTTGTGCACGGCCTCCACCTCGCCGGCCTGCACCGACGTGAGCCCGTACGGCGCCCGCCAGCGGGGCAGCACCTTGCGCCGGGCCGGGGGACCCATGCGGTCGAGCCCGGCGCGGGCGCCCATGAACGTGGCGCGGTCGCGGACGGTCCACTCCCACTCCCGCTTGGCCAGCACCGCCATGGGCCCGTCGCCGTACAGGTCGTTGTTGACCGTGGTCTCGATCTGGAACACGTTGATGCCGGCGCTGCGGAGCACCTCGCCCTGGCGCCAGTTGCTGGCGTGCAGCTCGGAGTTGTCGCGGTCCATGAACGACGTGCTGTGGCGCATGGTCTTCACGTTGTGGTGGTGGCGCAGCGCCTGGTAGCCCGACAGGCCCGTGGCGGTCGACTTCCACCCGCCGTCCATGCTGACGAGGTTGAGGTTCACATAGACGATGAGGTCGCTCTCGGCGGCCCGCTTGGAGATCTGCACCTCCTCGCCGTGGCGGGTCTCACCCAGCAGCACCAGGCCGTCGGGGTCCTCCGCGTCGTGGTTGTAGAGCTGGCCGCGGGGGGCGAACGCGTCATACACCCGGTCGCCCACGGCGTGGCGCAGCTCGGCTTCGGTCATCCGGCGGTGCAGGGCCAGCGCGGCGATCAGGTGCACGTCGTCCACGCCGGCCTCGGCCGCGAGGTCGAGCACGGCCTCGATCACCCGCTGGCGCACGTCGGGCCGGCGCATCGGGGGCAGCGGCAGCGACACGTCGTCGAACGCGATCGTGAGCTTCATGCCGGCGAACAGCAGGGCGGGCAGCGGATCGGAGTCGATCGGCTCGAGCAGGGCGCGGCGGATGGCGGCGTCGGGGTGCTCGATCGGCTCGAGGGGCTCGGGCGGGTAGATGATGCGCGACCGCCCGGCGGGCAGCTTCTCCAGGCGCAGCTGCTCGCCGTGGTGCAACAGCACCGGTGGGGTGGAGCGGTCGACCTCGAGTACCAGGCCGGGCCGGGGGGCCGTGCGGGCCCGGTTCCGGCGGGCGGGCGACGATGGGGTGGTGGGGCTCAACGCGATGTGCTCCTGCTCTCGGACGTGGCGGGTGCGAACGCGATCTTGACCGCGCCGCGGCGGCCGGCCCCGCCGGCGTGGGCGATGGCCTCGGCGGCCCGGTCGAGGGGGTAGGTGGCGGTGACGAGGCGGCCGAGGCCGGCCGCGGCCACCAGCTCGGCCGCGAGGTCGAACGTGCGGATGCTCTGCCCGCCGAGCACCTGGGTGCCGTAGGTGTAGGCGCCGGTGACCGAGATCTCGCGCTGCCACAGCGGTGTGAGGTCGACCGTGGTGACCCCGGGCATGCCCACCATCACCACCCGGCCGCGCGGCCGGGTCATGGCCAGGGCGGCGCGCAGGCTGTCGGCCGAGCCGACGCAGTCGATGGTGACGTCGAGCCCGCCGGTGGTGCGGGCGTGCGCCCCGTCGCCGAGGATCATCGAGGCCGTCACCCGGCGGGCCGCCCGCACCAGCTCCGCCGGTTCGACGGTGGTGCAGCCGGCCGGGCCGGCGAGCTCGTGGGCCCACGCGGTCTGGTGCTCGTGCTTCGCGGCCACGACCAGGTGGCGGGGTGGCGTCCAGCGGGCGAGGGCGGCCACCACGCCCAGGCCCATGGTCCCGGCGCCGATCACCGCCACGGCGTCGTCGGGCTGGACCCCGGCGGCGAGGGCGCCGTGGGTGGCGCAGGCCGCCGGCTCGATCATCACCGCGGCCGCGTCGTCGTGCTCGTCGGGCACGTCGTGGAGCTGGCTCGGATGGGCCACCATGTCGGTGGACCAGCCGCCGCCGGTGTCGCAGCAGAAACCAGTCTGCAGGCCGGCATCCAGGCATCCGTGGGCCAGGTGCTCGCAGTTGCCGAGGTGCCCGGCGGCACACGCCCCGCACACCGGCTCGATGCCCCGGGTGACGCAGCCCAGCACCGGCTCCACCACCACGCGGCGGCCGTCGAGGTCGGCCACGACCTCGTGGCCGGGCACGAACGGCATCGACACGATCGCCTCGAACCAGCGCGACGACCGCCCGTCGACCGCGGACAGGTCGGAGCCGCAGATGCCTGACAGGCGGGGCGCCAGCCGCACCCAGTCGGGGCCCGGCAGCTCGAGCGGCTCCACGTCGTTGCGGTGGCGCAGCGGGCCGACGCCGCCGCCGGCGCCCGGGCGCCAGCCCGACGCCACCCGGGCCGCGCCGAAGCGCACCAGGTCGCGCTCGAACACCAGCGCCTCGGTCATGCGCGTGCCCCGGTCATGCGCGTGCCCCGGATCGCCGGGCGCCCCGCCAGCGGGGGGCCAGCGGGAGCAGCGGGGGCCGGTGGCCCTCGGAGAGACCGAAGTCCTCCACCAGCCACCCGCGGGTGCGGGCCATCGTGGCGAGGCGGGGCTCGGGGTTGACGGCGACGGGGAACCCGACGGTCTCGAGCATCGACAGGTCCGACGACGAGTCGGCGTACGCCACCGACTCGGCCGGATCGAGGCCGTGGGCGGCGCACAGGTCGATCAGCACGCGGGCCCGGGCCTCGGCGGTGGGCGGGGCCACCCGCAGGTGCCCGGTGAGCACCTCCACACCGTCTCGCACCTCGGTGACCGACTCGGCGCAGATCACGTCGTCGAACAGGGGCGCCAGGGGCTCCACGACGATGTCGAGGGCGCCGGTGATGAGCACGGTGCGGTGCCCCAGCTCGCGGTGCTGGCGCACCCGGCGGATCGCGGCGGGGAACGACCGGGTGAGCAGCTGCAGGCTCAGGGCCTCGGCGGAGTCGGCGCGCAGCTGCTCGAGGGGGGCGCCGTCGTAGCGACGGTAGAACGAGCGCAGGAAGTCCGAGCGGTCCTTGCGGTCGGCGGCCAACAGCGCCGGCGCCTCGGCCAGCAGGCGGCCGACGAGGCGCACCCGGTCGGCGGTGCCGAGGCGGCGACCGGCGAGCCATGCGTAGGAGCCCACCACGTTCGATGCGATGAGCGTGTTCTCGAGGTCGAACGCGGCGAGGTGGCGATCGGGGGAGAGCACCTGGGCGCGCAGCCGCTTGGCCCGGTGGTCGGGGTCGCGCCGGGTGGGCCTGGTGGACGCGCGGCCGTGGGCCACGATCGACGGCAGGTGCACGTGGGTGATGTAGTCGTCCCAGTCGATGGTGCGGGGGTCCATCGGCATGGCCGGCCCGGCGAGCGGCCCGGCCAGCTCCAGCAGGCGGTCGACGCCGTAGACGGCCTCGCACTCGGTGTAGGCGCCGTAGAGGGTGACGTACTCGAGCGCCCGCTCGGCCTCGACCCGGCGCTGTTCGAGGGTGGCACCCCACTGCGCGGCCCGGCCCCGCACCGGCACGCTGGCCACCACCCGCTCGACGCGGCGCAAGGCGTTGGTTGCGGTGCTGAGCTGGCGCTCCACCCGGCCCCGGCCGGGGAACGACCAGTCGGGCACCACGATGGGCTGGCCGTGCTCGTCGTAGAGGGGGTGCTCGGTGAACCAGTCGCGCACCCGGTCGACCAGTAGCTGGTAGCGCAGGGGATTGGCGGAGCCGGAGGCGATCTGGATGATGTCGGGGCCGGCGCCCGCGCAACGGTCGGCCGCGCCCCCGGGTGGCGTGGCTCCGGCGGCGAGGATCGCGGAGACCACCAGGTCGACGGGGATCACGTCGACGATCCCCTCGGGCACGCCGGGGAACTCGCGCAGCAGGCCGCGGGCGTAGCTCAGGATGATCGGCTCGGCCATGCGGAAGCCCCGGATCCAGCCGGGTGAGGGCTCGCTCATCGCGGACTCGATGATCGACGGGCGCACGATGCTCAGCGGCAGCTCGGGGGCCCCGCCGTCGGTGGCGCTCCGGATGGTCTCGGTGAGGGCCACCTCGCCCAGGGCCTTGGTGAGGGCGTAGGCGTCGGGCCAGCCGAGGGAGGCGGCGCGGGCCCGGCCCGACTCCACCATCCGGTCGGCCAGCCAGTCGCGGCGCAGCTGCTCGGTCTTCTCCGCCAGCAGGGGCCCGCCGGCCGGACCGAGGGTGCCGCGGGCCTCGTCGTGGAAGCGGGCCAGCATCTCGGGGCGGCGGCTCTCGGCGTCGGTGTCGGCCCGGGTGCGGCGGGCCGCGTCCACCTCGGCCCGCCAGTCGATGTCGACGAAGAACGGGCTGGCCACCACCGGCTCCTCGGGGGCGACGCCCCGGCGGTTGCCGGCCACATAGCAGGTGCTGACGGTGACCAGGTGGGGCAGTGGCCCTCCCCGCTCCGCGCCGAGCTCGAAGAGGGTCTGCGCGATCCGCGTGGGGCCGAGCAGGTTGACCTCGACGGCCCGGTCGAGGGGAGCGTCGAAGGCCACGGTGGCCGCGGAGTGGATGACGATGTCACACGAGGCGAGGGCGGCCCGGCCGGCGTCGTCGAGGCCGAGGCCGTCGGTGCCGACGTCGCCGCCCACCACCTGCACCCGGGCGACCCGCTCCGCGAAGGACTCACCGGCCCAGCCCCCACCAGTCGACCCGGGGCCTCCCGGACCGTTGTCCCCGGGAGTGCTGGCGCCGGCACCGCCGTGCCCGGAAGTGCTGCCCAGCTCGGCCCGCAGCCGGTCGAAGGCGTTGTTCTTGAGGATCTCCCGCTCAACCCGGCGTTGGGCGGTGGTGCGGCGGCCGTCGCGCACCAGCAGCAGCACGGTCACATCGGGCACGCAGCGCAGCAGTCGCTCGACGAGGGCGGTGCCCACGAACCCGGTGGCGCCCGTGACGAAGATCCGGCGGCCCGCGAGGGCGTCCGCGATCACCGGGTGCGGTCTGGGGGTGCCGTCTCCATCAGTCAGCGTTCTATCAGCTGGGGGCCACCTCATGGGAAGCCCGCCGGGCGTGCCGCTCGAGGGCGAGGCGGACGAGCTCGTCGATGAGCTCCGGGTAGCCGAGGCCGCTGGCCTCCCACAGCTTCGGGTACATCGAGATGGGCGTGAACCCGGGAATGGTGTTCACCTCGTTGACGAGGATCCCCCGGCCGGGGCCGCCGTCGGGGCCGACCTCCTCGAGGAACATGTCCACCCGGGCCATCCCGGCGCAGCGCAGGGCGGCGAAGGTCTGCACGGCGAGGTCGCGCATCTGCACCGACACCTCCTCGTCGAGCTCGGCGGGGATCACCGTGGCGGCCGTGCCGTCGAAGTACTTGTCCCGGTAGTCGTAGAAGTCGGCGCCGGTGACGACCTCGCCCACCACCGAGGCCCGGGGCTCGTCGTTGCCGAGCACCGCGCATTCCAGCTCCCGGGCCACGACTCCTTCTTCGAACACCACCATGTCGTCGTAGCGGAAGGCCTCTGCCGCCGCCGCGAGCAGGGCCCCGGTCCCGCCGTCCGCGGTCACCTTCGACACGCCGATGGACGAACCCATGTTGGCCGGCTTCACGAACACGCTGGGGCCCAGGTCGTCGAGCAGCGCGGCGGCCTCGGCCCCGCCGAACTGCTGGTGGAGGGCGAGTGACCGCCACCGCACCTGGGCGATGCCCACGGCGTCGAGGACGGTCTTGGCCATCGCCTTGTCCATGGCCACCGCCGAGCCGAGCACCCCGGAGCCCACGTAGGGGAGACCGGCCAGCTCCAACAGGCCCTGCACCGTGCCGTCCTCGCCGTTGGGGCCGTGCAGGATCGGCAGGACCACGGTGGGGACCTCGGGCGGGCTGTCGGCCAGGACGGGGAGCGGGTCGACGCTGGGGCCCACCGCCGCGAGCTCGGCGGCGGCCGCGGCCAGCACCCACCGGCCGTCGCGGCCGATGCCGATGGGCACCACGTCGTAGCGTTGCGGGTCGATCGCCTTGAGGACATGGGTGGCCGACACGCAGCTGATGTCGTGCTCGGCCGACCGGCCGCCGAACAGCACGACGAGGCGGACTCGTGGGGGGAGGCTCGTCATGGGAGGCGAGTGTACGACGGTGGCTCCGCGGGGCCGGGACGCGTGTGAGAATCCCGCCATGCGTTTCGTGGCATCCCGACTGGCGGTGGACCTCGGTGGAGAGCTCGTCGGTGCTCCCGCGGGTGCCGGCGCCTCCGGCGATTCCGGCGCCGCCGGGGTCGACCTCGAGGTCGACGGCCTGGCCATCGACTCCCGGGCCCTGGTGCCGGGCCAGTTGTTCGCGGCGGTGGCCGACGTGCGTGACGGCCACGGGTTCGTGGCCGCGGCCCGCACCGCGGGCGCCCCGGCGGTGCTGGTGTCGCGCGTGGTCGACGACGGCCCCAGCATCGTGGTGCCCGACGTGGAGCGCGCCCTGATCCGCATCGCCGGCCTCGCCCGGCGGCGCCTGCCGGAGTTCGTGGTGGGGATCACCGGGTCGGTCGGCAAGACCACCACGAAAGACCTGCTGGCCTCGGTGCTCACCGAGCGGTTCGTGACCGCCGCGTCGCTGCGGTCGTTCAACAACGAGCTGGGGGTGCCCCTCACCCTCGCCAATGCCCGCGAGGACACCGAGGTCGCGGTGGTGGAGATGGGGGCCCGCGGCCACGGCCACATCTCCATGCTGTGCTCGATGGCGCACCCCACGGTGGGGGTGGTGACCGCCGTCCAGGCGGTCCACACCGAGCACATGGGCGGCGAGGACCAGATCGCCGTGGCCAAGCGCGAGCTGGTGGAGCACCTGCCGCCGACCGGCCTCGCCGTGCTGCACGCGGCCGACCCGAGAGTGGCGGCGATGGCTGCCCATACCCGCGCCGAGGTGCTGACGTTCGGGGGCGGGGCCGACCACGGGGCGGCCGACGGGGCGGCCGGCGCGGCCGGTGACGTGCATGCCGTCGACGTGGCGGTCGACGACCAGTTGCGGCCGTCGTTCACCCTCGTGTCGCCGTGGGGGACCGTGGCCGTGCGCATGGGCGCCCGGGGCGTGCACAACGTGGCCAACGCCCTCGCCGCCGCGGCGGTGGGGCTGTGGGGCGGCGTGTCGCTCGAGTCGGTGGCCGCGGGGCTCACCAACCCGATCGACTCGCCGTGGCGCATGGATCTGAGCCACACCGCGGCGGGGGCGATGGTGCTCAACGACGCCTACAACGCCGGGCCCGCATCGATGGCCGCGGCCCTGCGGTCGCTGGCCACCCTGCCCGCCCGCCACCGCATCGCCGTGCTCGGGGTCATGGCCGAACTGGGCGACCGAGCCGCCGACGAGCACCGCCGCATCGCCGAGCTGGCCGACGAGCTGGGCATCGACGTGATCGCCGTGGGCACCGAACTGTACGGGGTGACACCGGTGGCCGATCCCGACGCGGCCGTGGACGCCGTGCTCGCCCGCGTCGCCGCGCTCACCGGTAGCGATCCCGGCCAGGGCGGGCACCGCGGGGTCACCGAACACCGCGGCGGCCTGCCCGAGGGCACGGCCGTGCTGGTGAAGGGCTCCCGCGTGGCCGGGCTCGAGAAGGTCGCGCACCTGCTCACGGCCTGACCGGCTGCATGTCTGCTGCGATCATGCCGGCAGCACGCGGTCGTTCCGGAGGGCTGGCTCGATCTCGGACCAATTCTGCTGTCTGGTCGCGGGATTCGTCCGAGATCGGCGGCGAGCAGCTCGCCGGCCCCCGGGTGCCGCGGTCACGCGGGCAGGACTCCTCCCGGCGTGGCCGACGGCGCGGTGCCCCAGGCGAGTGCGACGCGAAGGCCAAGGTCGAGTTGCGTCCAGAGCCGTTCGGCGTTCCCGGGCCAGGTCGAGTTGTGGGGGACCGCGTCGGTGATCACGGAGCGGGTGTCGCCGCCGTGGGTGTGCAGCATCACCAGGTGCCCGGCGGTGGGCTCGATCCGATGCTGGTCGCGAACGGTGACGCCGTCGATCGAGCGGACCGAGACCATGTGGAACGGTCGGTCGGGTCGGGCGCCGAGGACTGCGGCGATCCGCGGCGTGTCGATGGGTGGGTCGGGCTCCGCTTCGATGCCGTCCAGAAGCCCGACGGGCAGGTCGTCGACATCATCGGTCCCGGAGTCTCGGAGCCGATCCGCGATCACGTCGACGTGGTCACCGTTGCCCACGACGAGCCGACTGCCAACCTCGACCGCGGAGCGGTAGTGGCGCGGCGGGTCGTCGCGGGTGAAGGGATCGGTGTTCTCCATGATGAGCGCTTCGCCCTCGTGGCGGAACCGGCGGGCCCGGGAGGAGGGGCTCCGGCCGGTGAGGAAGTAGATCCACCACAGTCCGCCCGCCGCGTCGCACAACACGGCGATCCCCCGTCCGGGGTAGCCCCGCATCACAGCAGGAGGCGGGAGGGCTGTGGAGTTGTCGACGGTCACGTCTCGGCTTCCTCGGTGGTGTCGTTTTCGATGGTGATCGGCACGGGGCCTCCCAGGAAGTTGGGCATGGGTGGGCCCGATCTCGGACGCCACCACATCGCGCCATCGGTCCGGGATTCACCGGCTGTGGCGCCGAGATCGGCGGGCGTCGCCCACTGACGCGGGTCCTCGGACTGCTCGCGGCGCCTGCCCGTCGCGGGCCAACACCCCGTCGCCCGTAGACTGCCCGGCCATGGGCAGCGACAGGATCAAGGTCGGCGTGATCGGGGCGGGCGGGCGGATGGGTTCCACGGTGTGCCGGGCTGTGGCCGAGGATCCCGACCTCGAGCTCGTGGCCGCCGTCGACCCCCACTACCAGGGCATCGACCTGCGCACCGCCACCGGGGTCGACTCCGACGTGGTCATCTCCTCTGACATCGCCGCCCTCGCCGCGGCCGGGGCGCAGGTGGCGGTGGACTTCACCGAGCGCCGGGTGTGCTGTGACAACCTCGCCGAGCTCGCCGCCGCGGGCATCCACGCCGTGGTGGGCACCACCGGGTTCACCGACGACGACGTCGAGCGATTCCGGGCCGAGTTCACCCGGTCCAACGCCGTCGTCGCCCCCAACTTCGCCATCGGCGCGGTGCTCATGATGAAGTTCGCGGAGATGGCGGCGCCGTACTTCGACTCGGCCGAGATCATCGAGCTGCACCACGAGAACAAGGTCGACGCCCCGTCGGGCACGGCCATGCTCACCGTCGAGCGCATGGCCGCGGCGTCGCAGCAGTGGACGCCCGATCCCACCCGCACCGAGGTCATCGAGGGTGCCCGCGGCAGCGAGGGCCCCGGGGGGATCCGGGTGCACTCGGTGCGGCTGCGGGGACTGGTGGCCCACCAGGAGGTGCTGCTCGGCACGACCGGGCAGACCCTCTCGATCCGCCACGACTCGATCGACCGCACCAGCTTCATGCCCGGAGTTGTGCTGGCGGTGAAGCGGGTGGCCGACACGCCGGGGGTCACCGTCGGCCTCGACGCCCTCCTGGGCCTCTGAACGGCCCGCCCCGTTCCGCGCTCACCTGTGGACGACAGGTGAGCGTTGCCCGGGACGACGGGCGTGGGTGAGCCCGGCCACCTCAGTCGCCGAGCCCGGCCACCTCAGTCGCCGAGCCCGGCCACCTCAGTCGCCGAGCCCGGCCACCTCAGTCG
>Ga0315287_10008439_pt1 | contig 10407 bp, 11 predicted proteins | sample YL17G11_0_MG_FD_205037 | JGI IMG/M metagenome (GOLD analysis project Ga0315287, IMG submission 205037) | Sediment microbial communities from Yellowstone Lake, YNP, Wyoming, USA - YL17G11_0 | ecosystem: Environmental > Aquatic > Freshwater > Lake > Sediment | place: USA: Wyoming | collected...
CACCGGCGACGACAACAAGCGTCTCGCCGTGATGCCGATGTGCATCGAGAAGGATGTGGCTCCTGCGACGGACGCGGGGGTATCGGCCGCTGTCAACCGTACCTTCAAGCCGCACCGCCTCATCATCCAGGAGCCAGCGTACCGCCAACACGAGCGCCGGAGCGTGCCGACGAAGTGGTGGCAACGAAAGCGCCCGGACGAGTTGTTCGACACCGAGCGGGTGTTCGCGCGCAACCACTGGACGCTCGACTCGTTCTTCGTTGGCGACAGTCCGGCAATGCTCAAGTATGGTGCGGTGAACGGCGACGTGTTCGGGGTGGAGAACTGTCTCAACCTCGACTGGCCTACCGCGCAGCTTGGCCACGTCATCTCGTTTCGCGTGTCGCACCGTGGTCCGGTGGCCGTGCCGTTCCGGGCAATCCTGCTTGGCACGGTGATCAAGCGCGCAGAGCAGGCACCGTTCATCCCGCAGGGCGGGCTCGCGGCGGTGGAGTAGACGATGACGACTCCCGACGTGGCGGTAGTGATGGGGACCGTGAACCGCTTGCGTTTGTTGCAGGCGTGTGTCGAGTCTATTCGCCGTGCGGTGGGAAAACTAAGCTATATCTGCCTCGTGGCCGACGGTAACAGCACAGATGGATCGCGCGAGTGGCTGGCGGCGCAGCCAGACTGTGAGTTGCTGGAAGGTGGACTGGACGGGGCAGTCAAGGCGTACAACGTGGCCTTCGCTCGCGCCGTGGACCTCAACAGTCCGTTTGTCTGCCAATTCAACGACGACGCAAACTTCCTTTCCGGTCCACCTCAGATCGAGGGCGCGGCAGAATTTCTGAGGGTTCATCCCCCGGTTGGATCGGTTAACTTCGCCCTCGACCGCTATGGCAAGTGGGAGCATTTGAGGTATCACGGCGTCTGCTATGGCAACTATCTCCTTACGCGCCGTGAAGTCGGGATGGCCGTGGCTCGTGCGCTCGGTGATCCTACGGGCAAGGCGTGGTGGGACCGTCAGTTTCACAGTTATGCCGCGGATACCGTTATGGGCTGCTGGACGTGGCGTCTCGGGTGGTCGATCTACGAGGCCAACGAGTGGCGCGTTCACGATCCGTACACAACCGATGGCGGGCACAACGACTCACTACGAAAGCACAACGTGAGCCTTTACACCAACGGTAGTGTTTTCATTCGTCAGTGGGGAAGCCCACAGAGCATTAAGTACAACCGCGCTGACGCAGAGCGTTTTGGTGGAGTCCTGAGATGAACGTGACCTGGGAAGAAGGCAAGCTCCACATCGCCTGCGGAGCCAAGTACCTGGACGGGTGGATCAACTCTGATGTGGTGCCGACTCCGGTCGTTCAGGGCATGGTTGGTCATCCTGATGTGGTGCTTGATATCTCACATGACTTGTCCACCATACCCGATGACACGCTGACCTGGATCTACTGGAGCCACGGAGTAGAGCACCTGCCGCCCAACCTCCTGCCCGGGATTCTCGGTCAACTGCACCGCGTCCTGGCTCCTACGGGGCGGCTGACGCTGGCGACAACCGATCTGTGGAAGATTGTGACTCGACGCTTCCCCGACAACAATTGGGAAGGTCCGCTGTTCGGACACCGCTACTCAACCGATTCTCCCTGGCTGTCTCACCTGGACTGTTTCACAACCGAGAAGCTTACGCGGCTGCTCCGAAACGCAGGATTCGAGGTAGTGCGCCCGTGGAAACTTGAGGACTACGCGGAGATCCGCGCGCTAAACGACTACGCGTTCACCCATGCCGACGTGACGCTGTACCTGGAGGCCGTGAAGTGAGCGAGAAACTGCACATCGGCTCGGGCACCGTGTACCTGCGCGGATGGGTCAATGTAGATGTGCCAAGCCTTCGCTGTTTTCTTGCCAGCGAACGACCGGATCTTGTCGAAGCCTACGCGACAAGAGAGGAGCGCTACTACTCGCGGCATGATGACCACAAGGCCATCCAGTCATTTGTGGTCCCTCCGGCAGATGATCCGTATCTCTGTGATCGCTTCGGCTCCTGGATGGCGCTGCCGTGCCGTGATGCCGAGGCCGCAGAGGTTCTGAGCCGTGGGGTGTTCGAGCACCTGAGTGAAACCGAAGCACACTTCGCCCTGCGTGAAGCATGGCGTGTTCTCGGTCCAGAAGGACTACTACGTTTGTCCGTGCCCGACCACGAGGCAACGCTTGACCGCTTCATCCAAACGCGTGACCCCCTCTACATTCGCTTCCTGTTGGGGCCGCGCGGGGAGGGCGCGGGCTACCACATGAAGTCATACACGCGAACGGCGCTGCGAACCCTGGTGGAGTCTCACGGATTCGTGTTCGAGCGTGATGACCTCAATCCCCACGTATATCCAATGCACGCGATGGCCTGGAAGAAGCCGCGTTGATGGAATCTCAGGCCGTCATACTGGTGACGACGCTCTGTAACCGGCAGTGCGTCAACTGCTGCTACCAGATCCCGGCACACCGGACGCTGCCTGCGGAGCACTACGGCTGGTCCTACTTCGAGGAGGCCGCGCGCTGGCTCGGAGGGTTGTCGCGCCTGACCGTGAGCGGGGGTGAGCCCACCTTACACCCCGAGTTTCCCAGGATTGCGCAGGAGTTCCGGGCGCTGTTTAAGTGTCGTCGGCTGATGCTGGCGACCAACGGTGCAAGGGTAGTCGAGTATAGTGCCTATCTGCACTACTTCGACGAGGTGCGCGTCACCATGTTTGGAGACGCGGCCGACGGAGACGCCATCCGGTGGCTACAAAAGCATGATCCGCGGCGGCTTCAAATTCACAGTGCAGCACATCTCGTGTTGGAGCGGAGTGGTAAGGGTCAGCCGTGCGGTCGGCAGGACATTCCAGCCTATGCGGCGGGTAGACTGTATCCGTGCTGCGTCGCGCCTGGAATCGTGAACGTTCCATCAGTGGAGCCCTCTGCCAACTGGCGGCAACAACTGTCGGCGCTACCGCTGCCCTGCGCGCGGTGCCCGTTCTCGGTGTGATAATGACGATTGCGTGCGATACTTACTGGTCTAACGTGCTTGCGGCCTCGACCCGCAAGGTCTATTCGCAGTACGGTGAAGACGGGGTGATTCAGCGGATCTTTGCCGATCTTGGCACCACCAATCGCTACCTCGTGGACATTGGGGCGGGTGATGGGTTCAAACTGAGCAACACGAAGATACTGCTGGAGGCGGGATGGCATGGAGCCCGCTTCGACGTGGCCTACGGCGCTGATGTGTTTCAAGAGCGGATCACCGCCGAAAACGTGTGCGACGTGCTGGCGAAGTACAACGTACCGGGAGAGTTCGACTTCCTCTCGCTCGATATCGACGGCATCGACTGGTATGTTCTGCGCGCCATCCTCCGTTCCTACCGACCCCGCGTGTTCGTCTGTGAAGTGAACCCGACGATACCCGCGGAACCGCCAGTTACCATCGCCTACGATCCGGCGTTTGTCTTTCCTCAGTGTGCCTATTTTGGAGCCTCACTAGGAGCTTTCCATCGCCTGGGAACAGTACACGGGTACACGCTGGTCTATGTCCACGAGTGCATCAACGCGTTCTTCGTGCGTAACGATCTGTTGCCGTCAGGGGTCAAGCTGTCCATCAACTTTAAGACCCGCGCCTCCTGGGGCCCTGATCGCCTCAAGCGCCCCTGGCACCTCATCACCGAAACGGAGTACGCGTGACCCCGCCGCGACAAGCCTGTCCAGAGTGGCCGCGCCTACTCTGCCCGGACGCCGGATGCTACCCACCCGCGGTGCCTATGCGCCGCGACGAGCGCATCCTGCACGTAGCCTTCTACCCGCAGATCGAAGCGCAGGTATCTCTCGGTAAGGCTCTCCAGAGCATCGCATGCGAGTACGCGGTGGTTGACTGGTATCCCTTGCAGAGACGCGAGAGCGCGGCACCGGGAACCTTGGCAAACGCGGTCTGCGCCGCCGCGCACAAGCTGAAACCCACTCTGGTATTCATGCAGTTGCAGTCGCGCACGGCGCTAACGGGAGCAGTCGTCCGGCGCATGCGAACGCTCTGTGATCCACGGTGTGTGATCATTCACTGGTCCGGTGACATGCACTATCCTCCGGATGATCCACGGCAGCAGTGGGCCGTGGAGCTAGGCCGTGAGTGTGACGTAAGCTTGACGGTGGAAACACAGTTTCAGGCGCGCTATGCAGAGCTAGGCGTACGGCGTCCGGGATTTTTGCAGGTCGCGGTCGATGGTACTCTCTACCGTCCGCAGAGCCCCACAGACGGGACACCCGCAGTCGTGTTTCTCGGGTCGTGCATCCGCGATGCGTTCGGTCTGTGGGACGGCATTGCCTACCAGACGCGTGTCAAAGCCGTGGCCGCGCTGCACAGCGCCTTTCCGGGACAGCTTGGCACGTATGGCTTTGGGTGGGACGGTACGGCCCATGCGCGCCCCTGGCTCGCCCCGAGCGCAGAGGCCGGAGTCTATAGCGCAGCCGCCGCGTCACTCTCGGTGTCGATCACGAATACGATCCGCCGCTACACCTCGGGCAGACTGTTTCGGGCACTGAACTCAGGGGCGGTTCTGCTCGTTGAGCGGTTTCCGGACCTAGAAGGTATCGGCCTCGAACACGGAGTGAACTGTCTCGTATGGGACAGCGTAGAAGAACTCATAGCGCAGGCCACCGAAGCCGTAACCAGCCGAGATGATCTACGATGGGCGGACATGAGGCTGGCAGCGGCGAAGCTTGGCAAGGACCATACCTGGACCGCCAGGATGCCGGAGTTGCTCGCGCTCGTCGATGCCGTTAGGAGTACACGTGATAAAGCGTGAAGCCTGTAGTGATTGGCCCAAGATCATGTGCCCGGCACCGGGCTGCATGCCTCCGGTCGGACCGGAGCGAAAGTGGGAACGCGTACTTCACCTCTCGGCGAGTAACGCTATCGATCCGCAAACGGGACTAGTACGCGCCCTTTCGTCCTGCGCAAGTGTTTATCGGAGCATCAACTGGCGGCAGATGGCATACGCACGGAACTGGACCGGGACTGATAGTCAGCTAGTGGCCGAGATCATGCGCATTGCGACTAGAATTCGTCCTACTCTGGTCTGGATGCAGATACAGCGGGATGGAGTCATTTCGGCCAAGGATATCGAGCGCCTTCGCCTACTGTGCGATCCCAGGACGGGCGTTATAGTAAATTGGGACGGCGACCAGCATTATGAGCCGCAGATGCCACAACGCGGGTGGTTTGTGCGACTAGGGCGCGTGTGTGACACAAGTCTGGTGGTGAATACCAAACATCCTGCCGAGTATGCGGTATGGGGAGTAAGGCATCCCGGCTTCTGGGGCGTTGGATTCGATGAGCACATCTGGAAGCCGATGACGCCGCGCCCGGAAGGGATCACTCCAATAATCTTACTGGCAAACTACTGGGCGCACATCACCAGCGCGTACAACAATCGTCTCATGCTCATGAATACGGTGAGCCAAGCGTTTCCGGGAAAGTTTACAGTTTACGGAAGCGGATGGGAGAGCTACAGGGGGGCCCCTTGGAAGCCCTTCCTGGCGAATGAGGAAGAGGCCAGGGTCTACAGCGGAGCCAAGGCGTCCCTGTCCATCTCGATCCGCAGTGACTTGCCACGCTACACCAGTAACCGGCTCGTGTATGCGCTTGGCTGCGGCGCGTTGGTGCTCGTTGAGAAGTTTGCAGACTGCGAAGGATTTGGACTGGAACACGGCAAGAACTGCTTGCTGTTCGACGGCCCAGATGAACTTGTGCGGATCTGTCGTTGGGTACTGGCAGAAGCCTCGACCGACGAGCTTGAGCGCATCCGCGAAGGTGCCGCCGCGCTCGGCGCGCAGCACTCTTGGCAGGCGCACATGCCGGAGCTTTTTGCCATCGTTGACGCCGTGAGGGCTAGCCGATGAGTGTCAAACTGAAGGTTGAGAATCTGGTGCGGCTCAAGAAGATCCACCTGTGCGCTCGTGGCGACAGTATTAGTGGATACCACGTCAACGTGTGGTCGGAGGCCGATGGTATTTCCGAATGGCTCTTGGCCACCGCGGACGGTAACGACGCAGCGGACCTCATGGCCGCCGCCATAGAAGTCGGCGTGGTAGTGATACACGAAAATGCCCCGTCGTCGTGGTACTCGGTGGTCAAGACATTTGATCGAGACACATTGACTATCGAGCACGTGTGTTCTGATGCGTTGGGCGTTGAGTGATACGCAGACCCCTGGGAGCGTAGGAGCAGGTCATGACGAACCTCTGGATGGACGACGTGCGCGAGGCCCCGCCCGGCTGGATTTGGGCCAAGACGGCGGAGGACGCGCTGCGCGTCCTGGCATCCGTTCCGACATCGTACGCCAGCCTCGACTGCGACCTAGCGAGCGAGCGCGAGAATGGCGTGTGGTTCGTGAAGCAGATGGCCAAACACGCGCTCTGGCCGGAGTTCAAGCCGGGCGTGCATTCGTCGAACTGGAAGCTCGGCTCGGAGATGCTGCTGCTTATCCGGCGCCTGGGCCCGTACGACGAGTACGCGACGCGCAACGGGTTGACGCGCAGGCCGCGAGTTACGGCCGGAAAAGCGTTGCGGTCGAGGAAGAGATGACGCGTCGCTTCGTCTATCGTTTCCGGTTCATCATGTTCGCGTGGCTTGCTTGTCGCTGGCCGCACAACCCGTTCCTGTTCTTCTTCGACATCTTCTGCCTATTTATCGACCTGATGTGCTTAGGACTGCTTCCTGCCGCTGCCCGCCTTCATGTCATGAGCGCCTACGTGGTTCGGCTTGATTGCCGGCGGCTGGATGGCGCCTTGCCAGAACCGCCGCCTTGGGCCGACCGCGCCTTGAAACAGGCGTTGGAGAGAGTGAAACGATGATCAGCTTGATATTTGTCACGGCGCGCGGGTTGTTCCCGATGAAGGGTTCGCTCGGATTGTACGACCTACTCGCGCAGTGTCTTGCCGAGCAGACGTTCACGGACTATGAACTGATCGTTTGTGACAAGGAAAATGCGCTACCGCGTCCCGAGATCGAGCACGCGGTCCGCAAGTCGACCGGGGGCGTGCGGTTCCTGCGCCCGCGAACGACCCCCTGGACCCGCATGGGGGCGTTTGCCCCCAACGCGGCCAGGAACACGGCGCTGTGTTGGGCCCGGGGCGAGGTTGTCACCGCAATCGACGACTGCTTCGCGATCTCCCCGCGCTACCTTGAGCGCACCGTGGAGCTTGCCGCCCGCGGCCAGTACGCGGTGGCGATGCTGTCGCAGATCGACACCAGCGTGGCGTACCCGGTGCGTCCAGAGGGGCTGTTTCCCGCGACCGCCTATGCCGGAGGGATTTTGGCCTACCCGCTGGCAGCAGCCCTCGCCGTCAACGGCATGGACGAACGCCTCGATGGCGGGAGCGGTGGGGACATCGACTTCTTCGCGCGGCTGCGGCTGCATCTGGAGCAGACCGGGACCGGGAGCTTCGTGTCGGACCCTGGGGTCGCGGTCGTTGGGCACAGCCACGGGGGCCGGACGCTGAGCCACCCGCGGTGCTGGCGGATCGGCTGGAAGCTGGCCCAGGAACGGTGGGCCAGGAGCCTGCGGGGAAACGAGCCCTGGACCGAGGCGGAACTCAGGGCGTGGGCGACGTGCGGGCGCGAACAATTACCGCGTGTCTGTACGGTCAGCGGGCTGGCCTGCGACTACGATGGCCCGGAACCCGGCAACATCTCCCAGGTGCGGGAGAAGTTCGAGACACGCCCCTGGTTCGACCTCGCCGTTGAGCGTCGGATAAATGGGGTTGACGAAGAAGTCAAGAGGGTAGTAGACTAGCGGCGCGGACCAGCGCTTGAGGCGACTCGCAGTCGGCTGAAAAATCCACATACGAGAAGCCGACTTCCAGGGGAGTCGGGACTCTCACCTTTGACGAGTGGTAAGACCACTCGGAGGGCTTGAGAATGACCGTCATCCCCGCCAATCCATCCGGGCTTCCGCCAACCGAGTCGCTGTTCTACGCAGGATGGTTGAAGGGCAACTACCGCGAGCAAAATGTTGGCACCGGTGGGTTGCTTGGCATCGGTGGAGTGTATACCGGTGCATGGGAGGACGTGAGTGGCTACTGCGAGTTCCGTCTGGTCAGTTACTCAGACGTTGGCTCCGCGGTGGGCGGCATTCTCCTCCAGTGGTCCTACGATGGCGTAACCGTACACGCCACCGAAGCCGCTGCGACTGCGGTTGGATTGGCGGTCTACGACAGCGGCATCATCGCGTACCACTACCCCTACATCCGGGTTCAGTACACCAACAACCTTGTTGGGGCACAACTAGTAAGTTTCCAGCTTCGCGTCATCGTCTCCCCGACCGCGGTCGGTGGCGGCGGCGGTGGCGCTCCGATCATCGGCATCGTCGGCCAGGGCGCCCCGGGCCCGGTCGCGCTGGCGTGGCCCGTCGAACTTACCGCGCCGCAGTGGTCGACTCCCTCTCCTGACCCCTCGTCCATCGCGGGTGCGCTGGCGGCTGGAAAGCTGGACCCCGACCGCGCACTGGTCACGCGCGGAGGTGTGCGCACCGACGAACTCGCGTTCTCAGATGACTTCTACGATGCTGGCATCGACCGGATTCTCACGGGGACCGCGGCGTTCACGCTCGGTGGTACAGCGGTCGTCGGCGTGGGCTCGTTGTTCACCCAAGAGGTTCGGGTTGGTGACTACGTTGAGTATGCTGCCGACCACAGCAATCCCGTGCCGGTGTGGGCTCAGGTCGCGTCGATCACCGACAACACGCACCTGACGCTGGCGACAGCGTACACGGGGGCTGGCGGTCTTGCGGCACTGTCGCTCGTCAACTCCTGGCGCTACTTGATCAGCGACGCGCTCGGGGCAATCAACCCCGGCAACTCGATGTGGCAATTGCAGCCGAAGCTGGCGAACGGCTCCGACGTGCAGATGCAGCGCAACCTGACCATCGGGGGCCTCAAGGGCGCCATCCCCGTGCGTCACTCCTGGTACGGCAGCATCTCGGCCCGCATCGCGAACCAGAGTGCCATCATCGGCATCAACGCCAACCGTGGCTCCATGGAGGCCGAGTGGAGATTCAACGGCGTTGACAACACCATAATCACCTGCCACACGCGCAGCGGCGCAGGCGCAACCGGCCTCACTGAAACCAACGTGGCGCTCCCGGCGGGCACCACGGCCACCGAGCACCTGTACGAGATCCTGCTCTACCTGGGCCGGACCGTCTACCTGATCGACGGGACCGAGGTTCACACCGACACGCTGCACTCCATCTACCCGTACTGGAGCCTGCGCGCGTGGGCCAGCATCACCAATACCGCCGCGTTGGGGTCGGACACCAACTTCAACATCAACCGCGTAAACGTCGAGGTGCTGGACGACGTGAAGGCGGAAGTGGTCCAGCCGGATGGCTCCAAGCTGCACGCGACCATCGACGCGATGCCCGCCGTCTCGGTCAACGTCGATTTGCAGGGGCGCGTTGAGTCGCTGCCAGCGCCGAACCCGTCGGCTATCGCGGGCGCGCTAGCCGACCTCGTGCCGCTGTCCGAGCCTGACGGCGCACTCCGCACGCGCGCCCGTGTGCTGACGGACGAAGGCTACCTTAACGACGACTTCGATCCGGGAGTCATCCTTCCGCTCACCGGCACGTCGCTGTTCACCACCGGCTTGACCGCCGTCGTCGGCGTCGGCACCCTCTACACCCACGAGGTGCAGATCGGCGACTACGTACAGCGCAACACCGACTTCAACCCGGCGGCGCCGCTCAATTGGGGTCAGGTCGTCGCCATCGCCGACGACACGCACCTGACGTTGGAGCGGGCCTACGCGGGCGCGGGCGGCGTAACCGCGGCCTCGTCGGTGGCCTCCTGGGTCGTATACCAGGACGGCGTGCATGGTGGTGAGTCCAACGCGGCGTCCATCGAGCAACTTTCGGTTGACGGCGACGCCGCCGCCTTCTCGTCACTCTATCGGCGACTCGGTGCGGGCGTATTCAAGGGAACTGCGCCAGTGCGCTTCGGCTGGTACGGCAGCGTCAACGCGCGGCGGGCAGCCCAGTCATCGCAGGTCGGGTTCATCGGCTGGAATAACGTGACGGGTCTGCCCGACCCGGCGATCCAGGTGGTGTTCCATTTCGACGGCGTAGCCAATACCACCGTCAAGTGCCGCACGCAGTACGCGGCGGCGGCGTCTAGCAGTTGGGACGAGCCGGTAGCGCTGCCGACCACGACCACGGCGGCGAACCACTGGTACGAGGTGGTGCTCTACCCTGACCGCGCGATCTTCTACATCGACTACAACCGCGTGGCGATTCACCAGATCCACATTCCGCGCGAGTACAACGCGCTGGTCGGGTGGATCGAGATCGGCAACAACGGCGCGACGGCGGCGACCAACCTCAACTTCGATTGGGCCGGCTGCGCCAGCTA
>Ga0315287_10008440_pt1 | contig 10404 bp, 7 predicted proteins | sample YL17G11_0_MG_FD_205037 | JGI IMG/M metagenome (GOLD analysis project Ga0315287, IMG submission 205037) | Sediment microbial communities from Yellowstone Lake, YNP, Wyoming, USA - YL17G11_0 | ecosystem: Environmental > Aquatic > Freshwater > Lake > Sediment | place: USA: Wyoming | collected...
GCGGGCACCAGTGGGCGGAGACATAAAACGCGATGGCTGCGCGCGGGTTGCCGACCAGGTTGGGCGGGAGGGCCACCTGGTCGCCGTCCGGGCCGCGCAGGGAGACGTCACCGGCGTCGCCCAGGATTGGGCCGAGGGGGATGCGGTCGACAGGGGGCGGGGGCATTGGCGCGTTGATTTTGAGGCGCCGGGGGTGAGAAAAAAAAAGTGTGTTTTGGTTTGCTTCAATTGTCTTGTCGTCATTGAGAGAAAGGCAGACAGACAAACGACGAGCAGGGAGACGGGGGCCCTTTCGCGCGGCCCGCCGGGCTTGCCTGCCCCCTGCCCCCTCACGACCACACCAGCGCCCTTTTTCACATCACACGCTGCAACCTGAGGACTGGAGACGCCCCAAGTTATTCCACGAGGGAGCAGGGAGAGGAGAGAGCACCCCGCCCCAAATGCCCCGACCCCCCCCCCCCTGCCTGGACGCCTGCACCTGCTGCGCCGCCCGCCCGTCCGCCCTGGCCCAGTCCCTGGACGAACTGGATTTCGCACGCAGCGCCGGCGCGGCCGCGTCTGCAGGGGACGTGGGCCGCCTGGGCGCCCTGCTGGCGTCCAGGCCGGGGCGGGCGGGCGAGGCACAGGCGGGGAGCGGCGGATACTGCCCCCTCCACTACGCCGCCCGGGCGGGCGCCGCGCCGGCCGTGCGCCTGCTCCTGGCGGCGGGCGCGCCGGTGGATGCCCGGACGACCGAGGGGCGGGCGACGCCGCTGCACCGGGCGGCGACGGCGGGCAGCGAGGAGTGCGTGGCCTTGCTGTGAGTTTTGGGAGCGGGGTGGGAGGGGGGAGGCAGGGGTGGGGTGGGGGGTGGGGGGTCGCGGACGCGTGTCCCCGGTCAAGGGCTCTCACCCACATCTCTCTCTCTCTCTCTCTCTCTCCCTCTCTCTCTCTCTCTCTCTCCACAGCCTCGCAGCGGGCGCATCGGCAGCGGCCGCCGACGCCGACGGCCAGACCCCACTCCACAAGGCGGCGGCGGGCGGGCATGGCGCGGTGTGCGCCGCCCTGGTCGCGGCCGGCGGGTTGGTGAGCGTGAGGGACGGGCGCGGGCGGACGCCGCTGGACCTGGCGGCGTCGGAGGAGGTGGGGGTGGTGCTGGGCGGGCGGTAGCGAGGAAGAGAGAGCAGGTGGTAGCTGGGTAAAGCGAGCGGAGTGTGCATGGTTCAGAAACAACCCCAGGCCCTCCAATTTCCCGCCGCGCCCTGACGCCCGAGACCTGGCACATGCGTCCCCGGCCCCGGTTCTACCGAGCGCGTGCGTGCATACAGATGAGGAAGGGAAGAGGGGTTTACACGAGCGGATAAACACCGCACACACAGGATTTGAGAAAGTGAGGAAAGAGCGTCAAGCCAGCATCCTCTATCTACCCCCTGCGCGCGCGCGTCAAGAAAACGCCCACACCTCTCACGCCGCGACAGAATGGGTCGCAGAAGAGGCGGGGGCGGGGGCATGGGCGGGGAGGGGGGGGGGGGGGGCGGGGGCGGGGGCGGGGTAATGGTTAAGGAAAAAATAATTGGGGAAGAAATTTTTGTTGTTTTTGTTTCTAGTGCGTTCCACTATCAGGTGGCAAGCCACGCACACACAACGCACACACACACACACACACACACAAACACACGGCACAAAACACAATCTCTCAGAAAATAGACACTTCTTGATTGGCCGTGTAGGGGGTCGGGTCGTTCGAAAAAACACAGCAGTTGGGGATGGAAAAAAAGTGGATGGAAAAAAAGTGGGGGGGATGGGGGGGCTCTGGTTGATATATAAAAAGGGGGGCAACGCCGCCTTTTGGCACACGCGCGTGCGCAGGAGCAGGGGAGGACGCGGGAGGAACCCGCGCCCCCCCCACACAGCCCCGTGCAGCAGCAGACAGCCTGGCGACGCCACCGCGGGGGTGGGGTGGGGTGGGTGAAACTCTTCGGCGAAGGCAGCGGGTGGACACGCACAATGCGCGACTAGTGAGTCCGTGGGTGTCCACTTTAAAAGCTCCAAGCCGCTCTAACGCGTTCTGCGGGCAAAAAAGAGGGGGGAGGGGGGGAGATAGGCGCGCCAGGAGCCCCGTGCATGGAGGGAGTGAGGGAGAGCGGGAGCCGCGCGCGCGCCCAGACCGCATGGCAGTGCGGAGAACGGCTGGGGCGGGCCCCCTCTCACACCAACACCCTCCAGGGGGGGGGTGGGGGGCAAAAAACGCGGCAGCGCACATTTTTTAAATGATCGGAGGGAGGGGGGGGGGGGGGAATAAAGACAACGCCCGAAGCGGCGACTACCGCGCGGGCCACACACACGCGCAGGACGGGGCGCCTCCATCCGTGGCGCGCGTGGGGGCGCGTGGTGCGTGCGCTGGGGGGGAGGGACAAAAAAAGAGGGGGGTAGCAAATTCACCGTCATTGTTTTTGGGTCCGAGGGAGACGCGCCGTCTCGCTCACTCGGCAGCAGCCAGGCCGGCCTCGTACGCCCCGAAGAAGGCCGGGTTCTCGGCGCGCAGGCGGGCGAGGACTGGAGGGGAGGGGATGGGAGAGAGGACGAGAGGGGAGGGAGGATGAGTGCGAGTGGGGGGTTGAGCGAGGGTTGGAAGGAGGAGAAGGGGCCCGGCCCTTGGAAACACACAAAAACGAAGGGGCCGCCCTCTCATGTGCCCACGGGGGTTCGGGCCGCATCAGGTCAGGCGGCGCGAAAAAGGGTGAGGTTGAAGGGGGGGCCTTTTTGGCTTTTTGGGGACACCCCCTCACGTCAACCCCCCCGCGCCGGAGCCGCGCGCGCGCCGCCCGCCCCCGCTCCCGCCCGCGCTGGCTTTTATCAATACTGGAGTACACATGGCTGGTGCGGTCGGGGCGGCCGGGGGGGTGGAAGGAGGCGGGCGGCCGCCTGTAAAGTTTTTCTTTCGCATGTAAACAGGCCGCGCTCCCTCCTTCCCTTTTGCGCTCACCTGCCACGCCCAGCCAGGGCGCCACCCCGCCCTCAGCCAGTAGCTGTTCAATAGCCTCATAAGTCAGCGTGCCCGGGACGAGCAGGTGCTCAATCGCCAGGGCGACCGTCTCTACCTCGGCCGACGAGATGGCGGCCGGGGCTGGCGGGCCGAGCGGCTCGTGAGTCGCCGGGCGGGGGACGTCGAGGATGGGGAGGCCCATTCAAAAAAGAAAACACGCACACACACACACACACACACGCAGAAGTACACCCAAAGAGAAGCGATCTAGACGGTGGAAGGAGCGGGGAAGGGAATGGTCCCCGATTGAAACGAGGACGACGAAACAAAGATAAGAGCTGTAACAAAAAAAGGAAAAAAGGAAAAGAACTCTTGCCGAAAAAAGGAGAGGCCTCCGACGCTCTCTCTCGAAAAAACTCTATTTCATCCCCCGGCCCGTCGCCCCGGGCTGGGCCCGCTCCCGCCGGTCCGCCGCCCGCAGGACCGCCACCACCAGGGCCGCCCTCCTGGCGTCGCCCGCCGCACAGGCGTCACCACCACCCCCGCCCCGCTCCCTCCCTCCATCCCCAGCCGCGGCCGCGGCCGCTGCCGCGCCGTCGCCTCCGTACAGCCCGCCCACGCCGCCCGCCGCATCCACCAGGCGCGTGTGCGCCCGGAACGCCGCCCAGGCGACGGGGCGGACCAGCATTTCGCCCCGCGTCGCGGCGGACCGGTGCGCGACGACGCCCGGCTCCAGGGCGGAGGCTGGCTTCCCAAGGGTGGTCAGCGCGCGGCCGGTGTGGAAGAGCGTGGCCGCGTCCACCAGGGGCGCCACCCGCTCAAAGGTGGCCGCAAACAGGCGGTGCGAGCGCAGCAGGGACGCGGGCGGGACGGACCGCCCCGTGCGCACCGCCCGCCACAGGCCGCGCGCGACGGCGAGGGCCGGGTCGCACGTCACGCCCACCAGCTCGATCCGGTAGGGCCGGGCCCCCGCCGGCGCCGGCCCGACCGGCTCCCAGTAGCAGGACCCATCGCCCGCTGCCTGTGGGGGTGGGATGGCGTCCCCGGCCCCGGGCGGCGGGCCCCGGTAGCCCGGGCCGCGCCGGTAACTTCGCCCGTGGTCGCGCGCCATGGCGACCGTGGCCTCCACAAACGGCGCCCACGCCATCGTCCCGTCAAAGATGACGTCCCGCTGGGCGTTGATGGCCTGGACGAGCAGGGCCTCCGCGGCGGCGGTGGAGTACTCGTGGACGAACCTGTGGACCAGGGCGGGGCGGGTGGAGGAGGGGGGGGGAGCGGCCGCCGTCGAGGGTTGTGCTGCGCGACCTCCGCCCCCTCCTCCTCCCCCGCCTCCACTCCCCTCCATCGCCTTCAGCGCCGCCTCCGCCGCCGCCTCCGCCGCCACCGCCGCAGCGGCCGTGGCCTTGATGGCGTCCGCCTCAATGATGACGGGCGGCGGGCGCCCGTGGGAGGCGCCCAGGCGGACGCCCCAGAGCTCCCCCCGGCCGACCAGGTCGCGGACGGTCGACTTGCCCGCCGCCATGCCGCCGCCCAGGAGCAGCAGGGTGGGGGCGTGGTGGGAGGAGGGGCGGGTGCCGGGGAGGGGTGGTGGCGGTGGTGGCGGCGGCGGCGGCGGCGTGGCGGCGGCGGCAGGGGCCACGCCCAGGGCGGATGGCGGGAGGGTGGTGGCAGCAGGCGTGCGGGTCAAAGGAGTCGAAGCAGCGGCGGTGGCCGGCGACAGCGCCGCCAGCGCCGCCGCAGACAGCGGGGGCAGGGCGGAGGCGGGCGACGGCACTGTCGACCGCCGCCCCGACGGCGGCGGGGGCGACGACCCGCCCGCACCGCCCGCCGCGCTGCTGCTCGTGTACCCGCTGCCCCCGCCCCCCCCCCCGCCCCTCTCCCCGCCGCCGCCGCCGCCCAGCATCTCGCCCAGCGACCGGAACGCCCGGCGCGTGCCCAGCATGTCCCGGGTAAGCAGGCGGGCGCGGCCCGTCCCCCCCGCGGCGGCGGCGGCGGCGGCGGCCCGGGACGCGCGCAGGCGCCAGGCAGCCTTCGCGACCCGGGCGGGGCGGGGCAGCGGGGCGGGGGGGGGGGGGGTCGAGGCCGGCGCCTCGGGCGGGCCGCCACCACCGCCGCGCCCGGCCCGGTCGGGCGAGGAACTGGCGCGAGAGGACCGGCCACCACCAGCGCGGCGACTGCCGAGCGATGGGCGGGCGTGGGCGGGCAGGCGGACGCGGCCAACCAGCGACGCCCCCTCACTTGCGGCGTGGTGGATGGGCGGCGGCGGGGTCGGGTGGTGCGGCCCCGGCGGGCTGGCCGCGTCGTCGGACGCCCCGTCCGCCACGCTGCTGTCCTCCCCGTCGGAGGCCGTCCCGGTGCCGGCAGCACAGGCCAGGTCGGCAGCGGCAGAGGCGGCGACCCGTCGCAGCGGCGACGCGGCGTCCACCCCCTCACCTTTCAGGCTGCCCAGCGGCGGGAGGGGCGGCCCCCGCCCGGCCGCGCGCGCGGGCGGCCACACGCACGCCGGGCCGGCGGGGGCCAGGTCCGCCGCATTGGCCGCCAGCACGCTCCTCAGCGCGCCCCAGTTGCCCGACAGGTAGGCCGTGAGGAGGGCCTCGAACGCGGCCATCAGGGCGGCCGCGGCCAGGCCCAGGGCGGCCCCCTCGGTCTGCTCCTCCCCGGCACCGCCACCACCAGCCTCAGCCGCAGCCGCGCGGGGCGCGCCGCCGCCGGGGGTGGGGTTGGCCGGCAGTGGGAGGGGCGGGTTGAGAGGGGGCAGCGCGTCGCCCGCCGGGGATGCTGCCGCCGCCTCGGCCGCCGCCGCCGCCGCCGCCGTCGCCGCCGCCTTGCTGGGCGGGGCTGCTGCCGCTGCTGGTGCCGCCGCCGCGCCCGCGGCGCAGGCGGGGTTGGAGGGCGAGGCCGCCGCCGCCCCCCCCCGCACCGGCGACAGCACGCCGCCCGGCCCCAGCTCCGCCGCGACCGCCGCGTCCAGCAGGTGGGCGGTGACCCGGGGCGGCGGTGGTGGTGGAGGCGTGGCCGGGCTGGGAGAACCGCCGCGGCCGCCCCGATGCTCTTTTCCATTTTCCAACAGCCTGTCCAGGCGGGCCGCGACCAGGATGAGCCGGTCCAGCCCCAGCGCGCACAGGCACTCTGCTAGACCCGCCGGGTCGGCCCGAAGGTACAGGGCTGCGGCGGTGCGCAGGGATTCCCGGGTGGGGCCGGCCTGGACGGGAGAGAGAGAGAGGGATTGGAATGATGAGACAGGGAGCGAGGGAGCGAGGTTGAAGAGAGCGAGGGCACGCGCCCCCCCCCCCATGCCCCTGTACCTCGTCCCGTCTCCTCCCTTTTACCTGATCTCCCGGGTCCGTGCCCAGGATGCGGGCCGCTGCAAAGTCAGAGAAGGCCACGGTCGGCGGTGGGGCGGCCGTGGAGGTGAAGGAGGTGGACGCGAGCAGCAGCGCGTTGCAGCCGGCGCGGTCGCCGTCAATGCCCCGCTTGCTGGGACGCTCCACCTCATCCGGGCCGCCCGCTTTCCGCCGGCGGCGGGCCAGGACCAAACTGTCAGGTGTGTGTGGGGGGGATGCGTGCACGTGTCATAGGTCAGCGGGTGGCGTGGCGGAGCAAAACTCAGCGCACGCTTTTTTCCAGGCACCCCTTCCTCTCTCCTCTTTTCTTTCTCTCTTTTACCGTCTCGCTAGGTCGGACGCCGCGAAGCCCGCCGCAAATGCCGCGACCAAGCCGGCGGGCGGACTGGTCTTGCGTTGTGCGGGTGGGCCAGGCGGCGCCATTCCTGCGCGTTTTATTGGGGCGCGCGCGCGTGACACACAACAGCGCGCAAATAGAAGGAGTGAGAGGAGGTTGGAGAGAAGGGGCGGTCTCAACCCTCTCTTCTCTCAACCCACGTCCCCTCCGCGCCCGCAGTCACGCACGCACCGCCTCTCCTGTCGTAGAGTGTTGACGTGACTGCATCCAGGCACCAACCAATAGGAAACAAAAAAAGGAATTGCAAACAACACACACCCTCAACGCTCAAACGCGCGCAAAAAGAAAGCACACACTCCCATGTATCATTCCTTCCCTTTCAACCACGCCCCGACCGCCTGGGCCGCCGCGTGCGAGGACGACAGCCCCGCCGCCGCCGCCGCGGTCTCCAGACGGGCGTGTAGGTCGGTCGGCAGGCCGACGGTGGGCAGGCCTGCCGCCTCGGCCGGGCTCACATACCCGTCGGCAAAGGCCCGCACCTTGTCCAGCCCCGCGCGCGCGAGCGCGTCGCCAAACGCCTCGCCCGGGCGGCGGGTGGCGGCCCAAAACGCCAGCAACGGCTCGGCCGCGCTCCCAAAGGCCTGCACCTTGACCCGCTCCGCATACACCTCCGCCAGGCGCGTCGAGCCGGGGCCCCCGCCCACCCACAGCTGGTACGAGTTGGGGCCGTCGCCCACGAGGCCCAGTTCTGCCATGTAGGGGCGGGCGCACCCGTTGGGGCAGCCCGTCACGCGCATGTTGAGCGTTTCCGCGGGGCCCAGGCCGACCCGGGTCATGGCCGCCCGCACGGTGGCGTGGAGGGCCGGCAGGGCGCGCTCCGCCTCCGTGACGGCCAGGCCGCACAGGGGCAGGGCGGGGCAGGCCATCGACCCGATGTCGAGCGGGTCGAGGTCGCCCGCGTCGGCCAGGCCCGCGCCCGCCAGCCGGGCGCTGATGTCCGCCCGCCAAGCCGGGTCGATGTCCAGGAGGACCAGGTTCTGCTGGGCCGTGATCTTGACGGGGATGTCCTTCTCCTCGATGATGGACCGGAGCGCCTTCTTGCCCTCGCCCTTGATGCGGCCGCCCGGCACGTGCACGCCCAGCGCCAGCCTGCCATCGCCCTGCTCCTGCCAGCCCAGGTAGTCGGCCGCGCTCCACGTCGGCAGGGGCTTGAAGGGCTCGAAGGCCTCGCCCATGTACTGCTCGACCACGGCCTTGAACTTGGGCACCCCCCACTCGTCCATGAGGTATTTCAGGCGGGCCTGGCGCCGGTCATCGCGGCGCCCGTAATCGCGCTGGGCGGCGACGATGCCTTTCACAGCCGCGAATATTTTCTCAGCGCGGACGTACCCGATGGGGTCGGCCAGGCGGGGGTAGGTGTCCGCGTTGCGGTGGGTGCGACCCATGCCGCCGCCCGCGACAAAATTGGCGCCCTGGAGGGCGCCGGTGCTGGGGTCGACGAAAACGACGAGGCCGAGGTCGTTCGTGAACAGGTCGATTGAATTGTCGCCGGGCACGGTGACGGCGACTTTGAACTTGCGGGGCAGGAACTGGGTGCCATAGATGGGCTCGGGACAGCCCGGGTAGTTGGTGCCGTGGGCATTCTCCTCCCTGGCGGCCGTCACGGCGGGCCGCTCAAAGTGGGAGGACGCAAATTTCTCGCCATCCAGCCAGATGTCGTAGTAGGCGCCGGATTGAGGGGCCAGGAGGTCCGCGATGTCCTCTGCCAGCGCGGTCGCGGCATCGTAGTCTGCCCGCCCCTTGAAAGGCGCGGGCGGCGCGCACACATTGCGGTTGACGTCCCCGCACGCGCCCAGAGTAGATCCCATGTTTTTGATGACGGACGAGAAAACGGTCTTCAGATCGGCCTTCAACACCGCGTGCAGCTGGTAAGTCTGACGCGTGGTCAGCCGCAGGGTGCCGTTGCCGTACTGGGTGGCCAGGTCGTCCATGGTCAGGTAGAGCTGGTTGGTCACGCAGCCGGCCGGCTGGCGGGTGCGCATCATGAATGAGTAGGCTTTGCCACCCGCTTTGCCCACACCCCGCTCCTCCCGGTTGTCCTGCATGTAGGAGCCGTGGAACTTCATGAGCTGGGCGGCACCGTCCGAAATGGAGGGTTCCGGGGTGGTGATCTCGGTCATGAGGGGGTGGCGCAGGAAGTCGGACGCTTCCTTCAGGAGTTCGACCTTGGACCTGTGAATGGAGAGTGGATGGAAAGGGAGGTGGTTCAAGAAAAGAAAAGAAAAAAAGAAAAAAACGGGCATCGGCACAGGGGGAGCAAAAAAATGGCAGGCGTTCTCGGCCCCGGCGGCTCGTCCACGCCCCGATCTCCCATGCCAGGGACACAGGATAGGTCCGAATCGCGCCCTGTACGCGCGAAAGGGCCAGCCCGAGGCGCCCAAGGCCAGCGCATACGCCGACCCCTTTCGAAAAGTGGAGGAGGTGGCGGGTGGGGGTGTCCACGGCGGCTCTTTTTTCTTTGCAAAGATAGGGCGGTGGCCGCCTCTACTAATTCACACACTCCCCTCACACCAGGTCTCACCGTTTGGCCGGAAATGAGGTGGGCGGGCGGGAGGGCGTGGCGACGCAGACCGTCTGCAGGGCGCCGCGCGAGGGAGGGTGAGCGCGGGCGCCGGCGCCGGCGGCGGCCGGGCGCACCAGGGCGGACGGCATGGGGCTGTGTTTGTGTTGTGCGCTGTGGCCAGCACGGCCACTGTGAGAGGTAGGCTGTGACTGGCTTCCTGCCTGGCGCCCCGGTGGGATTGCAGGAGAGGGAGGCGCGCGTGTTGCCGAGGGTGCACGAATGAAAAAGGAATGGAGAGGCAGCACAGACACTCGCCCGCAGACTCGTTCTTCTCTTCCACCCACACTCTGTCGCCACACCAGAGAAGAGAGCCCACTACTCGCTCTCTACACCCACACAAGAGCCCAGCTCTCTCACCCATGCCCCCCCCTCCCCCCTCCTCGGGCGCCTCCTTTTTCGGGGTGGCGCCCCCACCGCACGGCGCGGCGCCGTCCCCTCCTAGCCGTGCCGCAGCCGGCGCGCCGACCGCGTCTGTCGCCCTCGGCACCACAAGCACCAGTCGCCAGCCTAAGTCCGGGCGCCAGCCCTCGGGCGCCAGCACCAGCGCCCTGCCTCGCCCTGCCCGGGTGCGGTGTGGGTGCTGCGGGTGAGTTGAGGGGGCGGGGAGGTGGGAGAGAGAGGTAGAGACGCATGCGGGGCGCCGGAGACTGTGGCGGGTGGTCGTCTACATGCGGGCCCCGCCACCGCCCGCCCCGCGCCGCTCACTTTGACCACCTCCAACCTAAATGGTCGGCCGCACCGTTGGGTAGACTAGGTACCCAGGGGATGCACGGCGGGGTTGCCGTGGTGGGGCTGGGAGCTAGCGGAGTTTTTTGCTCCCGCCTCGTTCCGTTCAACGTGCCGCTGCCGAGCAGCTCCCCTCACGCCTCCCTCCCTCTCATCACGCAGCCCCCGCGCCCGCACCCGGTACCGCTACACGCCCGTCCTGGCCATCTTGGCGACGGCCACGCTGGTCATCGGCCTCATCGTCTTTTCGGCGACGGTAATGAAATGAGGAGAGAAGAGAAAAGGCGCGCTCTGGTTTCCGATGGGGGGGGGGGGGGGGGGGGGGGGGCGGGCGCGGGGGGGGGGGGGGGGGGGGGGGGGGGGGGCGCGGGGCGGGGCGCGGCCGGGGGGCGGGGGGGCGGCGGGGGGC
>Ga0315287_10008441_pt1 | contig 10404 bp, 9 predicted proteins | sample YL17G11_0_MG_FD_205037 | JGI IMG/M metagenome (GOLD analysis project Ga0315287, IMG submission 205037) | Sediment microbial communities from Yellowstone Lake, YNP, Wyoming, USA - YL17G11_0 | ecosystem: Environmental > Aquatic > Freshwater > Lake > Sediment | place: USA: Wyoming | collected...
CACCCCTGTTGTTCGCGAGTGCAGTCGGCGCGTGCACCCGGCGGATCCGCGTCCGCTGCTCGGTCCTGCTCGCCGTGCTGTATGACCCGATCCGCCTCGCCGAGGAGATCGCGGTGGCCGACCTCTGCCTCGACGGACGCCTCGATGTCGGTCTCGGCGTCGGCTACGTCGAGCACGACTTCGAGGCCTTCGGGAAGGACTTCTCGACGCGCGGGGACGCGCTCGACGAGCTGATTCCGCTGCTGCGCCGCGCGTGGACCGGCGAGCCGTTCGAGTACCGGGGGACGACCGTGCAGGTCACTCCCCGGCCGGTGCAGGACCCGATGCCCATCTCCGTCGGCGGTGCTTCTCGGCGCGGCGTCGAACGAGCGGTGAACCTCGCCGACGGCTACTTCCCGCCGGGCATGCCTGCGGGGTGGAAGCGCTATCGCGCGCTGACGATCGAGGCAGGTCGTCCCGACCCCGGCGGCTACCCACCGAGCGGGCCGATCTTCCTCTGGGTCACCACCGATCCCAAGGAAGAGGTCTGGAAATTCCTCGCGCCCCACATCCGCCACCAGATCGACTCCTATGCCGCCTGGACCACGAGCGCGTACGGCGAGGCGCAGGGCCCGTTCGCGGCGGCACGCGACATCGAGAGCCTCCGCCAGGGCGGGACCTATGAGGTGCTCACCCCCGACGAGGCGGTCGCGCTCGTCGAGCAACTCGGCCCCGACGGCCGACTCTCGCTCAACCCGCTGCTCGCCGGTATCGACCCGGCCGCCGCGTGGCGGATGCTCGAGCTGTTCGAGCGCGAGGTGCTCGGGGCGGTGTAGCCGCGAGATCACGGCCTCGGGTCGCATACCGCTCCTGGTTGCTACGCTCCCGGCGACGCAGCGCCGGGCGGAGTCGGGCGCGTACGAAGATGGGATCGCGATGGCTGACGCATGGGGCCCTCTCGGGGCGCTCGTAGGCGAGTGGGAGAGCGACCGCGGCGGTCTCGACACCGCCTTCTCGCACGAGCAGGAGAAGGTGCTCGGCACCCCGTACCTCGAGAAGGTGACCTTCAAGGCTTTCGGCCCGGTCGACAACGGCAAGCAACACCTTTACGGCCTCGACTACAAGACGGCGATGTGGCGCGACAACGAGGACGACCCATTCCACACCGAAGTCGGCTACTGGCTCTGGGACGGCGCGACCGGCGAGATCATGCGCGGCTTCGTAGTACCCCGCGGCATCACGGTGCTCGCGGGCGGTACGGCCAAGCCCGACGCGACGTCGTTCACGCTGTCCGCCACGGCAGGTGACCCCCAGTACTCGATCGGCGAGAACAAGTACCTGGCCGAGCACGCGTCGACGCTGAGCTACACGGTGACGATCACGACCAAGGGCGGCGACACCTGGTCGTACGACGAGACGACCATGCTCAAGATGGACGAGATCAAGGAGCCGTTCGCCCACACCGACCACAACACTCTGCACAAGGTCGGCTGACGCCGCGCTGGTGGGGAGCGCAATGGATCTGCTGGTTGCCCGCGACGATCTTCGACGCTTCCGCTTCGATGACGCACCGGTGCCCGAACCGGGTCCCGGTGAGGCTCGGCTGCGCATCACGTCGTTCGCGCTCACCGCGAACAACATCACCTACGCGGCGTTCGGCGACATCATGTCGTACTGGGGCTTCTTCCCCGCGGAGCCGGGCTGGGGCCGGATCCCGGTGTGGGGCTTCGCGACGGTCGACGCGTCGAACGTCGAAGGGCTGGTGTCCGGCGAGCGGGTGTACGGGTACTTCCCGATGTCGACCCATCTGACTGTCACGCCCGACCGTCTGAGCGCCACCGGGTTCGTCGACGCCTCGTCGCACCGCGCCGCCCTTCCCCCGGTGTACAACCGCTATCTCCGGGTCGACGCCGACCCCGTGCTCCCTGACCGGGCGGCTGATCAGGCGGGCGACCAGGCGCGCGACCAGGAGGGGTACGAGGCACTGCTGCGACCGCTGTTCACCACGTCGTTCCTGATCGATGACTGGCTCGACGACAATGCGCTGTTCGGGGCGACCCAGGTCGTGATCACCAGCGCGTCGAGCAAGACGGCGCTCGGGCTCGCGTTCCTGCTCTCGAAGCACCGCCGGTGCCGGGTCGTGGGTCTGACATCGCCGGGGAACGAGGCCTTCGTCGAGGGCGTCGGCTATTTCGACGGTGTCGTGGCCTACGACGGGATCGACGGGTTGGCGAACGACGTGCCAACGGTCCTCGTCGACATCGCCGGCGATGGAGCCGTGCTCGCCGACGTGCACCGTCACTTCGCGGAGCATCTGCTCCACAGCTGTCGGGTCGGCGCCACCCACTGGGAGGACCTGCACGTCGACGGCGTGCTCCCCGGCCCCGCGCCGGCGATGTTCTTCGCGCCCGACCACATCGTGCGCCGCCACACCGACTGGGGCCCCGGCGTCCTCGAGCAGCGCGCCGGCGACGCGCTCGGGCAGTTCATCGCCTCGGCACGCGACTGGCTCACCATCACCGAAGCTCACGGCGAGGACGCGGTCGCCGCGGCCTACCTGGACGTCCTCGAGGGCCGGGCCCGACCCGACCGGGGCTACGTGCTCTCGCTGGAGACGGTGCAATGACCGCACTCGCGTACGTCCCGTTTGGTCGCGACTCCTGGCGCGGCCCCTTCCCCATCTACCGGCGCCTCCGCGACGAGGACCCCGTGCACTGGTCGGAGGCCGGGGGATGCTTCGTGTTGTCGCGCTTCGACGATGTGTTCACCGCAGCACGCGACACCGAGACCTACTCCTCAGCCCAGGGCCTCACGTTCCAGAACGAGCTGGAGGAGCTCGGGCTCGCGCCGACGATCGTGATGATGGACCCGCCCGACCACACCCGGTTCCGGCGCGCGGTCAGCCGGGGGTTCACTCCGCGCGAGGTGCAGACCCTCGAACCTGCGATCCGGGCGTTCGTCGTCGAGCACGTCGAACGCCTCCGCGCCGCCGGAACGGGCGACTTCGTCGCCGGCGTCGCCCGGCCACTCCCCTGTTTCGTCGTCGCCGACTACCTCGGGGTCTCGGAGGCCGACCGCGCCCAGTTCGAAGGTTGGACCCAGTCGATCGTGCAGGCCGGCGCGGGCGGACACGCCGAGAGCACGGGCGACGCGATCGCGGGCCTCTACGGCTACTTCACCGAAGCCATCGAGCGCCGACGCGCCCAGCCGGGCGACGACATGGTCTCCACCCTCGTGCAGGCCGACATGGCCGGCGAGCCCCTCGGCGTCGAGGAGATCCTCGGGTACGCCTTCGTCATGATCGCCGGAGGTAACGACACCGCGACCGGCCTCCTCGCCGGAGCCGCCGAGCTCCTCAGCGAGAACCCCGACCAGCGCCGACGACTGATCGACGACCCGTCGCTCATCCCCGGTGCGGTCGACGAGATCCTGCGACTCACCTCACCGGTCCAGGGGCTCTGCCGCGTGACCCGGCGCGACGTCACCGTCCGACCAGTCGACCGCGAAGCGGTCGATCTGCCGATGGGGACACGTGTGCTCCTCTGCTACGGCGCGGCGAACCGCGACCCGCGCGAGTTCGGACCCGACGCCGACGAGTTCGACGCAGGGCGGAGCATCAAACGGTTGCTCACGTTCTCCAGTGGCGCCCACTTCTGCCTCGGCGCGTCAGTGGCGCGCCTGCAGGGTCGGGTGGTCATCGAGGAGCTCCTGCGCCGGTGTCCCGACTTCAGCGTCGACCCCGACGCCGGCACGTTCGCCGACGGGGCGTTCACCCGCCGCTACGACACCCTCCCCTTCCGCGCCGCGTAGCCCACGCCGGGCGCGATCAGCCCGCGAACGGGCTGGGGTGGGGTCGGGCGGCTGCGGTGCTGAAGAACGGTCGCACGGTCGAGGCCATGAGTTCCTCGAGGACCGCCGCGCACTCGGGGTCGGCGACCCGGTTCTCGTCCTCGTCCGGGTCGTCGTGCAGGTCGAAGAGCTGGCACGGGCTCAGCGCGTCCTCGTCGACGACCAGCTTGTAGCGGTCGGTCGAGAATGCTGCGAAGCCCCAGTTCTCGCTCACCGACACCGCCCGCGCTTCGGGATCGTTGCCGTTGACGTAGCCGAGCAGCGAGCGCCCCTCGCTCTGCGGGACACTCGGCGCGGAGGCGAGCGCCCGCACCGTCGCGGGAACGTCGAGGTGCTCGACGAGATCGCCGACGACGCGTGCGTCGCAGCCTCCGGGTGGTCGGACAATGAGCGGCACTCTCACGGACTGGTCGTAGAGCACGCACTTCGACATGAGCCCGTGGTTGCCGCCCATCTCACCGTGGTCGCTGGTGTAGAGCACCCATGTGTCGTCGAGCATGCCGCGGGCCTCGAGCACACCGAGGAGGCGTCCGAGGGCGTCGTCGATGATCGAGACGTTGGCGGCATAGGCCCGGCGCATCCCCTGGATGGCCGCGTCCGTCATGGTCTCGGTGTCGGAGAGCCCGAGGAACGCGCCGAGCAGCCGCCCGTACGCGCCAGTGCCGTTCAGTTCAGGGCGGCGGGTCGAGGCGGGCATCGTGACCTCGCCCGGGGCGTACGCGTCGACTGCAGCGCGCGGCGCGTCCCAGGGGTCGTGGGGGCCGGGGAACCCGACGAACGCGAAGAAGGGCGCGGCGCCTTCGTACTGCTCGAGCCAGCGCACGGCGAGGTCGCCGTGCCAGGTGTCGATGTAGTCGCCGAGCGGCAACGGGGATGGCGTCGCGTCCCACATCGGCACCTGCTTCGTCGCGCCCCGTCCACTCTCTTGGGTGCCGTGGTAGCTGCGGTCGGCGATGTGCCGGGCATACGCGTCGAGCAGGCCCCGATCGCGGAGATGGTCCACGTAGCGGTTCGGCGGGTCGATCGAGAACTTGTCGCCGGTCTCCCGCACCTCGGCGAAGCCCCGATCCTCGAGCCGCGGCGCGAGGGCGTCGACGTGGCGGGGATCGCCCACGTCATCGCGGGTGAGATGCGCCTTGCCGATCATCGCCGTGTGGTATCCGGCGGCGCGCAAGGCGTGCAGGTAGGTGGGGGTACCGGGCGCGACCTCGGCCCAGTTGGTGTAGACGCCGTGGTCACGCACGTAGCGCTCGGTGAGGAACGATGCCCGGGCCGGCATGCACAGCGGCCCCTGGCAGCTCGTGCGCGAGAAACGCACGCCCTCGGCAGCGAGCCGATCGAGGTTCGGGGTGTGGACGGTCGGATCGCCGGCGCAACCCATCACGTCGGCACGGTGCTGGTCGGCCATCACCAGCAAGATGTTGGGCGCGGTGGGTGACATCACCACCATCCTCGCCGCGATCGCGTGTCGTCACCAACCTCGAGCCGCGGCTGTGACCGACCGGATTTGCTCAGGCGAGCAGCGCGGCAACGGCCACCGCGGCGGCACTGAGTGCAGTGATCCCGCCGAAGAGCGATGCCACCGTCCAGCGGATCATCCGGTTCATCTCCGCGTGAAGCCTGGCGTCGAACCGAAACCCGAGGCGCTCCTCGAGTCCGTCAAATCTCCGCTCGAGCGCCTCGATGCGTCGATCCAGCGCCTCAAAGCGTCGATCGAATCGGCGCTCGAGGGCTATGAGATCGCTCTTGGTCGCGATCTCGTGCCACCCGAACGGCGGGATGCACTCCATGAGCGCAGCAGCCGCAGCCGGTCCGAGCTGCTCGTTCAAGGCCTGTGATGCTTCCACACGAGCACGTTCATCCGGTGCCATGTTCCTCTCCCCGTCGCTCCAGAGCAAGCGATTCGGGGGACCCTCAGCCGATCAGGGTGTGAGTCCGAGCCGAGCGAAGTCGTCATCGAGCACGTGGCGCGCCCGCGCTTCACCGTCGATCACGTGGCGCTGCCCGGTATTGTCGGTCGATGGCGGGTGCGGTTCCACCGATGGTCGAACTGCGCGACCTTGATCACGACGATCACCCCACCGCGGTCGGTGTCCTCGCCCGCGGCATGCGCGACAACCCCCTGCACTTCGCCGCGTTCGGCGACGACCCGGAGCGTCGACGCCGGTCACTCGAGCGCATGTTCACCACGCTCTTTCGGGTGTCGAGTGCACAGACGCCGATCGGCGCGTACGACGGTGACATGCTCGTCGGCCTCACCGGCATCGCGCCGGCGGGTACCTGCCAGCCGACGGCCTCGCAGCGGATGCGGTTCATCCCAGGGATGGTCGCGCTCGGGCCGCGTGCCGCGACCCGGCTGGCCTCCTGGCTCAGAACGTGGGCCGCGCACGACCCCGACGAGCCCCACTCGCACCTCGGGCCGCTTGCGGTCGACGCACACCTCCAGGGACACGGCGTCGGCACCCGCATCCTCGGTGAATACTGCCGACGTCTCGACGCCGATTGTGAGGTCGGCTACCTCGAGACCGACAAGCCCGAGAACGTGCGGCTGTACGAGCGCCACGGCTTCGTCGTCGCCGGCGAAGCGCCGGTGATCGGCGTGCCCAACTGGTTCATGCGACGCGGCCACGCGGGAGCGACCTGACCCGCTCGCCGGACTCCTCCGGTGCCGGCTGGGCTCAGGCGCGTCGCGCGACAACTTCCGCCGCGGCGGCGCTGAGCGCACTGATCTCGCCGAGGAGCGACGCCAGGGTCCAGCGGATCATGCGGTTCATCTCCGCATGGAGCTTGGCGTCGAATCGAAAGCCAAGGTGCTCCTCGAGCCCGTCGAAGGTCCGCTCGAGTCCGTCGAACAGCCGCAGCCGGTCCGAGCTGTTCGGTCAAGGCCGGCGACGCCTCCACGCGAGAACGTTCATCGGGTGCCATGTTCCTCTCCCCGTCGCTCCAGAGCGAGCGATTCGGGGGACCCTCAGCCGATCAGGTTCTGAGCCCCAGCCGGGCGCGCTCGTCGGCGACATCGCCACGAGTCGCAGCGCGTTCCTGAACATCACTTCTGGTCGCAACTTGGGAGTCGTGTGGGTTGGCCTTGGCGAGCAGATCCGTACGTTCCGAGGAGAAGACGTGACCCGAGCCTGGAGGGAGATCATGAAGGTCTGGATCGATCAGGACGCCTGCGTCGGCAACGGCATCTGTGCCGAGCTCGCTGAGAAGGTGTTCGCATTCGATGGCGAGTACGCGTACGTCCGAGACGGAGACCGAGTCCTCACCGACCGTGGCGCGATCGTGTCGGTCCCCGCAGGGAACGAGGCGATGGTGCTCGACGCTGCGGAGGAGTGCCCCGCGGCGTGCATCTTCGTCGAAGCGGACGAGCGCTCGAGGAGCTCGAGCGCCGCGGTACCGGGGGGAGTGGTCCCGCTCCAGAGCAATGGGGTCGACAGCCCCGTCGACGGCGCTCATGCCCACGACGCGGCACCGGCCGCAGGTCCGGCCAGCGCCGTGCGCATCGGCTCGTACCCGAGGGGTGCGATCTCGGCCGTCTTGTCGTACTCCCCGAGCGTGTAACGGTCGACCGGAGGCTCGACGTACACATCGCTCTGCGCACGCGCGACGGCGTGACCTGCGAGACCGGTCACGAGGGCCGAGCGGTTGAGCACCTGCACGAGGTGCGGGAAGCCGGTGGCCCGCGATCGTTCGACAAGGCCGCGGACGAACTCGGTCCTGGTTGGAGCATCGTGCCCGGCGGGGACGCCGAGCTCACGCTGGCGCGAGACACTCACCGCGATGACACGCGATGCACCAAGCGCCCGCATGGGAACCACCGGCAGGTTGTCGAGGATCGCGCCGTCGACGTGGAGGGACCCGTCGGAGTCCACGACCGGCGGCCAGATGCCCGGCGGAGACGCGGTCGCACGGGTCCACCGGGCCGCCGGGCCGGTCTGTTTGATCGCGAGCGTGCACGCTGTGAGGTCCACCGTGGTGACGAAGCACGGGATCCACAGGTCCTCGAGGTCGAGCGTCGAGAACATCCGGTCCAACATCAACGCTGCCGGACGCTCGGAAAGCAGCGACATCAACGGCAGCGTGAAGCTCCGAGAAATTCGGGCACGGGGGAACTCAGCCGAGTTGCGGGTGCGCATCTCGTCGGGGTCCCACCCCGCCGCAACCTGCGCGCTGAGGATGCCGCCGATGCTGGAACCACCGACTCTGTCGATGGGGATACCCGCTTCCACAATGGCACGGTAAGCGCCGATGTGCGCCATCCCGCGGGCGCCGCCGCCGCCGAGCACGAGCCCGATCGACGTACCGAGCAGATGACGTGCGACCCGCGCGCAGTCGGCCGCGACGCCGACTCGGATGTGGTGGTGCGCGTCGTAGTCTCGCACGAGCGGGGCGGTGCCGACCGGGCGCGAGCGGTGCGACGGCTGCACGAGGACGATCTCAGCCCGCGGGGTGCATCCAACGGCTCGGAGGCTCGCCAGTACGTCGAGCACTGCACCCGATGCAACCGATCGGGTCGCGTCGGCGACGACCACGACGGTGTCGGCCTGACGCAGCGCGCGCGGTACGGCCTGGCCACCCTCGAAGTCGACGTCGAGGACCGTGACGCCTCCGATCGCCTCCTGTGCATCGATGGCGGCGATCAACTGGGGGTGAGAGGAGCCATCACGTTCCGCGGTGACTCGCACCCGGACTGTCGGGGCCCGGTCCGCGAGTGCGTCGACAAGCCCGTCGAGCGCCCGGGTGACACCAGGGGTCACGGCGATGAGCGCGACGGTCGAGCACCGGCCGACGTCGGGCGCCTTCCCCGCCATCGCATCCGCCAGCCGACGCGCAACGGCACCCATCAACGGAATGACAGTCGAGGCGTCTCGGCGCAGGACGTTCTCAAAGGTGGCGCGCAGCATGTGCACGACCTCGGTGTCGCGCACCGCACGGACAGTCGCGGTACGGGCCACGTCGGCGAGGAGCGCCAGCTCCCCGACCGGTTCGCCAGGGCCGAGATCTCCCACGACACGCTCGACGCCATCGGCGTCTGCCGTCGACACACGCAGCCGACCCCGGATGACGAAGTACGCACAATCGCCGACGTCGCCCTGCTCGACCAGGGTCTCCCCGCCGGCGATCCGCAACCAGTCGACCTCCTCAGCCAGCAAGCGGCGGGCGGCGTCGGTGAGCGCCGCGAAGGCACCAACCACGGCCAGTCGGGCCGCGGCATCTGGCACGAAGATTGGCTCGGGCACCAGGCGACGCTACCGTCTGGGCAGTGGAGAAGCCCCCGTCCCCCCGGTACGCACGGGGCGATCTCCTGGACGATGTGCGCGAGGCGTCAGCGGCTGCGCTGGCCGAGGCCGGGCGCAGCCCCCAGGGCGGAGCCCGGGTCTGGCTCGATGTGGCCGCAGCATCGACTTGGTTCTTCGGGTCGTACCTCGTACTGCTCCTCGTTCCGCTGTCACCGGCCGCGCTCGCACTCGCGATCGGCTCGGCCGGTCTCGCGCTCACCGCCGGCCTCACCCACGTGGTGCACCCCACGATTCATGGTGCGGTCGCACGGAACCGACGGACCAACCTGATCCTGGCCCACGTGCTCTGCCCCTTCGGCGTGAGCTGGCGCTGGTGGGCACTCAAGCACAACGCAGGGCACCATGGGTACGTCAACGTCGACGGGTACGACCCCGACCTCGACCAAGGGGTGTTCTTCCGGTACTGCTCGACGCAACCGCGACGGACCTGGCACCGCTACCAGCACCTCTACGCGTGGCCGGTCTACTCGCTCCTCACGCTGCGATTCATTCTCTCGTCCGACCTCGGGTTCGTGTTGACGGGCCGCTTCAAGGGGCGACAGGTGGAACCAGCCTCCGCTCGTCGGGCTGCCCGCGTGCTCCTGGACAAGTTGGGTGGCGCCACCGTCCTGCTCGTCATCGCGTTCGTTCTGCATCCTGCGCTCGACGTGGTGTTGGTGACGGTCGCACTACTCCTGGTGAACGGGTTGTCGACGGTCCTCGTGTTCGTCCCCAGCCACTACACGGAGGGGTCGGCCGGCGTCGTACCCGACACCGATGGGCGGGTACCCGAAGAGTGGGCTGCGTCGGTGGTCGGCGCGTCGAACAACCTGATCCTGTCGAACCCGGTGCTGCGCTGGTATGTGGGCGGCATGGACCGCCACATCGAGCATCACCTCCTGCCGCGTGTGGCCAACGTGAACCTCCCGGTGATCGCGCCCGCGGTGCGTCGGGTGTGCGCAGAGCACGGACTGCACTACACCGAGTTCCCGACGCTGCGCTCCGCGTGGGCGTCGCACTACCGGCGCCTGCGCGCCCTCGGCCGCGCTGGCGAGCCCGAGGCCGCCGGGCTACCGATCGTCGCGTAACCCCTCGCCGCCGGCGGGATCGTCGCGCTCGAGGAGCTTGAGCGCCGCGGGACCGGAGAGGCTGAAGCCACCCCGTTCCGCGAGCTGATCGACCAGATCGCTGACGGAGCCGACGGTTGCGGCCCGCTCCTTCGGGCACGGAGATGCCTCACCGGTCACGCAGAAGCAGGAGGCGCCGCCCGGGTGGGGCACGCGCAACACGGAGTACA
>Ga0315287_10008442_pt1 | contig 10404 bp, 8 predicted proteins | sample YL17G11_0_MG_FD_205037 | JGI IMG/M metagenome (GOLD analysis project Ga0315287, IMG submission 205037) | Sediment microbial communities from Yellowstone Lake, YNP, Wyoming, USA - YL17G11_0 | ecosystem: Environmental > Aquatic > Freshwater > Lake > Sediment | place: USA: Wyoming | collected...
CGATTTGGGCAAGCAGATCGTCATATACCCGGAGCCGCAGTTTCATCGCGAGCAGTTCGACATTTTCGAAATCAAGGACAACTAACCCACCTTTCGGCCGCGTTCGCGCTTATATCTTGACATTACTCGATCCATGTGATTTATTCATCCGGTTATGAATCAGGCTTTGGCAGGGCGGCTGTTGATAGGCGGTGGCCGCGGAAGGCCGCGCTAAAGCTGAGGCGGGGCTCCCCCTCTGCGAATTCATGTGTCGGGCGTTGTTTCAGCTGAATCGGCGCCTTCGACCCGAAGAAGCGAAAAGGAACGACAGCGATGAAACGACCATTTCAACCCAGCCGGCTCAAACGCGCCAGGAACCATGGATTTCGCAAACGCATGTCCACCAAGGCGGGTCGGAATATTTTGAACCGCCGCCGGGCCAAGGGCCGAGCCCGCCTGGCGGGCTGAACTTGCAGCGGTGTGCTTTCGGGCGGGCACGCGGCCCGCTAACCGTTTTGCTGGGGTTCACGATCGTTTGAGCTTTTTTTTCAAAAAGGCCGACCGGATTTTAAAGCGTTCTGAATTTGTTGAATTATCTGAAATCGGCCGGAAGGTGCACACCGAGCTTTTTCTGGCCTTGGTGGCGCCTGGCCGCACCGACCGGTGGCGGCTGGGGGTGACGGTCAGCCGCAGGGTCGGCGGGGCAGTTCAGCGCACCCGGATCAAGCGCCTGGTGCGGGAGTATTTCCGCCTGCACCGGCATCTGTTGAAAGGCCAATTCGACATCAACGTGATTGCCAAGCCCGCGGCGGCCGACCAGCCCAACCCTGCCGTGTATCTGGCGCTCCAGGAACTCTTCGAGAAAGTATCGAGACAAATTGACCGGTGAACGCCTTTTAAAGATTGCGCTGCAGACGCTCATCCGGGCGTATCAATTCACGCTGTCCCCGGTCCTGGGCCCCTCATGCCGGTTCCATCCCTCCTGTTCGGAATATGCCCATCAAGCGATCGTGCGCCATGGCCCGGCCCTGGGCACATGGTACGCCATAAAGCGGCTGTTGCGTTGCCATCCTTTCCATCCCGGCGGCGTGGACCCAATCCCCTGAATCGCGGGCGAAGGCCGGCTGCGGGTCCGGTGTGCTCACCGGCCCGTTTTTGAAGCGGGGCTGAGAATAATTTAACGATTGTCAGGAGATCGACATGGATCAAATGCGTTTGATGATAGCTCTCGTCCTTTCCTTTGTCGTGTTTCTGGGGTGGAACTTTTTTTTCGGACAGGAGGCGAAGCAGCCCCCGGCGTCGCCGCCGCAACAGGCCGCCAAGCCGGAAAAGATTCAGCCGGCAGCACCCGCAGCCGCCGCTGTTGCGGCAAAACCTGCAGCAGAGGGCAGCGCAGCGCTAGTCAGTTCGGATAAGCCTGCGCGGCGCCTCACCGTCGAAACCCCGCTTTACACCGTCGGATTGACCGAAAAGGGTGCGGTCATCAACAGCTTTGTCCTCAAAGACTACCACGCGGGCGTCGAAAAGAACTCACCGCTGCTGAACCTCTTCCCCGCCGATGGGTCCCTCGGATCCTTCGATGTTGGGCTCAAGGGCATCCCCGGCCTTGCAAACGCCGTCTATCAGGCAGGTGTCGCCGATGAACGCATCAGCCTCACGCAGGGCACGCGCGAGATCGTCTTCGGCCTCAAGATGGCGAGCGGCATGCAGGTGGAAAAAGTTTATCGTTTTTCGGCCGATTCCTACGTCATGGGCTTCGATGTGCGGGTGTTTAACGGCAGCGAGCAGCCGGTCACCGAGAGTCTGTCCATCGCCATGCGCGAGGCCTACCCCGGCAAGAAAAACTCTAACGTCTTCGAGGGGCCGAGCGCCCTGATCAACAAGTCGCTGGAAACGATTGAAGTCGGTGACATCGCCAAGAAGAACACCCTGACGGGCAAAATCATATGGGTAGCCTTGCAGAGCCGCTATTTCACCACCAGTTTGATCCCGCTCAAGGAAGAGGACGCCTCCCTGCGGCTGGCCGTGCTGCCCGGCAACGTGGTGGAAGCCCAGTACGACTCGCCCGAGCAGGTGTTCGCTCCCAACAGCCGCCAGAGCTTCGAATACCTGCTCTTCTTCGGCCCCAAGGACATGAACGCGATCAGGCCGGCCGGCCACCAGCTCGAGCGGGTCGTTGATTTCGGCATGTTCGACATCCTGGCCAAGCCCTGTCTGTGGCTGCTCAACTACATCTACGGGGTCATCCCCAACTACGGGGTGGCGATCATCATCCTCACGATTTTAACCAAGATCATCCTCTGGCCGCTCGGGACCAAGAGTTACAAATCCATGAGCCAGATGAAAAAACTGCAGCCGCTGATCCAGGAGATTCGCGAAAAATACAAGAACGACCGCAAAAAGATGAACGAGGAGGTCATGCGGCTGCACAAGACCTACAGCATCAACCCGGTCGGCGGCTGTCTGCCTATGATCCTGCAGATTCCGGTTTTTTTTGCACTGTACCGCATGCTCGACCAGGCGATCGAGCTGCGCCACGCGCACTTCCTCTGGTGGATCAACGACCTGTCCGCCCCGGACCGTCTGTTCCATTTCGATTTCTCGATCCCCTTCATGGACCCGCCCTTCGGGATTCCCGTGCTGACGCTGGTCATGGGAGCCACCATGTTCTGGCAGCAGAAAATGTCGCCGCCGGCCGGAGACCCGACCCAGGCCAAGATGATGCTGCTGATGCCGGTGGTCTTCACATTCATTTTCATAAATTTTTCCGCAGGGTTAGTCCTATACTGGTTGGTCAACAACGTGCTTTCGATTGCACAGCAGTCCTACATTCAAAAGAAATTTGCCTGATGCCGGCGTCCGCGTTGGCGGAATTTTTTGATGGATGATTCCTCCACCATTGCCGCCATTGCAACACCAGCCGGAAGCGGTGGCATCAGCATCATCCGGGTCTCGGGACCCAACGCGGCTCTCATTGCCGCCGCCCTGTTTCAGCCTTGCGCCGGCGGGCCGGGAAACCGGACCGTCGGTCCATCCTTCGAGTCCCACCGCCTGTACTACGGGCATATAGTTGATCCCGCAAGCGGCCGCACCCTCGACGAGGTCCTGCTCTCCGTCATGAAAGCGCCCAGGTCCTACACCCGTGAAGACGTGGTGGAGATCAACGCTCATGGCGGGCCGGTTGCGGTCCGATCCATCCTGGAGGCGGTGCTGCGCCAGGGGGCGCGGCTGGCCGAACCGGGGGAATTCACCCGCCGGGCGTTTTTAAATGGACGCATCGATCTGACCCAGGCCGAGGCCGTGGCGGACCTGATCAATGCCCGCTCCGAACGCAGCCTGGAGGCGGCCGCCGCCCAGCTGGAAGGGGGCCTACGGCAGGAGGTGCAGACGATCCGGACCTTCTGCCTCGATCTGCTGGTGCGCCTGGAGGCCGGGATCGATTTCCCCGAAGACGTGGGTGAACTCATCGATACCCGGGCGACCTTCGCCGGACTTCAAGAGCAGGTGATCACGCCCCTGAAGCAGTTGATCCGCAACCACGTGCAGGGCCGCTTCATCCATGAAGGATTGAAGGTAGCCATCGTGGGGCGGCCCAACGTCGGAAAATCAAGTCTCATGAACCGGCTGCTCGGCCGGGAACGGGCGATCGTGACACCCTACCCGGGAACCACCCGGGATGTGATCGAGGACACCCTGATTGTTCAGGGGGTCCCGGTGATGCTGCGCGACACGGCCGGGTTGCACGCCAGCCGCGATCCGGTCGAAACGCTCGGCATGGCCAAGACCCTGGAGAACTCCGGCAGCGCCGACCTGGTGCTCTTTGTGCTCGAAGCCCACCGGCCTCTGGGCGAGGAAGACTTGCGGGTCTATGAGTGGATCCGCTCGAGGCCCATGCTGATCGTGCTGAACAAGATCGATCTGCTGAATGGGCTCGCCGCGAAAGCCGAGGTCCCGGATGACTGGCCACGGAATCGCTGTGTCCGGATATCCGCCTTGAGCGGCCAGGGGGTGGAGGAATTGCAGGAGCGGATCATCCAGGCGGCCACGGGCGAGAGCGGCATCGAGGTAGCTGGCACGGTGATCCCCAACCTGCGCCAGAAAAAGTTGCTGGAGCGCAGCCTGGCATCTGCGGCGGCGGCCGCCACCGACGTCGCAAACGGTTCAGCACCCGAACTGGTTTCCATTCACCTCACCCGGGCGGCGGACAGCCTCGGAGAGATCCTCGGCACGACCGTGAAGGTGGATATCCTTGATGCCATTTTCAGCCGGTTCTGCATCGGTAAATAGGATTGCGGTCAGCCGTCGTCGGTTTCGCCCGAATCCTAAGGGGTGCGCTGATGGTCTTGACGGAAGAATGTTTCACGTGAAACAGTAAGGCTTGACCTCCAAGAATGGATGACAATTGTTTCACGTGGAACATGAACGTATAGACTATCCCGTAAGCTGGTCGCCGGTCAGGCCCGGAAAACTATATCCAGCCGGCCCGGCGGCCGGCCCTGAAAGCAGGTAAACCATGGATTTCGACTTCACGCCCTACTTCGAAAAATATGAAAAACTCGTGACGGCATCGGACGAGGCCTTCAACCGCGTTAAAAACGCCCACGCGGACTGCGTGACGTGCGCGGCCGGCTGCGCCGACTGCTGCCATGCGGTCTTCGATCTGACCCTGATCGAGGCCCTTTACATCAACCACCGCTACCACCAGAAATTTCAAGGGACTGAAAAAATCGACCTCGAGGAAAGGGCCAACCGGGCCGACCGCCAGATGACCAAAATCAAGCGCTGGGCGCATCAGGAGCTGATGGCCGGCAAACCCGAAGCCGAGATCCTGGCCGAGTTGGCGCGCGCGCGCGTGCGCTGCCCGCTGTTGAACACGAAAGATCTCTGCGACCTCTACGAAAACCGCCCACTGACCTGCCGGTTTTACGGCATTCCGACCGCCATCGGCGGCGCCGGGCGAACGTGCGGGAAATCCGACTTCAAAGAAGGCGAACGATACCCCACCGTCAATATAGACAGCGTCCACGCGCGTCTGCAGGAGATCAGCGCCGAGCTCGTTCGGGACCTCAAGTCCCGGTTCGTCGGGTTGGCGGACATGCTGGTGCCCCTGTCCACCGCGCTGGTTACGGCATATGACGACATCTACCTGGGGGTGAAAGAAGCGCCGCCGGAGGAGCCGCCGCCGAAACGGCGCCGGTCGAGGAGGCCGTGATGGGCGAGTATTCTACCGCAGAGGCCGAACGCCGCAAGAAGGCGGTCTTTGAAGGCATGTCGCCGCGGCGGCAGAAGCACATTTTGAAAAAGGGTTTCGACAAGTGGGACCCTTTCCAGGAGCCGAAGGACCCCATCGACATCCGCACGGACAAAACCAAGCGCACCACCCAGCAGTTGGTGCGGGAATTCCTGCAGACGCGCAGCGGCGAGGCCCAAAACAACGCCTACAACCGCGGCGTCATGGAGATGTCGCTGGGCCTCGTCAACGAGGAGGACCGCTTCCGAGGCATGTACGACTTCGCGCTCTGGCACCGCGACCTGCTCAAACGCGAAGGCTTGGAATGACGCCAGCCCGGAGACCGCCCGTGGCGCGGCCTCCGGGCTGGGCTCCATCTTCTTGACTCGCCCACGTCTTTCCGATATATGCCTCATCTGCTGCACCGCGTCAAACCGATCACACACTTCACCCCAGGGAGGCGGCTATGCTGAAAAAAGGTTTCCTGTTTCTGACATTTCTGGCGCTGTTCTCGGCGGCCCTCCCATTGGGCGCACCCGCCGCCGACCCGCCTTTCACCTTCGGCCTGCTTCTGGTGGGCCCTTACAACGACCACGGCTGGAGCCAGGCCCACTACGACGGCGGAAAATACGTCGAAAAGATGGTGCCCGGCGCCAAGATGATCTACATCGACAAGGTCAACCCGGCGGACCGACCGGGCGTCACCATCCCGCAGCTTGTGGACGACATGGTCGAGAAGGGCGCCCGGCTGATCATCGCCAACTCCGACGACATGAAGGACGGCGCCCGCGAGGCCGCACGCCAGCACCCGAATGTGTACTTTCTGCATATCTCCGGCGACGATGTGCTGTCCGGCAAGGGCCCACCCAACCTGAGCAACCTCATGGGAAAAATGGAGTACGCCAAGATGATGGCGGGGTTTGCGGCCGCTCTCACCACCCAGACCGGCAAAATCGGCTACCTGGGCCCGCTCATCAACGAGGAGACCCGCCGGCTGGCAGCTTCGGCCTATCTGGGCGCCAAATACGCCTGGGAGACCGTGCTAAAAAAGAAGCCCGAAGACCTGAAATTTCAGGTGATCTGGATTGGATTCTGGTTCAACATCCCGGGGGTGACCTCCGACCCGACCCAGGTGGCTCAGAACTTTTTTAACACCGGCTATGACGTGGTCCTTTCCGGGATCGACACCACCGAGGCGCTCACCGTGGCCGGCCAGAAGAAGAAAGAAGGCAAGAACGTCTGGGGCGTCCCCTATGACTATGTCGGGGCCTGCCAGGGCGCCCCGGATGTCTGCCTGGGTGTGGCCTATTTCAACTGGGGTCCAGCGTATATTGCATTTGTGAAGGCCGCCATGAACAAGACCTGGAAACCGGAGTGGCTGTGGCTCGGCCCGGATTGGAAGGACATCAACAACCCGGACACCAGCATCGTTGGCTTCGTCACCGGGGCGGCCCTGCCCGCCGGCGCCAAGCCGGAGCTGGATAAGTTCGTCAAGGACCTCGGTTCGGGGGCGGTCAACCTGTTCAAGGGGCCGCTGAACTACCAGGACGGCAAGGTGTTCGTGAAGGCCGGTGAAACAGCCAGCGACAAGCAGATCTGGCACATGGAGCAGCTCCTGCAGGGCATGCAGGGGCAGAGCAGCGCCAAGAAATAGGTCGGTTGGAAGAACCCCGGCGGGATGCCGGACAACGGTCGCAAGTGGGAGTGCCGAAGACGCATGGCGGCCTTCTGTACTCGCTGTTTTGTCTGGCGGAAGCGCCCATGCGTGTCGAGCTGGTTGACATTCACAAGCATTACGGCGGCGTAAAAGCAAACGACGGGGTCAGCCTGACGGTTGCACCCGGGGAGCTGCATGGCATCATCGGTGAAAACGGCGCCGGCAAGAGCACGCTGATGAAGATCCTGGCGGGGTTCACCGCCCGGACGTCCGGATCGGTCCGGGTGGATGGAAAACCCGTCGACTACCGCACGACGGCCGCGGCCGCCGGTCTCGGCGTCGGCATGCTCTACCAGGACCCCCTCGATTTTCCCCAGCTCCCGGTCATTGACAACTTCATCCTGGGGCAGGCCGGGACGATCTTTCTCTCCCGGAATGCCTTCAAAGCGCGTTTTCAGGATCTGGCCGATTCGTTTCATTTCTGTTTGAACCCCGAGGCCCCGGTCAACAGCTTAACGGTGGGTGAGCGCCAGCAGCTGGAGCTGCTGCGGCTTCTGGCGCTGGGGATCCGGCTGCTGATCCTGGATGAGCCGACCACCGGAATCTCCGCCGCCCAGAAAGAGGTGCTGTATTCGGCCTTGCGGCGTCTCGCGGCGGAAGGCAAGAGCGTGCTGCTGGTATCCCACAAGCTTGAGGATGTGGAAGCCTTGTGCGACCGGGTGACCGTCCTGCGCCTCGGCCGGGTGACTGGCAGCATGGCACGGCCGTTTGACGCGGAGGGGCTTTTAAGGATGATGTTCGGAACACCCCCGCACACGCCGACGCGTTCCGCACAGCCGGCGGGCAGCGCAGTGCTGGTGCTGGATCGGGTATCGAGCCCGGGTGGTCGTTCCGGGCTCGTGGATTGTAGCGTCGCGATCCACCAAGGCGAAGTGGTTGGCCTGGCAGGCCTCGAAGGTAGCGGCCAGGATGTGTTCCTGCGGGTGGCTGGTGGACTGAAACCGCCGCAGGCAGGATCGGTCCACCTGGCCGGACAATCGATGTCAGAGTATAATTATCATAATTTAAGTAAGTTAGGAGTATTTTTTCTGCCCTCGGCCCGGCTCGAGGAGGGCCTGATCCCAGAACTGACCATCACCGAACATGTGGCGCTTCAAGACGAGCGCCGGGCATTTCGGGTGCCCTATCAGGCGGCTGCGGAAGACGCCGCCCAGCGGATCGAAAAGTTCCGCATCAAGGGCTGCCCCCAAACACCGGTCGAAGAGCTCTCCGGCGGGAACCAGCAGCGGCTCCTGCTGTCGTTTTTGCCGCCCGATCCGCGCCTGCTCCTGCTGGAAAACCCCACGCGCGGGCTGGACTTGGAGTCGGTGAACTGGGTTTGGCAGCACCTGCAGTCCTACAGTCGGAAGGGGACCTGCATCGTGTTCTCTTCGCCGGAGTTGGACGAGATCCTCATGGTGGCCGGCCGGGTGCTGGTCTTTTTCAACGGCCGGGTCATCATGGATGCGGCCGCCGCGGCCACCGACGTGCAGAAACTGGGAAGAGCGATCGCCGGGAAAGTTTAGGGCCATGGTTTCAAACGATTCAGCCGGACACTTGATCATCCTGCCGCAGTTGCGTGAAGTCTTGCTCACCGTGGTGGTCGTGTTTGTGTTTACATCCCTGCTGCTGATCGTCTCCGGGGCGCCGCCCCTGGAGGCCTATTATCATCTCTTCCTGGGATCGCTGAGCTCATGGGTCAAGTTCACCCACGTGGTCAAAGTCTGGATCCCCCTGACCCTGTGCGCCTGCGGTCTTTTATTCACTTTCCGGATCGGCCTGTGGAACATCGGGGTGGAAGGCCAGGTCATGATAGGTTCCATGTTCACCACTTGGGCGCTGCGCGCCGGTGTCGATAGCCCGGACATGGGCCCGGTGTTCATCGTCCTTTCTCTGGCTGCCTCCGCGTTGGGCGGGGCGCTGTGGGCGGCGGTCGCGGGTTTCCTGAAAACAAAGGGCGGGGTCAACGAAATCTTTGCGGGGCTGGGGCTCAACTTCGTGGCGCAGGGCATCGTGCTGTGGCTTATCTTCGGCCCCTGGAAACAGCCCGGGGTGGCCTCCATGAGCGGGACGGAGACCTTTCCCACCGCGCTCTGGCTGAACGCCCCGGCGCTCCTCCGCATACCACCGGTCGCTCTCGCCCTCGTCGTGGCCGCACTCGTTGCGACCGGCCTGATGCTGCGCTACACCCGGATCGGCCTGGATTTGAAGGCCGTCGGCCGCAACCCCAGCGCGGCTTTTCTCTACGGCCTCAAGCCGTCGAGGCTCATGGTCCTGGCCATGCTGTTTGGAGGCGGGTTTGCCGGATTCGCCGGGAATCTCCAGGTGACGGCCGTATACCACCGGCTCATTCCGGCCATTTCGAGCAACTACGGCTATCTCGCGCTGCTCGTGGTGATGCTGGCGAACTTCAACATCTGGCTGGTGGCACCGGTGGCCTTTTTCTTCGCCTGCCTGAACGTCGGAAGCATCCAGCTGCCGATGATGCTCCAGCTGGACTCGTCGCTCGGCGGCGTCATTCAAGGCGCTCTGGTGCTGGCGACACTCGGAATGCACGGGTGGCGGCGGATCAAATTAACGCAGGCATAGGGCCACGCGGTGCCCAACCCGGGGAAGATGTGACCGAATTTGACGTAAGCATAATTATCGCGGGCGTGATCGCCGGCGCGGCGCCGATTGTCCTGGCGGCTATCGGGGAGACCATCACCGAGAAAGCCGGGCTGATCAACCTCTCTCTCGACGGCTCCATTCTGCTGGCCGCCATGGCGTCTTTTGTCGTCGCACTGAAGGCGGACAGCCTGCTGGCGGGTTTTGTCGCTGGTGCCCTGGTGGGTGCGGCGGTTGCCGCCGCCGTCGCCGTGTTCAGCATCTTTCTGCGGCAAAACCAGGTGGCCGTTGGGTTCGTGCTCACCCTGATGACCCGCGATCTGGCCTATTTCCTTGGTAACCCCTATTCCCGCCTTCAGGGGCCCCAGACGGCTCTGGCGCCGATCCCGGGGCTGGACCAGATCCCGTTTCTGGGGCCGGTTCTCTTCAATCACCCGCTTCCGGTTTACTTCAGTGTGGTGCTGATCGGCATCTGCTGCTGGTACGTCTATCAGACCTCACCCGGCCTGAAGCTTCGGGCCGTCGGCGAAAACCCGCAGGCGGCCTATGCGCGAGGCATCAACCCCTGGAAGGTGCAGTTGCTCTATGCAGTCTGCGGCGGCCTGCTGGTGGGACTTTCCGGCGCCACCTTTTCGCTCTGCACCAAGCCCGGCTGGGGGCGGCCCCAGGGCGCTGAAGGCACCGGCTGGATCGCGCTCGCCCTGGTCATCTTCGGCGGGTGGCACCCGCTCAAGGCGGCGGTCGGCGCCTACCTGTTTGCATTTCTGCAGCTGATGGGCATTTACTTCCAGGGCTGGCTCCCCACCGTTCCGGCCCAGGTGTTTCAAGTGGCCCCCTTCCCATTGATGATTTTCACCCTGCTGGTCATGTCCATGGCCCAGAACGAATCCGT
>Ga0315287_10008443_pt1 | contig 10404 bp, 9 predicted proteins | sample YL17G11_0_MG_FD_205037 | JGI IMG/M metagenome (GOLD analysis project Ga0315287, IMG submission 205037) | Sediment microbial communities from Yellowstone Lake, YNP, Wyoming, USA - YL17G11_0 | ecosystem: Environmental > Aquatic > Freshwater > Lake > Sediment | place: USA: Wyoming | collected...
TCTCGCTGTCGACGCTCTCGCTCTTCTACCTCTTCTTCCTGACCGAGGTGGGCGGGCTGCGGCCGGGGCTCGCGTCTTTCGTGCTCCTGGTCGGACGGGCGCTCGACGCGATCACGGATCCGCTCATGGGCCGACTCTCCGACGTGACACCCTGGCGCTGGGGACGCCGTCGCCCCTACCTCGCGCTCGGCGCCGTGCCCTTCGGCGCGAGCTTCGCGCTGCTGTGGCTCGACCTCGGCGCAAGCCCGCAGACCGAGAAGTTCCTGTTCTACTCCGGCATCTACCTCCTGCACAGCCTCGCCTCCACCGTGCTCACGGTGCCCTACGTCGCGCTCCTGCCGGAGCTCTCGCTCGACTACCAGGAGCGCACGTCGCTCAGTACGTACCGCGCGGCTGCCTCGACGCTCGCGATCGTGCTTGCAGCGCTGGCATTCCGCCCGCTCGCCGAAGCGTTCGGGGGTGGTGCGCCGGGCTACGCGGGAGCAGGCTTGGTCGCGAGCGTCTGGCTCACGCTGCCGTGGGTCTTCGTCTACCGCGCCACACGCGAGCGTGCGGGGTTCCAGCGCCCGCCGGAAACGACCTTCGCGCGCGGGATGCGCGTGCTCCTCGCGAACCGCTCGTACGGGCGCCTCGTCGGCTTCTACGTCTGCTCGCGCATCACGATGGATCTCGTGGGCGCGATGTTCCTCTTCTGGTTCACCTACTGGATCGTGCGCCCCGGCGACTTCGAGCTCACGCTCGGGCTGCTGCTCCTCGCCGGCGCGGCGTCTCTGCCGCTCTGGCTGCGGCTCTCCGCGCACCTCGACAAGCGCACCGTGTTCCTGATCGGCACGTCGGGGTGGCTCGTCGCCCAATGCATCCTGTTCGCCGCCGGGCCCGACTGGTCGCGCTGGACGATTCTCGCCGTGGGCGTCCTCGCCGGCGTCGGCTTCGCGGTGACCGATGTGCTGCCCTGGTCGATGCTCGGAGACGTGATCGACGAGGACGAGCTCGCGACGGGCGAGCGGCGCGAGGGCATCTACTCCGGGTCGTTCGCATTTCTGCGCAAGCTCACCGGGGCGAGCGCGGTGGCGCTCGCAGGTGTCGGCCTCGAAGTCGCGGGGTTCGCTCCGGGGCAGACGCAGTCGGAGGGCGTCCTCTTCGCGATCCGCGCGCTCGTCGGCCTGGTGCCGGCCGCGTTCCTCCTGCTCGCGCTGTGGATCGCCTTCGGCTATCGGCTCGACCGCGCGACGCACGCCCGCATCCGGGCCACCCTGGACGCACGGACGACCCGTCCCTCGCGCACCTGACCCCCGGGAGACCCAACCGCCGTCGCACCCCTGCCACGGCGGCGCTGCAGCGTCGCGACGGGACTGCACCCCGCGTGCCGCGGGAACGCCGCCGCATGCGCCACACGCCCGCCTGCCGCGGGCACGGCTCTTGCTCTTGCCTCTCCTCCGTGGGCGCAGGTGCCCACAGGGAGGTCGCTCGGATGGCTCCGTATCGCGCTCTCTGGGAAGCATTGCCCGAGCCCGACCCGGCTGCGTGCTGGGAGCATGGCCTCGCCGCGATCCGCCGCGGGCGGGCCGCGCTCATCCCGCTCACGCTCCTGGGGGTGCTGGCCGCCGTGGTGGGCGCCAGCCTCTCGCGCAGCCTGGCAGGCGCGCTGGGCGGCCTGGCGTTCGCGCTCTTCGTGACCGCACCGTTCCAGGCCGGCTTCGCGTACGTGTGTCTCCGCGCGGCGCGGGGCGTCCCGACGGCTCCGCGGCACGCGCTCAAGGCGCTCGACAACTACCGCGAGGCCGTGGCGTCGACCGCGCTCGTGTGGCTCGGCACGACCCTCGGGCTCGCGTGCTTCGTGGCACCGGGCGTCGGCTTCTACTGCCGCACGCGCTTCGTACCGTACCTCGTGGTCGAGGAAGGCCTGGATGCCGCCGCCGCGATCCAGGAGAGCTTCCGCCTGACCCATGGCCACGAGGCTGCGATCCTCGGCGTCACGGCGCTGGGCCTCGCCGCGTGCGGCGTGGGCCTCCTGCTGTTCGGTGTCGGCGTCGTGCCGGCGCTCGTGTGGTGGGACGCAGCGCTCGCTTCGCTCTATCACGCCGTGGTGTTGCCGTCGGAGGCATGGGATCCGGAGAGCCGCCTGATGCGGCCGCTCGCTCGCGCGTGAGCGGGCGCGCCGGGCCCGGCGTCAGTCCGAAAGGCCTGCCCCGCGCAGCGTGCCCTCGATCAGCTCCCGAACCGCCCGATGTCCGCGGAAGGTCACGTGGCCGCCCTGATACCACACGATCCGCGGCCGCTCCCAGTGTCGCCAAAGATCGCGCACCTGCTCTGCGGGCACGAGCCGATCCGCCACGGCGCCGAAGATGGCGCGGTGGGCATGGGGCACCTTCGGCACGAGGGCGAGCGGCGATACGACGCTCATCACCTCGCGGCTCGCGTCACGCGTGAAGCCCAGGTGCTCGTAGTAGCGGATCTCGAGCGGCGGCCCGTGTCGCCAGAAGAGTCGCGTGAAGTCCGTCGCGGGGATGCCGGGGATGCTGCACGCGAGATCGTCGTCGAGACACGACAGCAACGCGGTGTTGTAGCCGCCGAGCGACAGTCCGAACACCCCGATCTTCGTGGCCCCCTGGGCCCGCACCCAGGAGAGGATGCGACGGATGTCCCACATCGCCTGAGCCTCGGCGTGCACGCTGTCGAGGACGTCACCGGACAGGAAGCCGTCTCCGCTCCGGCGCCCCGCCTTGCGGGGGCCGTGCAGCGGCAGGACGGGGAGCACGAGGTTGAGCCCGAGGCGGTCGCGCAGCCAAGCAGGCCGGAAGGCGCCGAAGTCGATCACCGGCAGCCCCATCTGATAGCCGTGGATGCACACGAGCCACGGTCGCGACGCGTCGGAGTGTCGCGCAACCCAGGCATGCGCGGTGCGATTCGCCTGGTAGCCGAGCCAGCGGTCCCGCCCGGGCTCTTCGGGCCGCGGCTCATACGCGCTTTCGAACGAGAGGTGCTCGTAGTCGACGCCGAACGTACGCGCGCTCCGCAGGTCCGGAGCTCGAGGGGCGGGTGGTGACTCGTGATACGCAGCGGGCTTCTCGAGCCAGCCGCGCGCCTCGAAGACGTCGCGCGCCGCGCACACCTCGCCCATGATGCGACGGCGGTCGTCGCCGGCCGGGAACGGGATCGAGATCGACATCGTCGCGAGGAGCACCTCGTCGAGCGCGACCTCGGCGTCGAGGCGCAGCGAAGGCTCGGGCTTGGGCACGTCTTCCACGTGCGGCTCCTGCCGCACCGAGATCGCACCAGATGCGATGTACGAGGCTACGGAGAGGAGCACGAGCAGACCGGCGGACAGCGGGCCGAGCGTCAGAAAGGCCGGAAGCGCGAGCGGAATGCCGAGCATCGCGCCGAGCGCGGTGAACTGCGAGATCCGGAGGTCTCCCGGCCAGAGCAGCGTCGAGACCCCCGACGCGAGCAGGAGACAGCCGGGGATCACGGAGAAGAGGAAGCCGACGACGAGCCCTTCGTGAGAAGCGCACCACAGCCACGCGAGCCCCGTCAGGATGGGGATCCAGGCGATCCGCGCGAATCGGGGCTGCTCGATCATTCGGACTCCTTTTCAGTCGCTCGAGTGACTTTCTGGATCGCTCGAGAGCCTTGCAGGCGACACACCGCGGCGTGCGGCCAACAGATCGACGGCCTCGGCGCTCAGCCTCTCGCGCAGGTCGGGATGTGCGACCGCGATCAGCGCCCTGGCGCGTTCGTCATCGGTCCTTCCGGCCAGCTCTGCCGCGCCGTACTCGGTGACCACGACGTCCACCTGGTGTCGCGGCGTCGTGACGATCGAACCGGCCGGCAGCGCCGAAACGATGCGGGACACCAGCCGGTCCGACAAGGCCGCCGTGGAAGGCAGGCAGATCAGGGAACGGCCGCCCGGAGAGAACGACGCGCCAGCGACGAACTCCTCGTGCCCGCCGATGCCGGAGAACTGCCGGCGGCCGAGCGTGTCGGCCACGATCTGTCCGGCGAGGTCGACCGAGAGCGCGCCGTTGATCGAGATCATGCTCCGGTTGCGCGCGATCGCAGCCGGATCGTTCACGAGCTCGACGGGCAGGAATCGGACGTCGTCGCGCTCGTCGAGCCACGCGTAGAGCTCGGGCGTCCCCAGCGCGAACGTGCAGATCGAGAAGCCGTCGTAGAGGCCCTTGCGGTTCGTCACCTTCCCGGCCTCATGCAGCTGCATGAGCCCCGTCGTGAACATCTCGGAGTGGATGCCGTAGTCGCCTCCGGAGCCGCTCGCGAGTAGCTGCGCCACCGCGCTCGGGATGCCGCCGATCCCGGTCTGGAGCGTCGCACCGTCGGGGATGATCTGCGCAACGTGCCCGGCGATCGCGCGCTCGATGGGACGGATCTCGCCCTCCGGCAGCGCCGGGGGATGGGCGTCGCCCTCGATCCACACGTCGATCTCGTCGAGCGTGAGACAGTGCGGGTGGTCCGGCGGAAGCCCGCGCGTACGCGGCAGATGCGGGCTCGTTTCGACGACGAGCAGACGCTTGGGATCGCGCGCGGCGCGGTGGAGCTCGTCGACCGTCGCGCCGGCGTGGAGCGAGAGGGAGAGCCGCCCAGCGGCGTCGGGTGGTGTCGCGAGCGTGGCCATCACGCGGGGCGCCATGCGGCGAGCGAGCAGCGCGAAGCGCCGGAAGTCCGCCGCCACGAAGCGCACGTCGTAGCCAGCGGCGGCGAGGCCGCGCTCGACGGGACCATGGAAGCCTGATAGCAGGGTGACACCCCTGCGTGTGAACACGGCGGGCAGCGAGACCAGCAGCGCAGCGAAGACGCGGAGGTCGGTCCAGTCGTCGCGCTCACCGAGAGCGGCCAGAAAGGCTGTCGGCTGACCGGGGCCGAGGGGCACGGCGAGGGTGTCGCTCGGGCGCAGCAGCGCGGCCGCTGCGGACGCAGAGAGGCGCTTCGGATGGCGAGAGGTGGTGGGCATCGGGGGTCTCCGCGCGGTGCTCCCCGACGATACCCCCGGGGCGGAGGGCGACCAAGAAATTCTCCCACGCACCCCCTCGGAGTGGTACTTCCTCGGGTGGAAGAGGGGCGGGGTCGTGGGATCGGAAGGCCCGACGTGTTCCGCCGAGCGCGAAGCAGCCGCAGAGCCACCACGCGCGGCGCCCGCACGGCATGCCCGGCCGGCGCATCTGCACCGGGGCAGGGAACCCGGGCCTGTCGCAGCCGTCTCGTGGCCCCCCTCTCTTCCCTCTGCTTCAGCTAGAAAAAGACCGGGTAGATCGCGTTGGCGACGAGGCCCAGCACGAAGAAGCCGCCCGCCATCCGCGTCAGCAGGAAGGCCCACGCGACGAACCAGAGCGGCCAGATCGGGTAGTTCGGCGGCCGCTCCGCAGGCTTCGGCTGGTTGTAGACCTTCAGCACCTGCGCGAGTCGCGGCAGCGCGAGGAAGGTGAGCAACGTCCACGCGCCGAGCGCACCCACGAGCACGAGGCACAGGATCAGCACGAAGAAGGAGACCATCAACACCTGGTTCAGGAAGAGCGAGCGCTCGGCGCCGAGCAGCACCGGCAGCGTGTGGATGCCCTTCGCGCGATCCGCCTCGAGCTTATCGACGTGCTTCCCGATCAGCACCGTCGTCACGAGGATCGCGTACGGCAGGCTCGCCACCGCGACCCACGCGGGCAGCATCCCCGTCGTCACGAAGTACGTGCCGCAGATCATCAGCGGCCCCCAGACGATCGCTACACCCGGCTCGCCGAGCCCGTGGTGCTTGAGCTTCACCGGAGGCGCCACGTAGAACACGCTGATGAAGAGCCCGAGCAGCGCGAATACGACGACGGCCCACCCGCGGGCTTCCGTGAGATACACGAGGATCGCGAGATCGATGAGGTTCACGACCGCGATCGCAGTCACGAGCCCCGCCTTCGAGATGAGGCCCGAGAGGATCGGGTGTGGCGCGTACTGGCCGCGCACGTAGTCGTTCGAGTCCACGCCGCCGGCGAGGTCGAAGTAGTCGTTGATCATGTTGTTCGCGGCGTGCGCGAGCACGAGGCCGACCATCGCGAGCGTGAAGTAGAGCCAATTCGCCGGCGCGGGAGTGGGGCCGGCCACTGCCAGGAGGCCGCCGATCGCGCCCGACGTGAGCGTCATCGGGAAGACGCTCGCACGTGTGATCAGCAGCCACTTCGACACGAGGTCCATCGGCCGACCTTCGGGCAGCGACGAGAGATTCTGCGTCGTGAGCACTTCGCGCCAGTTCTTCAGCAGCGTCGCCATGGAGACCTCCGCGAGGATGACGGTGACGTGGCCCGCTTGCCGCGCGCCATCAGGCGAGGAAGCGGTGCCTTTGGTCCGGCGTCGGCAGCGCGCACTCTTCGCGGCGGCCGAACCAGCGATAGCGGTTGCGCGCGATCCAGTCGTAGAGTGCGTCGCGGAGGGGACGCGGGACGAGGCGCAGCGCCCCGAGTGCGGGCCAGGCGCCGCCTAGCCCCGCCGCGATCCGCAGCGCGGCGTCGCTCCGCTCGAAGGCCCGGCCGTCCTCGATCAACACGACCGTGCCGAGCAGGTCGGCCGACAGCCCGTACTTCGTCAGCAGCGCGCGCCCTGCGCCCGACTGGAGTGGCGCGAACTTGAAGCGGCCCTCCAGGTCGCGCGCCAGCACGAAGCGGACGGTGTCGTTGCACAGGTTGCAGACGCCGTCGAAGAGCACGATGCGCTGCGCTGCGGGGGCGGGTGCAGTCATCTCACAGCTCAAAGTAGCCGCCACCCATCGAGACGCACTCGCCGCCGACCCGCACCGCGGGGATGTCGGACGGGGCGCCCTCCACTTCGACGTAGAGGCGGCTCGGACGCCCCATCTCGACGCCCTGCTCGACCTCGAGTCGCGCGGGTGCGCCGGGGACCACGAGGCCGTGAACGACGGCGTACGCGCCGAGCGGACCGGCGGCGGAGCCGGTCGCAGGGTCCTCCGAGATGCCCTGGCTCGGGGCGAACATGCGGCAGCGGAAGCGCGGCGGCGCCAAGGATCCGGTGGCAGTCTGAACGAAGGGATACGCCTGGAGCTCGCGCTCCGCTCCCGCAAGGCGCTCCCACCGCTCGGGGTCGACGCGCGCACGCCCCAGGGCGCCGAGGTCCCGCAGCGGAACGATCAGGTACGGCATTCCCGTGGAGACGACGGTCGGGGGCGGGCTCGGGAGCACGTCGCCCGGGGCAAGCGACAGCGCGGCCGCGACTGCTGCGAGGTCGTCGAACCGACTGGCAAATCGCGGGCGCGGCTGCGTCATGCGCCAGATCGGAGCGCCCGCCGGGCTCGTGGTGCGGTCCACCGGGATCGGCCCCACTCCTTCTTCGAACACCACGCGATCTCCGTGGCTCAAGACGAACGCGGTGCCGACGGTCGGGTGCCCCGCCATGGGCAGCTCGCTTCTCGGAGTGAAGATGCGCACGCGGTAGTCGCAGTCGCGCCGCGTCGAAGGCAGCACGAATGTCGCCTCCGACAGGTTCAGCTCCGCTGCGAAGCGCTGCATGAGCTCGGGATACAGCTCCTCGGCGCGCGGAAAGACGGCGAGCGGATTGCCGCCGAACCGTTCGTTGGTGAACACGTCGACGAGCCGATACTCGTAGCGAGGCACTGTCGTTGATCCTCGAGGGTGTCGGGCTGGCGCCGCTGCCCTGCTAGTCCGAGAGCGTGATCACTCCTCGCGCGACCTGGCCCGCTTTCATCGCGTCGAAGGCCTTGTTCACGTCGTCGAGCGCAAATCGCTGCGAGATCATCTCGTCCAGCTTGAGGCGGCCGTCCAGGTAGAAGTCGACGTAGCGCGGCATGTCGATGCGGAAACGATTGCCGCCCATCATCGACCCAACGACGCTCTTGCCCTGGAGCACGATGTCGAGCCCATTCAGCTCGAGGGTCGTGCCGATCGGCACGACCCCCACGAGAACGAGCGTGCCCCCCTTGTGGATCATGCCGAGCCCCTGCTGGGCCGTCGCCTTGAGACCGATGCACTCGAACGCGTAGTCGACCCCGCCGGTCAGCCCGAGCACCTTGAGCGTCGGGTCTTCCTTCGACGCGTCGATCGCGTCGGTTGCGCCGAGCTGTTTCGCAAGATCGAGCTTCCACGCCATGGTGTCGACTGCGACGATGCGGCTCGCGCCGGCGATCCGGCAGCCCTGGATCGCAGCGAGGCCGACGCCTCCGCAGCCGATCACGACGGCGGTGTCGCCCGGACGGACCTTCGCCGTGTTGAACGCGGCCCCGAGGCCGGTCGTCACCCCGCAGCCGATGAGCGCCGCGCGGTCGAGCGGCATGTCCTTTCGGATCTTCACCAGCGCGTTCTCGTGCACGAGCATCTCTTCGGCGAACGCGGAGAGATGGGCGAACTGATGGATCACCTGACCCTTTTGCGAGAGACGCGGCGTCTCGCCGGGCGCGCGCGCCGTGGCGCTGCCGCCGCAGAGGTTCGGCTGGCCGGAGAGGCAGAACGCACAGCTCCCGCAGAACGCCGAGAGACAGCCGATCACGTGGTCGCCGGGCGCGACGTGCGTGACACCCGGTCCGACCTCGAGCACCACGCCGGCCGGCTCGTGGCCGAGGACCGTGGGCAGAGGCACGGGAAGCGCGGCCTCGATGCAGTGGAGATCGCTATGACACACGCCGGTGGCGACCGTGCGCACGCGCACCTCGCGCGGCCCAGGTTTGGCGAGGTCGACGTCCTCGATGGTGAGCGGGGTCTTGTACGCGCGCGTCACTGCGGCCTTCACGTTCGTCTCCTTCTCATCGTCTCCGGGGCAGTATACCCATCCCTGGTCGCACGGACCGGGAGGCGTACACTCGACGTGGGAAGACGCCAACAAGGAGGCCGGAATGCAGCGCATCTTCACCCCGCTCGCTCCCTGGGCGTACGCGCTGCTGCGCGGCGCGTACGGTCTGCTCTTTGCGTGCCATGGCGCACAGAAGCTGCTCGGCTGGTTCGGGGGCATGCCGCCCGGCGTCGACGTGTCGCCCTTCGGGATGATCTGGTTCGCCGGCGTGATCGAGCTCGTCGGCGGGCTGCTCGTCGGTCTCGGGCTCTTCACGAGCTGGGCGGCGTTCCTGTGCAGCGGGCTCATGGCGGTGGCCTACTTCATTTCCCACCAGCCGGAGGGCCTCCTCCCGATCGCGAACGGCGGCGAGCTCGCCGCGCTCTACTCGTTCGGCTTCCTGCTGATCGCGACGCGCGGCGACGGCGCGCTGGCGCTGGGTCCCGCGCTCGGGCTCGGCGATCGGAGCGGCCCGCGATGATCGTGGTGCGGCGGGGCGCCGAGCGCGGGCACGCCAGCCATGATTGGCTCGAGAGCTTTCACACGTTCTCGTTCGCGGACTATTACGACCCCTCGCACATGGGCTTCCGATCGCTGCGTGTGATCAACGAGGACTACGTGCAGCCCGCGCGAGGCTTCGCGCCCCACTCACATCGCGACATGGAGATCGTGACCTACGTGCTCGACGGCGCGCTCCAGCACCGCGACAGCATGGGCAATGGCGAGATCGTGCGTCCGGGGGAGGTCCAGCGCATGACGGCCGGCACGGGAGTGACGCACAGCGAGCTCAACGCGTCGCAGAGCGAGCTCGTGCATCTGCTCCAGATCTGGATCCTGCCCGATCGCCCGGACCTCGAGCCTTCGTACGAGCAGACCGCCTTCCCGGACACCGATCACCGCAACGCGCTCGTGCTCGCGGCTTCGCGCGACGGACGGCGCGGATCGGTCACCATCCACCAGGACGCCGAGCTCCACCTCGCCCGGCTCGACACCGGCCGGAGCGTCACGCACGCGCTCGGCCCAGGTCGAGGAGTCTGGGTGCACGTGGCGCGCGGCGCGATCGAGCTCGGCGGGGAGAAGCTGTCTGCAGGGGACGCGGCGGCGGTCACCGACGCTCGGAGCCTGACGCTGACCGCGCAAGAGCGTGCGGACGTGCTGCTCTTCGATCTGGCGTGAGCCGACCGCCGAGGCTGCCGGCCGTGACCGCGCTCATCGCTGGCGCCGCGGTCGGCATCGGCCTCACGACGTTCGTGTACGCGGAGGGCGCAGCCTATCTCTCCGACGATCCCAACGCGTGCGCCAACTGCCACGTGATGCAGGCGCAGCTCGACGGCTGGTCACGGTCGAGCCACCACACGGCAGCGACGTGTAACGACTGCCACCTGCCCCACGACTTCGCCGGACGCTGGCTCGTGAAGGCGGGCAACGGCGTCCGCCATTCCTTCGCTTTCACGACGGGAGCGTTCCACGAGCCGATCCGCATCGGGGACGGGAATCGTGCGGTGGTGGAGCGCGCATGCCGCTCGTGTCACGCGCCGATCGTAGATGCCATCGATCATCCTGGAACGGCGACAGGCGCGCTCGCGTGCGCGCGCTGCCACCCAGACGTCGGACACGCAC
>Ga0315287_10008446_pt1 | contig 10400 bp, 36 predicted proteins | sample YL17G11_0_MG_FD_205037 | JGI IMG/M metagenome (GOLD analysis project Ga0315287, IMG submission 205037) | Sediment microbial communities from Yellowstone Lake, YNP, Wyoming, USA - YL17G11_0 | ecosystem: Environmental > Aquatic > Freshwater > Lake > Sediment | place: USA: Wyoming | collected...
CTTCCATAAATTTCTCTGTTTTAAAATAAAGAAGTTTCGATCTCATAGTGTACCCTCTTGTGTATATCTTATAACTTTTTCAACCTTTTCATTCATCACTCTGTCAAATGACTCTTTAAAAGCATCCTTACCTTCAGTCATCTCATAAATAAAATCCCACCCGGTTGTACCAACTGCATTCATCGGTACATCCAGAAAAAATCCACACAAACCCATAATGGCATCCATGTGCGGCACATATATTTCGCGTATATACTTTTTAGCATCATCAAAATTCTTAAAATGCCTGAATTTTCCACACCGGGCATCATTAACTATTGAGTCCACATCACAGGTTCGTGAACTGGATATACTTTCCGGGTTTACAGGAATATGACATCCATACATATAAGCATCAGAAAGCGCATCATACAATAAATAGTCCCCGGTTATATCAGGTTCAATAAACCTTTCAATAAATTCCTGCGCGAAAAATTTCGGGTGAACCATCACAGAAGTTTCTACAATAACCGGATAGGTATCATCCTCGCCATCATCAAACAAATCATACTCCTCGCGGTCAATCAATTCAAATAATGCAACCAACTGGATATGTTCATTGGATTCTGTCCCACATATCCAATATTTCTTTGTCACACCATATGTACATTCTGACAATTCAAATAATTTTCCTTCCAGAAAATCTTCAGATACATCTATGTTTGTCATTCAACCCTCTGGTTCACAATAATGGAACCTTCCGGAATATCCTTTATCATCATAAATCCTTTTTCAATCTGTCCATCAACTGCAAACATTCCAAGATGTGGATCTAACCATACACAATTTATCGGAATACCACGATCAGTTACAAGTAAAAATTTAATTTTCTGGTCATGTTCCACTTTCATATCATAAGCTGCTTTTTGCATTGCCAACGGATGATATTCCAATACATGAATCAGAGCCCGCTTACGTTCATTCATAACTTTCTAACACCTCGTTTATATATCCACTCTCTCCAAAAACGATCATATGGGTAAACTGAACAACACTATCATACATCAGGTAATTCCACTCAAATAATTCAGATAACGATTCTGGAATATCTTCCATCATTTCCTCTCCACCGTCCAATAATAGTATTCCACTCTTTCTCTCTCTCTCTCAATATTCCACTCATACCCATTATAACATTCATACGTATTTTCATGCGGAAGCAATCGCGTTTCACCCGTTTCACGTAATTGAGCAAACGCATCAAAATGATGATCATCCAGATGATATACCAGATCATTCACAGTATCATACAAATATGACCACCCATCTATATGATCCTCATACCAGAAAATACCATGATCCTCCAACTCATCAACCAAGTCCAACGGATCAAAATCAAAATTTCCTTTACTATCAAATACACATTGAATTAATAATCTTTTATAGTTATTGACATCAATATTAAATTTTTTACCATTATATTTTGTCATCATTCATACCTCTGCAATACAAACAATGCCTCTGTGGTAAATACCCATACCGATGGTTTTTTTGTTGATAACCCGACAGCCCGTTTTTTCCGGTTTAACAACCGGATCACATTAGAATTCCGCATAGCAGTAAGTGTTGCCTTATTAAATTCCGGTAATCTGTCAGTTATATCTTTACAGGTAAATGGCTTATGTTTAAAATACTGGTAAATTTTTTGTATCCAGACAGAAGAATCTCCTCGTGATACCATAGTTATTATACACGAAACCATGATCAATTCACATGCCCATCTGCAATTTCATAAATTTCATCATCATCGCTATCTGCGGTAATACCGTAATGCTCCCAGTATTTTGCATTTCCCTCTACAATATCCTGCTTGATTTCATCTCTCAATCTAATAACTTCGTTATATTTCATATCATCATAATGATCTTCATCAAGAATGGGATAACATGCAATATCATTTACAATATCTGTTGCTATCATTACTTTTTCTTCGGCATCCTTATGCACCATCAGGTTTTCAACCCACCCGACAGCCCAATGACCCGAACTCGCAATAATTACTTCCGGATCATTCTCGCCACCAAGTCGCTTGGTTGCTACGATAAAATTACTTTGATCCATGTAATTACTATCACGGTGCTGACCACAAACCACATAATAATCGCTGAAATCATCACCGCAATAATTAGCAGCTCGCACCCATCGTTCAAGTTCGATCATATTTTTACCTCATCAAATTCTCCATTGATTATTCTGTTAATCAAATCAAAAATAAATATATCTAATGCTAATTGTGATTTAGTCATCTTCTCTCTTGGTATCCACTGACCATTTTTTATACCATTATCCTGTCGTGCGCATTTTAAAGCCCGACCAATTTTAACACGATCAATAGAAGGTAAATTATTCATCTGATATCGCCTCTCTTACATATACTTAACCGTGTCCATCGTTCAAGTTCGATCATTTACTTTCCCATCAGCCATTTCTTTTTTCATATAAATCCCATATACAGGCTCATATACATTTAACATAACAATTTCAGGGATGCTTCTTGGAACCCTGCCAACAATAACAGTAGCTGCGAATTCTGCATTACTTTCAGAGTACTGGGTATCCCAAAGGATGTATTCTCTTCCACGAATTTTTATACATTTTGGAAGTACGGGCACACTCTCATTATCAACCCATGAATCACACCCATAATCCATGGTTGTATGTTCGTACACATTTATCGGCAAATTAAATACATCGCATATTGGTTCATTGTGGATTGTTATGTTATCACAAGTTCCACAATTTTCAGGTTGTATCACTTTCATATTACACCGGGCTTATCCAGTCAGATGTCCTGAACTGCGGGTAAAAAAATCCAAGCAACTGGTTATACCGTTTCATCGTCTCACTATCAGGATTTTCAACTACGACAAAATTTTGCTTTTCAAATATTTTGTTTTTAAGCATTTCGAACTCATCCAGTAATTCAGTAAATTGTGACATTCGCCCACTCCTTACCAACATTGAATACGCAAAGTAGTCTCACAAATTATATACACAATAATGATGCTTGCTATACATATATATAAAATTGCTTTTGATGTCCATTCATCCATAGTAATCATCTTCTTCAGATTCATCAAACCCGGCATAACTTACTTCATGCGCGTATTCTGCACTCATACGATATTCCCCCCACTCATCATCATCCATCCACCCCGGACGACTGACTCCGCCACCTTTGATAATGCTCCCATCATGGTACACATCACGATCACCACGATAATTTATCTCGCGCCGTATCTCACAATGTTTACACCCATTCTGGCAACCTTTCCCGGAACACCCAAGACATTCAAAATCCAACTCTTCATCAGTCATGTCACGCGCATATATATCTTTCCGTCTCCGGATCTCCTCCATAACACAACAATCACCACACCCAAACTCATTTGTACATGTATCACACTCAATTTTAAGTTCACCAAGTGTCAAATCCATCATTGCTTTTGACATCGTATCACCCGCGCAACTCATCTTCAAGTCTTTTCATCTCTTTATGGATATATATTATCTCATCCTCATCCAATGGGATATGCCCACGCGCACCTTCGATATAACCCTGCTTAAGCACGTTCTGGTAATACTTCAGGAAATCTTTTCTGGCTTTGTGTTCACCCATGATTCAACACCTCGTTAGCAGCCTCTTTTGCATCATCAAGTCCATAAAAACCGAAACAGGAATCCATCTCTTCATACTCATCTTCGAGTATTTCATGGCAATGCGGACATTTTCGTTTGTCCATAATCTGGTAACCATAAACTTCTCCTCTCAGGTACAAATCATAAAGTTCAACTTCCGTATTAAGTATTTTCTTTATAGCCTCGCACGAATAATCCTCACCAAATTCTTTTACACACGATGCATGATCTGCAAAGATAAAACCAACCTGACCGGAATCCCACCCACAAGAAAATCCGGTCGTACTCATGGTAATACCGGAATGATCATACAGGTATAATGGAAGAATTACTTTTGCATTATAATCCTGTATAAGATGATCCTCAACCTCATTCCATGAACCAAATTCATCCCGGTCAAGTTTTATCTTAGTATCACCAAGATTATAACGTTTATGCATACACACCATGATGCCCAATTCATCAAAAACACGCCTCGGATTTTCTGCACAATCATCATAAAAAATTTCTGCGCGCCTTCCGTCTTTTTCAATAACTTCAACTGGCTTATCCATAAAATATTCTCCCCGCCTCTACAATCTCACCATCAGGAATATCCAATACCCGCTTCATACACTCATCCACAGAACTGATACATACCTTCTCCGATAACGTTAAATCTCTCCCGCTCGTTCTCATCTCTACACGGTATTCATCAACATCCTGTTCGACAAACAAAAATTCTGCGTTATCCAATGGAATATAATTAAATATTCCATCAGCAATTATCCGCTTCAGGTACTTCATAAGCAATCTCCTCAAACACAGTCTCTGCTTCGATCCGACTAATATTTACCCAATCTTCCTGCTGCCAATGCTCAACCGGCGAATGTGACCAGTCTGCATTTTCAAATTTGTAAACATATCCACATGCATTAAGATCTGTCTGCCACATAATGTTACGCTTTGCAGAACCATACTGTTTTTTCAACCACTCTGTTACCTCATATGCCGTCTCAAAAATTTTAGTTTCATCATCAAACCGCGAGAATTTTCTCTCTCCATCAATTTTTCCGGTACAAATGATGTCTACCTCATAATATTTTCGTATCATTTTGTTCGCCTGATCAATGACTCACTCTCAATATTTCCAAATGCTTTAAACCTGATATACTCTTCCTGAATCCGATCATAATCATCTACAAGCAGCTCAAGTTCCTGCATTCGTTGATCATACGTATCATCATTTACTTTCAATGATAAAGTAAACGTGCATACCCTGCACCCGCCATTATCATATTTTATCTTAAAAAACATAGGTTTACCTAACGGTCTGTATAATTCACTTCTCTCAAACACATACTTAAATAGTTCTGTTATCTCTTTATCATCGACAAATTCAGATTCTCTCACAGGAATAACAGCACTTATATTTCTTGTTTCATCGAATTTCATAGTTTTCACTCCCCATCAAAAAATCTCGGCATTCCGTCATTATCGCATATCTCATTCAGACACGATCTGTAATAAGACCAGTCAGGTTCTTCATCATTAAATTTCCATGACTGTAATGCAGACCTGAACTCATTATCAAGTTCTTTAAACTCCATTGCCATACTGTCACTGAGCTCTTCTTTCATACCAGATAAAAACTGCAACACTTCAAGAATATCTTTTGGAATATGTTTCGCCATAATTAACCAGCCCTGCAACAACCGTCGCACCATTCAATTCTTGCAATACCTCTTCCATCTACATAATCACACGGCTTTTTCGTCAAGCAACAAATTTCTTTTTCACGATCATACCAGTTGCCTCCTTCAATTTCGATCTGATCCATTAATGTGAGCCGTTTCATGATCGCCCCACTATAATTGGCTTAGGAATCACACCCGTAAGAATATACGTCTCAATCTCTTCTACAAGTGCATACGGAGTGATCTCATTTAATTGATTCAACCCATGATGTTCAATCATCGCGGCTGTAATATGAGCACACATCATAACAGAAAGCTCTATCGCTTTCATCCGTATTTCTATACTACTCACATTACTCATAATCTATCCTCGCCAATTCCATGACACTTCGGGCATTTTTTCCGTTCTGATTCCGGTATATCACGTGCATAATTATTTCCAAGCAAAGGCATCCCACATATCGTATGTGTTCCGGATTTAAGATACGGATGATTTCTGGTACAAGAAATAATATGCCACTGTCCCAATCTCTTAACCCAATCGCTCATGATTCCTCCCCATATCCATCCAAATCGATTGTCACTTCTTTCTTTGTCCTGCAATTTATTACACGACATAACCAATTCGTACCCGGTTCCTGTATAATAAAATGTGCCTGTTCTGCTGCATCTACAACATTGTCAGCACTATCAATTTTCATTCCTATCCATACATCATATTCAGCCATCTAATAACACATCCTCACACCAGTCAATGCTTCAAGTTCGGCATCCTCGTTATCATAAACAGCCAACTCAACTTTGGTTACCTCGCCAGTATCATTATTAATAACTTCATATTGCCAATCTCTCACCGGAGCATCTTCAAGAATTGATGCTGCAATTTCGACTGCTTCATTCGGATCATCAGCCTCTATCAATTCGTATCTCCAGATTACTGTATAAAGTGTCATGTAATCGCCATCACTATTTTATATGCTTCCAGAAATTTAATTGCCTCATCCATGCTCTTACATCCACGCTCCTCTATATGAAGAGGATTATACGTTTTTATCGATATCTTAATAAAACAGTCACTCATGTTCCGCATCCATTTCCATGTATTCATCCATCTCATCACTTGTCGGTACACGTGTACCTAAATACATCTCATAATCATCATTTTCAAAAATATCACACATTATTACCTCTCTGCTCCTTTAACCAAGCAATCTGCGCATTATTATATAATTTCATGAATAATTCATGTTCTTCTTCATCTGACATATCAACAAAGCCAAAATTTTTCTCTGTTAATGGCACCAGTGGAAGCCCGGCTTTAACGGCTCTCCACAAAAGATGACATTTTCCAATCGCCATCATACAAATGTTATAATCCGTTTCTGATAATTCAATCCCGCTCATTGGTTATCACTTGCTGAAATAAATGTATCAGGATACTTATGCATCTTCAAATCACCCATACATTCCAGCATCTGGTCATGATTCGCCCCATCTTCCAAATCCTGACAAGTCTCCCAATGAGGGCATTTATGACACATCACTTCCAATACACAATCGCATATATCTGTACAATCAATAGATGACATTATTCACCATCCGCAAGATAATCTTTTAACTCATCCTCATCCATCCAATCGGTAGAATAATCTTCTGCAATTTTTTCAGCATCCTCATTCGACACTTCAAAACTGTCAAGTATAATAGCATTTTCATCAGTAATAGTTATTGTCCGTGTCATTTCTTCACCATTTATCTTTTACATAGTGTATTGCATCATATAATATACTTTTAAATAGATTTTCATGCACATCAAAAAACTCTTCTGAAAAACTTTCTGCAATATATTTCATCTCTTTATATGTTAAATTTTGTGCTTTCCCGTGCGCCTCATCCTTAGGCATTTTCAATGCATATATTTCAGCAACATCCGTTCGTGTTAAAATCATTCCCGGAATTCTGTATGCAATTTCCATTTTAGAATTCATTTCTTAACCACCACTTTTAACTGCACTTCCATGATGCCGCATATGCTCAATTTCCATGAACCTCTTATTGCGCGGACAGCCATAGGGATTATCTTTCGCATCCTCACCATTACCAAATTTCATAGGCTCGAATGGATTACCACGCGCCGGACAGGATATTTCATTTACTTCCGGGCTATAAATACCCGCCACTCTCTTAACTACAACATGCTCACAATTAGTACAAAACGCATAAACAGACATTTTCACTCCTCGTTATCCGAATACAAGTTCTTTAAAAAGCGCATACTGCAAAATCGAATCTGCCTCATTCGCATCAATGTCTCCACTATCAATAATATTGTGAACAATAGATACTTTATCGGGATATTTATCTACCCACATCTGTACCCCCGCAATAAGTTTTTGTTCAGTTAATTGATAATTAACTTTATCATCCAATGAATAAATACTTACCGATCCATCTTTGCGTAACGCCTCTGTCGCCCATGTTGAATTCGGAACACCTCTCGGTTTATTTCCATCAGGATGATGAATATCAATATAATTAATCCAATAATTTGATCCACCTTCAAACATGGTACAAATTAAATCATCAAAAAATTCATCATCAAGTTCTACATTGAGATTAATTGAAACTCTGACCATATAATTCACCCACGGTTCGGGAATACATGAATATAAGTACCTTCTATCGCCTCATCACACGGTTTATCTTCATCAAGAAATAAACTGGTTCGTGAAACAAGAACTTTCATTCTCTCTCCACCCAGTACATGTGTATTGAACCAACCTGTTTCATGCCCATTCCAAAAAGGATAAACATATGTTCATAATATCCTTTGCCAAACATAAATTCACTCTGGACACCTTTGATAAATTCTTCCTGAGTTAATTCCTCAGGCTCTCCACTCTCAGTCCGTCTTAAATATCTCATGAATATTCACCTGTCCGCAAATAACCCGTCCTGCTCTCTCTTACCTTCAGGTGATAATTTATTATACCAGTCCATTGTTGACCCCGGTTCAACATATGTGCCTGCCGGTAATCGTTTAACTCCTTCGCGTTCACGGACATCTGCTTTTACATATTTCTCATCAACAGGCTCCGTATATTCAAGATCCCATGCATAAAAATCTCCGGGATAAAATACTTTCCAATGACAGGATTTTACGGACATTATTCACCCAATAAATACATGATAAGACGTTACTTCTACGCTCGTTCCTTTACCTTTTGTCTCTGTACTAATACTGGCAATTTTTCCCCTCTGGTATGCACGATCTATCTCAAAAAACAAATCCTTAATCTTCGCATTGCGGGCTACCATTTCACGACGTTTTAATTCTTCATGAATACGCTCGACTGACGCAGCTTCTAATTCTACCATAATTACTCCTCCTCCTCATCCATCCGATCCTCAAGTTTATCAATCACTATATAGAGAACTTTCTGCATCTCCTTCTCCTGACCGATACCAATCATAAGAGCAAGATTACATTTTTCATTATTCAGATATTCGTCAATGGCATCCTCTACAAAATCCAGACGTGCCAAGTTAGACGATAACCATTTCAGGAGATCGTGAGTATATACATCCGAATGAACTTCAATATCTTTTGGATCATCATTCTCACCCAGATTTGAAATCTCCTCACAAAACTGGTACACCCATTCGAACACATAATCATCCGGCAACATGCCCTGATAATGGCAGGAATGAATCATATCCTGAATCCACTGAGGTTCACCAACCTTTATCTGATGATAAATCTGCTTTTCCTCATCATACATCATATTGTCTACAACTTCTTGTGCCAACTGCTGGATTGTTTTCATAATCACTCCTCGTATTCAAAATATCCATGATAATACCTTATACCTTTTGGCGAATGAATAAACTCAAGACAAATTTCCTGACCAGTCGCCTTCACCTTTGCCATACATGCACCGAAAGCAAACCCGGTAACTTCAAATTTCTCACGCAGTTCGGATGTACTGATCAATTTTCCATGCTGCGCAGTCATTTTCTCATACCACTCTTCCTCTGTCGGAGCATTACCTTCACACATCTTTCCAAGCACCCAATGATTCATCGGAGAGCCAAGTTCCATGTGATTGCCTGCATTACAATGAAAGCTGTCCTGCTTCTTAAGCATAGCGGTTACTTCTTCCATTGTATGATCGCCAATATCCATCTTAAAATCATTACCACATGTTTTACAATTTACTTCTATCAAAGACATTAGACACCTTCTTTATTAATTTCATCCCTGATAAAATTTCCACATGACAAACATTCATATACCGGGTTCTCATACCTGTTGTACGCAATCAGTTTGTGCTGCGTAGTATTATGACACCGATAGCAATAATCCTTAACCTTATCACCAATGATCATTCTTCAATCACCTCAATCATGGTACTAAATCCATCATGATCGATCAACGATTTCCTTACTTCACCAGCCGTAACATTCGCATCACGATCATAAAATACTTTGCTGATCTCATGCAAATACATTCCCCAGTTGCCAAGCCTGTTTCTTTTGTGAACAGGTGTATATATAACAAATGTCCGCGTTCTGCATTTATCGTAAAGAAACATGCTTCCTCTGCGCTTCTATGCACATGATCTTCCGTGCTTCCGCTTTTGACATTCCGCCCATTACCATTACACCAACATCATTCATCTTCAATGTATCTTTGGCAATTTTAACCTGATGGTTCCAGATTGGATCGATCATAATTACACCTTATGTTACTGCGGCAATTCTCCTATGAATCCACATGGACAAGTCATCTGCGCTCCGAACCAAGATTCGGCATCCTTTCCTTCATCCATAAATATTTTTCCGCACTTCGGGCATTTCGTAGTAATCGAAAGAATAATATAACATTCCTCTGGCATAATTTACCCCTTTGCAAATCGTCCTGATTCAATCAGGTCGATCACATAATCATATATTTCAATATAACGAGCGAAATCCAACACTTCTCTTACTATTTTTTCATCTTCAGGTTTTCCTGCAATTCTACACTCTTGTAATATACAATCT
>Ga0315287_10008447_pt1 | contig 10400 bp, 10 predicted proteins | sample YL17G11_0_MG_FD_205037 | JGI IMG/M metagenome (GOLD analysis project Ga0315287, IMG submission 205037) | Sediment microbial communities from Yellowstone Lake, YNP, Wyoming, USA - YL17G11_0 | ecosystem: Environmental > Aquatic > Freshwater > Lake > Sediment | place: USA: Wyoming | collected...
TGGGCAAAATCAGGAATCGGACATTGTTGACCACTTGGGACAGGTTCCGCTTCCTGAGTGGATTGTCCCATCCAATGAAACTGTCCCGGCAGGCTACCTTCCAGGAAGCAGAATCCCACCCGAGGCAAGCCACTAGGCGACCATCCAGATAGGCCACGTATTTTAAATAGGACCCCACGGTCCAGGGATGACCCAGATTATGATAAGTATGAACAAGATGGTCCCAACGCTTCTCTTAGGGGGTGATACGAACCATCTCGATTGTCAAAGACCGAACTCGGAAACCTTGCCGAAAACCGCTTCCTGATCACTCTCACAGAGATCCGGAAGAGACTTCCCCCGCTGATTAAATGCCTCCCTTATCCTGAGCCGCGCTGGAGGCTTGATGACCCTTTGCTCTCCAAGGCCAACAGCAAGACCCGGCAGGCGCGATCTTTCAGGCAACCATTGGATTGTTCCCATTACCACTACTTGCACAGAAGTTTGGATATGACAGTCCTCCCCAGGAAACCACTTTCCCGGATCAGAACCCTTATGGTCTCAAGCTCTTGACCATCAATCTGTCGCCCTTGGATGTTATAGGATACTTCCGCCATGCTCACCCTGCCTTCGTCTTTCTGAGCATGGGTTGTAACATAAACTGTCTTATGCCGTCAGCAAAATCTTCATCAAGCTAAAAAAACATTCTCGGTCAAACCCAACCCCTGTGATCGCTTACTTTTTTTGCTATGCTTTGATCTGTCCAGCTTTCGCCAGCGAAAGCGCCTCTACGCTCTGGATCTCGGCAAATCCTTGTGAACTCACAGGGCTCAATCCGGCACTGGCTTCCATGGAGGAATCAGCTTCGTTATAGAGTGATCCGGCACATCCGGTCATGCTCATGAAGAATAAGTTGCCTTTGTAAAGTCCGAGTGTAACGATTCCGGTGGCGGGCGCAGCCATCACGTCAATAGCGGCCATTGCGGCGCGGGTGGCAGGATCGAAATAGCGGCCGTCGTAAATCTGGTCGGCCACCAACTTTGAGAGCTGCTGAAATAGGAGGGTGGCGCGACGATCCATCACAGCCTGGTACAGTTGGCGGAGTGCGGTGCCAAGCAGTTCCATGCCCGGCGCTTCATAAACCCCACGGCTCTTGGTTCCGATGATCCGGTTTTCGAGGGCATTCTTCATGCCTATGCCGTTGCGGCCTGCGAGGCGGTTGGCCTCGATCATGGCCTCGAGTGGCGTTACTTTGCGGTTATTGATGGCCACACAGCGGGCATTTTCGAATTTTATGACGACATTCTCGATCTCGTCTGGTGCTTGCTGGGGCCAGACGCCCATCGTTGTTTCAACGATGGTGCAAGGGGTTTCGACGCTCTCCAGATCTTCTGCCTCGTGTGAAAGTCCGGCGAGGTTGCCGTCGGTCGAGTAACGTTTTTTGTCGCCAACGGTGGCTTGGATGCCGAACTTGGCAAGATACGCGGCCATCTGGGTGCGGCCGGGGAACTCCTTAAGTAAAGTGGGATCACGCCATGGGGCGTACACGTTCATATCAGGCGCCAACACATTGGTATAGCGCTCGAAACGCATCTGATCGTTGCCGCGGCCAGTGGCGCCATGGGTTAGCACGGTACAACCATGCTTCTTCATCTCGGGGATCAGACCGCAAACAGTGACTGCCCGACCGATGCCGGTGGAGTTCCAGTAGCCGCCGTCATACATGGCTTGTGCCTTGACGACGTTGAAGCACGCTTCGGCCATTTCTTTCTTGAGATCCACGATGAAGATCTGGGCACCGCAGGGGTCCATCTTTTTTCTGATGTCGTCGATGTCAACCTCGTCCGGTTGACCAAGATCCGCAGTAAAGCAGGTGACGTTGACACCCATCTCGACCATTTTCTTGGTGATCGTGCGGCTGTCGAGCCCGCCGGACACACACGCGCCGACTTTCTTGCCTTTGAGTTCTGTGATAAGCATAATTTCATCCTTTGACTTTTTTAGATATTGCTTTTTTATGGGTAAAATCACTGCTGTCCAAATTAGCCGGCGTTTATAGAATCACCGGTTGAAATTCTTGTTCTTTTGGACGGGTTTCTGTTCTTTCCTGGAGCAGGTTTCAATTTTCTTGACATGATGCTGTCCCAATTACGCAAAATTCTGTTGAAGAACCATCCATTATTCTTTTCGGAGGAAATTAGGGATAGAATCGATCAAATCCTTGGTATGCTGCGCTTTAGGATTCTTAAATATTTCTTCGACCGTTCCCTCCTCAAAATCATTATAAGAATTTCCATAAATAGAAGACCTCGCTGAAGGCTATCAATGGTTGGTTGATTAAATTTTTTTCACCGGCAGAACCTGTGGGGTGTTTTACCTTCCCGCAGTAACGAACCCACAGGTTCTGCCGAAATCTCTGGTTAATTTTTATAGATTTGTCTATAATCCACCTGACGATGGAACCAATAGTGATAGCCCAAGACATTCTTCTGCATGGCGACATCGAGATTTGACTGAAATAAGGGAATACGGGGAACATCTTTAAAGGCCTTTTGAATGAAAGCACTAACAAATTGATCGTGTTCTTTGGGATCGGTGGTAAAACGAGCCCCATCAATGTACTTATCCATGTCTTTATTCTGGTAGGACATGGTATTAAATACCGCATTCTGACCGTGAAAGTTCCAGAAAAAGAAATATTCAGGGTAATTTAACCAACCCCCCATCTCATTAATCAAAAAGGGCATGCTTTTAGTAACTTCCATGGACCGCCAGTTCGCCCCGGGAATCTTCTCTATCGTTACCTCAATTCCAATTTTTTTCAAATTTTCTTGAATCAGTAACGCCGTCGGCTCTCCCCATGTGGCCCATCCGAGGCTGAAATATAAAGAGGTCTTGAATCCACCAGGAAAACCTGCTTCAGTCAGGAGCTTTTTGGCCTTTTCCAGGTCTGTTTTAAAGGGAGAAGGCTGAGGCCATTCAGCCTTCTCGGGGGTATAAGAGGGCCCGCCGAATAGTTTTCGCGCCCGCCCGAAAGTGACAGCATCGCTTATCCTTTCGTAGGGAATCGCATAAGATATGGCCTGGCGTACTTTTAAATTATCAAAAGGTGGCTTCGTAACATTCATATCTACATAAAACATGAAATTTTCAACTGGAAGACCAATAACGGTAAGTTTCGACATTTTGGATAGCTCTGCAAAATCCTTAGGAGGCAAGTCGAAAGATACGTCCACATCGCCCCGTTCCAGCAAGGCCCTTCGAGTTGAGGCTGATGGAACAACCCGCTCAATGATATTTTTAATTTTTGGCAGAGGCCCGTTGATCCAAGCATCATTTCGTACGTATTGGGTTTGGATGCCACTCTCGTAGGCCTGAATTTTATAAGCTCCTCCAGCCGCTGTGTTATGTTTTAACCATTCCATGGCCCAGGGATCCAGCCTTCATCTGAAATGTGGGGAATCCTCCCACCGTAACGGCCCGATCGAAGGACCATTTGACATCCTGGGCGGTCACTGGAGTACCATCATGAAATTTGGCATTTTTCCGTATCTTGAAGGTGACGGACATCCCATCCGGAGCAATTTACCAACTTTCAGCCAGTTCCGGCTTTAAGGTCTTGTAGTCGTACATCAAGCTCCCATTGGGGTGCTTGGTGGTACCGTAGGTCATCAAACGGTCATACACATTCCAGGAAAGGCCATAGGCGGGTCGGTTAGCTCCGATCCCATGAATATCCAAACTATTGGCTCCCTGTTCTCGGCAGACCATCAAAGAATCTTTCGCTATTTCCGCAGCCGAAAGGTTGGATATAACTGAAACGGGAAAGATCAATAGCATTAATGTTATTAGGAAATAACGGCGCTTAGTCATAAATTCCTCTTTATGTATGGACTGCTAGTGGTTATAGATATACCCCCAGATTATTAAATTTTAGAAATCACCCCTTTAGTAAAAAAATTTAGAAATTCCTAAGTCTCGTTAAGCATCCGCTCTTGTACGGATAGACCGTTGATCTCCTTTTTAGCACTATCACGAGAGAATGGCATTGTCAACACCTATCGTAACTGTTCAGCCTCCTTATCAGAGGGCGCGGATAGGAAGGTCCCGCGGGAGGCGGAGGGCGCGGATTTCTGAAACGCGGGCGAATTGGAGGAGGGCGTGGCGATGAAGGGTCACTATGTGCTGGGAATCTGGGATGGACACGACGCAGGCGTGGCGCTGGTCGAAGGGGATGAGATTCTCTTCGCTGCAAACGAGGAGCGTTTCACCCGCCGGAAGCTCGAGGTCGGATTCCCCCGGAGCTCCATCGAAGCCTGTCTGAGATATGCCGGCCTCGCCCTTGCGGATATCGAAACCGTCGCCGCCTCGACGAGCGACCCCGCAAAGACGCTGAGCAGGCTTTTCCCCGGACTCAAGGATGAGTGCTACCTCATCCGCCGCCGGGAGGCGAACGGCTCCAGGTGGTCAATTTTCGGTTATCACTACCCCCTTCTGCCGGTCAGTTTTCGATTATCACACCGAGAAGATGGCCCCGCGCCGCGCCGACCGTTTCAAGAAGGCCTTCAAATACCGCTTTACGGAGTTTCCGCCGAATGCGATCTCCGCGGCCCTCAGCCGCCGCTGGCTGAAGCGGTGCCTTGCGGAGATGGGGTTCGCGGGCTTTCAGCTCGACCTTGTCGACCATCACGCCGCCCACGCCTCGGCGGCCGCTGCGTGCAGCGGCTTTCCGGAGACGCTCGTCTTCACCTTCGACGGCGTCGGCGACGGGCTCTCCGGTTCCCTCTGGACATGAAGTCGAGGCGCGCTGACGCTCTTCAAGGCCCTGCCCGCCCGTACCTTTCTGGGGATCTTCTTCGAGCACGTCACAAACCTGATGAACATCCGCGAGCTGGAGGACGAGGGAAAGGTGATGGCGCTCGCCAACTTCGCCTACCCGGTACCCGACGGGGAGAACCTGCTGATGGAGGTCATCGGGACGAAGGGGCTCGATATCTCTCGCCTTACTCCTCGACGGAAATGTTCCGGGAGCTCAAGGGCGTCCTGTGGCGCTACCCCTACAAACAATTTGAGACCTTTGAATTTCTCCTGAAATTCGGTAAATCGTCATACCGGCGAATCCCGGATCGGAGTCCGGGACAGGCACCGGTATCCAGTTATTTCAAAATGTTCTGGACCCCGGCTTTCGCCGGGGTGACAACAAAGGTAGATTTTCGAAGGTCTCAATTTGCCTTCATGGCCCAGCGGGTCCTCGAGAAGAGCGCTGTTGCCTTGGCCGGCGAGGCGCTCGATCAGACGGGCTCTACGCGGATGGCCGTCGCGGGCGGCGTCTTCTCGAACATCAAGAAGAACATAAAGCTCGTGAATCTTCACGGTCGGGAGCTTCTCTTCGTCTTTCCCCACATGGGAGACGGGGGGCTTGCCCTCGGGGTGGCGCTCGCGGCCAACCGGACGCGCCGCAACATAACGATGTACCGGCTTAACGACCTCTCCCTCGGCCCGGGCTACACAACCGAAGAGATCCTGGCCGCGGCAGGGACAATGCCAACCGGCACGTTCCGGATCAGCCGGCTGGATAACCCCGCTGCGGAGGCCGCGCGCCTGATCCTCGGGGGCGAGATCGTCCTCTGGTTCCAGGGACGGATGGAACTCGGCCCGCGGGCGCTTGGCCATAGGAGCATCCTCGCCCGTCCCGACGACCGCGCTACCGCGATCTGTTCTTGGCATGAAAAAGGCGCTGGGGTTCGGCGTCGTCCTGAACACGAGTTTCAATTTACACGGTGAACCGATAGTCTGCGCGCCCGGTGAGGCGCTCACGATGCTCAGACAGACGGGGATCCACTATCTCTTTATAGAGGATGTGCTCGTTGAAAACACGCATGCGGAGATTCGCTAGGAGCCGTTTTTTCACCCCTGTGATGGTGGTCCTCTATCTGCTCCTGGCGGGGATTCTCTTTGCCGTCATTGGCACCCGGACAAAGCCGGAGATCGAGGTCCTCCTCATCCGGTGGTTCTCCCGCTTCCTGTGGACCAACTTCCTGCTCGTCGTCATCGGCGTGGCCCTCTGCCGGAGCGACATCGTTGCTGCCTTCCGGGAGCTGTTTGCCGCCTCCCCAGGCCCCATCCGCACCCCGCGCAGCCTGAACTGGCCGGGGGTCTATCTCCTGCTGATCCTGATTACCGGCCTCCTCCTCATCTCGCTGGCCGCCCCGCAGGTCCGCCGGATCTACTACGACGAGGATATCTACGCCAACATGGGCCAGAATATCGCCTATACCGGCCAGACGAGGATGGCGAACTACGGCACCTTCGAATACAGCGAGTATTTCGTCAACTGGCTACTCTACAACAAGGACCCCAGCGGCAGGCCCTTCCTGATCGGCCTCGTCTTCCAGCTCTTCGGGACCGACAAAACCTACGCCTTTTACCTCAATAACCTTTTGTTCGCGGGTGGCCTCCTCATCGTCTTCTTCATCACCTGGATCGTTGCCAGAGGCTGGTTCGCCGGACTCATTGCCGCCCTGGTGTATGCGCTCATCCCACACAACCTGATTTGGTCGAACACGATCGCCGCGGAAAAACCAGCCGCCTTTTTCGAGAGCCTTGTCGTTCTGTGCATCCTTGTCTGGTTCCAGAGCCGGGAGCCGAGGCACCTCTTCCTCATGGTTGCGATCCTGCCGCTGGCCGGCGCCATGAGGACGGAATCGGTGATGAGCGGGATTTTGGGCGGCGAAGTCAACTTGCAGATGACATTCCCCGAGACGGCGTTGTCGTAAATTCAGGCCGGCAAGGTGAGAGCGTTCTCGCTGCTCAGCAAAGAGCGCTTGCCGTCGCTGCCCGACGTGCCGACGGCGAAGGAGGCCGGCATTGACAACTGGAAGATTACTGCCTGGTACGGAATGCTCGCGCCTGCAGTGATCCCGCGTAACATTATCAACCGGTTGAACGTAGAATGGTTCGAGATCGCGGCGATGCACGACACCAGGGAACAGATCTATTCTTTCCCGCAGTGCGTCCGGCGCGTCCTTCCCGGCTTGGATGATTTGCAGATAGTCCAGGCTCAGCAGGACCTTCTTTTCCCCTGCTTTCCGCTTTGACATAAGCGCGGCAGCGCGGATCGCCTCGACGGTGTCGGCGGATGAGCACTTTTACGGAGCGACACAGATTGTTGATTTGTGTCATGCTCGGGAACATTACTGAAATATCGCCAGAGCATGTTTCGGACAGAATAGCGCCAAACTATTTCAGTGGATGGAAGATCGTCGCCGGAAACTGGATGATGGCAAAGTAGAAGACATTGTTATTGCCATCAGGCAATGTTTATCCTTCCCGGGATGTGATAGAGCGATGTGTTAGTGGGAGATCAGGTATTTTACAAAAAACATAGATCGGATGCGGTATGGAGATTTCAGAAGGCGAGGCCTCTTTGTTGGTTCTGGAGTGCTCGAAGCGGGGTTCAACAGTTATTGGACAAAGGTTGAAACACTCAGGAATGCACATGACAGTCAAAAGCCAAAAGTATTATCGCCCTTCGCTGCAATATTATGAGATAGGTGGGAAGATTTTTGGGAGCATCGTGTGGCGATGTGAAAATCGCCCTCAAAAATTTATCACACACCCCGTTTTTCGCTTGACTTGCGGGGGGGGAAGGGGTAGAATACTTACTGGTGGCATCATGATGATGGCCACGTGAGTAGTTACAATCGAAATAAATATACCACAGCAGGAAATATGCCAGTAAATCTTAGAAACCGCAGCTTTGTAAAACTACTTGATTTTACACCAACCGAAATCAAATTCCTTCTAGATCTGTCTGCAGATTTGAAAAAAGCAAAATATGCTGGGATTGAACAACCTCGTCTTAAAGGTAAAAATATTGTGTTGTTGTTTGAAAAGGATTCAACACGCACTCGTTGTGCTTTTGAAGTAGCTGCTCTTGATCAGGGCGCCCATGTGACCTATATCGGCCCTAGTGGATCACAGATGGGGAAAAAAGAATCTATGAAGGATACGGCCAGAGTCCTTGGAAGGATGTATGACGGAATCGAATATCGCGGTTATGGCCAGGAAATCGTAGAACAACTGGCAAAATATTCCGGAGTTCCGGTGTGGAACGGCCTTACTAATGAATTTCATCCCACACAGATTTTAGCCGATCTCCTGACCATGCGCGAACATTCTGATAAACCAATAAATAAAATATCATTTTGCTATTGCGGTGATGCCCGGAATAATGTCGCGAACTCACTGATGGTTGGTGCCTCAAAAATGGGTATGGATTTCAGAGCTGCTGCTCCAAAGGACTCTCAGCCCAATGAAAAACTGGTAAAAAAGTGCCAGGACATCGCAAAAGAAACCGGTGCAAAAATTACTTTAACAGAGAAACTCGAAAAAGGTGTAAAGGGAGTCGATTTCTTATATACTGATGTATGGGTATCGATGGGTGAACCGGAGTCAACATGGGAACAAAGGATAAAATTGCTTGAACCTTATCAGATCAATAAAAAGACTGTAGAACTTACAGGAAATACGAAGTGTAAATTTCTGCACTGCCTTCCAGCATTCCATAACCGCGAAACAAAAGTTGGAGAGGATATTTTTCAGAATTATGGGCTCAATGGGATGGAAGTAACAGAGGATGTATTTGAATCACCTGCATCTATTGTTTGGGACCAAGCTGAAAATAGAATTCATACAATAAAAGCAGTAATGGTAGCGACATTAGGTTGTTGATCAAAAGATGGCTGCCACCAACATGCAACGTGATTCATTCCACGGGAAATCTGGCTTTGCCATCTCTCCGAAATAGAATATGCAATGGTTCCTTTATGACGACACCTAAGCATTAAGGAGGAGCTACTATGGAAATTCCCAAAGAAGATATTTTGAAGGTTATTGATGAGATTGGATGGTCTAAAGGGCCTTGGACGGAACATGTTTGGCGGATGGTTGTTAATGGAATATTGGATTTCAGAATTAATGATTTGATAAGCGGCTTTTGCGATGCTCATATACACATTGATAGATGTTTTACATATAGTCAGGTTTTTTTTCCTCAGGGAGTATATCTTAGTGAAATTGCCGATTCGCCATTGAGTGTTAAACAGGATCTGATAGGAGAACTGCATGTTGGTATTGCATATAGCCCAGATAGCCTAAGGGAAAGAATGATCAAGCAGGTCGAAAGGCTTTTACGGGTTGGCACGAGAGAAGTGTGGGTTGTTACAGATACCACTCCAGATATCGAACTTGTAGCTTTTGATGAGATGAACAAGATAAAAAAAGAATATTCCGATAGACTTGATATTAAAGTTGCGTGTTATCCTGTTTTTGGACTCAAAAATCCACTTATTCAAAGAGATAGGTTGGATATCTTGGAAAGAGCTGCTGAGACTGCTGATTTTATTGTGGGACTTCCTGAAAAGGACGAGGCAGAAGATCGGATTGGGTTTAAGGGACATGTAAATATTCTGCTTGATCTTGGTTATAAATGCAAAAAAGAAGTTCATTTTCATGTTGATCAAGGTAATTCTGCGCTCCAAAAAGAATCGTTCAGAGTAATAGAATGTCTTGAGGGTATGGTTCCAGAAAAAAAGATTTGGTTCACTGGATATGAAAGACCAAGGCTTTGGCTGGTTCATGTAATATCCCCATCTTGTTATGAAGCGGATGAGTTTAATAGACTTTTGAAACTTTTGGTTAAGTACAACATTGGAGTTATCTGTTGTCCTTCTGCGGCTATATCAATGCGAGAAATGAGAAGTGAAAAATCTCCAATACATAATAGTATTGCCAGAATATTAGAGATGCTTAGAGCAGGAGTCCGAGTGAAATTTGGGACGGATAATGTCAATGATATGTTTGTTCCTAGTGGTACGGGATTGGTGATTGATGAAGTGCTAATCCTCAGCAACATAATTCGCAATTACTCTCCCCACATTTTCGCTAAATTAGCGATGGGCATTCAGCTTGATAATGGCGATAGGGAAATCATTGCGAGAGCCTTGCATGAGAAGAACAAGGCATGGAACAGACACAACGAACTTATTAGTGAAAATTATAACTGCAAAAGTCCGTTTGATTTCTAAATGCTTATCCGTAATAAATGTTTCTTTCGTTATTCAACGTTTTTCGTCTTTCGTCAATAGCCTTGTTAAGTATTTCATAATGAACTTTTTCAACGTAATCTTTCAATTCCTGATAATCAATGACATTCAATGCTCTGGCCGCAGTCAAATAGCCATCAACGAAGTGTTGGTGATTCTGAGGAGCTATTTCGGTATTCTTGATAATATTGTAATAAAGAACCGCTGGCTCTGCACTGGACGGCGCTGGAGCCGGGCAGCATCGCCTTGGCCGTCATCGGGCTGAACAAGGAAAAGAACTGGAACGATTTCCGCACCGCGCTTCAATACGGGGAC
>Ga0315287_10008448_pt1 | contig 10400 bp, 7 predicted proteins | sample YL17G11_0_MG_FD_205037 | JGI IMG/M metagenome (GOLD analysis project Ga0315287, IMG submission 205037) | Sediment microbial communities from Yellowstone Lake, YNP, Wyoming, USA - YL17G11_0 | ecosystem: Environmental > Aquatic > Freshwater > Lake > Sediment | place: USA: Wyoming | collected...
CATGGCCGTGGCTGTGCCGTTGAACAGCGTATTGCTTTGCTTCACGGTAGCCCGGAACTGGCCGCGCAACTCCAGCGAAGTGGATCGCGGACTAAAAGAGTAGACTGCCCGCGTGAGCGGTTCAAGTAGATAAAGCAGCGGGTCGGGTGCCGCAGCGAAGGATATTTGGTTAAAAATAGCATCTGTGATCTCGGGGCCAGGTTGTCGTTCCGGGCGGTTATCAACGAAGGTAACTGGATCGGTACAGCGTAACGGTACCCCTTCAAAATGGCTCGCCGGGCATGAGGTGATATGCCCGTCTTCAAAGAGCAGGTACAGGTCAGAATTATTGGCGGCCAGGTCAATGGAGCTGCTCATGTCCCTTGGTATTTGTTGACCGAAGAACATGGAAGGGGAATTAATGAATTTACCGAAATCCCCTTCATACACCCACACGGTGTTCCCCGGTGGATCAAGTAGGTACAGATACTTGCCATCCGTATCCAGTGTAAAAGCAGAAATGCCCTGCCAACCAAGCGGCGGAAGGCCTAGGGGCACAGCTACCGGCTTCATATTGAACCCGCAGTAGAGCAGTGTCCCGTTGGCATCCAAAGCCATGACACGGGCATTGTAAATGTTGCTCATTTGCAGGGCTTCAATATCGATCAGTTCCCCAACGGAAATAGAGTCGTACTGTCCTGGCCCGCATTCAAAATCGGTATCAATTTCATATCCCTGGCTTCCCAGGGCAGCCCGCATTACGCTCCCGCGTGAGGCATCCAGAAGGTACAGGTCAGTGTTGGTGGCAGCCATCCGCTTGACTTGCACGGTACGACTTAATTCCACGACAATCGCCGGATGGAAATCCAGGCGTACGATGCTATCCAGATTGTCGAGAGCTGTCTGTGCCTCCTGGCGTAAGTTAAGCGAGTCTTGCGTTTCCTGGTAGTTATCCGCCAAGTCGAGGTAATACAGCGTGCTGTCCCAGGCTCGACGCACCTCAGTCGGGTCGGTCTGTCCGTGGGCTTGTGCGGCTTGTCCCACAGCCATGTTGTAGTTTTCCAGGTATTGTGTAGCCCGCCCATAACGCGTATAGACCAGTCCCGCAATCGTCACGACAATCAGAGGAATGGCAATGACTAAGTACGCAAGGCGGGAACCGCCAACTTCCGATTCACCCTCATTCGGATTTGGTAATAGATTCGGAAGGAATTTTTTCAAGCCCTCAGAAATCTTTTGAGTGCCCAATCGTAATCCTTGGATAACCTTTGCCAGTCCACGGTATACGCCCAGCCGGCGGGCGGGTGGACGCTTGATCTCAGGTAGTTCGCCGGTGGTGTGTGAGGAAACAAAACGTCCGGTCTGCGCAACAGGACGCGCCCCAGCCATAGTCGTAACAGGCACCGGTCGGCGAACCGGCTGCACTGGTACTTTCTGGCCTCTGGGCTTGCTTGCCGCTACGGGAGTCTCGCTGTTCTGTTGCGGAGTTTCAGGTGTCGGTGCCTCCTCCGCAGCATTTGTCTCTGATCCGGCCAGGAGGCGGGCAAAGCGGCTGGCGGGACGTCCGCTCTCCACCTGCGAAGAGGAATTGCCTGGGGTCGGAGCTGGCCCAGGGGGTTGAAGCCTTTCATCCGTGGAAGCAGGCCTGGTTGCCGGTTCCATGGAATCTGGTTGATTCCCCGTGCCCGTTGCGCTGCGAGCAGGTACGGCTTCCTCTTTAACGGAACCTGGTTGATCGGCCTGAGCCGCTGCCCCGGGAGTAGCCACAGGCAGCCCTTTCAGGACGTTCAGATTGCCCTTGCCTGCCTGCGCCTGAATCAGTATCGCATTCAAATCGTCTCCGGTGGTGGAGAGCAATTTGTGACGCAGGTCCTCCGGTGAAACATGTTGTTCGCTTTGCAGCGCGGCTTGCCAGCCGGAAGGCAAGTCGGCGCACAGCACCAACTGATCGTCGGGATTCAAGTCGAGTTGTGCTAAATAGAGGGGGGTGGCTTGGCTGATGCCCAGGCCTCGCCCTGAAATTTCAACATCGTGAACCTGGCGCGTCTCATTTCCCGTCAGGTGGAATACATGCGTTGGCCCGCATTGGGCAACTACTAATTGTGAACCGCGCAGCACGCCCACGATCAACCGGCCGATCAGGTACTGCCCTTTGCCGGTGGTGCGTAGGTTGCGGTCAACCAGCGAAAGGTTGAGGGTCTGGGCAACGGTTCGGATGGCGGAAGTCAACGAACCTGCGGTCTGGTAGAACCGCTGGGCCATCTGCGTGGCAGTCTGGTTATATTCGCTAACCGAGAAAGGGTCATTACCTGAAAAAGTCAGGTAGATGATTAGGCGGTCATCCTCGCGTCCGCGGGCAGTGCGCCGCGGAGGCAGCATGGCCAGCAACCCGGGTAGTTGCGGCCATTCCTGGCCTTTGATGCGGTATAACGGGAGAAGGTTGAGATCGAACGCGGCAGCCACACCCACATTATACTGGTAAAATCTTAGTATGGAATTTACCCTTCACCGCAGTTTCAAAGACCTTGAGCCACTTGCAGTTCAATGGAACTCACTTCTCGACGAAAGCGTCACCCATGTGCCCTTCCTGCGTTATGAATATCTTCAAACCTGGTGGGAAACGCGCGGCGGGGGTGAGTGGCCAGACTCAGAGTTGGTGGTCGTCCTCTCTCGGCAGAATGGTCAGCTGGCTGGTGTAGCTCCGCTATTTGCATCCAGGAATCAGGACGGTGACCAGGCACTCCTGCTGCTCGGCAGTATCGAGATCTCGGATTACCTTGACTTGATCGTTCGCCCGACCGATTTATCCGCTTTCATCTCTGGTTTGCTGGATTTTCTCGGTCATTTTGGTCCTGCCGGGCTGAGCGTGCCAGCCCCCGAAGCGCAGTCGAAACCCTGGCAGGTCCTCGACTGGCAGAACCTCCCCTCAGCCTCGCCCACCCTCACGGTCCTTAAGGCTGAAGCCGAAAAGCGCGGCTGGGGCTTCGTCCAGGAGCAGACCTACCACGCCCCGTCCATCCCTCTCAAGGGGGACTTCGAAACCTATCTCTCCGGTATTGATAAAAAACAGCGCCACGAGATTCGACGAAAAATGCGCCGCTTCGAAGAAAGCGGTAGCGCTGTGCGCTGGTATTGTGTGTCAGATGCTGCCACTCTCACGGCCGAAGTGGATGCTTTCCTGGCAATGATGGCGCAGGAACCGGAGAAGGCGAAATTTCTGACAGAGGCGATGCGCCTCCAGCTGCAGCTTTCGTGTCGTGCCGCTTTCGAGAATGGCTGGCTGCAACTGGCCTTCCTCGAAGTTGACGGGCAAAAAGCCGCTGGCTACCTCAATTTCGATTACTTGAACCGCATTTGGGTTTACAACTCCGGTATAAACCGCCGCTTCCTGGAAATGTCCCCCGGTTGGGTGCTGTTGGGGCATCTCTTGCAATGGGCCAACGAGAACAAACGCCTCGAGTTCGATTTCATGCGCGGGGACGAGCAATATAAATACCGCTTCGGCGCAGTGGACAAATTCGTGGTGCGGGCAAAAGTGACCCGCTAAAACCATGCCGCCTGAATTGCTTCTGGACGCGCGTGCCGTCCTCGGCGAAGGTCCCGCCTGGGACGCTTCCCGCGGGTTGCTTTACTGGGTGGACATCCTCGCCGGGCGCTTGCATACCTATGACCCGGCTGGGGGGATCGATTGCTGGGTCAATGTGGGCGAAAATCTGAGCTGTGTGGCCCCCCGGCCCGTCTCCCTGCAAACCCCGGGTACAGGCCTGGTCATTGCCTTGAACCGCGGCTTTATGACCTACGACCTTCCCTCCCAGCAGTTGGTCTTCCTCGCCAATCCCGAGCCGCACCTGACTGGCAACCGTTTCAACGACGGCAAATGCGACCCCTCCGGGCGCCTTCTGGCTGGGACGATGGACCATGAAGAGAAAGAAGCCAGCGGCTCGCTATATTCCTTATCTCCCGACGGCACGCTGAAAACCCTGCTGACCGGTGTCCGCATCTCCAACGGTCTCACCTGGAGTCCCGACTACCAGACTTTCTATTATATCGACACACCCACCCGCCAGGTCACCGCCTACGACTATGATCTCGCGACCGGCAATATCGCCAACCCGCACCCGGTGGTCAATGTCCCGATTAAATTGGGCTGGCCGGATGGAATGACCTCTGATGCCGAAGGGATGTTATGGGTGGCAATGTGGGGCGGGGCAAAACTCACCCGGTGGGATCCGTCCACCGGGCAGCTGCTTGAAGCGATTCCCGTCCCGGCTTTAAATGTCACTTCCTGCATCTTCGGCGGGTCAGGTCTTACCGATCTTTACATTACCTCGGCTCGCAAAGGGATGAGTGGCAGGCAGTTGGTGGAGTACCCTCTCTCCGGCGGGCTGTTTCGAGTTAAAACGGAAATTCAAGGCATGCCGACTTTCACATTTGGCGGGTGACAAATCCCCTTACGGAAAATACTTAATCGCCGGGAAGGGGTTGCGGCACGGCTTCCCGGCTGCGGTGTACTAGAAAGATGCCGGCGATGACGACCAGGCCTCCGATCCATTGAACCGGCTGGAGGGTTTCGCCCAGGAGCGGGATGGCCAGCAGGGCGGTCAATACCGGCTGACCCAGCATGGTCGGGGAGACGATCGATGCCGGAAGGTGCCCGAGCGCGTACCCCATGGCCAGGTAACCGGTCAATTGCGGCAGAAGGGCCGCGGCCAGGAACATCAGGTAGGTGTGCGGGGAATAGCCGGTCAGTGCTGAGCCCGTCGCCAGGCTGAGAATCAGCAAAACCAGTGTGCTGCTCAGGCTGCAGATCCACACATGGGATAGCGTGTCGAAATGCTGGCGGCTGCGCTGGGAAAAAAGAAAAAATACGGCGTAGAACAAGCCCGTTGCCAGGGCCAGCAGGTCCCCCCAGCCGATCATCGGATGTTGCAGAAAATCATTGCTCAGCACTGCCACCGCTCCGCCCATGGTCAGGGACAGACCGAGCCAGAAAAGCCCTTTGGTCCGCTCCTTGAAGAACAGCCATGCAGCCAGTGCCACCCACAGCGGGGCGGTATTCCCCAGTAATGTCGCGTTGGCGGCGGATGTATATTTCAGCGAGGTGTTCCAGACGAAATGGTCCAGGGCAGACGCCACTCCGGCCATGGCCGGCAGGATCACGATCCATCCGTTCGGGCTGGCTGCCCGGTGTGCACGCCGCAACCGAACTGTGTGGCGCACGTAAAACGGGGTCAGGATCAAGGTGGCAATACCGAGGCGATAGAACCCCATCACCGGCGCAGGTGCATTCGCCCACCGCACGAAAAAGGCGGCAAAGCCGAGGCTCACGATGGTGACCCCCAGGGCAAGGTAGGGCAAGATTCTTCGGGTGGCAGGCATCGAGCGTCATTGTATCATGCCTCATAATGGAACCTTCTTCGCTGGTGATCTCACTGCAGCCTGCAAGAAAATGCGAGTCCTGCACGCCAATTCCATCAGGGTTCCAGGACGAACCTGCCCGCCCGCAGGATTCTGGTTGCAACCCCCTCCAGCCCGTGTTAGAATACCGTTACCTTTGATTGATTGGTAGTGGAGTTGAGACATGTCCGACATGGTTGAAGTGGTGATTGACAGCGTGCGCGTCAGCTTGATGTCCCCGCAGCGGGTGGTGGTTCTGCGCCAGACCGATATGCAACGTTACCTGCCCATCTGGGTCGGGCCCTACGAGGCCGAGTCCATCACGGTGGCGTTGCAGGAAGTGGAGATCAGCCGCCCGCTGACCCATGACTTGCTCAAGAATCTTTTTACTCTCTTTAATGGCAAAATTTTACGCGTAGAGATCGTTTCCCTGAAAGAGGATATCTTTTACGGAAACATCGTCGCCGAAACAGACGGGAAGGTCATAAACATCGACTCGCGTCCATCCGATGCCATTGCCTTGGCAGTGCGCGCCCACGTTCCGGTCCTGGTCAGCCAGTCTGTGATGGATGAAGCGGGCATTGTCCCGGAGAATAATATTCAGGATGAGACCCCTTCCGACCCGCTCGGGAAACAAGGGGTAGACGCCGAACCTGAGGACGAACAACGCCTGGATGTTTTTGAAGACTTCCTGAAGAAACTTGGTACCGATAAAGGCGACGAAGAGAAACCAAAATCTTAGTGCGGGCACCCCTTTTTGGGGATTTACAACTTTCTGCCCCTACCGGAATAATCAATGGCCCAATTGCCTCCTCCCGAAGAACCTGCCTTGACCTCCATCGACAACCTCCCCGGAAGGGAAGGCAATTCCCTCCCATCCAGCCCGGTCATCCCTCACAACCGCGAAGCCGAAGAAGCCGTTGTGGGGGCCGTACTCATTAACCCCGAAGCCTACTACGACCTGGCCCAGTTCCTCCAGGCGGACGATTTCTATATTGTCCGCCATCGCTGGATATGGGAGGCTTTCACCCGTCTGCACGAAAAACGCATCCCGCTCGACTTCCTGACCGTTTCCGAAGAATTGGAAAGCGCCGGTCAACTGGCTGAGATTGGCGGTCCGGCCTTTCTGACCGCCCTCCTCAACCAGGTGCCCACCTCTCTCCACGCCGAGGCCTACGGACGGATGGTCGAAGCCGACGCTATCCGCCGCCGAATGTTGACCGCAGCCAACCAGATCGCCACACTGGCCTACAACCAACGCGAGTCGGTCGAGACCCTCATCGAGGAGTCAGAGAAGTCCATCTTCAACGTCAGCGAGCGGCGTCTGCGTCATGATGTGCAGCCCATCCGTCAGGTGATGAGCGAAGTCTATGACCGGATAGGCGATCTCTACAAGCGTCCCGAGGACATTTTCGGTGTCCCGACCGGTTTCATTGATCTCGATCGTAAACTGATGGGTTTGCAGCCCTCTGATTTGCTTATTATTGCCGGTCGTCCGGGTCAGGGCAAATCCGGCTTCCTTCTATCGGTGGCGAAGAACGCTGCCTTGCTGCATAAGAAGCACGTCGCCATCTTCTCGCTGGAAATGTCGAATGAACAGGTTGCCCAGCGCCTGATTACCCAAATGACTGAGATCGACTCGCAACGCTTGCGCACCGGTAAATTGGCAGAGGATGAGTGGCCAAAATTTACCCACGCCATCGAGGTCCTTTCTGACATGCATATTTACCTCGATGATACCCCTGCCATTACCCCGCTGGCCCTGCGCACCAAATGCCGCCGCCTGCACATGGAATTCGGCCTAGACTTGATCATCCTCGACTATATCCAGTTGATGAGCGGCGACACGCGCACCGAGAACCGCGTCCAGGAAGTCTCATACATTTCGCGCAGCCTGAAGGTGCTGGCCCGCGAACTGAACGTCCCGGTACTTGCTGCCGCCCAGTTAAGCCGCGCCGTCGAACAGCGCACAGATAAGAAACCGGTTCTGTCCGACTTAAGGGAATCGGGCTCCATTGAGCAGGACGCTGATATCGTCATGTTCATTTACCGGCCTGACCAATACGAGAAGGACACCGTCAAACAAAATGTAGCCGAAATTATTGTTTCCAAGCACCGAAATGGTCCCACCGGCAGCGTGGAATTGATTTTTATGAGCCACCTGGCCAAATTTGTGGACGCCGCCACGCGCAGCCTTGATTTGTCCCAAATGTAGGGACCGCCCATTCGGGCAACATGAATAAATTCACCGGCTTTACCGACTCCGAACCCTTCACCCAGATCCCCGACTCGTTCTTCCGGCACTTGCTGAACGAGATCGCCGAGGTTGACGAGTTGAAGGTCACCCTCTACGCCCTCTGGCGCTTTGAACATATGGAGAGCCCCGTCCGCTTTTTACGGGAACAGGATTTCGCCGGGATTGTCCCGGACCCCGCTCTAGCCCTTGAAAAAGCTGTCCAGCGCGGCAGCCTGCTGCAGGTCCAAAAGAAGGACGTGGCTGCGTTCTACTTCCTGAATTCCCCCCGCGGACGGGCCGCTGCCGACGCCTTCGCCAAAGACCACCGGGATATGCCTGCAGGGGCTGCCCCGTCCAACCCTCCATTGGAACGCCCGAACATTTTCAAACTCTACGAAGAAAACATCGGCCCGTTGACGCCCCTGCTTGCCGACGCTCTTAAAGACGCCGAACAGACCTACCCGCCGGAATGGGTGGTGGAGGCACTGGAGATTTCCGTCAAGAGTAACAAGCGCAACTGGAAATACGTGGAAGCGATTTTACGCCGCTGGAAGGAAGAAGGACATGCCAAAGAGCAAGATGGACGCGACGCTAAAGAACCTCGTGGGCGCGACGTCGCGCGCAAAGTCGAAGACTTCCTCAAACGCTAGTGCCCAGCCTCCCGCCCTGGGCGACCCAAACTGTCCGCACTGCCACGGACTGGGTTACCTGCGTAGCGATGCTGATCCCGGCTCACCCGACTTCGGCAGGCTGGATATCTGCGTCTGCCGTCAATCGCAGGTGGCACAGACGGTGCGTGAGCGCCTGTTTTCGCTCAGTCACCTCGACGAACTTCAGGGTTTGACCTTTGAAAGTTTTATAACGCGCGGACGCAAGGGTGTGGGGGAATCGCAGGCCAATTCGCTCGAATGGGCATTCAACCGCGCCAGGCAGTACGCTGGATTGCTGGACGGCTGGCTGCTCCTGCAGGGCGGATTCGGTTGCGGCAAGACTCACCTGGCCGCGGCCATCGCCAATTTCGTCGTCGGTTTGGGCGTGCCCACCCTCTTTCTGACCGTCCCCGATCTTCTCGACACACTGCGCTTTTCCTACGCCAGCGAAGACACCACCTTCGAACAGCGCTTCGATGAGATCCGTAACGCTCCCCTGCTGGTGCTGGACGACTTCGGCACGCAGAACGCCACTGCCTGGGCGCAGGAAAAACTGTTTCAGATTGTGAACTACCGCTATATCAATAAACTGCCGCTGGTAGTGACGACCAACCTCGACTTGGATGAGATCGAGGCGCGCATCCGTTCCCGCCTTGCAGATCCGGAATTGGTCAGCGCGGTGCGCATTGCCGCCCCCGATTATCGCCGTCCGACCGACGATAAAGGCCACCCTGAACTCTCTTCGCTCGACTTGCACGCCAGCCGCACCTTTGCCAGTTTCGACGACCGGCGCGACGAGGGCCTCGCCCCCGACGAAGTGCGCTCATTGGAAAAAGCCGTCAAAGCCGCCACCACTTTCGCCCTCAAACCGCGCGGCTGGTTGGTTCTGACCGGTCCGTATGGCTGCGGCAAAACCCATCTGGCAGCCGCCATCGCCAACACTCTGACCGACAAGGGTAACCCGCCTTTGTTTATCATGGTTCCCGACCTGCTCGACCATCTGCGCGCCACCTTTAGTCCATCCAGCAGCGTCTCGTACGACCGCCGCTTTGACGAGATTCGCACGGCCCCGCTGTTGGTGCTGGACGACCTGGGCGCGCAGTCCACCTCCCCCTGGGCCAAAGAAAAACTGCATCAACTCTTCAACTACCGCCACAACGCCGAACTTCCGACTGTGCTCACCGTGGCAGTGGATATGCTCGAATCAATTGACCAGCGCCTGCGCGTCCGTTTGCTGGATGAGCGCATTTGCACGATTTGCGCCATTACCGCTCCGGCGTATCACGGGGGTAGAAGCAAGAAGACGAGGAGATAGATCTTGCGCCTCCTGCTGCAAGAAAGAGTGGAAGAAAACAATTATTTCTCCAAATCTTAGAGCTTCCTTATTATGAAGAAATCGGCTTTGATCGTTCTCCTTTGCTCTGTAAACATCCTGGCCATCGGCGCATTCATCGTTTGGTACAGCAGCCGGACTTATCCGATGATCGGGCATGATTATAAGTTGTTCATGCCCTATATGATCGATTCGTATCTTCACCAAAAAATTAATGGCCTCTCAATCCAATGGTATACGCCCAGCTTTGCTGGAGGGAGGCCGGTTTTTCCCTTTCCAGAAGACCTCCAATTTTCTCTGCCTCAATTTCTAATCTGGATTGTCAATCCATGGATTGCGAATCTTACAGCAATCATAATTTATCTAACCATCGGCTTTATCGCCACCTATTATTTCCTAAAACAATTATTGGGATTGCACTCTCTCGCCAGTGTTTTGGGAGCCGTTTTCTTCATCGCCAATGGTTTTTATTTTAATCACATGGCGGTAGGCCACGTAACTTTTCAAGCTTTTCCCTTATTTGCAGTGGTCATGGTTATCATTGTACATCCCCGTCTACCGGAATGGATGGGAGGGTTACTTCTCTCGTTTATAGTTGCCATCCTGGTTTATTCAGGTATTCACAATGTTTTCTTTTTTGCATTAACGGGCATACTCGCCTTGCCCAGCCTCTATTTGATCAAACCCTCTTTATTGAATGGCAAAAGATTACTCGCGATTGCGTTATGGGGGGGAGTCTTAACCATATTATTTTGTGGGTGCAAGATAACGGCTGTTTTCTGTTTGATTCGCTTATTGACCAGAA
>Ga0315287_10008449_pt1 | contig 10399 bp, 8 predicted proteins | sample YL17G11_0_MG_FD_205037 | JGI IMG/M metagenome (GOLD analysis project Ga0315287, IMG submission 205037) | Sediment microbial communities from Yellowstone Lake, YNP, Wyoming, USA - YL17G11_0 | ecosystem: Environmental > Aquatic > Freshwater > Lake > Sediment | place: USA: Wyoming | collected...
TGATCTGGAGGGTGTCGAAGTCCACCGCCCAGCCCAGCTCCGCCGCGGCGATCTCGGCCGCCTCGGGGCTGATCACCAGGCCGATGCGCGGGACGAGGCCGGACAGCGCGCGCAGCAGGCGGTCGCCGTAGATGGCGCCGCTGGCGCCGGTAATGGCGACGAGTACGTCGCGTATCTCACCCATCTCCACCCTCCAGGTTCAGGTCGGCCCAGAGCGTATCGACGCGGGCCTTCACTTCCGGGGACATCTCGATGGGATCGGGCCAGGGCCGGGTGAAACCCTCCTCCGGCCACTTGCGGGTGGCGTCAATCCCCATCTTCGAGCCGAAGCCCGGAAGCCGCGAGGCGTGATCGAGAATATCCACCGGCCCCCGCACGAAGCAGACGTCTCGCTCCGGGTCAATGTGATTCCCCAGTCGCCAGAGTACCTCGCCGAGGTCCTGAACATCAACCTCCTCGTCGAACACGGCGATGATCTTTGTGAACATCATCTGACCCAGCCCCCACAGGGCGTGCATCACCTTGTAGGCGTGGCCGGGGTAGCGCTTGCGAATCCGGAGCAGCGCGAGGTTGTGAAACACGCCCTCCGGCGGCAGGTTCAGGTCCACGATCTCGGGCAGTTGCAGGCGAATCAGCGGGAGGAAGATGCGCTCGGTGGCCTTCGCCAGGAAGCGGTCCTCCTTGGGCGGGCGGCCCACGATGGTGGCGGGATAGACGGGATTGGCGCGGCGCGTGAGCGCGGTGAGGTGGAATACCGGGAACGCGTCGGCCAAAGAGTAGTACCCGGTGTGATCACCGAACGGCCCCTCCCTCCTCCGCTCCCCCGGGTCCACGTATCCCTCCAGCACGAACTCGGCGGCGGCGGGGACCAGCAGGTCCACGGTGCGGGCGGGGACGAGGTCAACGGCCCTCTGGCGCAGGAACCCGGCGAAGAGCAACTCGTCGAACTCCTCCGGCAGGGGCGCGGTGGCGGCGTAGATCACCGCGGGATCGCAGCCGAGGGCGACGGCGACGGGCATGCGGCGGCGGAGGCGTTCGTAGCCGCGGTAGTGCTCGGCCCCGACCTTATGCGGGTGCCAGTGCATCCCGGTGGTGCGTTCATCGAAGACCTGCATGCGGTACAGGCCGACATTGCGCTGGCCGGTCTCGGGGTGGGCGGTGATGACCAGGGGCAAGGTGAGGAACGGCCCGCCGTCCTGGGGCCAGGTCTTGAGCACGGGGAGATCGCCCAGCGACGGCTGCTCCTCCACCACCTCTTGGCAAGGGGCGCGCTTCACCGTGCGGGGCGTCCAGGAGGCCATCTCCGCGAGGCGGGGGAGGGCGCGCAGCTTCTCGAGGAAGGAGCCGGGGGGCTGGGTGTGGAGCAGCGCCTCGATGCGCGCGCCAATCTCGTCCAACTCGGTCACGCCGAGCGCGAAGGCCGTCCGCGCCAGCGTCCCGAAGAGGTTGATGACTACGGGATAGCGCGACCCGCGCGGCCGCGTGAATCGCAAGGCCGGCCCGCCGGCCGCGATCACGCGATCCGCGATCTCGGCGATCTCGAGGTCGGGATCCAGTTCGCGGTCTATCGTCTTCAGTTCGCCGCGCCGCTCCAGCGCCGCGAGGTAATCTTGAAGCCCATTGAATGGCATCGCTCTCCCCACACACCTCTCGCGATTCTGGCCAAGCGGCGGCCCTCCTGCCCAGGGCGCGCGATTCATGTTGACAATCCCGCGGCCCTGCTCCTACAATGGCTTGCCTTGCACGAGGTGCAAGGCAAGCTCAGTCGGTCGCAAAGATACCCGCCGAGGAGGTTCAGCAGCATGTTGAAGCCGCTTGGTGATCGTGTGCTCGTGCGCCCCAGCGAGGCGGAGGAGAAGACCGCGGGAGGCATCCTCCTTCCCGATACCGCGCGCAAGCGCCCGCAGGAGGGAAAGGTGTTGGCCGTCGGAAGCGGACACGCGATGAAGGATGGAGCGCGCGTTGCGTTGTCAGTGAAAGTCGGCGACATCGTGATCTATTCGCGCTATGCCGGAACGGAAGTGCGCGTGAACGGTGAAGACCTCGTGATCCTCGAGGAGGACTCGATCCTCGCGGTGAAGGAGTGATCGTCGCGTCAGGGCGCGATCACCCGCGATAGCGCCCGGAAATACACACGTAAATATGCTGTTTTTCTGCAGGGTCGCGCGGTGACGCGGCGACCGCGGCAAGTGCGATGATGAGAGAGGAGCCTTCGCCGCGCGCGAAGACTCTCGCGTTGATGAGAGAGCGGCGCGAAAAAAAATCTCGACGAACATCATCAAAGGTATTGCATATCGCGCGGAGTGTGGCATAATGCCTGCGATATCACATTCGACCATGTGATATCTGGCCAAAGAGGCGGATGGCCATTGAATAACGCGCCGTGGGATATGCGCCTGTTGCGGAGGCGCGTGGCGCGCACGAAAGGGGTGCTGAAAGAGTGCCACCGAAGAAGAAAGTTGCTAAGAAGGCCGCGCCCAAGGCTGCAAAGAAGACGGCCAAGAAGGCCGCAAAGAAGAAGTAGTTCCCCGACTGGGATACGGGAGGCGATGTCGCCTCCCGTATCGCGTAACCGGTGACCGGGCGAGGCGCGTGCGCCTCGCCCGGATCGCGTGTGCGGTTACTGCTTCGGCAAGCGCATCCAGAAAAACGGATCCACCGCCTCGTGATAGACGTACACCCCATAGTGCAGATGCGGCCCGGTGGCCGCGCCGGTGGCGCCGACTCTTCCGATGATCTGCCCCTGCTTCACGCTCTCCCCGGGGGAGACGTCTATCTGCGACAAGTGGAGGTAGAGTGTGGCCACGCCCTGCCCGTGATCCACAATCACGGTCTGCCCATGCAGCAGAAACGAGTCGTCCGCGAGCGAGACCACACCGTCGGCCGCGGCTTGCACCGGCGTCCCCATCGGGGCGGCGATATCCACGCCCTTGTGCCGGTAGTCGAAGTGCCCGTTGACATAGCGCTGCAGCCCGTAGGCGGTGCTAATGCGCCCCTGGACGGGTCTCAGGAAGTTGCCCTGCCAGTAGCACTCCTCCGTCACCGTGTCCAGAGCCGCACTGATCAGTTTGTACTCTCGCGCCGTCTCGGGCGCGCTATACTTCTTCTCCTGGGCGGCGGAGAGCGTCAGGTGTTGGATCCCGAACTGCCGCGGCCGCACCTCGATAGGGAGATCCTGCTTGCCACCTTCGCCGTCGGCGTACCGCCAGTAGATCGTGGCGTGACGGCCGCCGACCTTCAGGCCCGCGGGCACCGGGAGGAGGACGCGAGACGCGTCCTCGTAGGGGAGGAACGCGTAGCTCTTCTGGTTCCACGAGCACGACGCGCGCGCCAACTCCTTGTCGCCGCAGAGGGTGACGAAGATCACCTCGCCCGGCCGCGGCGAGGAGGGGACGGCGCGGATATCCGGCGCGGCGAAGGCCGCGGTGGACACAGAGAGGAACAGCGCGAACGCGAGCGCGTGACGGAGGCTCACTTCAGACGCACCTCGAACTTCTCCACCATATGGTAGGGGTTGTACGACTCCTTTGCTTTTCGCAAACCCTCAAGACCCAGATCCTGCTCGCGGTTCACGAACGGGATCATCGCCCACTGCTGTGCGAGGAACTGCTGGTTGATGAGCTGATAGAGCCCGTGGTACACCGCGTTCGCCTTCTCGATATGGATCACCACGGTCTCGGGGTCGAGCAATTCGCCCAGCGTGAAGGCCTCGAGGCGGCCCTCGATCTCGAGGCACCCACCGACCGCGCCAAGCTCTTCGAGATGATCGAGCACCTCTTTCACCGCCCGCACCTCCGCGCGGAGCGTGGCGTAGAGATCGCAGTGCTTCTCATCGCACCAGCGGTCATGCAGGGCCTTGCACGCGGGGGCGAGGTCGGGAGTGAGGGGCCGGTACGCATACTCGTGCTCACGCAGGAACTGCTCCAGATGATTGCGCTTGTCGTGATACTTGTTGCCGCGCAACGCAATCAGGTCCGGCACGCGGTAGACGTAGTCCCACTGCGCGCGGTCGGACACGATCTGATACCCGTCCTCCGTGAGACCCAAGCGATCCAGATCCGCGCGCGTCGCGCGAGCGAGCTTGGCGTCATGCCCGGCCTCGGCCAGCGCGCGCAGGCCGGCCCGCACCGTGTCCTCATTCGCGTCGCCGAGTGGAGGGAAGAGGAACGAGTCCTCCGGATCGGCCCGCCAGGAGAACACGAGGATCGCGTCGTCCAGGCGCGCGATCCGCAGCGAGTAGGCCTCCCGCCACACGAACAGGTTGGTGAAGGTGAACTCGGACTGCTGGGGCGGCCGCGCCGCGAAGAGGCCGCGGAACAACTCGCGGTCCTCAAGCGTGAGAGGTCGCATCTCTGGGAGTTGTGGGAGGTAGCGGGTCATGGCATCACCAGGGCCCATCGCAGGCGAAAAAGACCTCTTGGCAGATTATCAAACATGGTATACCGTTATCATAGATTAGAGTTGATAAGTAAGTGTCACTGCAGAAAGGAGCGCCACATGGGTGCTGATCAACTCTCTCCGCAGGACCGAGACGACTTGGTATGGTTTTGCCGTCGACTGGCGGCTGCCCTGCAGGGCGGGACGTCTCTTCACGTTGCACTGGAGGCCATGTGCGAAAGCGCGACGCCGGGCCAACAGGACCTCGTGACCCCCGCGCGCCGCGCGGTCGAGGCCGGCCGGCACCTCTCCGACGCCGGGCCGATGGACGGCCTCCCCTCCTACCTGTGGAAGCCGCTGCGCGGCGGTGAGATTCGCAACGCTGTAGCCCCCGCGTTGTCCGGCCTCGCGGACCGGGTGGAACTGGAGGCAGGTTACCCTGGATCACCCTCGCGCCTGCAGGCCTATGCCATCGCCTTGGGGCGGCTGGGGTTCATGCTCGCCTTCGGCGTGCCCCTCCTCTCCGCCCTGGAAAGCGCGGCCGAGTCTGTGCCGGACAGCGAGGTCACGGAGGTGCTGTTCGCCGCTCGCGCGGTGGTGCGCGAGGGTGCGGGGCTGGCCGACGCGCTGGCCCGCCTAGCCCCCGATCTCCCTCCGCTCACCGCCGAGATGATTCGCGATGGAGAGGAGGAGGGCCGGCTTGACTTCGCGCTCTCCGTGGTCTCCGACTATCTGTTCGATCAGGCCGAAGCGGCGGCCCCCCAGGAGGTATCCCATGGCTAGAAAGAAAGCTCCATCCCCGGCTCCCGAGCCGATGGGCGAGATGTTGGATCTGAAGGAAGCCGCGGATTTCCTGAAGGTCAGCAAGCCCACGTTCTACCGCTGGCTGGCGCAAGGGAAGATCAAGGGCGCGAAGGTGGGCCAGCAGTGGCGCTTCCAGCGCGCCGACCTGGAACGCTTCCTCCAGTCCGATCCAACCGCGCTGCCGGTGGAGGTGGAGGGATTTCGCGCCGCGGTGGAGGCCGACCGCGCGACGCGCAACCTTGGCCCATTCCCCTGGCCGGAGGGCGAGGAGGGGGAGAGAGACATCGCGCAGTTTGTGGAGGCGCTGATGCGGGAGGCGGCGGACTCCAAGGCCTCCGACCTCCACCTCGACATGGACCGAGACCGCGCCAGTGTCCGGTACCGCATTGACGGAGTGCTCCAGGAAGTGCTTGAGTTGCCGAAGGAGGCCGGGAAACCGATCCTGGCGCGGTGCAAGTTGCTCGCGGACTGCGATATCAACGAACGGCGACTGCTCCAGAATGGGCGCATCCGTGTCAGCTTCGACGAACGCGAGTACGACTTCCGGATCACCACTTTGCCCTCCGTCTTTGGCGAGAGCATGGTGATGCGCATCCTCGACCAGAGCAACGTGCTGATCGGTTTCGACCGCCTGGGGATGTCGGAGAGCACGCGCGCTATGCTCGAGGAGCGCCTCACCGTGCCGCAAGGGCTGGTCGTCGTCGTCGGTCCGGCCGGATCGGGCCGCACCACCACCGTGTACTCCGCGCTGAACCTGCTCAATGACCCGAAGAGGAAGATCGTCACCATCGAGGACCCGGTCGAGTACTGGCTGCGGGGGATGACGCAGGTGCATGTGAACCGCAAGGCCGGTCTGCTGCCGGCCGGAGCCTTGCGCACCTTCATGCGTTGCGACCCGGACATCGTGATGCTCTACGAGTTGCGCGACCTGGAGACGGCCGAATTGTGCGCAACCGCCGCCATGACCGGGCACCTGGTGTTCACCACCATGCTCGGCTCGGACACGGCTTCCGCGGTAACGCGGCTGATCGAGATGGGTTTGGAGCCCTTCCTGGCCGCCGCCTCTATCTCCACCGTCGTCGCGCAGCGGCTGGCGCGGAGGATTTGCCCGGACTGCAAGGAACCGTATTCCCCCTCGCCGGAGGCGCTGCGCCGCGTCGAGGCGGAGACGGGACTAAACCTGAGTGGTGGGACCTTCTATCGCGGTGTCGGGTGCGCCACGTGTCGCCAGACCGGCTACAAGGGTCGGACCGGGCTGTTCGAAGTGCTCGCCGTCACCGATCCCCTGCGGGAGGTGATCGCGCGCCCCGCCTCCATTTCCGTGCTGCGCCAGGCCGCGCGCGAGGCCGGGATGGTCACCATGCTCCAGGACGGAGTCGAGAAGGCGGTCGCTGGCATCACCACCCTCGAGGAAGTGCTGCGCGTGCTGTCCTCGGCCTACTGACCGTTGACGATGTCGGGATCGCGGGGAGCGAGGCGGACCTCGCTCCCCGTGGCGCGTCTGTACTTGCGCAGCCAAGACTCAACAGGGATGTCCCCCTCCGGGCAGAACGGTGATAGTGGAGTCCGTTTGGCTGGAGGGTGGAGGCGTGATCCTGTTCCTTCCCCTGGGAACGACGCGGCCGAAGCTGCGCGTGCCCTGGGTGACATACGGCTTGATGGCGACGAATGCGGTGGTGATGGTCTACCAGTTCGCCCAGCCCGACACGCTGCTCGCTGCTTTCGTCCCGGCGCAGCCCAGTCTCTGGGGATGGTTCGCCTCCAACTTCGTGCACGCCGGCCTCGTCCATCTCATTGGCAACATGCTCTTCCTCTGGCTCTTCGGCACGGTGGCGGAAGACGTGCTCGGGCCCTGGCTGTTCCTAACGTTCTACTTCGGCGGCGCTGCAGGTGCGACGCTGCTGGACTGGCGGGTGTCGGCCGCGTACACGCCGCAGGATCTCGTCATTCCCCGCATTGGCGCCTCCGGGGCGATCGCAGGGATCATGGGCCTCTCCGCGGTGTGTTTCATGCGCACCAAGGTCCGCACCGCCTATGTCATTTGGCTATTCTTTCTCTACGCGCGGGCGGGAGTGTGGGACGTACCGGCTCCGCTGTTCCTCGGCGCGTGGGTGCTATATGAGATGTTCCGGGGGCTCGTGAGCACCACGTTCGTCGCGGTCGGTTGGGCGACGCCTGGGGGCGTGGCGCATTGGGCGCATGTGGGCGGGTTCGTGGTCGGGCTGCTTGGGGCGCTCGCGCTGGGGCTACGGAAGAGAGTGTCGCGGGACGACCTGCTCACGGGCCGCGCGGGGTTGGAGGATACGTCGGGGTTCTTCTCGCAGGCCGGCGAGTTAGAGCGCGTGGTGATGGCATCGCCGGAGGACGCGGAGTCGTGGTGCGCGCTGGGGAGGGCGCAGGAGGTCTCCGGGCGCGTGCAACGCGCCGCGGAGTCGTACCGCCGCGCGCTCGAGTTGTTCCTTCAGCAACGCAACCTGCCACGCGCGGCGGAGGCGTATGCCGCGATGAAGGAGTACTCCCACCCGGAGGCCCTGCCGGCCGCCCTGCTCTTCGACCTCGGCTGCGCGCTGGAGGAGTGCGGCCACGCCTTCGAGGCTGTGCCCGTGTTCCGGCTGGCGGCCGAGAAGCAGCGCGACGATCCGGTGGCAGAGACGGCGCTGATCCGCGCCGGGGAACTGGCCCGGCGTCTGCGGGAGAACGACATGGCGGCGGAGGCGTTCCGGGTGTTGCTGGAACGCTATCCCTTCAGCAGTTGGGCGGGCCTGGCCCAGGACGGGCTGCGGGCGATGGGACTGCCCGAGACGCCCCCCGCGTCGAAGCCAGTCGTACCGCGCCCTCCCGCCGACCCCGACCTGAAGACGCTGGAAGGCGAAGAGCACTAACTGCCAAGGAGTTGCGATGTGGCGCGCGTTCCTCGTTCTTGCAGGAGTTCTCGCCATGAGTAGTGCGGCGAGCGCCAAGGTCTACAGCCCCTGGATTTTCAGCGAGCACGTCGCGGATACGCGCGACGCCGCCCGCTTCGCGGCCGACCCGCGGTGGGCGAATCTGCAAGACCGGGAGAAGGCCTTGGCGGTGTGGCGCTACCTCACCGACCCCGTGACCGGGACGTGGCACTACGCCGACACCTCCGAGGGCGGCGATCCCAACTGGGAGAGCCGGATCGTCAAGGACCCGATCAAAGACCTGAACGTGTACGGCTACGCGGTGTGCAGCGTTCACGCGTGCATGGTCGAGGGGCTGTACGAGGCGCTCGGGTTCGGCGTGCGGCAGATGGAGTTCGGTGGCTATCATCGCACCGCCGAGGTGGAATGGGACGGGGGTTGGCACTATCTCGATGTGGATGAGCGCGCCTACCTGGTGGATGAGATCGGCCGCGTGGTGAGCGTCACCGAGGCGGTGTCACGGCCGGAGTTGTGGGAGCCGTCTTCTCAGAAGGTGTCGCCCTTCTACCCTCAGAATGGCGGTGTGAGAGGTATCTCGGAGTTATCCAAGCACGGGCCGGGCCAGGCGCACTGGCACTGGCGCACCCTCGGCCATACCATGGACTTCACCCTCCGCCCGGGCGAGTCGCTGACGCGCTACTGGCGAGGACAGGGCCGGTGGCGGGCGGATCCTTCCTGGACGGGAGAGGGCCAGCTCAAGTCGCTACAGGAGGAGCCGGCCGGGCCGAAGACCTCCCGTGAGATCAGCGTCAACAACAGCTACGGGAACGGGAAGTGGGTCTACGAGCCCAAGCTGTCGTCACGTTACGCCGACTTCGCGGAAGGGGTGTATCGCACCCACAACGTGAAACTCGACGCGAAGGGGCTGCGACTCACGACCGCCAGGAAGGGCTGGGCGGAGTGGCGGGTGCGCACGCCTTACATCATCGCAGGCAGGCCGAACAACCTCGCAAGCCAGGAGGACGATACCGGCGCAGCGATCGTCGAGTTCACCGCCTCCGGCGATGTCGCGCTCCGTGTCTCCACCGACCAGGGCCGACATTGGGGGAAGGTGTGGTCGGACCCGAAGGCGCGCGGCAAGCATCGCATTGACTTGACGAAGTGGGTGGCCGGGAAGTACGAGTATCACCTTCGATTCGATCTGAATGGGACTCCGCGCAACGCGCGACTGAGTTCGCTGCGCCTCACCACCTGGACCCAACTCGCGCCCGCGGCTCTGCCGCGGTTGAGGGAGGGGGTGAATCATCTGACGTTCACCTGGGGCGACAGGCTCGGCGAACCGACCGAGATGCTGACGATGGAGCCGGAGCTCTGCGACACGGCCGATGCGAAGCGCTGGGGGGTGGCGGTGGAGGGGGACTATGACCCGACCAGCGTGAACCAACGCGCGAAGGGGCCGGTGACGTTGAAAGTGAAGGCCCTGCAAGGCACGAAGATTCGCTGGCTCCATCTCGGCGGGGCCTTCTATACTCACCGCGACCGGACGCACCCGGTCCCCGACCGCCTGCTCTACTCCACAAATCCATCAAACGGTTGGCGATTGCTAAAGCAGGAGACGCCACCGGAGTGGGTGGAGCACTGGTACTACAACCTAGAGGAAGATCTGGAGCTCAATCAGCCGGTGAAGGAACTCTGGGTCCGGCTCGCCCCCGCCGTCGCGGCGAACGGGATTCGCGTCTACGCACATTGCGCCCCGGAGGATGGCAGGAGGCAAGCTCCTGCCCAACAAGGCCCGGTGATCGTGACCCACACCTACCGCACCGGTGGCAAGCAGATCAGCCGGACCTTCCGCTTCACCGTCCCGCGCGCGTACGAGATCCAGTGCCACGGAGAGCCGGAGAACGTGTCGGTGAAGATGGCGGTGCCGTCGCGGGAGAGATAGGCCGTAGGCATGAGTCTTGGCAGGGCACGACCCTCTGTCCGGCGAACCAGAGAGGTGGTGGACTGCCTGTGTCCCCACGCGGATCCCACAAACTGTATTGAGCGAGCGCCTATTACCATGTGCGAACAGAGAGATCAAGTTCAGCGGGCGGCGGCGGAGCTACTCAGCGATGTTGTCGTTGCCCTAGACGAGCTACTGGCTCCCATCAGAGGGCTGGACCTGGCACAGCACGCGTTCTCTCAGTTACAGAAGGTCGCCTTGGTCAGTCTGGGAAGTGCGTGGGATTCTGCTGAGTCCATACGGCTCCTGGTCCGGGCCGGACACGGTGCGCAGGCGGCCGTCCTGTTGCGGACCCTCTTCGACCTCTTCGTATCGCTCTCTTACATCGACAGTG
>Ga0315287_10008450_pt1 | contig 10399 bp, 5 predicted proteins | sample YL17G11_0_MG_FD_205037 | JGI IMG/M metagenome (GOLD analysis project Ga0315287, IMG submission 205037) | Sediment microbial communities from Yellowstone Lake, YNP, Wyoming, USA - YL17G11_0 | ecosystem: Environmental > Aquatic > Freshwater > Lake > Sediment | place: USA: Wyoming | collected...
TTTTTTCAGGATTTCCAGAATCCGGGTATTGAAATAGGCCTGCAGGGAATGATTATCGGGAAAGCCTTTTTCCGTCTTGAAAAGTTGAATCTCTGGATTCGCATCCCATTGTTTGCCGTTGTTTTCGTCGCCGCCGATGTGGAGAAAGGGGTCGGGGAAAAGCGAGGCCATTTCGCCGAAAAATTCATCCAAAAAGGCATAGACGTTGGGATTAGCGGGATTGAACGCCGGGTTCTGGATGCCATACATCCGGGAAGGCCGGTACGGTCCCGGACCGCTGGCCAACTCGGGATAGGCCGCGAACCAGCTCGTCGAATGGCCGGGCATATCGAACTCCGGCATCACCCGGATCCCTCGATCCGCGGCATAGGCGATAATTTCGCGGATCTGGACTTGGGTGTAATAAAGCCCGTCCGAACCGAGCTGATGAAGCCGGGGGAAAACCTTGCTCTCGACCCGAAACCCCTGATCTTCGGTCAAGTGCCAGTGAAGGACGTTCATTTTCACCGCGGCCAGGCCGTCGAGGTTGCGTTTGATGACCTCGACCGGCTGGAAGTGCCGGCCGCTGTCGATCAACAGGCCCCTCCACGGGAATCGAGGCGCGTCTTCGATCTGAACGCAGGGGATGAAATATCCGTCGGGATCACCGGCCAGAAGCTGGAGGACGGTTTCAAATCCGTGAAGAACGCCCAGATCCGTCGGGGCGATGAGGAGAATCCGGTCCGGGCTGACCGTGATGTGGTAGGATTCGTCCTCTCCGGGAACGAGGGCTCCCACCCGCTCGGCTTTATAAAGGAATGACGCCCGTCCCGGATCGACCGTCGAATCGCCGTTGCGGGGCGGAAAAAGGCCGGTCCGGCCGCTCAGCCGGTCCAGAAAACGGTCCGCCGCCCGAAGCGCGCGGGAGCCGGAATCTCCGATCGAGGCGACCGTAAAAGAATCGGTCACGGCGAACCGGCCTTCCGTCTTCAAAACTCTGGACGGAACGGGAAGAAGGTCGAGCGGCGCGGAGGTGACGATCCCCGCGCTCCCGAACCAGAGAAAGAAAAACGGGATCGCGGCCTGGGGAATCAAGGGACGAGCCTTCGGCCCGCCACTCACCCGTGGCCTGAAACCACGGGCGAGTACTGCAGAAATTCCCCCGGGCAAGCCCGGGGCCTTGGTCGCCGTAAATCTTCGATGCGGCATGGCCGCATTGTATCCATTCTCCGGCCGCGATGCAAAACCGCCGCCCCGACGCGAATCGCCCCGCTTCAGTCCTTGACTTTTTCGACGACGATCGTGAGTTTGGAGACCAGCGCGGCGATCGCCCCGATCGCGGCCAGGACGGGCAGCAGCGCCGCTCCGACGATCCCCATGGTCAGGGGAAATTCAATGAACGTCTTTCCCTGCTCGTCCTTCAGGATGATCCGGCGGATGTTGCCCTCGTGGAGCAATTCCTTGATCTTGTTGAGGATCTCTCCGCCGGAAACCTTGAATTCTTCGGTCCAGGTTTTCTGATCCGTCTTGTTTTCGTCCATCTTCGTCTCCTCTTCATCGAGCGAGACCGGATCCTGTTCCGGAACCGGCTCACCTCCTTATACGAAAACGGACGCGCCGGAGTTCAGCCCCCCTCACAGGCTTCCACGAGCACAAGCCCGGAGGGAAACCCCGACAATCCGGATTCCCCTCTCAAGCCCGGAGAGCTTCAGCGTCCTCGGATCGACTCGAGCAGCTTCCGGACGTCCGGCTGGTCGGGTTTGAGTTTGAGAGAACTTTCCAGGACGGTCACCGCGTCGTCTTTCCGGCCGAGCTTTTGATAGCATTCGCCCAAGGCGTTCAAGAGGGCGACATCGCTGTTATAGATCCGGTTGCCTTCGGCCAAAGCGTCCACCGCCTCGGCAATCCGGCCCTTGGCCTTGAACGCCAGGCCTTTAGTCGCAAAGTATTGGAACCGGAGCTTTTCCTCCGACCGGATGGTCTCCACGAGTTGGAGGGCCTCATCGACTTTTCCGATCTTGAGCAGGAAGCCGGCATATTCCGGAACTTTCTGGAGATAAGAGGGATTCTGTCCGAAGGCCGTTTTATAGGCGGTCTCGGCCTTCTCATTCTGTCCGAGTTGGGCATACTGCTGGGCCAGCATGTATTGGAACAGAAAACGGCCGGCCGCGGGGGTGCTTTTCGCGATCGTCATCGGATGGGACGTCGCCGGGATGTCCAAGAGGACGAATCCGCTCGATTTCTCGGCGACGGCTTTGCCGGCCTCATCCGCAAGGGTGATGGTGACTTCATAATAATCCGGGGTCAATTCGGACGCGGCGAACGTCGGGCCGAACGTCAAGACGCCCCGGAGAGGCTGGGAATCGAGGCGGATCGAGAACGACTTGATGGACGGGGAGGCGGGTTTGTTCCCCTTGACCGCGATTTTCATGGTCCCGGTCTTCCATAACGGCTCCGCGACTCCCGTCGCCTGGAACAGGAAGGAAATCTGGTCGTTCATGGCAAAGGAGGATTTCGGCTCGATCGAAATCTTCTGGTCGGCGATCAGAAACGGCGCGTGCGCGTCGACCCGAGACGTCGCAAGCTTATATCCGATCAGGATTCCGCCGAGCGTCGGCCGGCTGGCCGGGGGGGGGACGACCAGTTCCCTCTCGACGACGCTGAATTCCTTCCCGACGATGTTGCGGAGAAGGATGGTCAACTGGAAGGTCCCTTCCGCGATGGGGAAGGAATCTTCAATCGTAATGCCCATGTTTTCCGTGTCCGCCAGACGGTTCGCGGGAATGGTGAAGGGAAACTCCTTGGCGTATTGGAGGACCACCTTGTCTCCGACCCGGAGGCTCACGTCCGCTTGGAAATTGGCCGAATACTCATCCTTGGGTTCGTAATAATCGAGGGAGAGTTTTTCCGGAGAGATGCCGAAATGGCAGAAGGACTGGCCGGTGATGGGATCGCGGATGATCGCCGCGTAATGATTGCTCTTGAACAAGTTGGTCAGGTATTCGGTTTCCACGACGCCCTTGTATTTCAAGAAATGCGTCGCGTAGCTTTCGTCGATCATTTTCTTGGGGGATTCGGTGATGGCCGCCATCATGATGATGTTCTCGGGCGAAGGACGATACCCATAAGGGATTTCCCCCGGGATAATGGAGAGGGAGACGAGGGCCAGGTCGGGTTGCCACTCGTAGATGGCCCGGTACAGGGCCTCATTGTCGTCCGGGTCGTAATTCCGACCGTTGACCATCAACCGGGTCGGGCCGTCGGACACGGGATCATAAAGCTTGTACTCGCCCGAATTCCCCCGTTGGAAAAAGACCAGGGAAAAATGGGTCGGCATTCGTTTTGCGACGTCGCCGTAAAAGGACCAGATTTCGACGGGATAGAGATCGCTCGAACCTTCAATCCGGGTGATGTTGATGGGCTGGCCGAGCATGATCCAGTACCGGCCCCGGTCCGTCATCCAACCCGCGCGGGCGGTCCGGAATCGCTTATTGGCTTCCGCGAACCGCTTGAGGAGTTCGTCTTTAAACTCGTTAACCGGAGTGGCCGGGGTCGGGTCCCGTTTATTCCAGAACATCTCGATGAAAATATCGCGGTCCTTGTCGTTCTGGAGGCTCATAAAGACGTCGAGTTCCTTGTCCCCGATATGGTACGCCGTCAGGTTCAGCCAGTCCTGGTATTTGGGGGCCAATGTCTTGGGGTTGACCTTCTTCTGGGCGGGCGCCGCGACCGCGAGACAAAGACCCGAGATGAGGACAATCAGGATTCGTTTGAACATCGGCCTATCCTTTATCAATCGTTTTCCGAGGTGGAACGACATGATCATCATAGAGAATTCCGGCCGAAAATTCCAGATCCATCTTGAGACCGCCTGTTCCTCACGGAGATTCTAACTCCGGCCGCGGGCGTTTCGATGCAAAGGCTTTTTTTGTCCGCCGATTCCTTTATAATGCTTTCATGCGCATCCGAGCCCTGCGGCCGACGGCGATCGCCTTCATCGTTTCCCTTCTGGGGGCGGGCGGGTCCGGATCTCCGGCCGCGGCAGCCGACCCCGGCCGCAATATCCTCCTGGTGACGATCGATACCCTGCGTCCGGACCGGGTGAGCTGTTACAATCCCAAATACGTCAAGACGCCGGTTCTCGACGCTCTGGCCGCCCGGGGCGCCCTTTTTGAACGGGCCTTCGCCCACACCGTGATCACGCTTCCTTCCCATGCCAATATTTTGACCGGCGTGACCCCGCTTCGACACGGTGTCAGCGAAAATGCCAAGAACCGGGTCCCGGCGGCTCTTTTGACCCTGGCCGAACATCTGAAAACCCAGGGGTATGCCACCGGAGCGTTCGTCGGGGCTTTTCCCCTCGATTCCCGTTTCGGCCTCGACCAGGGTTTCGACGTCTATGACGACACGTTTCCCTCCCGGCCGGCTCAACCCGGATCCGGATCGGAGCGTCGGGCCGCCGAGGTCGTCGCTCCCGCCAGAACTTGGATCGACAAGCAAAAAGGACCCTGGTTTTGCTGGATCCATATCTGGGATCCCCATACCCCCTACACTCCGCCCGAACCCTATGCCTCCGCTTATCCTTCCGATCCCTATTCCGGCGAAGTCGCCTATGTCGACACCGAGCTCGGACGTATCCTGGACGACCTCCGGATTTCAGGGCGGAACGACCGGACGATCGTTGTGGTCACCGCCGACCACGGCGAATCCCTGGGCGAGCATGGCGAGTTGACCCACGGCTATTTCGCCTACAACAGCACGCTGCACGTTCCCTTGATCATCGCCGGCCCCGGAATCAGACCCTCCCGGATCCGGGAAACCGTCGGGCATGTGGACCTCTTCCCGACCATCTGCGAAAGCCTGGGAATCAAGATTCCGACGGGTTTGGAAGGCCGATCGCTTCTCCCCGCGATGGCTGGTCACCCATTGCCGCCGCGGCCGCTCTATTTCGAGGCAATGGAATCCTATTATTCCAAGGGCACCGCCCCACTCCGTGGAATGATCGACGCTGGAAAAAAATTCCTCGAATCCCCGATCCCCGAATTATTCGAACTGACTTCGGACTTCGCCGAAACGGCCAATCTCGCCCCCCGGTCCGACCTGAAACTTTATCGGACCAAACTCGCGGAGATGATGAAGACGTCTCCCATCGCGGCCCTCGACCGGAATCGGCCGGTCGACCGCGAGGCCTTGGCCCGGTTGCGCAGCCTCGGTTATACGGCCGCGTCCGACCTTCCCCGAAAGACCGTCTTCGGCCCGGCCGACGACCTGAAAAGTTTTCTCCCCTTCCAGCAAAAGCTCGACCGGGCGCTCACTCTCAAGGATCAAGGCCGCTTTGATGATGCCGTCCGGGAGTTCGAGAGCTTGATCCGGGAACGGAAGGATTTGACTTGGGCTTATCTTTTCCTCGCCGAAACCCGTCTCGCCTCCGGCCGGGGGCCGGACGCCGTACGGGCTCTCGAATCCGGGGTTCGGGCCAATCCGGAAAGTTTCACTTTGCTCGCGGCCTGCGGCGAGCTCCTCATTCAATCGGGAGATATGGACTCGGCCATCGGCGTTCTCGAGAAGGCCATCTCCCTCGTCGAAAGCGATCCTTCGGTTTGGGATAATCTCGGTTTTATCTATTGGCGAAAGGGCGTATTCGACAAAGCCGCGGAATACTATCGGAAGGCCATCGCCCTGGACCCTTCATTCCCCAAAGTTAATTCCAACCTGGGCGCGCTTTACTACACCCTGTTCACCGACCGGGGCCGCGATCCTAAAAACCTAACCCTGGCGGTTGAATCTTTTCGCCGGGCGGTCGAACTCGATCCCTCCTTCAACCTGGCCTGGCGGGGCTTGGGAGTCGCTCTCAAAGAGTCCGGGAAAACGGACGAGGCGGCGGCCGCATGGACGAAGGCCTTCGAGACCAATCCTCGAGACGGATTTTCGGCTATCTCCTTGGCCTCCGCCTGCCTCGAACTCGGCCAAAAACCCAAAGCCCGATCCGTGCTGGAAAGCTATCTCCGGGCGAAAGGCAAGGCGATCTCCCCAGAGGAACGGGCCCAAGTTCAAGCTTTGCTCGACGAGAGTAAAAAACGCCCCGCTTGATTACGTCCTCTCAGTCTCTATGACAAACGGTGTGGATGTTTTCGTTTTTATTTCAGAGGGAATAGAGAGAATATGGGGAGATAACGGTCGGAGCGGACGTGTCCGGTTTAGGCCTTTCGATCCGTCCGGCGAGGGGAGTCGGCGCGGAAGTAAGCCGGCCGGCAAAGATGTTCGAGTGGACCGGCGAACTCTCCGTAAAAGCGGAGCCGGGACGCGAGTTCTTCGCCGCCGAGCCGGACTTATGAGAAAGGCCGTAAAGAACCGGACAGGAGGAGCGAGGCCGTTATCTCGCCATATTCTCATATCATTATCAAACTGTGCGGCAAAGAGTCGTCCTCTCGTTGACAACATCTCCCGAAACATAATATGTTGGCGGAGGCCCCGCGGCCGTCCGATTCCTCAGGAAAGGAAAAGAGGATGAGCGCAACATTCCGTCTCGGCGCCATGATGTTCCTTCAATATGCCATCTGGGGCGCCTGGGCCCCGATTCTGTCGGCGTATCTCCACGACGTTCTTCACTTCAGCGGCCTCCAAATCGGTTTCATCTACGGCCTTCTGCCGATCGCGACGATCGTCGCCCCCTTGATCGGCGGCCAACTCGCGGACCGCTATTTTCCCACCCAGAAGGTCATCGCCGTCTTGCAGCTCATCGGCGGGGCGATTCTCCTTCTCGGCGCGGCCGTCTCGAGCTATTCCGGGATGGTTTGGATCATGCTGGTCTATTGCCTCGTCTACGCCCCGACCCTGGCCCTCACTAATTCGATCGCCTTCATCAACCTCAAGGACTCCGAGAAGGATTTCGGCCGTATCCGGGTCTGGGGAACGATCGGCTGGATCGCCGCGGGCTGGACTCTGACCGGCTGGCGAGTCGCGGCCAAGTCCGTTACGGCGATTGCCCTCAAGGGCGATACGCTTTTTCTGGCCGGCATTTTCTCGGTGATCATGGGTTTCCTGGCATTCGGCCTGCCGCACACGCCGCCGAAAAAGGAAGGCGCCAAACCCTGGGCCTTCTTCGAAGCTTTCAAGATGTTGAAAAACCGGGATTTTCTCATCTTCACGATCATTTCGTTCGTCGTCGCGACCGAGCTTCAATTCTATTATGTCCTCACCGCGCCGTTCCTGACTTCGCCGAAAATCGGCGTCGGCTCGACCTACGTCTCCCTGGTCATGACCATCGCCCAGGTCGCCGAGATCTTCGTCATGGCCCTGCTCCTTCCCAAGTTCCTGCCCAAATACGGAATCAAGAAAACGATGACCATCGGCGTCCTGGCCTGGCCGCTCCGGTATATCATCTTCGTCATCGGCGGGCCGGCCTGGCTGGTCATCGCTTCGCTTTCGCTCCACGGCTTCTGTTATGTCTTCTTCTTCACCGTGGCCTTCATCTATGTGGATCGGATCGCCCCGCCGGATATCCGCGCTTCGGCTCAGAGCCTGATCGCCGTGATCATCCTCGGGGTCGGGAGTTTTGTCGGCTCGAATTTTTCGGGCTGGATCCAGGATCTGTTCACGATCGACGGCCTGATCAATTGGCGGAATGTGTTCTGGGTCCCGACGATCCTGACCCTCGTCTGCGCCGCGGCCTTCACGGCCTTGTTCAAAGGAAAAAAATCGGCCGCGCCGGCGGCTTGAAGGAGAGCCCCTCATGTCTCCTCATCATAAGAAAATCCTCGGGATCGGGATCATCGGCGGCGGATTCATCGCCCGCTTTCACATCAAGAGTTTCGTCGGCGTCCGGGACGCCGACATCCTGGGCGTTTTCGACCCCGATCCGAAACGGGCCGGCGAAGCCTGCGCCCTGGTCAAGGCGCTCGGAGTCGGCGAGGCCAAGCCGTTCGCTTCGATTACCGAGATGGCCGCCGATCCTTCTATCCAGGCCCTCTGGATCTGCGCCCCGAATTACACCCGGGGTGAAGTCATGGAGGAGATCAGCCACGCCCTCCTGAAAGGAGCGGCCGAGCTGATCGGTGTCGCTTGCGAAAAGCCGCTGGGCCGGAACGTCAAGGAAGCGAAGAAGATGCTGACCCTGGCGGCCCGGGCAAAGCTGCTCGACGGCTATCTCGAAAATCAGGTCTTCGCTCCGGCCGTGACCCGCGGCAAAGAGATCATCTGGGCGCGCGGAGCGGCTCTTTCCGGTCCCCCCTATCTCGCCCGGGCAGCCGAGGAACACAGCGGCCCGCACATGCCCTGGTTCTGGGAGGGCACGCTTCAGGGGGGCGGCGTCCTGAACGACATGATGTGCCATTCCGTCGAGGAAGCCCGGTTCATGTTGACCCCGCCGGGCGCGCCGCGGGACGTTCTGACTCCGATTTCGGTCACGGCCTATACGAATTGCCTCAAATGGCAGGAGCCGAAATACGCCGCCATCCTGGCGAAAAACAGCGGCGGTAAAACCGATTATCTCAACCGGCCGGCCGAGGATTTCGCCCGCTCGCTTATCGAGTACCGGAATCGCGAAGGCAAGACCGTCGTCGTCGAGACGACGACGAGCTGGTGTTACGTCGGCGCCGGCCTCCGGCTGAGCCTGGAGCTCCTCGGACCCGAATACGCCCTGCAGATCAACACGCTCGATGCCGGCTTGAAAGTCTTTTTCAGCCGGGCGGTCAAGGGCAAAGCCGGCGAGGATCTCGTCGAAAAGCAGAACGCGGAAATCGGCCTGATGCCGGTCGTCGCCGACGAAGCGACGGAATATGGATACGTCGCCGAAAACCGGCATATGGTCCAATCGTTCCTCAAGGGCCTCCGGCCCGAGGAAAATTTCGCCGACGGCGTGGCTGTGACCGAACTTCTGATGACCGCCTACCTCAGCGCCGAAAAGGGCAAGACCGTGGCCTTCCCGCCCAAGGGATTGGACAACTTCATCCCGTCCGTGGCCGCCGGGACTTGGAATCCGAAGACAAGATCCTAAGACCGAATATTCGAAAGGGAGGACTCATGAAAAAAACCGCGATTCTCTCCGTCCTGACGATTCTCGCTGTTGCCCTGACCACGCCGTCCCTTCCGGCGGCCCAAACCGCCCCGCCGATCCGGCATCTTTCGTCCGAGCTTCAGAAAGCGGTCGAGGCGACGAACTATAAGGATGTCCGCATTAAAAAGTTCCCGATCGCCTCGGAAGCCTGGACGTTCCGGAAATTCACGTTTTTCGAGACGGTCCAAAAGATCAAAGAGCTCGGAATCGCGGCCGTCGAAGCGTTCCCCGGGCAGGCCCTGGCGGCCGAATTCCCGGGCGCCCGGTTCGATCAGAACATGACCGTCGAGCAGGTCGCCAAGACCAAGGAGGTCCTCCGCGCGGCCGGCGTCGCTCTCTACGGGTACGGTGTCGTCGACATCGGCAAGACCGAGGAGAGCATGCGCAAGGTCTTCGAGTTCGCCCGGAAAATGGGCCTCCGGATCATCGTCTGCGAACCCGCCGACGACGACTTCACCCTCCTCGAGAAGCTGGTCCAGGAATACAACATCAAGATCGCCATCCACAATCACCCCGCCCCGTCCAAGTACAACCTGCCCGAAACCGTGTTCGCCCGCGTCGACGGCAAGGATCCCCGGATCGGCTCCTGCGCCGATAACGGGCACTGGATGCGCGGAATGAACGAACCCCGCGAAGCGTTCAAGCTTCTCCAAGGGCGGATCCTCGATGTCCACCTCAAGGATCGGAACGATTTCGGCACGGCCAAAGGCGTCGACGACGTGCCCTGGGGTTCGGGCCAAGGAATGATCCGGGACCTGCTGGCCGAACTGACGATCCAGGACTACGACGGCTATCTGACGATGGAGTACGAGAACGAGAAAGAGGTGGGCGATCCGATGCCCGCTTTCCGGAAAAGCATCGACTATGTCCGGAGCGTCACTTATTACGAAGGATATACCCAGATTTTCCGGCGGGCCGGCGGCGGCTACGAGAAACACGGCTGGAACCATTACGGCCCCGGCTATTTCGAAGTCGATTCCAAAGCCGGCGTCCTGAAAGGCCAGGGCGGTATGGGCCTCCTTTGGTATGGGAAAAAACTCAAGGACTTCATCCTCGAGGCCGAATTCAAGTGCTCGACGAAGACGACGAATTCGGGGATTTTCCTCCGCGTCCCGGACATGCCGATCAGCGACGAATATATCTACCACGCGATCGAGATCCAGATCGACGACAACTCCACGGGGATCCATCACACCGGGGCGGCCTATGACATCGAGGCCCCGAAGATCCAAGCTTCGCTTCCGACCGGGGAATGGAATCATATGAAAATCGAATTCCGGGGCAAGCATCTCAAGATCGAGGTGAACGGAAAGACGGTTCTGGATTGGGATTCGAAGCCGGGCGGCAAGGTCCGGGACCTGGCCC
>Ga0315287_10008451_pt1 | contig 10399 bp, 9 predicted proteins | sample YL17G11_0_MG_FD_205037 | JGI IMG/M metagenome (GOLD analysis project Ga0315287, IMG submission 205037) | Sediment microbial communities from Yellowstone Lake, YNP, Wyoming, USA - YL17G11_0 | ecosystem: Environmental > Aquatic > Freshwater > Lake > Sediment | place: USA: Wyoming | collected...
TGACATCGGTCAGAACCGCCGCCTCTTCGTCGGTCATGCCGCGAAAGAAGAGGGCCATGAGGAGCGCGGACACCTGGTAGTCGGGAACGGAACCTGAGACCGTTCCTGAGATCCAGAATGCGATCTCGTCCCGGGTCAGCGTACCGCCGTCGCGCTTTTTGCGGATGATGTCGACGATGTTCATGGTGACGCATTCTAGGACGACGACAGCGACTGATCAATGGGCGGTGAGTCCTTCGGCGCCGCACTCGATGTCTCGTCGGCCCGCTGGGTATACTCGGGACGAGGTGGTCTAGGTGCACATCCCACGGTTTCTCTTCCGCGTGAAGGATCGCCAGATCGAGGAGGAGGCTCGAACGATGATGGACGCGTTTCACATCACCGATGTCGAGATCCGCCGCGACGACACGATCGAGAGCGCCTGGCTTGAGGACTACAAGGCGATGAAGACGACGTACGGCCTCGAGGAGATCCAGGAGTACCTACAACAACTGGTATCAAAATAGTTCCCGACCAACACCCGCAATGCGAGTTCTGCGGGCGCCGGCTTAGACGGGGGTGGCACGCGACGTTCCTCTCGTGCCACCCGTTTCGAGGCGGGCTCTCATGCGGGCCGAAATGTAGTCGATGGCCCAGACGGTTCCCATGATGAGGAGCATCAACGTTGCTGCTTGGCTCCACTTCCAGTAGCGGGTAAAGAGGTAGAGCTGCTGCCCAATTCCTCCGCCAGCGACGATACCGATGATGGTGGCCATGCGGACGTTGATGTCCCAGCGATACAGTGTGAAGGACAAGTAGGGGTTCACAATCTGCGGGACGACGCCGTACCGGATGACCTGTACTCTGCTTGCGCCTGTGGCACGGATCGCCTCTACCGGGCCTTGATCGATCGATTCGAGTTGCTCCGAGTAGAGCTTGGTGAGATCCGCAATTGAGTGAACCCACAACGCCAGCATGCCTGGGAAGGTTCCCAACCGAACCCATAGGACGAAGACTACGGCCCAGATCAGAGGCTCGATGGAGCGAGTGATGCTCATGGCGATCCGTACGATCATGTAAACAAGGCGTCCGATAGGACCAGTGGACAGATTGCGGGCGGCGAGAAAGCTGAGCGGGACGGCGATAAAGACGCCGAATAGGGTGGCAAGCAACGACATGAAGAGCGTCTCGACGAGCAATCCGAGACCCGTGCCAATGATGGACCAGTCGGGTCGAATGAGGCTGTCCACCACAACCGCGGCGCGCCCCGCGCCGGTGAATAGCCGGACGAGGTTGATATCGGTGATGTAGGCGGCTGCAATGAAGGTCAGTAGCAGAACCAGGAGCGTTCCGAAGCCAGCGGATGTTCTGTACCAACGGCGTTCGGGGTGCTTCTTTTCCTCACACTTCACTAACATCGTTCCGCTGGCCATGTCGAAGAGAGTCGACTGTGCCTTATTCCACAACGCGGGGACCAGTCCGACGAGCGGGAATCCGAGGAACTGGAACGACACAAAGCGGACAACACGCTGGAGACTCGTCGGAGACTTGCTCGGGTCGCCGATCGATCGAAGCGCAAGTCGACCGAACTGCATTCCGAGGGAGACACCGAACGTCTCCCACGCAACGGCGACCTCGAGCGAGAGGATGAAGGCGAGCCACCACGGCAGAAGCAAGAAACGCTCTTCGCCATGGGCGATTCGACTGAAGCAGTACATGCCCATTATGAACGCATAGAAGACAACGATGGCATCCAAGGAGAGGCAAGTGACCTGGGGCTGGAGAACGCGCCAACCCTTCTGCGCTTTCGACAAGAAGTGACCGAAACGTCCTTGCCCAGTCCCTCGGATCATCCTATGTAATCCTCTCCCGCACGCGTCCGCTGATGTAGTCCATGGCCCAGACGACAGCGATGATCGTCATGATGACCGCCCCCACTTTTTCCCATTCGAGTTCATTCTGGTAGTAAAAGAGGATTCGCCCGATTCCGCCTCCACCGACGAGACCGATGACCGTCGACATGCGTACGTTGATGTCCCAGCGATACAGTGTAAACGCAGTGAAAGAAGGGATGATTTGCGGGATCACCCCATAGATGATGACCTGCCATCGTCGAGCACCCACGGCCATCATGGCCTCCACCGGCCCCGGATCGATCGATTCGACCTGCTCGGAGTACAGCTTACCTAGGGCGGCCACCGTGTGGATCGCCAAGGCAATGACCCCAGCGAATGGTCCGAAGCTGACCCACACAGCAAAGATGATGGCCCAGATGAGGACCTCCACCGACCTGAAAACGTTGAAGAAGACACGCGTCAACGTGTAGATCGCCCAACCCAAGGGACCTTTCCCCATGAGATTCCGTGCGCCGAGGAAGCTTATCGGCAATGCAATCACAAACCCTAACAGTGTCGCAAGCAGAGCCATGAAGACCGTCTCGACCAGGGCGCTGCCGATGCTATCCTTCAACAGGGCGTCTGGTGTGGCAAAGGTTGAGAAATCCGGATGGAGGAGGCGACTGACAGTTCTCACCATCGACGGGGCCCGATGGATTAGGTTGCCAATGTCCACATCGACTAGTAGCCAACCCACAGCAAGAGTGATTCCGATGAGAACCAGCACCATGATGCCTGAGCTTGTCTGGAACCAGCGCTTCGGCCGCATAGTACCCTGTTCCAGCTCGTGGGCGAGGACAAACATGGTTCCGCAGCAGCGCTCTCCCCACAGCGCATCGCCCGGTTTGGTCCCCCAGAGCTTCCGAAGCCAGCGAACAGCCAGGTAGACGATCGGCACTCCGCCAACAGCCAAGGTCAGGACGCTTGTTAGGGTGAGCAGGAGTGTGCGAACCCAGCCACCCATCGGCCACAATGCGACAGCAGGAATGAACGATATGCCAGAGCCTGACGTGAGATTCCAGAACAGCGTTCCGAGGCCGACACACGGGATAAGGATCAGCGCCCAAGCGGCCAGTGCCATGATCCACGAGAAGACGTCGAAGGGGATTCGCCGAACACGATCTACCCAGGTTGCCGCAGAGCGATCGGCGCGGACTAGCACCAGGCCTTGGGTCTTCTCCCCAATGGACGTCCCGAGGTTCTCCCAAAGGATGGCGACTGCAAGACTTCCCAGAGCGGCTGCCGGCCACCCATAGGCTGGGAACGTCAGGTGATCGTGAATACTGACGGCTACGAATGTCTCGTACACGTAATTGACTAGGAAGAAAACGCAGTAAGAGACATATCCCCAAATCGCCCAGTCGATCAGCAAGGCCGCGAGGCGACCTTTCGGAGCGCGGAATCTTCGAGTCATTGGCTAGCGGATCTCGACTTCCTCAGAGTCTTCGCCATAGATCTCCTTGAACTTCGCGGCGTCGATCTCGGTTGGCAATCCCTCGAAAACGAACTCTCCGTCCCTAAGAGCGAGGATACGGGTACCGTAACGCCGGGCAAGCGAGAGGAAGTGGAGCGCACAGACAATCGTCACTCCATCCTCCTCCTGCATCTGTTCCAGGTACTGCAGAATCGAGTTAGAAGTGGCCGGATCGAGTGCAGAGACCGGTTCATCAGCGAACATTACCTCAGGCTCTTGCATGATCGCGCGGGCGATGCCGACCCGCTGCTGTTGCCCGCCGGAAAGCTGATCAGCACGAACGTACATTTTCTCAGAGAGCCCGACCCGTTCGAGGCTCTCCTTTGCCCGGTGAATGTCTTCCTTGGAAAACCTGCCTAGTAGCGACTGGAAGCTAGGGGTGTAGCCAAGCCGACCGGCGAGCACATTAACTAGAACGGACGAACGTTTGACGAGATTGAACTGCTGAAAAACCATCCCAATCTTGCGGCGTACATGACGGAGTTGTGCTCCACGGGCCTCTGTAACATCGATTCCATTTAAGAAAACCTTCCCCGAAGTGGGTTCGATCAGACGATTCATGCAACGCAACAGGGTCGACTTGCCGGACCCCGAGAGCCCTATAAGAATGAGGAATTCCCGGCGCTGAACCGACATACTCACGTCATGCAGCGCGAGAACATCGCCACGCTCGTAGACCTTCGTCAGATGCTCAACGCATAACTGTGCTGGCGGCATATCAACATCCAGAAACGCGGGAGGGCGACTCCCCTCCCGCGAGGACTGTGCTTTCGCTTCCAAGCTGATCGATCTATCGCTCCGGAATGGCGTAACCGGTCGCCTGTCGGTACAAGTCGTAGAAGGCGTCCGTCGTGTCCTGAACACCATCCCATGCATAGAATCCGGGGTTGCTGAATAAAGCGTTGCCTTCAGGCGTTACGATGAACGCCTTGATCGCCGCTATGATCGCCGCCTTGTCGGCCTCAGAGAATCCCGGCACGAACGAGACACCGTCGTTCGGAATAAGGTCGGATAGGCCAATGAGCGTAACCTTCTCAACGATGTCCGGGTAGGTTCCATCCAGCAAGAAGGCCTCACGCAGGTCCTTGACATACCACGCAAGGTCTCCCGTAATGCGCCCTGCAGTCTCCCACTTCGTGTCCGGGGCACCATTCCAGATGCCGAGATCGAGCGACATACCGGGCTCCCACCGTAAGCCCATCTGGCGAAGCGTGGCGGGGGCCAGCGGAGGGCTGAAGAACCCAGTGATGAAGTCGACGTCACCGTTGTACAAGGCGACCATCGATGCGTTGTGCGACCCGGTTTCCAGCGTACCACCTACCGTGATGCCAAGACTCTGAAGCTGCAAGTTGGGCACCTTGAATCCGGACGCGGATCCCGGGTAGGGGTAGCCCCACGTCTTGCCTTCCAGATCGGCAAGCGACGTGATTCCACTGTCGCGGCGGACGTAGTACCCGGCCCAGTACCCGAGGTATCCCTTGCGGGCAGAAACCAACTTGAGGTCCAGGGGCTGCCCGGTCGTTGCCATCGTCTCAGCGAAGGCTTTACAGTACGCGTCGGTCGATAGAAAGCCGAATACATCGCCTTCCGCTGTCGAGTATTCCGAGACAGCGGCTGGGATATTCGGCGTCATGAATGACTCGATCTCTAGGCCGGTAATCTGACTCAGTGCCGCGGCGATAGCGTTTCCAGTGCTTTCTACGACAGCTTGGTCTGTCGACGGGACGAGAATGAGCCGATAGGGATGACTCTTTGTACCCACCGCCTGACCAAATCCCACGATGCCGAACGCGACGAGCGCGATCAGCGCCAGAGAGAGAAGCCTACGCATGACGCACCTCCTGTAGTGCCCTACCCTCGGCTCATGCGGCAAGGACATCCTCGCCAGCGGCCGAGTGATCCTCATACCTCGATCATAGATCCTAGCAGCCTCGGAACCAAGGGCATCCCCTATTCGCGTTTGTACGGTTCCCCCAGAGCCTTCGGGAACCGCACGCGGCCGATTACGCCCGCGACCACGAGCAGCGTAACCACGTAGGGAGCCATGGCGATGAACTGCGTCGGGATTCCCTTGAGAGCGGGCATATTGCGGATCCAGACCGCCAAGCTCTCGAAGAAGCCGAAGATGAACCCCCCGACGAGAGCCAGCAGCGGATTCAGCCCGCTGAACACGACCGTGGCTAGGGCGATGAACCCACGGCCCTGAGAGATGTCCTTCGTCATAGACCCAACCCACGACACGCTGATGTAGGCCCCAGCCAGCCCGGCGAGGATGCCGCCGAACGTCGTTGCCAGCAAACGCACCCGCAGCACATCGATGCCCGCGACGTCCGCGGCCTCCGGATTCTCTCCTACCGCCTTCAGCATCAGACCGGCACGGGTCCGCTTCAGGAAGAAGTAGGCGATGAATGGCACAACGAGCGCGACGATCACGATTGGGCTGATGCCCATCCCGAGGGGAGTCTGGATCGCAAAGAGGCGCTTCCCTTGCGGAAGGGAAGAGACCCCACGTGCAGCCATCCCGAAGGCCACGAACCCGATGGCAAAGAGGTTGATCCCGATCCCAGCGATCATCTGACTCCCCTTGAAGCGAGTCGTGATCACGGAGAAGATCAATGAGATGGCTCCCCCAGTGAGCATTCCCGTTAGAAGGCCCACCCAGGGGCCGCCGAACTGCGCCCCCAGGACGCCGGTGAACGCACTCATCAGGAGGATCCCCTCGAGGCCGATGTTGAATAGGCCCGCAGTTTCTCCGATAATCTCCCCTACTGCCGTAAGGACGAGCGGAACCATGGCGTGGAGCGACAGGATGAGTACCATCCAGAAGTAGCTCAAATTCATGCGCCTCTCTCCTTCTTCCGTGTGGCGTCGCCCCGTGACGCGGAGGAATCCGGATCGCTAGGAGTATCCCCCGAATCTGTTCCACGGCGGGGCCGCACCGACGAGATTGTCCTCTGGACGCCGCTCTTGACCATCGGGAAGATTCGGATGAGCTCGGGGATCGCCATCGCGAGTACGATGGTGCCGTTGACCACGCGAACCATGTCCAGTGGCACGCCGGCGTGGAGCTGCATTGCGCGGCCGCCGGCGTTCAGTCCCCCAAAGAAGATCGCTGAGAAGATGATTCCGATCGGGTGATTCCTTCCGACCATGGCGACGGCCATGCCGTCGAAGCCAAGGTTGGTCAGTTCGGGAAGTCCCGCGAAGACACCGTAGGTTGGAGGAGTCCCCATGACGTAGCAGGCGCCGGCGAGACCGGCAGCCATGCCGCCTAAGGTGAAACTGAGCAGCATCGTCCGCCGGCTATTGATGCCCCCGTACTTCGCGGCCGTCGGATTGAGTCCAGCCGCGCGGATCTCGTAACCGACGACCGTGTGCCAGACGACGAAGTACACAACCAACGCGAAAGCGATCGCCACGAAGAAGCCCACCGAGAGGGTCGTCTTGCCCATCAGCAGGGGCAAGCGGCCGCTCACCGGGATGCTGATCGTCTTCTCCGCGCGAAGCGGGTCGAAGAGGATGTTGAGCACGAGATAGAGTGCGAGCCACTTCGCGATCCAATTGAACATGATCGTCGAGATGACCTCGGACACCCCACGGGTTACCTTGAGCAGCGCCGGCACAAGGCTCCACAAGGCGCCGACGACCATCGCGAGAACAAGCCTAGCGATCTGGTCGATTCCTGGAGGCAGGGTTACGAGGCTCACGGCGACGGCGGCGAGCGTCCCCATAAACAGCTGCCCCTCAGCCCCGATGTTGAACATCCCCGCCCGCACACAGATCGCAAATGTCAGGGCCGTCAGGAGCAAAGGCGTTGCTTTGGCCAGCGCATTGGCGAACCCGGTGGCGTTTCCGTAGGCGCCGGAGAAAAGCGCGACGATTGCAGCCCAGGGGTTGTATCCGTAGATGGTCATAACTACGACACCGACGAGAAGGCCGAGGAGCCCCGCTAGAGCGGACTCGAGCACGGGGCTAAGGCCGGTCAGCGTCCGCCGTCTCGCTGGCGCCGTTTGTGCGCGCCTGTGTCTCATGCCGCCTCCTTGACGCTGGCTCCGCCCATCAGCAGGCCGATTCGCGCCCGATCGAACTCGGACGGCCGGCCTACGGCGACAAAGCGGCCTTCGTACATGATGGCGATCCGGTCCGATAGCGCGAGAATCTCGTCCAAGTCGGCCGACACGAGAAGAATGGCGCGGCCTTTTCGTCGCATCTCGACGAGAAGCTCACGGATGTACTGGGCAGCTCCAATGTCGAGGCCACGCGTCGGCTGCGCTGCGATGATAATCGCCGGGTCCTTGGCCAGCTCGCGCCCGACGATCAGCTTCTGCTGGTTGCCGCCTGACAGGCTCTTGGCTGGGGCGTTCGGCCCGGTGGCCTGGATCCCAAACCGGTCCATCAGCTGGCGCACGTGTGCGGTGATCCGCCTCTTGCGCAGGAATCCCAGGAATCCGCAGAACTCCTTCCAGCGCTGGATCCCGAGGATGGCGTTTTCGGCCAACGTGAATGGGAGGACCAGGCCGAGCTTCCAGCGATCCTCGGGGACGTGCGCGACGCCGAGTTGGTAGATCTGGCGCGGGTCCTTTCCCAAGATATCCACTCCCCGGATCGTCGCTCGTCCGTGAACGGCGGTGCGGAGGCCACCCAGCGCCTCCACGAGCTCGGATTGGCCGTTTCCCTCTACCCCAGCGATCCCGAAGACCTCGCCGCCGTGGACATCGAACGACAAATCCCTAACGGCCACCTCCCGGGTGTTTCCCTTCACGGTCAGCTCGGTCACGTGAAGGATTCCCGGGCCCGTCTTCTCCTCCTCCTGTCCGAGCAGCTGCGTCTCCTCGGCAAGCTCAATGGCCGCTCCCATCGTTTGGGCAGCCGTCTCGCCGACCATCAGTTGCGCGAGTTGGTCGCGAGTCACGGAACGAGTGGCGACATCCCCGACCAACCGCCCGCGACGCAGCACGACGATGCGTTCGGTGACCGAGCTGACTTCTCGTAGCTTGTGGGTGATCAGGATGATCGACTTGCCTGCGTCGCGCAGTCGACGCAGGAGAGCGAACAACACGTCAACCTCGACGGGGGTCAGTACGGAGGTCGGTTCATCGAGGATCAGCAGCGAGACGTCGCGCGACAGGACCTTCAGAATCTCGACCCTCTGCTGTTCCCCCACCGCGAGCTTCTCGACGGGGACATCAAGCGGTACATGGAGCCCGCTCTCTTCGATGAGCTTCTCCAACTGGCTGCGCGTTTGCTCCAGCCGCACTCGAGAGAACGGGTGTTCATGTCCGAGTGCAACATTTTCCGCCGCCGTAAACGTACCCACCAACGCGAAGTGCTGGTGGACCATCCCGATCCCGAAGTCGAGCGCCTCACGAGGGCTTGCGAATCTCACGATGCCGCGCGGAGAGAGAACCTGCCCCCGAGTTGGAGGGAGAAGCCCCGACAACATCTTCGTAAGTGTCGTCTTACCCGCCCCGTTCTCTCCAAGCATGCCCAGGATTTCCCCTGGCCGTACGTCGAGCGTGACGTCGTCAACGGCTAGTGTGCCGTCTCCGTACACTTTGGTGATCCCCCTCGCGCGTAGGAAATACTCTGCCCGAGGGGCTTCTACGTCTTCTCGCATTGACATGAGGACCCCACCCGATCTCTCCAGAAAAGGGAGACGAGAGCACGCTCCCGTCTCCCTTGGTTCAGAACGGAGATCCCCGCTAGGGGAGAGGATAGAGAGCCCGGATGGCCTCCATCTCAGCTTTGGTGCTGGCTGTCGGAACAGTGATCAACCCATCGAAAACGCCCGCCTCGAGGTCGCTCACCAGCTGCCAGATGTACGCCGGGACCGCGTTCCGATTCGCCTCCCAGTTGGCGATGATCAAGCTCGAGTCGGCCGCTGTGATCTTGCCACTGTTGACTGCAAACGGGAGGGCGTCGACGAGATCTTGCATCTTCGAAATGCCGACGCCACCTTCCGCCAAGCCCAACGTTATGTAGCCGCCCACGAATGTCCCGTTGACGGCGTCCTTGATGGCGCCGTAGACCAAGTTGTCGACGCGCTTCAGCCCACTCGCGAGGCCGTAGAGGCCGAGCTTGAACCAATCTTGGTTCGAGTCAACGCCGAAGTAGTACGGAGACCCGGCCGGGGCGGTCGTTGTGCCGGCTGCAACGTGAACCTCTTCTACGGCGTCAACCATGCCGATGCCGAGCTTCCCGGCGACACAGAAGACACTCCCTGCGTTCTGCGCGAGTTGCGCTTGGGCGTTGGTCTTCCCAAGGGCAACATCCTCAAACGACCCTGTGTACACATACAGGAAGCCGACGTCGCCTGGGGTCCCGAAACCGCGCTTCTGATACTCTTTGAGTGCCCAATCCATGCCGAAACGGATGCCCGCTTCGAAGTGGTACAGAACTGGAATCTCCATTCCGAAGACCGTGCCGACATACGGATAACCGTACTGCACGGCCAGCAGCGCTTGGAGCGCCCCGATCAGCGCCGCGCACTCATTTTCCTTGGATCCAAGTGCCTGGATGTTCGGGCCGGCCAAATAGCCATCGACGATCGCGAACAACTGGTCCGGATACTCCGTCGCCACGAGCGATAACGCATCCTGCATCATGAAGCCAATGCCGACGATGATGTCATACTCGCCACTCGCGGCAAGGGACTCAACGTTCGGGTAGTAGTCATCCGCCGTAGCGCTCTGGAGCGCGGTGATCGTCATTCCGAACTCACCCGCCGCTCTTGATGCTCCCAAGTAAGCACTGTCGTTGAACGACAAATCTCCCGGTCCGCCGACATCATAGACAACGCCAATCTTCCCTGCCGCCAGGCCAGCGACCGACAGGCCCAGCGTCAGCACGAGAGCGACTGCTAGCAGTCTTTTCAACGCGACCTCCTTGGATCTCCTTTGTTCCACCGGCATTCCGGTGCCCAACGGTTCTTCGCCATTCTATACGGGTCACTGGCGTCTGACAAATGGCATCGGTTTGCCGGGGATTCCGGAAAACGCAGATAGGAATACAGACGACAAGGTGTGGCGCGTTCTCGAATCCTGTCTGGCTG
>Ga0315287_10008452_pt1 | contig 10398 bp, 4 predicted proteins | sample YL17G11_0_MG_FD_205037 | JGI IMG/M metagenome (GOLD analysis project Ga0315287, IMG submission 205037) | Sediment microbial communities from Yellowstone Lake, YNP, Wyoming, USA - YL17G11_0 | ecosystem: Environmental > Aquatic > Freshwater > Lake > Sediment | place: USA: Wyoming | collected...
GCTGCCCGGCCTGTCGCTGGGCGCCGCCGTGCGCAACCTGGGCGGCTCGGGCCAGTTCGATATCCAGGGGACCAAGGGTGAGGACGTCGCGCTGCCGCTGACCGCGCAGGTGGGGGCCTCGTACGCGCGGCGCGCCGGAGAGGACGTCTCCTGGGCGGTGGCCGCCGACGTGCGCAAGGCGCGCGACGACGCCACCACCGGCCACGCCGGCGCCGAGGTGAAGTGGTCCGCGGTGTCGCTGCGCGCCGGCGCGCGCCTGGGCACCGACGTCGGGCCCTTCACGGCCGGTCTCGGCCTCGAGGCCGGCCACTTCCGCTTCGACTACGCCTACCTGCCTTCCGGCGAAGATCTCGGAACCAGCCACCGCGCCGAGCTGTCGGCAAGGTTCGGGATGTAGGGGCAGTTCCTCCAGCTCCCTGCCATTTCCTGCAAGTTCGAGATGAAGATGGGGACCCAGTTTGAGAATCCCCTGCATCGTCGTCTGGTGCAGGGGGTTTCGCGTTCGAAGGGCCAAGACCCCAGTTGAGACAGCGGAACTCCTTGCTGGCCACCGGTGATCGCCGGTGATTGCGAGTGGCTCGGGAGACTACTATCCTCGGGACTCGGTCCGGCGCAGCACCAGGTGATCCAGCTCGGCCCGAAGGAGTGGCCGCATGATCGGGCAGACCATCTCTCATTACCGCATCCTGAGCCGGCTCGGCGAAGGCGGGATGGGAGTGGTCTACCTGGCGGAGGACCTCACCCTCCGCCGCCAGGTGGCGCTGAAGTTCCTGCCCGTAGACCTCGCCGCCGATCCGGAAGCCCGCGCGCGCCTGATCCATGAGGCGCAAGCGGCCGCCGCCCTCCTTCATCCCCACATCTGTCCGATCCACGAGGTCGCCGAGAGCGACGGCAAGGCGTTCCTCGTGATGGCGTACCTCGAGGGGCAGACGCTGCGCGAGCGGCTGCGGGAGGGTCCGCTTGTCCTCGACGAAGCCCTGACCATCGCTCGGCAGATCGGCGGCGCCCTGGCGGCGGCTCACGCCAAGGGAATCATCCACCGCGATGTGAAGCCGGCGAACGTGATGCTGACCTCGTCGGGGGCGATGCTGACCGACTTTGGCCTGGCGGTGGTGAGCGGGGCGAGCCGGTTGACGCGGACGGGGAGCACGGTAGGGACGGCGGCGTATCTGTCGCCGGAGCAGGTGCAGGGAGCGGACGCGGACGAGCGGGCAGATGTGTGGGCGTTAGGCGCGGTGCTGTACGAGATGGTGTCGGGGCGGTCGCCATTTGAAGGGGAGCACGAGCAGGCGCTGTTCTACTCGATTCTGAACCAGGATGCGGCGCCACTGGCGACCAAGGACAGCGGGTTCCCCGCGGGGCTGGACGGGATCGTCGCCAAGGCGCTGGCGAAGGAGCGGGGTAAGCGGTACCAGAAGATCGCCGAGTTGGTCGCCGACCTGGAAACGCTGGCGCAGGACCGGCATGCGCTGCCGGCGGGCCGGGCGACGAAGCGTCGGCCGCGCCGGGTGGCGCCGGCGGCAACCGCGGCGGGATTGATAGCCGTCGCTCTGGTCGCCGCGGCAGCCTGGCAAGGGTGGTGGCCGTTCGGGCCACCCGGTCCCGCAGTCGGCGGGTCACGAGAGCGTGTCCTGGTCGCCGACTTCGTCGGGCCGGTCGGCGATGCCTCGCTGGCGCGGACGGCGCGCAAGATCGTGGTCGCGGCGATCGACCAGTCGTCGGTTCTGATCACGCTGTCGCCCGAGGAAGTGCACGAGGCGCTGCAGAACGCCGGCCTGCCCGACACGCTGGCGCTCACGCCGCAGCGCGCCCGTGAACTGGCCTACCGCGCCACGGTGCGCACACTTCTGGAGGGCGAGGTGTCGCGGCTGGGCACCAGCTACGCGCTGACGCTGCGCGCCTCGGACGTCGAGGGCGGGCGAACGCTCGTCACGCTCACTGGCACCGCGCGTTCGGAGGATGACCTGATTCCTGCTCTCACCGCGCTCGCGCGGAAGTTGAGCTCCCGGCTCGGGAAGCGGCCGGAGCTTCGGCGCGCGTCGAGTGAGGATCGGTGGAACGTCGCGACGTCGTCGTTTGAGGCCTACCGGCTGTGGGCGGACGGCATGCTGCTCGGCTATGCCGGCGATCAGCAGGGGGCCCTCCGGCAATATCGCGCCGCGCTGGCATTGGACCCCGGGTTCGGCGCCGCTTGGGTTGAGGCGGGGTTCTGCTACGCCAATCTTGGTCTGAGGGATTCGGCCGTGCTCATGGGGGAGGAGGCATTGCGCCATCCGGCCAGCCTCGCTCCGGCCACAAGGCTCATCGCGCAGGGCTGGCTCCAGGCGTGGCGCGGCGACCTCCCGGGCGCGATCCAGGTCTACGAGCGGGTGCGGCGGCTTTACCCCGGCTCGCAAGAGGCGCGGTTTGCGATCAACAACGAGACCTTCGCGCTCATGGCCGAGGGGCGCAGCGCCGAGGCACTCGCTGTGATTGACGCACCGGATGCCCCGGGTCCCGCCAAGGAGTCTCAAGATCTGGTCGGTTTTCGCATCATTCTGCTGTGCGACCTGGGCCGCACCGCCGAGGCCCGGTCGCGCCTGAATCGCATCTCGCCGGCGCCGCGGCCGTGGTTCGCACTGGGCATCGCGATTGCCGCCGGGGAATGGGCGCGCGCGGACAGCATTGCAGGCAATCTACTGGCCATGAGCGGCTCAAACTCCGGCCAGGCTCGCGAGGCGAGAAGGAGGCTGACGGACATCGGCGTTGTGCGTGGCCAGGTGGCCGCTGCCGCGGAAAGCCTCAGGTCGAGATCCGAGAACTCACCGCTGGCCCCGAGATGGGCGATTCGGGGCCGCGTGCTGCTCGCGCTCGCGTGGGGACTCGACCTACCCAAGCTGCCGGCCGGTTGCGAGCGGGACACGTCGGGGACGGCGCTCATCTCTAACGCCTACATCGCGGCGGCGGCGGGCGACAGCGTGACCGCTCGGCGGCTCGTGGTGCTCCTGCGAGCCACGGCGAGCGGCCGGTACGGCGCATACGGCAACACCCCCGAGTTTCTTGAAGCTGTCGTCGCCGCACGCGCGGGCCGCTGGCCCGATGTCGTCCGGCTCGTCGCCGAGCCCGCGAGGTTGGGCCGCGACCGGGGGAATGACAGGATCGACCGGATCGGCCCCCAGCACGAACGCTGGCTGGTCGCCTATGCCTACGAGCAAATGCAGATGCCGGATTCCGCGGCGGCCTTCTACCGGAAGCTGCTCGGCTCGGACTGGGGCGGCGCGCCGATGCTCTGGTCGCTGGCGCATGCGCGTCTTGCGGTGCTGGCGGCGAGTGCCGGCAGAGCGGGCGAGGCGGCGCACCACCTGGCGGTCCTCGAGCGCGAGTGCACGCGCCCCGACGCGTTCGCGCAGCGGCAACTCGACCAGGCGCGCGCGGCCGTCCGCGACGCTGTCCGCCCGCGGCTCTAGCCGCACCGCCTCAGGCTGGAATTGCGCGGGACCTCCTTGCTCGCGCTTGCCCCGGTCGATCCTCGGCGCTAGACGCCGCAGCATTCGGTAGCCCACGACCGGCCCGACGCCGCACACCAGCGTCACCCTCACCCCGCTGACGCCCCGCCAGCGGGCGAGTGAGGCCCGGGTCCCGATTCTGGAGGAATGGGGAGCGGGGAAACGGTGAAAGGTCGCGGTCGCCCCGGGCCTTTTCTCCCTCGGGAGGGAGCTTTCTGGGACGGATCGCTCTAGCTGGCCAGGGTCAAGTTCTGTAACTCGTTGAAAACCGCGAGAACCTCCCTCGTCGGCACCAAGCACAGAGTTCGAAATGAGTCGATTCTGGGGAGCCAGTTTGAGAACCCCCTGCATCGTCGTCTGGTGCAGGGGGTTTCGAGTTCGAAGGTTGGACACCCCAGATGGGACAGCAGAACTCCTTGCTGGCTGGCGGTGATTGGCGGTACTGGCGAGCAACGCGGGATTCAACTTAGTCAGCGTACGACGTACACCGCGCCCTCGCGGGGGAAGTGCCGAGCCCAACCTGTTCACACATCGTCCGCCTAAGAATTCGCCCGCGCGATGCCGACGCCCGCCGCAGGCGCCGCGGATCGGCGTCGGTCAGGGTCTGGGGGAGCGGTGGGGCATGGGCTGTCTCCTTCGGCCCGATCCGACCCCAGTGCCCGCACAGCTGCAACTGGCCGAGAGCGCAACTCAAGGCTCGCCCGCGAGGGTAAACTCTGGCCCTGTCCTCGGGTAACCGCATCGGCCGGCATCTGTAAGAGATCCCTCCAGTCCCGATCGGAATTGACTCCGAATAGGGGCGGCGAGACAATGGAATCGCTCTCCTTCCACCCTCGGAGGCCGCCATGCGATCACTGCGGAGATCCGGTGCCCATCGTGCATTGACCTTGCCCAGCATCGCATCGGTTCTTGCGGGGCCGATCGTATTCACCGTCCTAATGCTCGGGGGGACACCGGAGCTGCGATCAGAGCCGCTATTCGGGGCTCCCTCATTTGAAACCGGATATGCGCCAATCTCGATCGCGATCGCCGACCTAGATGGAGATGGGATCCAAGACCTCGCTACGGCGAACTCCGGCGAGAACTCGATTTCCGTGCTCTTGGGAACAGGGCAGGGTGGGTTTGCTCTTCCCGTCCACTACGCAGGCGCACTTTCTCCGCAGTGCGTGGCTGTGGGCGACGTAAATGGTGATGGCAGGCCAGACTTGATCAGTGCCAACAGAGGATCCAATTCGATCTCGATACTCATGGGGATTGGCGGCGGCAGCTTCGGTGGCAGGATCGATCTGGACACACGATTCGGGCCTTACTCCGTGGCAGCGGGGGATCTGAATCGCGACGGGAAACTCGACATCGTGTCCGCGAGCGTGACTTTCTTCTCCGACTACGAGACGGGCTTCACGAGCGACTCGAGCAGGGTGGGGGTCTTCCTTGGCAACGGGGATGGGAGCTTCGGGCCCAGGATGGACTTCGTGGCGTCCGCGCCGCCGCGGTCCATCGCGATCGGGGATCTCAACTCCGACGGCCTGCTGGATGTGGCCCTCGCCAACTTCCATCCGGACTATGGAACGTACGTTTCGATCATGCTCGGCAATGGAGACGGGAGCTTGAGGGCCGAGGCCGGATTGTACGGGATTGGACTCGGTCCGAGCACGATCGCAATCGGGGACTTGAACGGCGACGGCAAGCCGGATCTCGTCGCGACAAGCCCCGCAGACAACCGGGCCTGCGTGCTGATGGGCAATGGCGACGGGACGCTGAGCGCGCTGCGGTTCTACGATACCGGGCCCTGCCCCATGTCGGTGGTCATCGCTGACCTGAACCGAGATAACAGGCTGGACCTCGTGACGGTAAACTCGTCTCGCCCGTCCATGCCCGAGGGCCCTTCAACCATCTCCGTATTGCTGGGCAATGGTGATGGCACCTTCGGTCCGAGGCGCGACTTTGGCACAGGCTACTCGTCCTTTGCGCTTGGCGTGGCGGACTTGAACGCCGATGGGGCGCTGGACGTGGCGGTCGCGAGCTATCACACAGTAGCCGTGATGCTGGGGAACGGCGCGGGGGCGTTCGCGGATAAGACGGACTACTCGAGCTGCCAGTGGCCCAGGTGGGTGGCGGTTGGAGACGTGAATGGCGATCATAAGGCGGATCTCGTGACCGCGGGCTCACTGACTGTCTCGGTCTCGCTAGGGAATGACGACGGGAGATACCCAACACGCACGGATTGCGGATCATGGGCGTACCCCGGGGTCTACGCGATCGCCCTGACTGATCTGAATGGCGATGGCAGAGACGACATAGTGGCGACGAACGCGTCGAGGACCGTCTCGGCGCTGGTAGCGACTCGGGATGGGAGCTGGTCGAGGACTGAGTACCCGACTCTGGTGACGGCCTATTCGGTGGGGGTCGGCGACTTCAATGGGGACGCGAGGCCCGATGTCGTCGCGGCCAATTACGATCATCCAAGCACCGCGTCCATCTGGCTCGGCGTCGGAGACGGAACCCTGGGACCCCGCCGGGACTATGGTCTCGGGAATTCCGCCAACGCAGTTACCGTCGGGGACTTCAATCGCGATGGCCACCTCGATGTGGTATCCGGGAATTGCTCGGGAAACCCCCAGGGCTCTGTTTCGGTGCTCCTCGGAAATGGGGATGGGAGCTTCCGGACCAAGAACGACTTTCCTACAGGGTGGTGCCCTCAATCGGTCACTGCTGCGGACCTGAACGCTGACGGGCGCCTCGACCTGATCACCGGCAACGAGTATGGGACAGCGTCCGTTCTCCTGGGAACAGGTGACGGGAGATTCTCGGCTCCAGTCGATTACGTCATAGGAGGATCCCCGCGGGTTACGCGCAGCGCCGATGTGAACGGAGATGGCAAGCTCGATCTGGTGGCGTCCAACTTCGAAACGCACACGGTGCAAGTGCTCCTGGGAATCGGCGATGGGACCTTTGGGCCGAGGATGGACTTCGCTGCATCCGGTTGGCCAACCTGTGTGGCCGTCGGCGACCTGAATCACGACGGGAGAGTTGATCTGGCCGTGTCGAATCAGCACAGCAGCACAGTATCTATCCTGCTGAACAGAGAAGATGCTCCTGTGCCGGCGCTTGCAGCCGTGCTGTCGGCCTCTGCAGCGCCTGGGCGAGTCGACCTGAAGTGGTACGTTGGGTTGGACGCGACGGTCGTGACCGTGTATCGGAGGACGAGAACGAGTGGCTGGACCGCCGTAGGACAGGCATACGCCGATGGGAGCGGCGAGGTCGGCTACGTTGATGCCTCGGTGGGCTGCGGCGAGGAGTATGGCTATTGCCTAGGGATTCCAGATGCCTCGGAAGCGCTCGCAGGGGAAGTGTGGGTACAGGTACCGTTCGGATATCAGTTGTCGCTGGAGGGGCCCCGCCCGAATCCTGCGGTCAATGGGCTCGCTGTGGCGTTCTCTTTGGCGCAGGCCGGGCCCGGGCAACTCGAGCTCTACGACGTGGCTGGCCGGCGGGTACTGAGCCAGAACCTCGAAGGGTTGGGTCCAGGCCCCCACGTGCTCACGTTGGACAGCGAGAAGGGTGTCCGGCCAGGCGTGTACTGGTTGCGTCTAGTCCAGGGCAAGCACTCACTGACACGACGTGCCGTAGTTCTCCAGTAGATTCACTGCGATGGTAAAGATGACCCCGCCTCTTGGCTCCGGCTTACGCAATAGCGGCGAGAGAGCACCTGAGTCACCCTCGCCCGCCTAGCGACCCGCCAGCGGGCGAATGCAGACCAGGCCACGATTCGAGAGGAAGGGGGCGCGGGTAATCGATGAAAGACGGCGGTCACTCCGGCGCTTTGCTCCCTCCGGAGGGAGCTTCTCGGGTCCGGGTTGCACTAGCTGGCCCGCGCCAACCCCCGCAACTCGTTGAAAACCGCCAGAACCTCCCTCGGCGGCGCCAGGCACAAAGTTCGAAATGAGTCGATTATGGGGAGCCAGTTTGAGAACCCCCTGCATCGTCCTTTGGTGCAGGGGGTTTCGCGTTCGAAGGACCAAGACCCCAGATGGGACAGCCGAACTCCTCGCTGGCTGCGGCCAAACTGATCAGAACTCGCGACCTTGAACATTCCCGTCGGGGGTGTACTCTCCTTCCAGGCCTTCTGGGCTGACCTGCTCTACTACCCGAGTAGCCGGAGGGAGCCGATGCTGGCCGCAGGCACCAACCTCGGACCCTACAAGGTCCTCACTCCGCTGGACGCTGGCGGGATGGGCGAGATGTATCGCGCCCGCGATACCCGCCTGAGGCGGGATGTCGCCCTCAAGGTTATCCACGCTGGAATCACCCGCGGCCCTGACCGGATCTGCTGCCTCGGGCAGGAAGGCCGCGTCGCCAGTGCGCTGGTGGCGCAGCCATAGCGAACCGCGCTGCCCGGATGTGACTGGGACGACCGGCTTTGATTCGATGGGAGACATCATGAAGCGCAAGCGATTACTACTAGGCCTGATCAACTTGTCTTGGTTTCTCTTTGGTACGGATGTCGTGCACGGGCAATCGGCGGGGCCGATCGTGGGGTGGGGCTCCTACGTGGTCGTGGAGGATTCGGCACTCGACAGCCTCAGCGCGCTGGCCGCGGGCGGGGGTCATAGCCTGGGCCTGAAGTCTGATGGGGCGATCGTGGCGTGGGGCACAAACGGCTCCGGCCAGTGCAACGTCCCCGCACTTAACACCGGCTTCGTGGCCGTCGCAGGAGGCTGGTTTCACAGCCTGGGTCTGAAGTCCGACGGGACGATCATCGCCTGGGGGTCCAACGGCTATGACCAGTGCACCGTACCGGCACCGAACGCGGACTTTGTGGCCATCGCTGGGGGCATGAGCCACAGTCTGGGGCTCAAGTCCGACGGGACGATCGTGGCGTGGGGCGACAACACCTCCGGCCAGTGCAACGTGCCCGCGCCGAACGGGGGTTTCGTTGCAATCGCTGGGGGCCTGAGTCACAGTCTGGGGCTCAAAGCCGACGGGACGATCGTGGCGTGGGGCAACAACACCTCCGGCCAGTGCGGCGTGCCCGCGCCGAACGCGGGTTTCACGGCGATCGCCGCAGGCGGCTCTCACAGCCTCGGACTCAAGTCCGACGAGACGATCGTGGCGTGGGGCAACAGCACCTCCGGCCAGTGCGGCGTGCCCGCGCCGAACGCGGGTTTCACGGCGATCGCCGCAGGCGGCTCTCATAGCCTCGGACTCAAGTCCGACGAGACGATCGTGGCGTGGGGCGACAACACCTCCGGCCAGTGCAACGTGCCCACGCCGAACGCGGGCTTCGTCGCGGCCAGTGCAGGCCCTGCGCACAGCCTCGGACTCAGGTCCGACGGGACGGTCGTGGTGTGGGGGGACAACGGCGAAGGCCAGTGCAATGTTCCCAGGCCGAACTCGGACTTCGTTGCGGCGGCTGGCGGCGACTATCACAGCCTGGGACTCCAGTCCGGTGGCAGGATCGCGGCCTGGGGGGGGAACGGCGATGGTCAGTGCAACGTTCCCTCGCCGAATGGAGACTTCGTGGCGGTCGCCGCGGGGAGGGCGCACAGCCTAGGGGTGAAAGCGGACGGGAGGATCCTGGCGTGGGGCCTGAACTCCTACGACCAGTGCATGGTCCCCGCGCCGAACGAAGGCTTCGTAGCTGCTGCCGGGGGCAATCGCCACAGTCTGGGGCTGAAGTCCGACGGAACCGTCGTGGCGTGGGGGCTAAACGAAAGCGGCCAGTGCAACGTTCCGACGCCGAACGGAGGTTTCACAGCGCTCGATGCTGGTGACTATCACAGCCTGGGGGTTAAACTCGATGGGAGCATTGTGGCATGGGGCGATAATGCTCACGGCCAATGCAACGTCCCCGCGCCAAACTCGGGCTTCATGGCGGTCGCCGGAGGTAGAGAACACAGCCTGGGGCTCAAGTCCAACGGGAGTATCGTAGCCTGGGGCGATAACGCTTATGGCCAATGCAACGTGCCCGCACCGAACTCGGGCTTCGTGGCGGTTGCCGCAGGCGATCTGCACAGCCTGGGGCTAAAGTCCGACGGAACCATCGTGGCCTGGGGACGGAATTACTCCGGTCAGTGCAACGTTTCCACGCCGAACGAGCGGTTCGTCACGATTGCCGGGGGCGAGTACCACAGCCTAGCGGTGAGACGCCCGTCCTCGACCGCTGTCCAGGACCAGGGGGCTCCCGCTATGCCTGGAGTCCGGATGCTTGAGATGCGCTCCGTGGCGCCCAACCCCTTTGGTCGATCTGCCGAGGTCCTGTTTGTAGCCCGGGAGCCAGGTCACGTGACCCTCGAGATTCATGACGCGAACGGAAGGTGTGTCAGAGTGGTGTCCCTCGGGCATGTGGAGCGTGGAACGCACCGTGTTCGCTGGGACGGGCGCGATGCGAGCGGGCGTGACGTGGCCACCGGGGTGTACTTCATGCGCCTGCGGGGCCCGGCGGGAGGATCTAACGCGGCTAAGGCCGTCCTATTCCGATGAACTGCACCGATTGCCCGGGCCGGTCCCATGGCCAGGGAGAAGATGAGGTGGTCCCGCGGATGAGTGGCTGTCGCCCGCCGCTCCCGGCTCGGTGGGCTTCGGACACGGACCAGGGGGATACCATCGGCCGGTAATCGCTGCGAGGCGCAAGTCGCTTCGGCCCTATTCTCCCTCCCGAGGGAGATTTCCAGCGCCAGGGCGCTCTAGCTCGCCAGGGTCAAGTTCTGTAACTCGTTGAAAACGGCCAGAACCTCCCTCGGCGGCATCAGACACAGAGTTCGAAATGAGTCGACGATGGGGAGCCAGTTTGAGAACCCCCTGCATCGTCCTTTGGTGCAGGGGGTTTCGCGTTCGAAGGGCCAAGACCCCAGTTGAGACAGCGGAACTTCACTCCGGCCGCGGCCAGACTCATCGGAACCTGCAACCTTGA
>Ga0315287_10008454_pt1 | contig 10398 bp, 7 predicted proteins | sample YL17G11_0_MG_FD_205037 | JGI IMG/M metagenome (GOLD analysis project Ga0315287, IMG submission 205037) | Sediment microbial communities from Yellowstone Lake, YNP, Wyoming, USA - YL17G11_0 | ecosystem: Environmental > Aquatic > Freshwater > Lake > Sediment | place: USA: Wyoming | collected...
GCGAACATAGGGGGCGTTTGGATGCGGCGCCGTTGGAAACGTCGCCGGAAAACAGACTATTATTGCCTGCTACCAGGGGAGTGTCAATCAGGCAGCGGCGCGCGCCGGGTGCCGGCCCCGGGAAGGGGGTCGCGCGGCCGCGGTTCGTCGTCCCCATCGACGCTTCGTCGCACCCGGGTTGCCCGAACGTGCGTACGGCGGCGACAATGCCGCGGTTTCCGGTGGGCTCGAAGCCCCCGGCGGAATCCAAACGCCATCCCCGTCGCATCCAAACAGGGTCGACGGGGTCGCAGCAGCCGTCCGCCGGACCGATCGTCCGGACGGGCGCAGCAAGGGAGAGGACATGGGTGTGCGCATGACGCGGCGGCGGGTGATCGTTGCCTTGGTGGTGTTGCTGGCGGTCGGAGGCATCGCCGGCTCCGTCGCGATGCGGGTCGCGAAGAAGGCGCAGGAGGGCAAGGACGCCGACAAGGGCGCGCCGGTCACGCTCGAGTTCGCGCCCGCCGACCTCACCGCCGTCGAATCCAGGCCGCTCAACCGCTTCCTGCCGGTGTCCGGAACGATGCAGCCGGTCCGGCAGGCGACCGTCAAGGCGAAGGTGTCGGGCGACGTGCGCCAGATCACCGTGCGCGACGGCGACGCGGTACAGGCCGGGCAGGTGCTGGTGCGCGTCGACACCGCGGACCTCGATGCGCGCCTCGTCGAGCGGCAGGGCCAGCTCGAGTCCGCGCGTGCGCAGCTCGCGCTGGCCGAGAAGACGCTCGCGACGAACCAGAAGCTCCTGAACCAGAGCTTCATTTCCCAGAACGCGTTCGACAGCTCCGAATCGGGCCGCAACGTGACGAAGGGCAGCGTGATGTCCGCGGAAGCGCAGGTGCGCCTCGCGCAGAACGCTCTCAAGGACGCCGTGGTGACGGCGCCGCTGTCCGGCATCGTCGCGAAGCGCCACGTGCAGCCGGGAGAGAAGGTCGCGTTCGACACGCCGCTCGTCACCATCGTCGACCTGCGCGAGATCGAGCTGCAGGCGATGGTGCCGGCCGTCGACATCCCCGAATTGAAGTCCGGCATGACGGTCGAGCTCACGGTCGACGGCTTCGGCGACCGCAAGTTCACCGGTCGCATCGAGCGCATCAATCCCGCGACCGAGGCCGGGACGCGTGCGATCCTGGTGTTCGTCGGCATCCCCAATCCGGACAACGAGCTGCGCGGCGGCATGTTCGCGACCGGCCGCATCGCTCTCGCGGCGAGCGCGCCGGTGCAATCGCTGCCGGCGGGCGCGGTGCGCAACGAGGCCGGCCAGACGTTCGTCTGGGCGATCGAGGACGGCAGGCTCGTCAAGCGGATGATCGTGACGGGCCGCCGCGACGACGAATCCGGCCGCATCGAGGTCAAGACGGCGCTGCCCGCTACGCTCAAGGTGCTGGCGGCGCGTTTCGAGAACCTGAAGGAGGGCGCGCCGGCGCTCGTGAAGGCGGCCGACCCGTCGCCGCCGAAGGCCAGCGCCGCCGCGTCCCGCGAAGTGTCCGGTTCGTAGGCCCGCGCACCGCGTCCCGATTCGCGCAATCCGCACAGCGGCGCTCGACGCGCCGCCCCCAGAATCGCCGCCGCCTCTGATCCCTGACCTCTGACGACTGATACCTGAAATGTGGATTACGCGCGTATCGATCAACAACCCGGTCTTCGCCACGATGGTGATGATCGGCATCACCGTGCTCGGCCTGTTCTCGTACTCGCGGCTGCGCGTCGAGCAGATGCCCGACGTCACGCTCCCGTTCCTGATCGTGCAGACGCAGTATCCGGGCGCGTCGCCCGAGGCCGTCGAGATCGACATCACGAAGCCCGTGGAGAACGCGGTCAACGGCGTGACGGGCGTCAAGCTGGTGCGCTCGTTCACCGCCGAGGGCGTGAGCTCGGTGTTCGTCGAGTTCCGGCTCGACACCGACATGATGCGGGCGATGCAGGACGTCCGCGACAAGGTCGCGGCGGTCCGGCCCGGCTTTCCGAGGGACGCGAAGGATCCGCTCGTCGTCCGCGCCGACACGGACAACGAGGAGCCGGTCGTATCGCTCGCCGTGATGTCGCAGGCGACGGGCCTGCGCGAGCTGACGTCGCTCACCGACCAGACGATCGTCAAGGGACTCGAGAACGTGCCCGGCGTGGCGCGCATCGACGTGCACGGCAAGGTGACGCGGCAGATCCTCGTGCAGATCAAGCCCAATGCGATGGCCGCGCTCGGCATCGGGCTCGACCAGGTGCTGAACGCGATCCGCGCGGCCAACCAGGACGTGCCGGCCGGCCGCCTGTCGCGCGGGCAGAGCGACACGATCGTGCGCATCGAGGGCAAGATCAAGGACCCGGCGCAGTTCGGCCGGATCATCGTCGCGCAGCAGGGCGGCGGCCCCGTCTACCTGTCGCAGGTCGCGGAAGTGATCGACGGCGAGAAGGAGGAGACCTCGCGCGCGCGCATCAACGGCCGGCCGTCGATCACGATCGACGTGCAGAAGGCGCAGGACGCCAACATCGTCGACACCGGACGCGGCGTGATCGCCGCCGTCGAGGAGCTCCGGAAGCGCCTGCCCAAGGACGTCGAGGTCACGGTCGTCTACAACTCCGGCGAGAACGTCGAGAAGAGCGTCAACCGCGTGAAGAGCACGATCCTCGAGGGGGCGGGCCTGACGGTGCTGATCGTGTTCCTGTTCCTGCACAGCTGGCGCAGCACCGTCATCACCGGCGTCACGCTGCCGCTCTCGGTGATCGCCACGTTCATCGCGCTGTATGCGTTCGGCTTCTCGCTCAACTTCCTGACGCTGATGGCGCTGTCGCTGTGCATCGGCCTGCTGATCGACGACGCGATCGTCGTGCGCGAGAACATCGTGCGCCACCTCGCCATGGGCAAGGACCACAAGACGGCCGCGCGCGAGGGCACCGACGAGATCGGGCTCGCGGTGATGGCGACGACGTTCGCGATCGTCGCGGTGTTCGTTCCCATCGCGTTCATGTCCGGCATCATCGGCCGCTTCTTCTTCCAGTTCGGCGTCACGGTCGCCGTGGCCGTCCTGGTGTCGCTGTTCGTGAGCTTCACGCTCGACCCGATGCTGTCGTCGGTCTGGCACGACCCGCCGGGCTCGCGCTTCCGGCGCGTCCCGTGGCTCGGCCGCTTCATGGACCACGTCGAGCATTTCATCGAGTGGATGCACCGCGTGTACGGCACGACGCTCGAATGGGCGCTCACCCACCGCAAGAGCGTGCTCGCCATCGCCACGGTCGCGTTCTTCGGCAGTTTTGCGCTGGTGCCGCTGATCGGCACCGAGTTCGTGCCGCAGGCCGACCGGGGCTTCATCTCGCTGCGCCTCAACACGCCGGTCGGCTCCAGTCTCGACTACACCGACGGCAAGGTGCGGCAGGTCGAGGAAGCGCTCAAGAAATTCCCCGAGATCGTGCTGGCGATGACGACCGTGGGCACCGACGAGGGCCGCAACTACGCGCGCATGAACCTGAAGCTCACCGACCGCGGGCAGCGCGAGCGCACGCAGTTCGACCTCGAGCGCGCGATCCGCAAGACGCTGCAGCCGATCCCCGGCATCGAGCTTACCGTCGGCTTCAACCGGCCGATCTTCGTGAACATCCTCGGGCCGGACCCGGCGACGCTCGCCGCGCTCGCGACGGATCTCAAGGCGCGGCTCGCGAGCGTGCCGGGCATCGCGGACCTCGAATTGTCCGAGAAGCCCGCCAATCCGGCGCTCTCGGTACGGCTCAACAACGATGCCGCGTCCGACCTGGGCATCACCGTCGAGCGCGTCGGCGCGACGCTGCGCCCGCTGCTCGCCGGCGACACGGTCACGTACTGGCTCGCGCCCGATGCGCAGAACTACGAGGTGAACGTGCGGCTGTCCAAGGATCGCCGCCAGCTCGCGTCCGACCTCGGGAACCTGTACCTGACGACCAGCAAGCGCGGGCCCGACGGCGAGCTGCGGATGGTGCCGCTGCGGCAGGTCGCCGAGATCGTGGAAACGTACAGCCCGCAGACGATCCGCCGCGAGGAGCTGCAGCGCCGCGTCGCGATCTTCGCCAATGCGCAGGGCCGGCCGTCGGGCGACGTCGGCAAGGACGTCAACGAGATCATCAAGCAGACGACGCTGCCGCCGGGCTACCGGTTCTCGGTGCGCGGCCAGACCGAGCAGATGCAGGACTCGTTCACGGCCGCGATGGCGGCGCTGGGCCTCGCCGTGATCTTCATCTACCTGATCCTCGCGTCGCAGTTCGCGAGCTTCCTGCAGCCCGTCGCGATCATGGTGTCGCTGCCGCTCTCGCTGATCGGCGTGTTCCTCGCGCTGCTCGTCACCGGCACCACGCTCAACATCTTCTCGATGATCGGCTTCATCATGCTGATGGGCCTCGTGACGAAGAACGCGATCCTGCTCGTCGACTTCGCGAACCGCGCGCGCCGCGGCGGCGCGAGCCTGCACGACGCGATGCTGCAGGCGGGACAGGTGCGGCTGCGGCCCATCCTGATGACGACGGCGGCGATGATCGGCGGCATGCTCCCGCTGGCGCTCGGCGTGGGCGAGGGCGGCGAGACGCAGGCGCCGATGGGCCGCGCGATCATCGGCGGCGTCATCACGTCCACGCTCCTGACGCTCGTCGTGGTCCCGATCCTGTACACGTATCTCGACGGGTGGTCGGAGCGGCAGCGCGCCCGCCGCGCGGCGCGGCTCGCGGCCGCGGTGGCCGCGCAGGCCCCCGGCGTGGGCGGGCAGTGACCGTCGGGGCCCGGACGGCCCGGCGCCGCAGGCGGGCGGAATGCCCGATGCAACAGGAGATTTCGGCGGGAATTCCGGCCAGGTTGACGTGCGATAATGCGGCACCGCATAATAAATGACTGCGAGTCATTTAGGCCTCGGGGCACCCCACTGTGGGGAATTTCGCGGTCGGCCGCGCGTTCTGCCCGCGGCGGCGCCGGGTGTTCCAGGCGCGCAGGCCGGGCGTCCCGCTAACCGCACGTCCGGATACGACATGGATTTCGAACAGGCACGCTTCAACATGGTCGAGCAGCAGATCCGCACGTGGGAGGTGCTGGATCAGGACGTGCTGGACCTGCTCTTCACCGTGCGGCGCGAGGATTTCGTGCCGTCCGCCTACCGGACGCTCGCGTTCGCGGATCTCGAACTGCCGCTGCGGGGAGGCGAGCGCATGTGGGCGCCGAAGATGGAGGCGCGCGTGCTGCAGGCGCTCACGGTGGGGCGCGAGGACTCGGTGCTCGAGATCGGCACGGGCAGCGGCTACTTCACCGCGTTGCTCGCGAGCCGCGCGGCGGAAGTCACGACGGTCGAGATCGACCCGCAGCTGTCGGCTTCGGCGGCCGAGCGCCTGAAGCGCCACGCGTTCACCAACGTGCGCCGCGAGGTCGGCGACGGCGCGCGGGGCTGGGGACGCGAGCTCCAGGACGTCATCGTGCTGACGGGGTCCACGCCGCTGCTGCCCGAGGCGTTCATGCAGCAGCTGAAGCCCGGCGGCCGCGTGTTCGCCGTCGTCGGCGACCCGCCGGTGATGACCGCCCGCCTCGTCGCGTGGGCGGCGCCGGGCACGCGGGTGACGACCGACCTCTTCGAGACCGTGATCGCGCCGCTCAAGAACGCCGCCGCGCCCGCGCGGTTCAAGTTTTGATCCCGCAGATCGCACCCGCCGAACTCGCCGCGTGGCGTGCCGACGGCGCGCGCCCCGCGCCGGTGCTGGTCGACGTGCGCGAGCCCTGGGAGTTCGACTACTGTCGCATCGACGGCTCGCTGTCGCTGCCGCTCTCCACGCTGCCGGCGCGCCTGGCCGAGCTTCCCGCGGAGCGCGAGCTGGTCCTCGTGTGCCACCACGGCGCCCGCAGCCAGCATGCGGCGCAGTGGCTTGCCCAGAACGGATTCGCCCGCGTGCACAACCTGCGCGGCGGCGTCGCCGCGTGGGCGGCGGACGTCGAACCGGAAATGCGCCGCTACTGACCGTTCCTTTCGAAGCTCGCGCGGCGGCGGTTGCCGTCGCGCACCGATGGACTACGTACATGAGAAAGCCGCGCCCGTCATTCCTCGCCATCGCCGTCTGCGCCGCCGTGCTGTGCACGGGCGGCGCCGCTTCCGGCGAGGACCTCCTGCAGGTCTACCGCGAGGCGCAGAAGAGCGACCCGGCGATCGCCGCCGCGCGCTCGCAGTGGGAGGCGACGCAGGAGCGCGTGCCGCAGGCGCGCTCCGCGCTGCTGCCGCAGCTGTCCGCATCGGGCCAGGCGAACATCAACAACTACGACGCGACGATCGACAGCAGGCCGAAGAACAGCTTCTCGGCGAACTACAGCCAGGGCAACCTCACGTTCTCGGCGTCGCAGCCGCTCTACCGCCCGCAGTACGTGGTCGCGCTCGACCAGGCGAGGGAGCAGGTCTCGCAGTCGGACTACACGTTCGCGATCTCGCAGCAGGACCTCATCATCCGCACGTCGGTTGCGTACTTCGACGTGCTGCTCGCCGAGTTCAACGTCGAGCTGGCCGAGCAGCAGAAGAAGGCGGTGGCCGAGCAGCTCGCGCAGGCCAAGCGGAACTTCGAGGTCGGCACGGCGACGATCACCGACACCAACGAGGCGCAGGCGAAGTACGACCAGATCGTCGCGACGGAGATCCAGGCGCGCAACGATCTCGACCGCCGCCGCACGGCGCTGATGGCCATCATCGGCCGGCTGCCGAAGACGCTGAAGCGCATCGGCCGCGGCTTCGACGCCGCGCTGCCTGATCCGAACAATCCCGACTACTGGGTCGACCGCGCGCTGAAGGAGAACCTGTCGGTGCGCTTCTCGCAGTCGAACTACGAGATCGCGTCGCTCGAGGTCGACCGCGCGCGCGCGGGCCACTACCCAACGCTCGATCTCGTGGCGAGCGCAGGCGCGCAGGCGTCCACCGGGTCGGCGTCGTCGGATTTCTCCGCCAACTCGCGCACGGCGCTGCTGGGGGTCGTGCTGAACGTGCCGATCTACACGGGCGGCTTCGTGAACTCGCGCGTGCGCGAGACGATCTCGCTGCAGGACAAGGCGCGGGCCGACCTCGAGACTGCCAAGCGGTCGGCGGTCACGAACGCGCAGGACGGCTTTTCCGGCGTGAACAGCGCGGCCGCCGCGGTCAAGGCGTTCGAGCAGGCGGTCGCGTCGGCGGAAGTCGCGCTGCAGTCGAACATCCTCGGCCAGGAAGTCGGCATCCGCACGAACCTCGACGTACTGAACGTGCAGCAGAACGTGTTCTCCACGCGCCGCGACCTCGCGAACGCCTACTTCCAGTACATGCTCGCGGTGCTGCGGCTGAAGGCGTCGGTCGGCTCGCTCACCGAGCAGGACGTCGAAGCCATCAATCGCCGGCTGAACGGCTGACCAAAGCGGCGTCGGACCCGTACGGAACTCGGGGTCAGACCCGTCATACGGGCCAACGCCTGGCCACCATCCGGGGCTCCTGCCCGTATGACGGGTCTGACCCCGATTTGCGCTTTACGGGTCTGACCCCGACTTCGGTGCGGCCCCCAGTTTCGGCGCGAGCCATGCCCACAGCCGGTCCGCCGCGCCGCGGTGCGCCGCGTGGAACGCGCGCGCGGCCTCGCGCATGCGCGCGCGGCGCGCGGCGTCGGACATGAGGTCCGCGGCCTCGGTGACGAGCGCATCGGCGTCCGCGACCCGCACGGCGGCTCCCGCCGCGATCGCATTGGCGGCGGCTTCGGTGAAGTTGAACGTGTGCGGACCCACGAGCGTCGGCGTGCCGACCGCGATCGCCTCGATGAGGTTCTGCCCGCCGAACGGCAGCAGGCTCCCGCCGACGAACGCGACGTCCGCGGCCGCGTAATAGGCCGGCAGCTCGCCCAGCGTATCGCCGAGCACGACGCGAATGTCCGCCGCGACGGCCGCATCCGCGCTGCGGCGCGCGAACGCGACTCCCCGGGCCGCGAGCAGCGCCGCGACTTCTTCGAACCGCTGCGGGTGGCGCGGGACGATGACCGCGAGCGTCCGATCCGGAAGCGCGCCGCGCGCGATCGCGTCCAGGATCAGCGCCTCTTCGCCGTCGCGCGTCGACGCGGCGAGGAAGACCGGCCGTGCGGCGCCGAACCGCTCGCGCAGCTCGCGTCCCAGCTGCAGCATGCGGTCGGCGATCTCGGCGTCGAACTTGAGGTTGCCGGTCACGACGACGTTCGTCGCGCCTGCCGCCGCGACGCGCGCGCCGTCTTCCGCCGTCTGCGCCGCGACCCCGGACAGCGATGCGAACATCGGTTCCGTCAGCGCGGCGAAGCGGCGGTAGCCGGCGAACGAGCGCTCCGACAGCCGGGCGTTCACGAGGAACAGCGGCACGTGCGCGGCCGCGCACGCCGCGCTCAGGTTCGGCCACAGCTCGGTCTCCATCAGCAATCCGGCGCGCGGGGAAAAGCGACCGAGGAACGCGCGGATGGCGAACGGGAAGTCGTACGGCAGCCACGCCTGCACGACGGCGGAGCCGTAAAGCGTGCGGCCGGCTTCGCGTCCGGTCGCCGTCATGTGCGTCAGCAGGATCGTCACGCCGGGCATCTCGCGCGCGACGCGCGCCACCAGCGGCGCCGCGGCGCGCGTTTCACCCAGGGACACCGCGTGGATCCAGACCACGCCTGCATCTCGCGGCGCGGACCCTGCGGCGTAACGGCCGAAGCGCTCGCCGATCCGCTCGCGGTAGCCGGGCTCGCGCCGTCCGCGCCACCACAGGCGCAGCGGCAGCCACGGCAGCGCGACGAACCACAGCAGCGTATAGAGCGCGCGCATCAGCAGCGCGGCGCGTCGCGCAGCACGCGTCCGAGCGCCGCCGCGATGTCGTCGAACGAGGGCACCGTGCCGTTGCCGCCGACGTCGATGGCGTGGGAGCCGGTCCGCGCGACGCCCGCCAGCGCGGCATCGGTCGTCGTGAACACGGCGACCGTGGGCGTGCCGAGCGCGGCGGAGAGATGGGTGAGGCCGGTGTCGACGCCGACGACCGCCTCCGCGTGCCGCGCGAGCGTCGCGAGTTCCGCGAGCGTCTGCCGCGGCGGCACGATCGCCGTCGTCGCTCCGGCGGCCAGCCGTTCGCTGCGTTCCCGTTCCGAAGCGCTGCCCCACGGCAGCAGCGACATGACGCCGGCGCTCGCGAAGCGGGCGAGGACCGCGCGCCAGCGATCTTCGGGCCACAGCTTGTCGTCGCGGCTCGTCGCGTGGAACACGAGCGCGTAGGGCACCGAAGGCATGGCCGCCGTCGTCGCCGCCGGCGCGAACTGCCAGCGCGGCGGGCCCGACACCGTGTAGCCCAGCGCGGCGGCCGCGAGCGCGCGCGCCTTGTCGATGAAGTGCTGGTCGCGCGGGATCCGGTGGTGGACGTCGTCGAAGAGCGTGGCCAGAGGCTCCCGGATGCTGTGCCGGTCGAAGCCGTGGCGCGTTCCACGCGCGATGCGCGCGACGATCGCCCCCTTCACCTGCTCCTGCAGGTCGAGGATCGCCGTGTACGTTTCGTGGCGCAGCGCGCGCCGGAACGCACCGAACTCGCGCCATGCCTTGACGGGGGACATCTCGGCGCGCCAGCGGCGGAATTCGACCGGGACGACGCTGCGGATGCGCGGGTCGAGTCGCACGAGCGGGGCAAAGGCCTCCTCCGCCGCCCAATCGATCGGGAGGGCCGGCGCATGCGCGCGGAGATCGGCGACGATCGCCATCGCGTGCACGACATCGCCCAGCGACGACGGCCGGACGACCAGCACGCCGCTCATCGCTGCGCCCGGCCGAAGTCAGGCCAACGCCGCGCCGGCGCGCAAACCACGTAGAATCCGCCGCAACCCCGGGAGGCGGGCGCGACTGCCGCGCAACCGCCGATCGCCCGCAGGCCGCGCATGTCCGAACCGCTTCCTCTGTCGCTCATCGTCATTACCCGCGACGCCGCCCACGAGCTTGCGGAGTGCCTCGCATCCGCGCCGTTCGCGGCGGAGGCCCTCGTGGTCGATTCGGGCAGCCGCGATGATACCGTAGCGCTGGCGCGGCGCTGCGGTGCCCGTGTCGTCGAGCACGCGTGGGAAGGATACGGACCGCAGAAGAACTTCGCCGTCGGGCAGGCGCGCCACGACTGGGTGCTCTGCGTCGACGCCGACGAGCGCGTGTCGCCGGAACTCGCGGCGGCCGTGGCGGCGCTGTTTCGCGCCGGCGCGCCGGCCGCCGCCGCCTACGCGGTCGCGCGCCGCAATCGCTTCCTCGGCCGCTGGCTCGCGCACGGCGAAGGCTATCCCGACTGGAACGTGCGCCTGTTCGACCGCCGCCGCGCGCGCTGGAGCGACGACCCGGTGCACGAGCACGTGGTGGCCGACGGCCCGGTCGCGCGCCTCACCGGCGACCTGTTCCACGCGTCGGCC
>Ga0315287_10008455_pt1 | contig 10397 bp, 15 predicted proteins | sample YL17G11_0_MG_FD_205037 | JGI IMG/M metagenome (GOLD analysis project Ga0315287, IMG submission 205037) | Sediment microbial communities from Yellowstone Lake, YNP, Wyoming, USA - YL17G11_0 | ecosystem: Environmental > Aquatic > Freshwater > Lake > Sediment | place: USA: Wyoming | collected...
GCCGCGGCTCCCCCGAGCACGACGTCGTTGGTGTTCCCCGCGGCTGCGATGATGACGATCGCCTTGATGCGTGCGAACGCCACCGCCACCCCGAAGATGTCCAACATCGCGGCTCCGGCGAGGTCGTAGTCCAGCGTCGCGCTCGCGCTGAGCGTGACCGTGTTGCTGAACAGCAAGTCCGCCTGGTCCGCAGCGACCCCGTTGGCGAGCGCGACCATCGGCGACGCTTCCGCGGTCGCGATGACAGGAGCCACACCGACGGTGTTCTGCAGGAGCGACGAGACGAGCAGTGTCAGCTTCGAGACCAACGTGTTAGCTGCCATGCGATCATTCCCTTCCTAGCTTGTAGCTGGTGACAGACGCTTGACGCAGTCGACGTTGAACTTGAACGTCGCTGCGCCACGACCCAGTGAGTCCGGTCCCGCATCGAACGGTGGTTGCGCGACCGAACACGATCGCCAGTACGTCCCGTTGATCTTCTCTTCACAGATCCCGCCGAGCAGCGTGGCCATCGCCACTGCCGTCTCCTCAGCGACATCCCCGGACTCCGCGATGCAGCTGACCTGCACCGACGGCCGTTCGTACGCGACGGTATCCCTGGAGAGATTGTGGGTGCCTTCGTCGGTCAATCCCCCGGTGCGGATCAACACGACGAACGGTCCCTTCCCCGCGGGGATCTTCGCCTTCGTGCCCTTGAAGAGCGTGGTCCCGTAGCGGAACGTGGACCGTGCTTCGATGACCGTGACCATGTCGTTCAGCGGGTTCGATGGTGTCATCACAGTGCCTTGTTCAGATCGATCCGCTTGGCGATCCGCTCGCCCATGTACGGTGCGCTCGCGTTGAGCGTCCACTCGATGTACTTCGGTCCGCCGACCTTGTGGAACGCCTCCATGTCTTCGTGCACATAGAGCGCGTACTCCGCCACTTCACCACCAGGTCCGCCTTCACCGGCCACGATCGTGCACCAGATCCGGCGTCCCTCACGGAACGGTCCTTCAACGTGGATCGTCGCGCGGAGGTTGCCGGTCAACACCGGCGTGTTCTTCTTGCACTCCGTCGCTTCGATCTGGCTCTCCTGGTACATCGCACGCGCGAACACGTCCGGCGACATCTTCTTCAGCTTCGCCAGCTTCCCGAGCATCGCGGCGAGTCCTTGGAGTTCTCTAGCCAAGGTACACCTGCGTCAAGATCGGATGACCCGTGCCCGAATCCACGAAGCCATCCGTCGCCAAGATCGGACCCCCGGTCCCGTCCGGGAGGATGACCCGATCGAACTCGTTGACCACCACACTCGCGTCGAGGAATGTGACCTGGGCTCCGCTCAGGACCATCTCCCCGCTCGATGAGCGGACCATCTTCTGCTTGCGCGTGACGAGCGCAGGCCGGGTTACCTTGAGGTAGTCCCCCGTACCTGCGCCATCCGCGTGCTGGAAGACCTCGTGGGTCACGTCGGCCTGCAGATCCGCCGTCAACGAATTCGCCAGCGCCACCGCAGACCGGACCGTGTCCATGAGACCCATGGTATCCCTCGCTTCTTACGAACTCGGCAACACGATGATGCTGATCCGAGCCGCTCCCGTGGCGTTGCCAGCCGCGGCCGTGAGGGTCGCGAGGATGGCCTTGGTCGCCGTGTTGGTGAAGCCGTAGCAGTACGAGCCGACGGCCTTGTCCACCATCGACGCGGCCGAGACGCACTTCTCGACCGTGCTCGTCTCGCCGATCTTGAGCGTCGGCTGCGTGCCCGTCCCGGTGGCGAACACTTCGGTGACTTCGACCACGACCAGGACCCCGCGGTCCTTCGTCGCGTGCGCAGCCATCAACGTCTTCGTCCCCGAGTCCGTCTTCGCGTAGGTCGCGCTCGCCGCGAGTCCCACGTCCGCGAGGACCTCGACTCCAGCCTGCTGCATCGCCGACCCGGCCGCGAAGTTGACGGTCGCACCGCTGGCGTACGTGACCGTCTTGTTCGGCACGTCGACACGCCAGAGTTCCGTCCCGTCCTTGTCCGTGAAGACGAGGATCTCGCCATCGATGTAGTGGCTCTTGAGACCCCCGCTCCCCTGCGGATTCATTCTGCTGTCCTGCATGGCACCCTCCTGCGGCTGGGATTACCAGTCTCACAGTTCCGAATTGACTACGCTCGCTGCAACTCCCGCACGCCGGTGCTCCGTCCTCGCACGTAGCCCCACCCTGCTGGGATCAGCAGCACGACGGTGTCGGGCACCGGCTTCGCGAAGACCGATTCCTTGAACGACAAGGAGACCGGTCCCGCGGTCAGTGCCGTGATGCCCAACGTTTCGATGTCGGAGTTCCCCGCGAGGTCACTCGCGAGGAGTTGTCGCGCGTACTCGGCCGTGGCGCGTTGCAGCTCCACCGGGATGGTGTGGAGGTCTTCGTACCCCCACCCACTCGGCAGCAGCATCCCGCCTCGCGGCCATAGCAGCGCTTGCGTTCCGTCAGTTGCGTACCCGTTCCAGCTCCACGCGCGATCCAAGAGCTGCGTCGCCCACAGGATCGCCGCGTCCTTCTGGTCATTGGACGCAGCTGCCCACGTCGTCCCGACAGCCGGTCGGTCCGCGTGGTACTGGTCTGCGAATGCCCGCGTGCAGTACGCGTTGGCACTCGCAGATCCAGCCGTCACCACCAATGCTGACACAGCCATGGCCGTGGACCCCGGCTACTCGCCAGCGATCCAGACGCCATGCGACGGCCGCACGAGCGATCCGCCGAACAGCGCGTCGAACGACCACTGCACCTGCTTGTGCTGGCGCGTGACTTCGAGGCGCAGCGAGAGACCGCTGACCTCGTCGACCGCGACCTGGGTGAGCGAGCCACCGGGCACCTGCACGGTGTCCAGAAGCGGAGCCATCGCGAACGCCAGGCAGTCGCGGTGGATGAGCAGATTCTTCGCGTACGACGTGGCGACCGAGCTCTTCTTCACGATCGCTTCGGCACCGGCCGTCGCGACGATGAGACCCGGAGCCGCGATGACCACGCTCGACGGCGTCCCCGCACCGGCCGAGCTCACCACGCTGTAGGTGTAGTTGCCGATGCCGATGATGTCGCCCGCGATCAGCGTCCCGGTCGCGCCACCCGACAGCGCGATGGTGGTCACGCCGATGGCGTTGACGCCGGTCACCGTGGTGCCCGTGGTGTACGTACCCGAGGTGTGCCGCGGCACGCGGTTGGACATGATCCAGTTCGCGCCGAGCTTCTTGCCGATCTGGCCGTTGATGATCCCGGCCGTGTCACCGCGGAAGGACGCGTCCTGGAACGCACGCAGACCGAGCGCGTTCGCTTCGGCGTCTTCGTTGATGATCATGAAGCGCGGATCCATCGGCATCAACTGCTTGTTGGCAATCTTGCGAGCCGTGAGGTACGCGCTGAGATCCGTGGCGAACGGGGTCACGCCAGCCGTGCCCGCGTAGCCGTTGATGCCCACGGTCTTCGTCCACAGGAAGTCCTCGATGTAGTTCGCGAGGGACTTGACCGCCTCCTGTGCCTGCATCGGGAGGATGCCACGGTCGACCTGCGACAGACCCTTGTCGTCCATCGCGAACGGAGCCTCGCGCCATTCGGTCAGCTGGACGGGGATCGAGGTCGGGGTCACCGCGGCGACGGCCGGGGGAATGACGTCGGGGGAGACCGCACGCGTCGCAACGGCAGCGGGGACCGCGATGTTGACGACGGCCATCTTCTTCGCAGCAACGATCTGCTGCTCGTAGTCGCGGTTCGCGATGTGGACCAGGGCGAGCTGCTCGCGGAGGGTGTTCAGACCCATCGCGACAACGGTGCCCAGGATGTTCGTGGTGACGAGAGCTCCTGCCATGGTGTGTACTCCTGAAACAGTTACGTGATGTCCGTTGCTTCAGCAGTTCCACCGGAACCGGGCAGTCTCTCCACAGGAGGGATGCCGGGAGCCGCAGTCCGCTGGACCACGGCTCCCCTACGTTGGGTCGAGGTTCGTGCTACGTCGTCTGGCTGTACTCCACTTTCACCGTCCCCTTGGAGATGGCCGCGGCATTCTCACCGAGCTGCTGCGGTGTGGGGTCCTTGAGGACCGTCTGACCCGGCTTCAGTCCTGCGCCTCCGCCAGACCCACCGGCTGGAGCGGCACCGCCACCCTTCGATGGTTCAAATGCGAAGTCGTACTCGCGTGCGTGCTGGAGCAACCACTCGTCAATGTCGAGCGGGTTCCCCGGCTTCTCGGCGGAGAACTGGTTCGGCTTCGCGACCACGCGGCCTTCCTTCACCTCGAAGACTTCCAGTGCCTTGCCGATGGTGAAGTCGCTGGCCTTCGCCTTGCCTCCGGCCTTGACGAACTTCGCGATGACCGACTCCCGCAAGGTCGCGTCGTCCGCTCGCTTCGACGCGGCTTGCGTGGCCGCATTCGCGGCTGCGAGTGCGTCGGCGATCGGCTTGTTCGCGGCATCCACCGCGGTCTTGATCATGACCGCGATGTCGTCCGGCCTCTGCACCCCGGCGGCACCGAGCGTCGCCACCTTCGCGATGGCCGCTTTCGCTGCGTCCGGGTCGATGCCGGTGAACTTCTCGATGGTCGCCTTGAGCGGTCGCAGCTCCTCGACTTCCTTCATCAGCCGCACGTTGTTGTCGCGGAACTCCACCACCTTGCCGTTCGCGGTGGCGAGGTCCACTGCGGGGACGAACCCCGCGGGAGCAGCCGTGAGTTCGAGGACGTACTTGCCGTCCTTGGCGACGTAGTGCGCTCGTAGCGCTTCGGGAATCTGCTCCAGCGTGTCGACGATTGGGCTCAGTGCCATCTGTGCGTACTCCTCATTGCGGGTTGCCGAACGCCACTGTCCTCATGGCGTGCCTACGATCCGATCCGCTTCACGACAACGTTGATGAATTCGAATGTCAGGTTCGACGCGTCCGTGTCGTTATAACACGCGATCCAGATCACGTCGCCGTCCGCGATGGCGACATGGCCTACGCCCGCGAGCGTGCGGTACGTACTATTCACCGAGGTCTGCGCTTTACCAGCGACGTGGTCCTGTGCCGTGGTGTTCTTCCACAATTCGACATGAAACGTCTTGCTCGCGGCTGAACTCGCGGACGACGTAAACCCGATCTCGTACGTGCCCGCACTACCCGCGCTCGCCTTCAACGCCACCGCTCCGCGGGCGATGCCCGTCCGGTTCTGCGTGTAGGCCTTGGTCAAGACGAACGACCCCGTACCACCCGTCGTGATGAGGTACGCTCCGTCGTAGTCTGTGGTCCCATGGATGGTCGCGGGTTGTCCCGCAACCCACGTCCCCGTCGCGCTCACGGTGATCTTCGCTCCACCGTCTGCTGACGCCACCCCCGTGATCGTCGCACCAGGACCCCCACCGACTCCGGCAATGTACGTCCATCCCTGGAGCAAGCCGGTGGACATCAACGACAACGCGTAGTACTCGGCGTTGGTCCCGATGGCGAGAGCCGTGCCATTGCCGTACTGGTACATCCCAGCGTACATGGCGATAAGCACCGTCCCGCTGGCATTCGGCAACGTGTACGTGCGTGCCGCGGTCAAATCATCCGGGGTGAACGTCCCGACGAACCGCGTCCCACTCGTGTTCGGCTGAAAGACCAGCGTGTCCTGTGTGGCCGTGGCACCGACCTTCACACCACCCGCTCCTGCGGGGAGTAAGACCACGTCGACGTTGTCCGTCCCCGTGCCGAGGGTCGCTGCGCTGAGGGTGATAGACCCGGCCGCTCCCTTGAGGGACGCGTACTCGTAGTCCGTTGCCGCACCTGCGTACGTGGTGTAGACGCGGAACTCCTGCGCCACCACCCCGTCCCGCAAGGCGATGACTCCCGCACCCATCGGCATGATCGGCGACCGCGTGCCCGCAGAGCCGAGTACCAACGTGTCACCAGACGTCCCGGTGAACAGCTCCGACCCGGTGCGCGTCCAGTAGGTCGCTCCCGCGGCGACCGAGATGTCGGTCCACACATCACCGGAGTTCTTGAACTGGATCGTCCCGGAGTTGTCACGCAGACCGTAACCGCTCGTGCCCTTGGTCGCGCCGAAGTTGATGTAGCTCCCGGCCGGGAACCGGACCGACCCACACGCGTCGCCCGCTCCGTTCACGCACGACGCCGGGGTCACCGTGGTCTGCGCGAACGCGATGCCGCTCCACGCGAGGAACACCGCAACGAGGAGTGCCAGACGGGTACGCATCAGGACCCCGCACAGTAGAACGTGATCGTTCCACTGGACCCGGTGCGAATGCCTCGCCACCGCTTGATGTTGTCGAACCCGGTGATGGTGACCATGTCCCCGACTTCCGCAGGCGTCCCCACCGCATCCGTCGGGAGCAGCACGTCCACGTAGCCCATGCGGATCTGTGCCGTCTCCAAGCGGCCGGAGCACGTCTGCATCTGCTGCCCATTGACCGTGATCGTCGCTGCCGCCAACCCCACCGCGGCTGCACCCACCGTCAAGGTCTCGTAGGACCGCACCGGCATCTGCGCCGACACGGTCATCCCCAGCACCAGCACCAACGCCATTACACACAGTCGTCGCATAAGACCTCCGTTCATGGTGCCCCGATTCCCATGGTGCATCGGCAACTCGGATGCAGCGGGGGATCGCCGTCTTCGAAGTCTTCGTCCAACGGGACGCGCTTGCCGTCCATCGCTTCACACTCCGGGCAGAGCAGGTCGTCCGGGGTGACGATCCACTCCTTCGTGGCGTTCGCGGAGAGCAGACCTTGTGCTTGCGCTTGCTCCCACGCGGCTTGCTGCCCAGCGTTGAGCGCGTCCATGATCTCGGTCCGCGCGATGCGCTCCGCGCGTTCCTTCAGCAGCCGATCGCTGTACTTCTCCACGGCCTTGTCGATCTTGTCTGGCTTGAGACCCTGCTTCTTCAGCTGCTCCCGGAATGTCAGCACCGCTTGTGCCTGCGCACTGGTGAGACCGATGAGGTCGCGGATGGTCTTGGCGGCTTCGAGCGGGGGTGTGCCGTTGCGGATGGCCGTCGCGATGGCGTTGCGGATCGCCCGCTCCGTCTCCTTCGAGACCTCCGTCACCATCTTCGCGGCTCGTGCCTTCGCGGCTTTGACCGCATCGGGCAAGTCCCCGTCGAAGCGGTACGTGACCTTCTTCTCAGCCACGGGTCACCTTGCGTCGTGGCTTCACGCGTGTCGCGCCGACCTTCCCCCCGTACATGAACGCCTCGGTCACGGGACCGGTGGCTCCGGCCATGATAGACCGGATGTCCAGCGACCGAATGTAGGCGACGGCTCGACGCGAGTCCTTCGCCTCGATCAACGACGCGAGCTCCCGCACGGACACCTTCGTCCGCAGCCGCAACGTCGCCGCGACCACGTCCCGTCGGAGACGTGGCTCGAAGCGGTCCGCTGCGGTGAGGATCGGGACGTACGTGCTAGGATGTCGCGCCATGCGGCTCCTCGTCTGGAGGAAGAATCGGACGGCCGCGGGAGTCAAGCGTAAACGTGGCGTGCTCCGCGGCTTGGCGACGATCGTATTCGTCGAGGATGAAATTCATCGCGTCTGACCAGGTCTGTTGTCTCTCCCGCGCTGCATCAATGGCTGCGCCAGCCAAGTGCAATGCGCTGAACTCCGGGTTCGGTTCGTCCTTCACCGCGGCGATCATGCGAGCGGCCGTCGCCATGACCTCGGGGTCCTTCGAGTCGAGGATCGGCTGGATCTGGTGGCGGAGATGACGCAGCCGTTGCGCCATCCCCTGGTGTCCCGCAGGCCAGACCTTGTACATCCCGCCACCCGGACCCATGTCGCGGTGTGACGGGAAGACCGGACCTTTGAACCTGGTCACGACGCGTTCCGTCCGAACGGCAACGTCCGCGTGACCTGGTGCGTCGGCTCGGGAGGAGCGGGGGGTTCGTGCGTCTGCCCGGTGGCGTACGCGCGGGCATCCGCCTCGGCCTTCTCCCGTGCCTTGTTCGTGTTGTACGCGACCACGACTTCCTTCGCGAGTTCGAGCAGGCCGTACATGAGCACCTTGTTCTCCAGCGGACCGGAGACGCTCACGTGACCTTCGTTGTCCATCACGATCTGGACGGTGTGCTGCGGCTTGAGGGTGGTGCTGGGTTCGTCGGCCATGGTGTCCTTGTCCTCTCCTGGGTGTGTGTGTTAGAGCGCGTCGTCTCCTGCGGCCGCGGTCTTCATCTTCGCGGCCATCGGCGCGAGCTGCGCGGGCATCACGCCTTTCTTCGGCAGACCCGTCACCGGATCAATCTCCGGGGATTCGGGTTCGCCATCACCGGGTTCGGGGAGTTCGTCGTCGTCCGGCTCCTCCAGCTTCTCCTCCTTCGCGATCTGCTCGCGCTCGGCTTCGGCGTCGATGCCTTCACGACCCCAGCCACCGGTGGTGAGCACGTTCCACCACGTCTCGAAGCTGATCTCTCCGGCCTGCAGTGCGGTGAGCGCGACCTGGATCTCGGCGCTGGTGGCCTTGACGTTGAGGTACTCCTTGTTGAGTTCGACCTCCGCTTCGACCGAGTGCGGCACGTCCTCCGTGCCTGCCCACCACGCGAGGATCTGCAGCGCCATGGTGAAGCCGATCTCCAGCGACCCGGCGACGGACTTGAGGGACGCGGTCTCCCCGGCGTGCCGCATCTTCACCGCGGTGGCGGTCTCCGCGACGGTGGCGTCTTCGAGGAGCCGTGCCCCGATGCTCGCCATCTGCTTCTTCTTGTCGTCCATCGCGCTCATCAACGAGCCGAGTCCCGTGCCCGCGAACTCCAGCATGCCCGCGGAGCCTTGCACGTCCAGCTCCCACACCACGCTGGGTCCGATCTTCATCGGCGCACCCCCGGCCGCTTTGTTCCCCGCGACCCACGGGGTCGGGAGCGCGACCAGGTGCAACCCGTACTCGTGGTCCACGCTGTTGCGCCAGTGGCCCAGGTTCACGTCCGCGAGATCGAGCAGAGGCGGACGCTCCAGCTCGGGGGACGCGTGCGTCGCGCCGATGAACACGAACGGCACGAAGGTCAGCGAGACCCCGCGTCGCTGGAGTGTCATCTCGTTCTCGTACGGCACGAACTGCCCCGAGTTCAGCTGCAGTTCGCGGTACAGCTGCTGCACGCACACGCCGTTCTTCAGCTCGACCACCCGGAACTGCGTGATGCAGTCGTTGATGAACGGGTCCTTGTCGTTCGGCTGCTCCACGCGTTCGCGCAACACGACGAAGGACAGCTCTTCATCGCCGTCGTACCGCGTGGTGCGCCAGTTGATGATGTCCTCCGCGAGGTACCCCACCATGTACGGCCGCTTGGTGGTGGCCTGCTCTCGCGCGGGGAAGTCGATGAGGATGCCGTACCGTCCGACGAGCATGACCTCACGACCGGCGTCCACCGCGAACATCTCGAACGGCACGTTGGTCAGCGTGATGTCGTCGAGCAGGTCCTTGAGCGCTTCGGGGAACTCGACCTCGGGGACCTTCTGGAAGATCGCCCCATTCATCCCCTGCACGGTGCGCATCACCGCGTTGTAGAAGTTCCCGCGTTCGCGGTACGCCTTGTTCCCTGTCGCATCCGTCCCTGGCAGATCGGGGACGTACCGGTTCCCCGCTTTGAGGATGGCGTCCCGGCCATCGTAGCAGTCGCGCAATCGCGACCACCGGGTGGTCATCTCCGCGTAGTCCGTTCGAGCCGTGTTCACTGGCATAGGGTCACCCTGTAATCGCGTCCTGCAGTGCCTGGAGCGTGGGGTGTGTCGTGACGAGGACGCGTTCCCCGTACTCCTTCACCCCCACGACCGCATGCGCGTAGCACCGTGCGCCACGGACATGGTCCTGGTTCTCGTTGATCGCGACCGCTGGCGCACCACACGGGAAGTAGCGGTGCCCAGACTGCGGGGACGCAGCGACGCAGGTGGCGTCTTGTGGGGGCACGACTTCAACCGGTGGCGCGTCAGCGGCATCGAGCGTCGCGAACACGTCCGCCAATGCGGTCTTCTTGAACGCGACGACCTCCTTCGCGGGGAGGAGTCGACCACGTGCATCACGCGGCCGGGTGGGTGGTGCAACGACGACCGATTTCTTCATGACCAATGTAACCTCCCTCACTGAACTGGGCTCAATTTCCTCGACTTTCGACAACCTACATGACTTATGTCACATCCCCTACATCAGCGGTCCAGAGCGGTCCGGCGACCCGAACCTATGTGACCTATGTGACATACCCAACGTAACTCCCCGCGGCTGTCCACCCTCGTGTTTCCTCGACTTTCGGAGGACCTATGTGACCTATGTGACGTACCCCACGTTAGTCCCGCGCGGCCGTCGCGCAGCCACACCGTATGTGAGGTATGTTGCAATACGAACATCCCCGCGCGACGGGTCGATGCGTCAATTTCCTCGCAATTCCACGCACGCATGTCGCACCCGTCCATGACGTACATTACCCCCA
>Ga0315287_10008456_pt1 | contig 10397 bp, 13 predicted proteins | sample YL17G11_0_MG_FD_205037 | JGI IMG/M metagenome (GOLD analysis project Ga0315287, IMG submission 205037) | Sediment microbial communities from Yellowstone Lake, YNP, Wyoming, USA - YL17G11_0 | ecosystem: Environmental > Aquatic > Freshwater > Lake > Sediment | place: USA: Wyoming | collected...
TGACGACACTGGGCGTGGCGTACTGCTGGGGCTCACGCGGTTCCGGCAGGTTGGGCGACGGCTTTGCCGACTACGCGCCGAGCCCGCAGCCGGTGGCGGGGGGACTCACCTTTCGGCTTGCGGGCGCCGGCTCTCCCCTCGAGTCGCGAATTGTGCCGGGGCGATAGCGCTCCGCGGCCGGCGAGCTATTGAAGCTTGGCCCGCTGCCGAAAGCGCCACCGGATCAAGGGCGCCAAGAGTGTGCGAACGTAGCCAATCAGTCCCGCCCATTCCCCAGGGCGTATCTCACGTCCCGCATGTTGCCGACATACACGGGCAACTCGGCATGCCCCAGCATCTGGCGTACAGCGTGAGCCTTCCCGAGATGAAACCAGTAGTGATAGATGTTCCTCAACAGGAGGACGCCGACGTTCTCCTGGGTGGGCTTGCCTTCCCAGAGGAAGTGGGCAGTCAAGTCCTCCGGTGTGAGCCGTTCCAGATATGCGTCGGCCGCCTTGGTGATGGCGTGCCACAGCCGCCACATCTCATCCCAAGGTGGGGTGCTGGCCGGCTGGAGGTAGCCTACCAGCTCTCCCAAGCCAGGAGCGATGGTCCGGCCTTGAGCCAGCTCCACCCACAGGGTGTGCTCCTGCCAAGCCAGATGGCCGACGGTCCAGCTCAGGCAGTTCATGTGGCCAACGCGACGGCAGGCATCTTCGGCGGGGACACCCTCGAAGCAGCGGACGAACTCGCCGCGGGTGAAGTGCAACTGGGTAACCAACGGATGCGTCATCTGTTCAACGGGTCACTTGGCTTCGATCATCTTGGTCTTGGTTTCCGTGCCACCTGCTTCGATGGCGACCTTCACAGCATCTTCCATCGGGTCCTTGAAGGGCACCTCGATTCGAAGCAGGCCGTGCTCGTAGACCGCTTCGGCTTTGTCGGGTTTCACGGGCCAAGCCAAGGCCAGTGCTGCCACATACTCGATGTCCCTTGCCCGCGCTGTCAGGTGGACGCTGTCCGGCAGGAGCTTCAGATCGATGGTATCGGTTGGCGTCCTGGGATGGCGAACTCCACTACCAGCTTGTTCTTCTCCCCGTCAGCATACGCAACTGTGTTGGGCGCAACCCTAATCCGATTCTCCATCATCCCGGGACCCTCCTTCTTGGTCGTCAGGGACCGCAGCACCGATGTGAGGGTTGAGCACCATATGGTGCGCGCTGGCCCTCCGCGTCAAGCCAGCGAGCCGACGGCCTGTGCGCTGTCGTCGCCCTTCCGCGCAGCGATCCCGCCCTTCCTCGCCATACCGACTTGAGCCCGGAGGGCTGGGAGGCACGCCGCCCCTCGCCTTGCCCCGTCACCCGCCTGGTCCATATTGGTGCGTCCATATGGCACCCACGCGTCTGGGAGGTGCTCGCCTCGCCCTTCTCACCGGCTGCGTTGTCCTCGCGGCTTCCCGTCTGGTGGCGCAGACGGTCCCCGATTCCGGCGTCATCGCGCCGCTGGCCGGCCTCGTGACAGTCCTCGACGGGGCGCGGCTCCGAGCGGCTGGTGTGCAAACGGTCGCCGACGCGCTGCGCTCGGTGCCCGGAGTCAACGTGAGCACCTCGGGCGCGTCCGCGGGTGGGACGGCGACCCTCGGCGCGGACGGAGGGGGCGCCGAGGACGTCGTGGTGCGGTGGGATGGCGTACCCCTCGGGGGCGGCGACGGCGTCGTGGACCTGGCACACCTGACCCTCGACGGCGTGGACCGGATAGAGGTGCGTCGCGGAGCGGCCGCGGACCTGGCGGGCGGGGGGGCGACCGCCGTGGTGGTCGACATCCGCACGATGCCGGCGGCGTCGCGGCGGACTCTCGGTGCGGAGGTGGTCGCCGGCGGGGATCGCACGGTGCTCACGCGCGGAGCGGTTACGTCAAGCTCGGGGCCCTGGGTGATCTCCTTGGGCGCCTCGTCGCTCGGGACCGACGGTGGCATCGTCGCAGGCGAGCGGTACTCCCGATGGGCGGGGGTGGCGAGCGTCAGGCTCGTGCCGCTGCGGAGCGCGTGGATACACTTCTCGGGGCGCCGGAGCGGCACCCGCTACGACTTCCCCGCGTGGTACATCGGCATGCCGCCGGCCCCGGGGCTGAACCCCGGGCACGACCAGGTGCAGCGCGGGATTCTCGAGACGGTCTCGCTCCAGACGGGCGTGGCGTTGAGCCGGCGCCTTTCCGCCTCGGCGATGATCGGCCACAACAAGCGCGACGACCACTATGCGTGGCATACCGACCCCATCGAGAGCGGGCCGCTGGTCGTGGAGCGGGAGACCGGCACCGCGCGCACGCAGGCGGCGGCCTCGGCCACCTTCCGCTCCTCAGACGGGCTGGAAGCGACGCTCGCCCTCGAACACGACGAGGGCAAGGTCTCCTATGAGGGCGTGTTGCGCGCGGATGTTGACCCGTCGTCGCCGGCGTGGAGGGTCTGGTCAACGAGCAGTCGGGAACATCGATGGAGTGTCACGGCGTGGCGGGGCGATGTCACCGCCAGGCGGGGGCCGTTCTCCCTCTCCGGAGCACTCCGCTGGGACTCGCGGCGCTGGGGCGGCACGCCTCTCACCTGGCGCGCGCTCGCGGTGTGGACGTCCCCGCGCGGCACGGAGGTGCGCGTCGGCGGACGGACCGGGTACCGGGTGCACGGGTGGGACGGAGGTCTTGTAGGCCTCCCGGCCCCGGTCGTGTTGGTCCTGAGTCCGACTCTGGCACCCGAGCACGCACGGTCCCTTGAGGCGAGTGTCGTCCAGCGCGTGCTCGACGGGCGGCTGAGTCTGACCGCGACGCTGCTCGAGCAGCGATTCTCCCAGTTCCCGGGGTCCTATCCGGTCGCGGCGGGGTCGACGTGGAGCAATCTGATGCTCGCCAACCTGGGCACGGCACGCGCCAGGGGCTTCGAGCTGCGGCTGCGCACGCAGCCGCTCGCCGCGCTCACCGTCGAGGCTGCGCTCACGCATCTCCCCGCCCGGGCCATCTCGAGCGGTCTGCTGCTTGCCGTCGGTCCCTTCGTGGTCGGCGAGCCGCTGCCGGGCCGTCCGGACGACATCGCCGTGGTCGGGGCCACCATGACCCTGGCGTGCGGCGGCATACTGGACCTCCGGATTCGTCACGTCGGCCGCCGGCTCGCGTTGAACTCGGCCCCTCAGTACTTGCAGAGGGACACGATCCCGTCGTTCACCACGGTGGACGTCGGCGGAAGAGTCCCCCTGGGGGCACGTGCCTCGGTCGTGTTCCGCGTCGAGAACCTCTTCGACGCCAGGTACGAGGAGGTGGTCGGGGAGGACATCCAGGTCGACGCCGGCTCGCCGGGCCGTCGGCGCGCGGCAGTCATCGGAGTGCGGCTCGAGATACCCTGACGGCCAGTCGGTCTCTCCACACGGAGTGACGTCGGAGCTCGCCCCGTCAGGGCAACAGCACACTCGATCCGGTGGTCTTGCGCGCTTCGAGGTCGCGGTGCGCCTGCGCGGCGTCGGCCAGGGGGTAGCGCTGGTCGATGCGGATCTTCACCTGACCGCCGCCGACCACCGCGAACAGGTCGTCGGCCATGGCCTGCGTCGCGTCGCGAGTGGCGATGTGCGTGAAGAGCGTCTGGCGCGTCAGGTACAGCGAGCCCTTGGCGCCAAGCACGCCGGGCGCGAACGGCGGCACCGGGCCCGACGCGTTGCCGAAGCTCGCCATCAGGCCGAACGGGCGCAGGCAATCGAGGCTGCGCTCGAAGGTGTCCTTGCCGACCGAGTCGTAGACCACCTTCACGCCCTTGCCTCCAGTGATGTCCTTCACCCGCGCGACGAAGTCCTCCGTGCTGTAGTCGATGGCGTACGCCGCGCCATGTTCGAGCGCGAGCGCGCACTTGGCCGCGCTGCCGGCGGTGCCTATCAGCCGCAGTCCGAGCGCCCTTGCCCACTGGCACGCGATGAGGCCCACGCCGCCGGCCGCGGCATGGAACAGCACATGGTCGCCGGGCTCAAGTCCCTGGACCGGCAGCGTCTTCTTCAGCAGGTACTGCGCCGTCAGGCCCTTCAGCATCATGCCGGCCGCGGTGTCGAAGGCAATGCCGTCGGGCAGCCTGCAGACCGTCTTGGCCGGCATCACGCGCGCCTCGCTGTAGCTGCCGGGCGGGTTGCTTGCGTAGGCGGCGCGGTCGCCGGACTTCAGGTGCGTGACGCCCTCGCCCACCGCCTCGACGATGCCCGAGCCTTCCATGCCCAGCGCGAGCGGCAGCGGGTTCGGGTACAGCCCCGTACGCTGGTAGACGTCGATGAAATTCAGCCCGCAGGCGTGGTGGCGAATGCGGATCTCGCCGGGGCCGGGGTCGCCGACGGCCACGTCGACGAGTTGCATCTGCTCGGGGCCGCCGAAGGCGCTGATCTGGATGGCGCGGGGCACTTGGGGGGAGTCTCCAGTCGGGGTGGAAGCGAGAGGCTGCGCGAAACGCACAGGGACTTCCTTCGTACCGGTCCTAGTATCCGGGCGAGGTGTCGGCGCGTCAAGGACGCAGCGGGTCGGTGTCAACGGGCCGGCACGACACCGTGACGGTGACGCTGATCGACGGCGTGCTCGTCTCCGTGCCGGACACCCTGCAGCCCATCCTCGAGCGGATCCGGGCGGCGCACGTCGCCACGGTGGCCGACTACGAGACGGCCCTGGCTTCCGTCGAGATGCCGCTCGCGACCGCCGAGTCCCTACTCGCGCGCTCGGTCCACCTCCGCCAGGCGAACCTCGCCCTCGCCGCGGCGGCGGTGAAGCACTCCGGCGGGGGGCTCTTCGCGATCGCGGTGGGGGTCGGAGCGACCTACGCCGCCGAGCGGGTCGCCCTGGGGCCGACGGTTACGGTGGGGGTGCGGGTGCCGCTCTAAGGCGGCGCTTTGGCCGGCACACTACTCCACTTCGCCCCGCGGGCCCGCCCTTGCCCAATCAGAACCAACGGTGCGTTCGGCCAGCCTAACGCATCATGTGCCAATATGTTACGCGCCGACGACGTGTTCCGGGCGCTCCTGGCGTAGATGATGCCGTGGTTGGTCGACGCTACATGTCTTCCGGCAGGAGGCCGACAACCTAGCGTGACGCCGTTTCTGGCGATAAGCTTGCAGCGTCGGTCATAGTCAGCAGGGGGTAGTCATGGCGCCCGAGAGCCCGTTGAAACGCGAGTTCGACTACTACCGCTCGCATCAAGCGGAGCTCGTGGAGCAGTACAACGGCAAGTTCGTCGTCATCAAGAACCTCGCGGTCATCGCCGCCTATGGCGACCATGCGACGGCAGTCTTTGAGACGGCGAAGACGCACGAGCTCGGGACGTTCTTGGTGCAGAAGGTCGAGCCGGGAGACGAGGCGTACACCCAGACGTTCCATAGTCGCGTCGCGTTTGCTGTGTGACCCCTCCGCAGTTCAAGGCGCTCACTCTCCACTTCAAGGGCGGGCTGCAGCGGGTCCTCATTTCCGAATGCCATGCATGCGCTGCGTTTGACCCGGCCACGCTCTCCGAGAGCCAACCTCCTCCGCTGCAGTCGTTCTCCGCAATCTGGGATACTGGGGCCACGTCGTCGGTCATCAATAAGCGGGTCGTCGATGTCTGCGGCCTGAAGCCTACCGGTATGACCCAAGTGCAGCATGCGGGCGGGATCTCCGATGCGGAGACCTTCCTCGTTGCCATTTGGCTTCCGAACGGAGTCGGTTTCTCCAGTGTACAGGTGACTCGTGCAGACCTGCGTGGTGCGGACATCTTGATCGGGATGGACATCATCACGAGGGGGGACTTCTCGATCACCAACTTAGGCGGGAGCACGGTGTTTTCGTTCCGCTGCCCGTCGGTCAGGACCGTCGACTTCGTCAAGGAAGCTGCCCATCTCAGCTCCGCCGCCGCACCGCCCTTCTACAAGGGGTTCCGCCAGAAGAAGAAGCGCAAGTAGCCAGCAACAAGATAGCCGTGGGGCCAACAGTCGCGATCGGGGTGAGGGTGCCGCTGCCTAGTCTCTAACAGGATTCGGAAACCGCCTGCTCAGGACTTGATCGCTGCGGCGAGGAAGCGCTCGATCTGCGCCGGCGTCAGGCCTGCCTGTTTGAGGATGACCGCCGCCTCGTCCTCGAGGAAGCAGTCCCGCCGCGGAACGCTCACGCGCCGGACGCCACCCTGCTGACGCCAGAGTTCCGTGTGCCGCTGCCGACTGACGAATGTGAAACGGGCTTCGCGCAGGCGGGCGATCACCTGCGCGTGTGATATCAAGCGCCGACGGCGACCAGCTTGTCGAGGCGAGACTTCCGTTGGACTGTGATCGGAAGATCGAAGCGCACCTTGGTGCCGGGTGCCGGAAGGGCCGCCGTGGTGCGCCAGCCGTTACTGTGAAGGTAGGCCTCTAGTTCGCCCGTGCTCAGCAGATCCTCGAGCAGGAGCTGGATCGCCTCGTTCGCGCATTCCTGGAACTCCGCCCACGTGTCCCCGACCGCGTTCAGGTTGAGGGGCCGGCACACGCCGAACCAGTGACCGTCCAGCGGGGCCTGCGCCGCCTCCCAGGGGACGGTCGCCTGAATGTGGACGACCACGGGCTGACGCTTGCTCACGCACGGCATACCTTGCGAACCTCCGGGCCCAGGGGTGGGTGCTCGAACCTACCGCTTATCCTACGCTCTGGCTAGGAGCCTGTCGGAGAGAAACGGGCGTGTGAGGTGAAACTGGGGGCTGGACGGCAACGGCCGAAGCGGTACTGTGGGATCATGGCCAAGACCTTCCGCCCGTACTCTCTCGATCAGCACCTGCTCTTGCCGCCGGACCTGCGGGACTGGCTCCCCGAGGGGCACCTGGCGCTCTACGTGAGCGACGTGGTCGATGCGCTCGACCTGTCGGCGATCTACCGGGTCTACGCGGAGGCGGACCCGCGGGGCGCGGTGGCCTACCACCCGGCGATGTTGGTCAAGCTGCTGGTGTACGCCTACTGCGTCGGGCTGCCCTCCTCGCGGCGGATCGAGCGGGGGACGTTCGAGGACGTGGCGCTCCGGGTGCTGGCGGGCGATCAGCATCCCGACCACGACACGATTGCGGCCTTTCGGCAGCGGCATCTGCCGGCGCTGGCCGCGTTGTTTGTGCAGGTGCTGCAGCTGTGCCAGCGGGCGGGGCTGGTGCGCCTGGGCCACGTGGCGCTCGACGGGACGAAGGTCCTGGCGAATGCATCGAAGCACAAGGCGATGAGCTACGAGCGGATGGGCGAGACCGAGCAGCGGCTGGAGCGGGAGGTGCGCGCGCTGTTGGAAGAGGCGGCGGCGCGGGATGCGGCCGAGGACGCGCAGTACGGGAAGGGGCGGCGGGGCGACGAACTGCCGCCGGAACTGGCGCGGCGCGAGAGTCGGCTGCGGAAGATTCGGGAAGCGAAGGCGGAGCTCGAAGCCGAGGCCCGGGCCGCCGCGGCGGAGCAGGCGGACGTGGCCCGCGCGCAATGTGCCGAGCGCGAGCGGAAAGCCGAGGAGACGGGGAAGCGTCCCGGCGGGCGGCCGCCCGCGATCCCCGATCCCGCGACGGCGGTGCCGAAGCCGAAGGCGCAGCGCAATTTCACGGATCCGGAATCGCGCATTATGAAGGACGGAGCAACGAAGAGTTTTGTGCAGGCGTACAACGCGCAGGTGGCGGTGGATGGGACGGCGCAGGTGATCGTGGCGGCGGCGGTGACGCAAGCGGCGAACGATGTCGAGCAGTTGGTGCCGCTGCTCGAGCAGGTCAAGCGCAACGTGGGGCGGATGCCGGTGGTCGTGACGGCGGACGCGGGGTACTTCAGCGAGGCGAACGTGTCGGCGGAGGCGCTGCGGGAGGTGGACCTGTACATCCCGCCGGATCGCCAGCGCCACAGCGTGGGCGAGGTTGCGGCAGGCGCGCTCCCGTTGCCTGAGGTTGGAGTGCGGGAGCAGATGCGGCAGAAAGTCGGCACGCCGGAGGGGCAAGAAGTGTATCGGTTGCGCAAGGTGATCGCTGAGCCGGTCTTCGGGCAGACGAAGGAGTGTCGCGGCTTCCGGCGGTTCGCATCGCGGGGCCTGGTCAACGTGTCGGCGGAGTGGATACTGATTTGCCTGACGCACAACGTGCTGAAGCTCTTCCGCGCCGGCTGGCAGCCGGTGGCCGCGTGACGTGCGGGGGGAAGATGACGTACTGGGTGCCGTACGGTGCGGCAGAGGCGCGCGTCACGCCTCGGGCGACGGAAGGGCGGCGGCGCTGCGTCGATGCGGCGCTACGCGCGCCCCACCGCTCCGCGCCGACCTTCTGTCCGACAGACTCCTAGGGGATTCGTTCCGACCCTGCCGAGGCTGGTCTTGTCAGCCCGGCGCGCGGAGTCGGAAGACCCCACAGCTAAGTAGCTATCGGCGCAAGCCTTGTGCCACTTGAGTCTCCCGAGACCGCCCGAATGGATCCCGCGGCGCCCCCCCCGCGTTATGGCGACCCTTCCAGTAACCGGTCTCTGGCCCATGTCGCGGCCGCCGTCTGTTGCATCTCCATCCAGCTGGCGAAGGAGGTGTGTGCACGCACCGTGGCCTCCCACGCTTCGGCCGGGATGGCCGCGAAGTCCATCCCACCAAAGCCTCCCGCCTCCATGAGCTGCTCGAACGAGCCGACGCGCGTGTGCTGGCGCATGAAGTCTGCAGAGAATGCCTCCGCCAGTGGGATTCTATTCTCACCGTCGAGCTTCTTTGCGTTGTCTAGGATCTGCTGCAGCTTGCCCTTGAACTGCTCGAGGCCCCTCACGAACTCGCCCATGACTGTCTCCCGAGCATGAGAACCCTGCACCGTCACGACGGCCCCACCACTTCGGCCTGTCTCCCGAGTTACGGCTAGCAGGCCGCGACTTCAAGGCCCGGCCTCGGCGAGGATGGGGCAGGCGGGAGACCACTGTTGCCCGGCAGCCGGCCCCGCGATTAGCTGCGCTGCTTACCTCCGAAGAGGGCCACCAAGGCGAGGATGGCGAGAACGAGACCTATGAAGATGCCCAGCTGCTTGTCCTGGACGCGGCCCGCAATGTCGGAACGGAGCCACTGTACGGCTGCGTTTGAGTCCTCGTAGATCGGCAAGTACTTCAGGTCATTGATGAACCCGGGCAACGTCAGGCCGCGCTGAAGCACGACCGGGACGATGACTCTACCCGCCCCGCGGGCGACCCCGATTTCCTGTGGCACCCAGTCCGAGGCCTTCGCGTTCTGGCTCCAGAGCAGAAGGAACAGGTCGCAGCGTTGGATGGCCGCCATGAGGTCCGCTGCCAGCGGGCGCCCTGGCTCCAGTGAGTACTTGGCCAGGAAGGACTCCGCCCCGGCGGCCGTGATCCACGTCCGCAGGGCCTCTGCTGTGGCGAGATCCTGAGTCGAGTAGCTGATGAAGACGGAGTAAGCCATGAATGCGCCCTCCTCTGATCCCGTCGCAGACGGTCAGGCCGCGACTTCAAGCCCCGCCAAATCCCGCGCGTACTGCCAGCTCATGCGCCTCCTGGCTTCGGCGTCTCCGGATCGACTCTGCGGCTCCGGATGCTGTCAATCACACTCGGCGCCTTGCGATGGCGGAGCCACCACCGCGCGCCTGTATAGGCGGCGGCAACGCCGGACACCGCCGCCGCGATCGTCAAGGTGGCGCCAACTCCCGGTCTGAAGGTGCCTGTCAGCAGCGCGATGACGAACGCGACACAAAGCGACCCGCAGGATAGCGCAAACGCCAGGTCTTGGGCGACCTGGTTCGAACCCTCCTCGATGCGTGCGATCTCATCCTCCGAGACCCAGTACACCTCAAATCGTGGTATCCGGTAGGTCACGATCTCAGGGCGGTCGCGCTCCTGGTCTTCCATGCGTTCGGCCCTCGCCCTATCCGACTACCAAGGGAGGTTGACGGCAATCGGCACCGCCTGAGGGCGATGCGTCCCCACCTTGGGGTTCAAGGTGTCCGCGAGAAAACGCTCGACGCCATCCAAGGACGCGCGATCGACCCTGGCCCACGTCACAAACAAGCCATGTGCCGAGTACGCCAGGACGGCGTCCTCGGATCGGTGTGCCTGAATCCGATCCCTAATCACACCCTGGCCGATATAGACCGTTGCCGGGCGCTGGCCGGCGTGCCAGATGATGTACACGCCCTCCAGCCCTTCGAAGTGGGCGTGCGCGAGGTTCACGTTGAGGAGGCTGCACCAACTGTCCCCGGTGCACTTGTTCCAAATGACGTGCATGGTCACGCTCCTCTATCGGTCACCCAGTCGAGTCCAACTGGCCGACTAGCCTTGCGTTCAGGGCCTGGCTCTCGCCTCTCGGTAGAGACGCTCGAGCTCCGCGTCGGTGAACTGCTCGTCGATCGGTGAGAGCAAGCTTGCGCCCCAAGACAGAACACCGGACCAGATCTCTTCGCCGTCGCGCCGAGCCGTCGCCGCGAGGATGGGCTT
>Ga0315287_10008458_pt1 | contig 10396 bp, 10 predicted proteins | sample YL17G11_0_MG_FD_205037 | JGI IMG/M metagenome (GOLD analysis project Ga0315287, IMG submission 205037) | Sediment microbial communities from Yellowstone Lake, YNP, Wyoming, USA - YL17G11_0 | ecosystem: Environmental > Aquatic > Freshwater > Lake > Sediment | place: USA: Wyoming | collected...
AAAGTATGGCAACGTATACTTGTGGGCGCGGCTTTCTAAGACGCGTCGCTCCTCCCGAGAGAGGGTGATGATGAATGGGCTGTGTCGCGGCATATCCCTCCTCTCCACATAGAGGCAGGATACTCCCGCGAGCCGACGCGAGGCAATTACAATACGTTGCCATATTTACGCCGACAGGTACTAAGTCGGACTTAGTCCACCCTGCAGACGCGGTCAGGACGATGGGCTGGCCGGCTCCGCCCAGAGGAGCGCCAGTTCGAGATCGATCTCCGCGAAGGGTTCAGCGCGCACCACCGCGTTGCCGAAATGAGCACCGAGAAGCACCCAACGTCCTGCCTCGCAGCGGAAGGCCTCGAGCATCCGCGCCTCCGGATCGACAAGCCACGCGTGCCCCACACCCTCCCGAGCATAGATTCCCAACTTCCTCGCGCGATCGATCTGGACCGTCGATGGTGAGAGGATCTCGCACGTCCAATCAGGAGGGATCGCCACGTACGGTGTGTCGGGGCGATGCGGGACCCGTGCCCTGCGCCAACCCGCCAGATCTGGAACCAGGACATCAGTGCCCAGGTGGAGTTCGGGCTCGTCCACGATCCACCAGCCGCCAGGTCCGCCCCGGCCCCATCCGAAGGCAGGCATCAGCACGCCGCCCAAGGCGCTACCGGCGTCGGCGTGGGGCAAGGCTGGCCGCGGAGACGCATGGAGTTCGCCGTCGACAATCTCGGCGACGAGGTTGTCCGGCAGCTTGACCAGGTCGTCGTACGTGGCCGGCCGATCGAACGGTGGCACCCTCGGCATCGGCTGCATCATACATCGTCGTCCTGCACGAGGGATGCCGAACACGGCCGGTGAAAACAGGCGCCAATTTCGGGCTCACACCGCGCCCGCGCAATCAGGCGGTTGCAGATTCTGCAACGGCGAGGCGGGCCGGCCCGCGCAGTTTTCGCGCGCCGTGTTTGGGGTCTGACCCCAAGGACAGGGAATCTACGGCCTACTGTCCCTCGGCGGCGTCCGCCGGTTCCGACCAGAGCAGGCGCAGCTCGATGTCGATCTCCGTGAACGGCTCGGCGCGGACGACATCGCTTCCCGCGTGAGTGCCGAGCAGTAGCCAGCGCCCGCCCTCGAGCCGGAAGACTTCCAGCGTTTGCAGGGCCGGGTCGACGAGCCACGCGTGCGCCACGCCCTCCCTGGCATAGATCGCCAACTTGCGCGCGCGGTCGGTGACAGCTGTGGAGGGCGACAGAATCTCGCAGATCCAGTCCGGCGCGAGCGGGAAGTAGGCCGTCTCGGGCCGATGGGGCATTCGCGTCTTGCGCCAGCCGGCCCAGTCCGGGACGAGCACGTCCGCGCCCGCATGCAGCTCCGGCTCGTAGAGAATCCACCACCCGCCCGGGCCGCCTTTCCCGAAGCTGTAGGGGTTTTTGAGCAGCCCTCCGACCGATGCCCCCGCGATCGCGTGGGCCGGCGCAGGCCGAGGCGAGGCGTGCAGCTCGCCATTGATGATCTCGGCCACGAAGTAGTCTGGGAGCTTGACCAGATCGTCGTACGTCGCCGGACGATCGAAGGGCGGCACTCTCGGCATCGGCTGCATCATACATCGTCGTCCTGCACGGTGGATGCCGAAGGCGGTCAGCGAAACCGAGGCCGGAAACAGGCCCTCAACCGCAGATGCCGATCGCGGCCGTTGCAGTTTCTGCGATAGCAGGGCGGGCAAGCCCGCGCAGTTTTCGCGCGGCGCCGCCCCGCGCCAGCTCGTCTGGATGACATGTTCGCAGTCTGACAGCGGGACTGACGAACCCCGAACCCCGAATCCCGAACCCCGAGTCTGTATCTTTCTTGATACACCCTGTTTCCCCCTTGACACCCCCCACCCAAGGAGTAGAATCGGCACCTGTTGTAGCCCTTTTGATACGGGCCGCAATCCGGCCTGCCGCCAGGCGGGCCGGCTCTTCGGCTGACGCCTTCGAACCGCCCAGCCGATAACTTTTTCACGGCCTACAGGAGCTCAGCTCCGTCCTGTAAGTCACAGGGCAAAGCTCTGTCCGCAGCATGATCCCAGCCAACACCCTCCAACCCTTCAGCCTCGTGAGCGAGTCGCCCGCCATGCGCGAGGTGCTCGCGCAGGCCGGCAAGGCCGCCGCTTCTCCCGCCGGCGTGATGCTCGTCGGCGAGGCCGGCGCCGGCCGCGGACTCGTCGCGCGGGCGATCCACGCGATCGCGCACGACGGCAGCGCGCCGTTTGTGGCGCTCGACTGCCGGGTCCTGCTCCCAGCAGAGTCGGAGCGGGCGCTCTTTGGCGTGCCGCCCAACGGAGGCGCCGCGGGAGGCGGGAACGGTGGCCCGCGCAGCGGCCCCGGCGTTGAAGTGGTGCATCCCGGGTCGCTCCTCCACGCCGCGCGGGGCGGCACATTGGTATTTCGCAACCTCGACGAGCTCCCCGTGCGCGTCCAGGCCAGGCTCGCCACGCTTTTCCGCGACCGCGAGTTCAAGACCCGGTTGAACGGGGGCGCGCAGCTGCTGTCTGTGCGGCCCGTCGCCGTTGTCGAGCCCGGCTTTCAGACGCTTGTCGATGAAGGGCGCGTGCGGCCGGATCTTTACCGCCGCTTCGCGGAGTTCCAGATCCAGATTCCGGCGCTTCGGGAGCGGCGCGAGGACATCCCTGCTTTGGCGCAGCACTTTGTTTCGCGGGCGTGCCAGGCGCTGACCATTGAGGAAAAGGTGATGGAGGTGGCCGCGCAGACCGTTCTTGCGGCCCTGCCGTGGCACGGGAACGTGCGCGAGATGAAGGATCTTCTCGAGAGCCTCGTGCAGGTGACGCCTGAGGCCACGATCTCGCTTCGGACGCTTCTCGAGCACATTACGCTCGACGCGCCCGAGGGGCTGCACCCGGCGCTTGGCGCGTCGCTACGGGATGCGCGGCAGCGTTTCGAGCGCGAGTACATCGCCGCCGTTGTCGCGCAGCATCACGGCCGCATTCCAGACGCCGCCAAGTCGCTCGGCATCCAGCGCACCAACCTCTACCGGAAGCTCAGGGCGCTGAGGCTCTCGCATGCTGAGCAGCCTTCCTAATGGAGGCCAGGCCTTCAGGCCTGGCGTTTAATGATCGTCATTCCCACCCCCATCCCCGACGTCCTAATCTTCGAACCCGTGGTCCATTCGGACTCCCGCGGCTTCTTCATGCAGACGTTTCGCGAGGACGAATTTCGTCGTGTGACAGGCTGCACGCGCCCCTTCGTCCAGGACAACCACTCGAATTCCGTGCGCAACGTCCTCCGCGGCCTGCACTACCAGATTCAGCAGCCCCAAGGAAAGCTCGTGCGGGTGGTTGTAGGCGAGGTCTTCGACGTGGCAGTGGACCTTCGGCGCAGTTCTCCAACCTTCGGGAAATGGGTTGGAGAGCGTCTCTCGGCCGAGAACAAGCGCCAGCTTTGGATTCCCGAAGGCTTCGCCCACGGATTCCTGGTGCTGTCGGCCTTCGCCGAGACGCTCTACAAGGCCACCGACTACTACGCCCCGCAGCACGAGCAGACGCTCTTGTGGAACGACCCCGCGCTCGGGATCGAGTGGCCGTTGGACGGAGCCCCCATCCTAACGCCGAAAGACACCGCAGGCACGCCGCTCGCCGCCTGCGAGGCGTACCCTTGATCTGATGTAGGCCGGGCCTTCAGGCCCGGCGGACAAGCATCACCATCGATAAGACGATCCGGATGCTCCCCCTTTCATTTGCCCGGCTTGGGGCTCTTGCCATTGTTGTACTGATGGCCGCCTCCACGCCTGCTTGGGCCCAGGCCCAGGAACCCGACCCCTGGGAATCCGCCCGCTGGCGCTTCGGCCCGCTGGCAGTCACGCCACGAATCGAACTCAAGAACCTCGGCTGGGAAAGCAACGTCTTCAACGAAACCGAGGACCCCAAGTCCGACTTCACGACCACGGTGGCCGCGCCGGTCGATTGGTGGTTTCGATTCGGTCGCGGGCGTCTCCATGGCGTCGACACGTTCGAAGGCGTCTACTTTGCGACGTATTCCGATCAGAGCGGCTTCAACCAGCGTCACGATCTCACATTGTCGGCACTCCTGAATCGCCTGCAGCCGTATGTCGGCGGCCTCTACCTCAGCACCAACGACCGCCCGGGCTACGAAATCAACGCGCGCGTGCGCCACACGGAAGCGGGTGGGAACGTGGGCGCCATCATTCGCGTGTCTAGCCGCGTCAGCCTGGACCTGAGCACCCGCCAGACGACCTATAGGTACCAGGACGAGGACTTCGCAGGCCAGCCCTACTCGACAACCCTGGACCGTCGCGCCGCGAACTACGGCGGCAATGTCCGTTACCGCCTCACTTCGCTGACGACGCTCACGCTGCTGGCGGATGGAGTGCGGGAGCGGTACACCCAAGCTACGGAGCGCGACAACAACGGGTTTCGGATTCTCCCGGGAGTCGAGTTCAGCCAGCACGCGCTCATCCAGGGCAAGGCGCAGATTGGCTACCGGAAGCTCGACACGCTTCTAGCCGGCATGCCCGACTTCTCCGGCCTCGTGGGCAACGTCGAGCTGTCGTATGCGTTTAGCGGAAGCACCCGCGTCACAGTCGGCGTGTCCCGCGACATCTACTTCTCCTACGAAACCAACGAACCCTTCTACATCCAGCCCGGATTCACGCTGAGCCTCACGCAGCAGGTGAGCGGCCCGTGGGATGTGCAGGCGAGGGGGAGCTGGTACCGGCTGAATTACCAGCGCGCGGACGCGGCTGGCGGCCTTTCCGAGCCTGGCCGGGAAGACCGCTACCGCACGTGGGGCGGCGGCGTCGGGTACCGCGTGGGCAGGGATATCCGCGTGGGTGTGAACCTTGACTATGTGCAACGCAAGTCAGAATACGAGAGTGCCGCGTACGACGGGATCCGCGGCGGGATGGCAGTTACGTATGTTCTCAAGTAAGACACTTCGGACGGCCGCGCTGATCGTGCTGGCGCTGGCGCTCGTGGCCGGGCATCTGGCCGCGCAAGCCCCTCCAACGCAGGCCGACCAGGCGCGTGGCGAGTACCTCATTGGTGCCCAGGATGTCCTGACGGTTACGGTGTGGGACTCGCCGGATCTTTCGGGGAAGTACACCGTCGAGACGGACGGCAGCTTCACCTTCCCGTTGATTGGCCGCGTGAAGGCCGGCGGGCTGACGCTGCGCCAGTTCGAGGCGGAGCTCAAGAAGAAGCTGGCCGACGGTTACTTCAAGAACCCGCAGGTGAGCGTGGCCATTGAGTCCTACCGCAGCCAGCGCATCTTCATCGTCGGAGAAGTCCGAAGCCCGGGCAGCTATCCGCTCACCGGAGATATGACGCTGATTGAGGCGATCGCGCGGGCGGGTTCGACTACTCCCGCCGCGAGCCTTGAAGCAATCGTCGTCCGCGCATCCGCAGGGAAGCCCGCCGATGGCCCCACGCTTCCCGGCCAGAAGGCCGACAGCAGCGAGACTCAGCGCGTCAACCTCCGCGACCTGCAGAGCGGGGCGCTCACGGAAAACATCGCCTTGCGCGACGGCGACACCATCTTCGTGCCTCGTGCCGAGTCGATCTACGTGTTCGGCCAGGTGAAGAACCCGGGCGCTTATGCGCTGCAGAGCGCCGATACCACGGTCTTGCAGGCGCTGTCGCTGGCTGGCGGCGTGACCGATCGCGGCGCCACCACCCGCATCAAGATCGTGCGCGTCGCCAAGGGCGAGAAGGTCGAGATCAAGGTCAAGCTCACGGACCTCGTCCTGCCCGGCGACACGATCATCGTGCCGGAGCGGTATTTCTGATCGGAGGCAATCCCTTCCTCGTGCATGTGAAACGGAGGCTCGGGCCCCTGCTGAATGTGCCGCTCGTTAACGCGTTGCGAGGCGTGCCCCGGCCTGACGTTACCGGCGAAGCGGCGCAACTCGCGATTGCGCACATGGTGTCGGAAGGCGGCCGGTTGGTCGCCCGCGTGGGTGAAACGGAGGGGCGCGCGGCGTCATTCTACCTGAGAAGGCGTCGCGGAGTGTCCGCAGCGGCGCCACCATATGAGGAACTGAACCGCGCGCGCCTGAGACATCTTGCGGGGTTCTTCCCTACGACAGACGACAGCGTCGACCGCTTGGCGGCACTCTGCGTCAGCAGCATTGCGGCGATAGACATCTACGCCAGTTGGACGCCGCACGATCGCCTGCTCTGCCCTCGGCAGACGCTGAAATGCCGGCTCGTGGACATTGAGCCGTTCTTCACCGTCAGGCGCTGGCCCTTGGCGTGGGCCGGCAAACGCGTGACCGTCGTGAGCCCGTTCAAGACCACCATCCTGGCACAGTGGCAGCGCAGAGGAGAGCTGTTCCGGGTGCCGACGCTCGGGGAATGCGAATTCGCCGTGGTCGAGGCGCCTCAGACGATGTGCGAGACGGATGTCACCGGCCAGGACTGGTTCGAGAACCTCGATCGATTGGATGGGATGGTGGCCGACACTGCTCCGGATGTTGTGGTGATCGGTGCGGGGGCGTACGGTCTGCCGGTCGGCGCGCGGGCAAAGGCTCGCGGGGCGACGGCCGTGGTCATGGGCGGCAGCACGCAGTTGCTGTTTGGTGTGATGGGCAACAGGTGGGCGATTCAGCCCGCCTACACGAAGTTGCAGACCCAGGCATGGACCCGTCCGTCGCCTCTCGAACGGCCGAAGGGTTATCAGTCGTTCGAGACCGCCGGCGGAGCCTACTGGTGACGCCGGGCATGAGCATGTGGTGCTGCGAGGACCGCCGCGCGCCGTTCGTCAGGGTATTCGAGCGCACCGCCACCAGTGCCGGATACGACCTGCGCATCATCCGCCCGGCAAAGGAGCCGGCCGGGTTCACGCAGCTGAAAAGGCACTACCGTCACCTGTCGCCCAACCCGGAACGCTTCGAACTCGCGTGCCTCCGGCGGTGGTTCGAAATCGCCGCCGCCGTCCTTCCGGGCGATCGGTTCGTGCAGGCGGATAGCGACCTCGTGGTGCAAACGCCGTTCCAGAGACTGCCGGCCGAACTCCGCGATGCCGACGCCCTGGTCGCCAGCATCGGCGTAACGGGCGACGTACCGGAGGAGGACATCAACGGCGGCTTCTCGATCTGGACCGGCCGGCGGCTCCGCGACTTCTGCGACTACGCCGTCGCGCGCTACGAGAGGGGAGTCGATGACCTCGCGGACGCGCGGGCGCGCGGCATCGCCGCCGGGAACCCGAGGGCGAGCATATCCGACATGACGCTGCTTCATCGCTGGGTGCGGGAGGCCGGCGTCCCGTTCGTCGACAGCAACCGCGTGATCGGCGGCCAGTACGTGGACCACAACCTCAGCATGGTGAGTTGCCAGGGATCGCGCTTTCGCGCGGCATTTGGCCGAAAAGCGCTTCGATTCGCCAGAGATGGAGTATGGCTCTCGACAGTTGAAGGCCTGCCTGTGCGTCCGAACACGCTACACCTCGTCGGAAGGTACAAGATCCTGGCAGGCAATGTGGAAAGGCGCGATCAGGGGCGCTTGGCGCTGAAATCGCTCTACCTACTGGGAGGCCGAACCGGCCGCCGCCTGCTCAGAATCATGGGCGTCAGCACGTGAAGGTCTTCGCGGTCCCAGTCATCGCCTCGGCGCTGACGGCTGCGCTGTCCGTCGTGTTCTTCGTCGAGTTGGCGCGAACGTACGGTGATAGCACTCTCGCCCGGATCATAATGATCCAGGCAACCGCGGCTCTCGTACAGATCATCACGATTCCCAGTAGTTGGGTCTACCTCCTTGGCGCGAACGGACGCCGGGAAGTCGTCGAGCGCTACAGCGAGGGGCAGGCGGTTGAATGGGCCGGCATTGCGGTGGGCACGGTGTTCGTCCTTGCGGGCGGGGCCATCGCAGGCGGGCGCGCGGCAGGACTGCTCGTGGCGTTCCTCTCGCTCGCCGTTGCGGCATCCTCATCGTGTCTGGGTTACCTGAGGGCCACGGCAGACTGGCGACGCTACGTGACGTGGGTGCTCATGCCGAATCTGATTCGGCTACCGCTCATCTGGGCGACGCCTCTGCTGATGCGCAAGGGAATACTCCCAGACCTGAGCCATGACGTGGCGGCGATCGTTGCGTGCTTCTTCCTGGTGCCGGAATTGTGCCGCTTGGCGGCAATCTATATGCCGCTCGCCGCAAAGACGTTCGAATGGCAGGGCGTTCGCCGCACTCTCGCAGGAGCACGGCATATCCTCCATAACTGGCTCTTCGATCTGGGATCTGCTCTGACCGACCAGGCGGACAAACTACTCGTTGGCGCTCTGCTCGGACCACAGATTCTCGTCACGTACTTCTTCGGTCGGCGGCTTGGAAGCCTCGCCGTCATGGTCACCGAGCCGGTGTACGTCGAACTCTACCGCCGCATGCTGACGGGTGCGGCACCGGTCACCGCCTGGCGCACGTGGTTGAAGGGGTTGGGGGCGGCGTTCGCTCTGTGGGCCATGATGGCCTCCATGGTCGGGTTTCTTGTCCTGACGCCGGCCGCAGTCCGGTATCTCCCGGATGCGGTCGTGGCGTTCGTCGGCGTGTTACTGAGCGTGATGCTGCTCGACAGCCTCTCGGCCGCCAACCGGTGGAGTCGCTATCTCGCGCAGGCTGCGAACCACTCGGCGATGCTTCTAGCCTTCCGACTGTCGGTCTTCGCTGTCTTTGCCGCGAGCCTTGCGGCCCTGGCCAGGCCGTTCCCGGTCTGGGGCGTCGTCCTCGCCATGCTGGCGAGCCTGGCGTGCGAGACAGCCTATCTGGGAAGACTCCATGGATCGGAGGCACGGAGGTGATGCGGGAGAGGTCCATGGCCGCCGCGCGGGAGACGTCCTGAGTCACATGAACTGCAACCCGCCTTGCAGGCTGTGCGGGAGTCGCAGGCTCACATTCCAGTTTCGTGAGTCAGACGGCCGGTGCTTTCACGAGTGTTGGCGTTGCCAGGCTTGTGGCTTGTCCCAGACAGTCGGGGCGCGTGCTCCGGTGTCGCCCGATTATGTCGTCCTGGCGAAAGAGGACCTGTCCGCCAGCCATCGCTTCCTCCAGACCGGCGGCAAGTCGGCCGCCTTTGATCGATGGCATGCACTCATGGCCGCCCACGGAATCACACGAGGGCGCCTGCTCGACATAGGCTGCGGTATCGGGGGCTTCCTGGACTTCGCAGCCGCACATGAATTCGACGCGTACGGCTTCGACGCCTCGACAGCGCAGGCAGAAGACGCCAGACTCCGTCACCCGCGGGTCCGAGCCGCGACGTGTATCGCGGACTACGAATCCTCGCTCATCGAGGCGTTGCTGCCGTTTGACGCCATCACGCTATGGGATGTATTCGAACACGTGAGGGAGCCAGACGCCCTCCTCACCGAAATCCGCAACCGTCTGGCTTCAGCGGGGCTCCTGTTCCTCTCCGTCCCAGGGGGAGGTTTGATTCCCCTCAAAGTGGCCCTGGCGCGCCTGCGCGGAAGACCGCCGGGGTTGATTCCCTGGGAGCATGTGTTCTATCACGTGCCCAGCTCCCTGCGACGCGTCCTGGAGGACAACGGCTTCAAGGTGCTGGTCGCCGGCGGCGTCGTTCCATACATGCGTGCGCCCGGCCTGGCGGAGACGATTCGCCAGCAGATCCATCGCGGCCTGGCGAACAGCCGTCTCGCGCTGCAGTTGTTCGCGATCGCGACGCCATCCTCATGATCGCCCTCACTGCTCCGTTGCTCGCCTTGCTCGCGGCGAAGTTCCTCTGGCCGTTCGTGGCACGGCAGACCTCGGTGCGCTTGGTGTACCTGACGGTCGGGCTGGCTCTGGCATTCTGGTACTGGATACCTGCGGTCAACATTCTGACCGTCGGCTATCTCGGCCAGGATTGGATCGTTCCGGATCCTGCAATCGCGGCGGAGGCGGTTTGGACCGTTCTCATTTACCAACTTTCGGCGATGGCGGCACTGGCAAGTCTTGCGCTGATCATTCCTGAAGGCCGCGCACCGGCAGCGCCCGTGCTGCTGCCCTCACGAACATTGGGGATTCTCACACTCTGCGGGGCAACGGTCTTCCTGTTCTGGAGTGTGATGGGCCAGGGCCCGGACATCCTCGTGCAACTGATGTCGGGTCTTACGTCGGCGCGCGAGTTGAGGGAGTACTACAACTTCTCGAGCAGCCTCGGAGATTCGATGCGGGCGCTGCTTGAAGTCGCCGTCGTCGCTTCGGCGTTGGTTGTGCTGGCCCATGAGACGCTCGTGCGACGGCTCGGCACTCTGGCATCCGTCATGGCGTTCCTGGCCGTGGCGCTCGTGCTCGTTGCGACGGGTACCAGGTCCCCTTTGCTGATGGCGGTCTTCGTAATTGTGCTGGGGAGAGCAACGAGACAGGGGGTGCCCGGTCAGCGGCCCGCCCGGTCCCGTTTCTGGTTTG
>Ga0315287_10008460_pt1 | contig 10395 bp, 5 predicted proteins | sample YL17G11_0_MG_FD_205037 | JGI IMG/M metagenome (GOLD analysis project Ga0315287, IMG submission 205037) | Sediment microbial communities from Yellowstone Lake, YNP, Wyoming, USA - YL17G11_0 | ecosystem: Environmental > Aquatic > Freshwater > Lake > Sediment | place: USA: Wyoming | collected...
CTCACTCTTGGGCCCTCAAAAAAAAAAAAAAAAACCCCCCCCCCCCCCCCCCCGGGGGGGGGGGCCCACACCACCCCCCTCACCCCCCACGGTGTCCCCCCCCCCCCCCCCCCCCCCCCCCCCCCCCCCATCTCCTCACCTGTGACGGCAGCCGGTACGTTCCTCGCAGCCCCCGTCCGTCCATGGCGGTGGCCAAGCCCTCGTACGGGTTGTACAGGCGGCCGCCGGGCTCCAGGGCGCCGAGAGTGGCGGCGGCGTCTGCGCTCGCGGTCGCGGCCGCCGCGGCCGCGGACAGCTCCTCCTCCATCGCGGCCGCGTCACCCGGGGAGGAGGAGGAGGTCGACTCGGCGGCGGGGCGGGAGCGGAGGGCATCGAAGAGGCCCATGTTGTGCGTGTGTGGGTCGGGGGCGCGGGGGGGTGGAGCGACGAAAAGAGAAAATGATAAAAGTGATGAGCACACCACTTCTCGTTGTTGAAAAGCTCCGACACGCGCCCTGCCCGGGCGCCTCACACACCTTTTCTCAGCCCCGGCCAGAGAGACCGGCCACAGCGATGGAGCGCGTCGCCTCGTCACCCTCCACGTCCGGCCGGCCCCGCCCCGCCCGCCCGGCGCTCGCGTCGGCGACGCCCGCCGCCGGCCGCCGGCGTGGTGGCGCCGTGCCAGCCGTGGCATCGCCCGCCGAGCCGTCCCGCCCCTCGCCGCCCCCTCGCAAGGCCGGCCCTACCAAGGCCGCCGCGGCGGTCAAACCCGTGGTCGCTGAAATTGTGGCTGAAATGGCGGCGGCGGCGGCGCCGCCCAAGCCGAGGGCGGGGCCCAAACCCGGGGCGCCCGCGCCGGCGGCGGCCACCACCCCCGCCGCCCCGCCGCCGCCGGCGCCGCCCGCCCGCCCCTCGGCCACCCCGCCGCCCGGCAAGGTCGTCACCGTCCCGCCCTCCCACATCCGCAACTTCTCCATCATCGCCCACATCGACCACGGCAAGTCCACGCTCGCGGACAGGCTGCTCGTGGCGACGGGCACGGTGCAGGACCGGGACATGCAGGCCCAGTTCTTGGACGGGATGGACCTCGAGCGCGAGCGCGGCATCACGATCAAGCTCAACCAGGCGCGCATGGCATACACCAGCCCGGCCACCGGGGAGACGTACGCGCTCAACCTCATCGACACGCCCGGCCACGTCGACTTTTCGTACGAGGTCTCCCGGTCCCTGGCCGCGTGCGAGGGCGCGCTGCTCGTCGTGGACGCGGCCCAGGGCGTGGAAGCGCAGACGCTGGCCAACGTGTACCTGGCCCTCGAGAACGACCTGGAAATCATCCCCGTCCTCAACAAGATCGACCTGCCGGGCGCGGACCCGGACAAGGTCGCCCGGGAGGTCCAGGAGCTCATCGGCCTGGACACGTCCGCCGCCATCCGGGCGTCCGCCAAGGCTGGCATCGGGATTGACGAGATCCTCGAGGCGATCGTCGCGCGCGTCCCCGCGCCCGCCGACAACCGGGACAAGCCCCTGCGGGCGCTGATCTTCGATTCCGTGTACGACCCGTACCGGGGCGTCATCGTCTTCTTCCGCGTCGTCGACGGCAGCCTGGGCGCGGGGGACACGGTCGTGCTGATGAACACGGGCAAGAAGTACGAGGTCGACGAGGTCGGCGTCCTCGCCCCGCACCGCACGCCCGTCGCCCGCCTGGGCGCGGGCGAGGTCGGCTACCTGGCCGCGAGCATCAAGGCCGTCGCGGACGCGCGCGTCGGCGACACGCTGACCATGGCGAACAGGCCCGCCACGGAGGCGTTGCCCGGGTATTGCGAGGCGACGCCCATGGTCTTTTGTGGGCTCTTCCCGACGGACGCCGACGCGTTCCCCGACCTGCGGGAAGCGCTCGGCCGCCTCCAGCTCAACGACGCGGCCCTGGCGTACGAGCCCGAAGTCTCGGCCGCCATGGGCTTCGGCTTCCGGTGCGGCTTCCTGGGCCTGCTCCACATGGAGGTCGTCCAGGAGCGGCTGGAGCGGGAGTACGGGCTCGACCTGATCACGACCGCGCCGACCGTCGTGTACCGGGTCGTGAGCGGCGGGGTGTCGAAGGACGTGTCCAACCCGGCCGCCGTCCCGGACACGCGGGACGCGATGGAGGAGCCATTCGCCCGCCTGGAGATCATCACGCCCGCGGAGCACGTGGGCACCCTCATGGAGCTGGCCCAGACGCGGCGGGGGGAGTACGTCGACCTGAAATTCCTGACGGAGGACCGGGCGACGCTGATTTACGATGTGCCCCTGGCCGAGGTCGTGACCGACTTTTTCGACGAGCTCAAGAGCCGGTCCCGCGGGTACGCCTCCATGGAGTACCACGTGTCCGGGTACCGGCGGTCCGACCTGGTGCGGCTGGATGTCAAGATCAACGGGGAGACGGCGGAGCCGCTGGCGTGCGTGGTGCACCGGGACTCGGCCTACCGGTGAGAAGGAGGGGCGGGAGAGAATGAGGGTTGAGGCGCGCGCGCGCGTGCGCGCATGACCATCGGGGCCGTCCCCTCCCTTTTTTCCCAACCCCCCGCCCCTGCCCCCACGCGTGCGCCCTCTCTATTTATTTTCACACACCACTCACACACACCCTTCCCGCTTTCTCTCTCTCACCCCTCCCCCCCTCCCCCCCCTACCACCACCCATCCACACGCAGGGTCGGCCGCGGCCTGGTCCAACGCCTGAAAGCTCTCATCCCCCGCCACCAGTTCCGCGTTCCCATCCAGGCGGCCGTGGGGTCGCGCGTCATCGCGTCCGAGTCCATTCCCGCCATGCGCAAGGACGTGCTGGCCAAGTGTTACGGCGGCGACGTGTCCCGCAAGAAGAAGCTGCTGTCCAAACAGGCAAAGGGCAAGAAGCGGATGAAGATGATTGGGCGGGTGGACGTGCCCCAGGCGGCGTTCATGGCGGTGCTCAACATTGGGAGCAGCGGAGACAAGGGAGGAGTGGGGGATGAGTGAGGGAAGGTGGTGATGGGTGGGATGGGAGAGGAGTGGAAGAGGGAGAGAGAAAAAGGTTGACAGAGGTGGTGTGGGTTGATTTTTTTTGTGTGTGTGTGTCTGGAAGTCCCATTTTTCTGTTGTCAAAGCCGGCCACGCCTTTCAACACCGCACATACCACTGCACCCCCACGCCATGCTCCTCTTCTCTCTCTCTCTCCACACACGCCGGTCGAACCGACACACCCCAAAAATTAAATAAACATGTCTTCATCAATTTCGTGCTTCCTTTCCATCACACCTGCGGCCGGGTCTGCACGACCGTGATGCTCCCGTCCGCCTCCACACAGCCCTCAATGTCTTGCGGCGTGCCCAGCGCCTTCTCCACATCCACGCCGACCCGGGCGATGCGGGCCAGGAGGGCGGCGCGGAAGGCGGGATCACACACCAGGGGGTCGCTCCCATAATCATGGGGCCCCAGCACTGACTCGTCCATGGTCACACTGTCGTACAGCCCCGCGCCCGCGTACCCATCCAGGTCCTCGCCATTGGAGTCGGACCGGAAGATGAGGGAGGGCGGCACTGTGAATGCCCGGCCCTTGGACGGGTAGGCCAGGACGCGCGGGGTGAGGGCCGGGTCGGCCTTGGTGGCCGCAAACGCGAGGGCCGTGCCGGGGACGGCGCCCGACACGATCGCCTCGCCCAGCCCGGCCACCACCTCCGCGAAGATCTCGCTGCCGTCCCCGTTGGTGGGGTTGGTCGTGTGAATGACAAAAGCGTACGCCGCGGGGACGACGGCCTGGACGAGGACGGCCATGCGGAGGGAGGCGTGCGGGAGGCCGGCCTTGCGCATGGAGAGGGCCGCCCGCTCGTTGTAGGCCGACGCCCAAACCGCGCGCAGCGCTGCCTCGGCGGCCGCCCACCGCTCCTCGGAGGCGGGGACGGGGATGCCGGCGGCGGCCATGGCGGCGGCCAGCTCCTCGCGCAAGGCGGGCGGCAGGGCGACCGTCGCCAGGGCGGCCCGGGCGGACGCCAGGGCGGACGACGCGGCCTCCCCCGCCGCCCCCGAGTCGAGTGCAGCCACGGCCGCGCGCACGGCTTCGGCCGCGCCCTCATTGCCAGCGCCCTGCAACACCTCCTCCGCCACGCCGTACGGCACCGCCACGGACGCCGGCAAGCGCACCCAGTCGGGCAGGCGACCCCGCAGGTCGGCTAGGTTGCGGGACTTGGCGCCGACGACGCCGGGCGCGAAGGACGGCGACGGGGAGACGGCCCAGGCGCCGCACCAGGCGGGGACGGCCGCGGCCGAGGCGCCCGCGGCCGCGCGCTTGGAGGCGGCGGCAGACGCGGACGGCGCCGCCGCCGCCGCCGCCGTGCCGGCGCCCTCCTCCTCCCCGGCTCCTCCTCCCGCCACCACTTTCCAGGTCACCCCGCCCGCGGCGGAGGTGGAGACGGCGATGGTGGTGCCGGCCAGGGCGCGCAGCTCCTCCAGGGGCCCGCTGTCGAAGCAGGCTGCCAGGAGCGTCGCGCCGTTGCGCGCGCGGACGGCCAGGTGGGACAGCACGTCCGGCGCGTCCGCCGCCAGCACGCCCACGCAGCCCGCCGGCACCTCCTCCTCCCCGGACAGACGTTCCACCAGGAGGATGGTGGGGCGGCCGAACACCTCGTCCATGACCTCGTGCAGCGACGCGACGGGGAGGACGACGCCCGTGACGGCCACGCCCGGGGACACCACCTGCCAGGCCGACAGCTGGGCGGCCGCCCGCAGGCCGGGCTCCACGGCGGACAGCGCCAGGCTAACGCCAAAGGCGGGCCCACCCCGGACGACCTCCTCCGCAAACAGGGCGGTCGCCCAGTCCGGGACGGCCAGGGCGGGGCCGAGGGAGGAGGCGATGGGGAGCAAGCGCGATGACACCCGGTCCGCCACCACCGCCACCGCCCGGCGCGCCCGGTCCGCGGCCGCCGCCGCCCGCCTGGCGTCGTCCACGGACGCGCCCCGCCCGCCCCGGGCCGTGGCAGAGACGGGAGCATCATCCCATGCCTTAGCGGCGAAGCAGACGTCCGCGTTGTCGCCCAGGGAGAGGGCGAGGTTCCGCAGGAGGGGGCCGACTAGCCCGGCGGCCGCACCGCGCGCTCGGCGGGCGCCGCCCTCGGCCGCCGCCCGGGCCGCGCCCTCCAGCGCCAGGTCCAGGTACAGCAGGTCCCGCGCCCCGCTGATGACCGCCGCCAGCTGGGCACGGGCTTCGACGGCGTGCTGGACGGTGGCCAGGGCGCCCCCGCCGCCGGACGCGGACAGGCCGGCGCTGCCCATGACCGCGCCAAGGTGCGGGCGCGCGCCGGCGGGGAGCGCCCCGCCCGCCCCCGCGGCCGCGGCCGACAGGTCCGCGCCCGCGTGGACCGCTTTCAGGATGGCCAGGTACCCCCGGAAGTCGGTGATCAGCCCGGCTCGCTTGTCCGGAAAGTCCTGGGGCTCCTCCACGATCGGCCGGTCAAAGCTCGCGAGCCGGTCGCGCGACACGCCCGCTGCCGACAGGCTCGCCCAGTACGCGGGCGCCAGCCCGCCGCTTTCCAGGAAGGCCAGGTAGGCCTCGCAGATGGCCACGTCGTCGGGCGTCGTGTTATTGTGCAGCTTCTGGTGCCAGGCCTCCATCCAGGTGCCCTTCAGCTCCGGGATGCGGTGGCGGTGCATGATGTTGAGGATCTCGTCCCGCACGGCCTGGCCGCCCGCCCCCCGCCCGACGCAGCCCAGGCACGCGCGCGCCCACTCCGCCGCCTCGCCGCCCGTGGCCCCGTGCGCGGCTGCCAGCGCCCGGGACAGCTTGTCCTGGGCGTCGGCCAGGTGCCGGGGCTGGGTGTTGTAGTTGCGCTGCCAGGTCAGGTGGCGGGCGGCCGAGAGGCGCAGCCAGACAAAGAGCGTAGCGAGGAGGGCGGCCGCCGGCTCGCCGGCAGGGCCGCCGGACGCCAGCGCGCCCGGCAGGCGGGCGCCCAGCTCCTCGGCCGCCTTGTTGAACCGGTGCATGAGCGTCCAGTGGCCGGAGTCCAGCTCGGCGGAGACGATGGCGGACGCTAGCGGGTCGTCGGCCAGGGGCGTGCCGGCGAGGCGGCCGGCCGCGGGGCGCTGCGCGTGTTTGGAGGAGGCCGACTTTTCCTCCTCCTCCTGCTTCCCACCGGCCAAAACAATGGGCACCCTGAAGTTGCCGCCCCCGTCCCGCCACCACCGGGTCCCGTCCTCCGCCCGCAAGACGAAGACGAGGGCAGCGACGTCGGCGGACGCGGGGATGGAGAGGCAGGCCCGGCGCAGGGGGGCGGACGCCGCCTCGGCGAGGGAGGCGGGCGGAGGGAAGGGGCCGCCCCCGTCCCCGCTCGCGGTCCCGTCCACCAGCCGGGCGGCCGTGCCACAATCCTCATCCGTGCAGGCGGCCAAGGGCGTCTCCGCCGCGCCGCCGCCGGGCGCGTCCACGCTGCCGGCCGGGCGCAGGCCGGGCTCGGGCGCGGCCCACTCGCCGCCCGCCCTGCCGCCCCGGCGGCGGGCGCAGACGACGCCCCAGTGGAGGGCGGCAGGGTCGGGCAGGTCGGTGGTCAGCGTGATGCGCGCGCTGTGCGCGCTTTGCCCCCCCTCCTCCGCCTCCGCGTGCACGGTGGCCAGGAGGGCGTACCCGCCGCCCAGGCCGAAGGTGCGCTGCCAGACGCAGGCGTCATCCCGGGCGGCGGCGGCCTCCAAGGGCGCGAGCGGGCGCGGGGCGGGAGGGGACAGGGCGGCAGAGGCGGGCGGGCGGGCGGCGGCCGTGGCGACCGGGCCGCCGCCGCCGCCGTCCGAGCGGAGGAGGGACAGGGCCGCCCGGTGGGGGACGCCCGCGGGGGCGCCCAGCAGAGCCGCCCCGCCATCGCTGTCGTAGGACGCGGTCGCGGCGGCGACAGGGACGGGTTGAGGAGGAGGCGGGCCCGGGGTAGGCGCGGCGGCGGGCGTGGCGGCGGGCGCGGCGGCAGACGTGGCGGCGGGCGTGGCGGCGGGCGCGTCCACCATCACGGCAGGAACAACCGCAGTGGGAGCAGCCCCCTCGCGACCTGCTTCCCCTTTGTTATCCTCCGCGGGCGGCCCGCCCCCCATCTCGCAGCGCAGCCCATCCAGAGTCGCCCCCGCTGCCAGGCGGGCGGCCAGCCTCTCCCGGGCCGCGGCCGAGAAGTCCGCCCCCGGCGGGCCGCCCGCGGCCTCCCACAGGAGGTACGCGACCGTGCCCACCAGGTCGCTGGGGATCGGCTGCCCGGGCACGGGGGTGGGGGGCGGGGTGGGCGTCGCCGGGGTTTGGGTTGTTTGAGGGGCCGCGCCTCCGCCCCTCAGGTAGGCCGCGAGGGACGGTCCCGACGCGGCGGCCGCCCGCAACGCGTCCGGGCCCTCCCCCGCGCCCAGGCGGGCCCGCACCTGCCCGGCCGCGGCCGCGAAGGCCGCCGCCGCGTCCCGGGGCGACCGGTCCGGGCAGCCGGCAGCTTGCCAGGCCGCAAACGCCCAGGCCGCCACCAGGTCGCCGTCCGGGTAGGGGGCGGCGGCGGGAGCGCTCGCGCCGTCGTGGTCGCCGCCGCCGCCGCCCTCAGAGGGTGGCAGCAGCAGGGCGCGCGGCAAGGGCACGGACCAGGACCCCCCGCCCGGCGGCCCCACCCACTCGCCGGCCGCCTCATCTTTCAGCACGAACGCGAGGGCGTCGGACGCTTCGGCCGGCGGCAGGCTCACCTCCAGGGCCTGCTCGCCGCCCGCTCCCATGGCCAGGGGCGTCTGCAGGGCCCGCCCCTTGTATGGCAGGGACCCCGCCGGCCGGCCGGCCGCGGGCACCCGCCAGGCATCGCCGCCGCCGCCCTTTTTGTACCCGGCCCCGCCCACCAGCCCCCAGTGCAGCAGCAGGCGGCCGCCGGGGTAGCCCCGCACCACCACGCGGATGGCCTGGCCGCCGTCGGGGGTGGGGGACGCGGTGATGGTGGCGGACGCGTTGCAGCCCGCGGCTGAGGGCAGGGCGAGCGTGAGGTTGAGGTTGACGGGCGGGGGGGGGGAGGGGGCGGCCGTGCGCGTCGGCGTCGGCGGCGCGGCGGTTGCGTTCATTTCCGCGGCGGGTGGGGAGGAGGCGGGCGCCGCAGACGCGGTGACGCCTGCCCGATCAGACTGGCCAGAGGCTGGGCCAGCCCTGGGTGGGGTGGCGGTGCGAGGGTTGGCGCGGCCGGGGCGGGGGCGAGGGGCCGGCCGGAGGGGATGGGCGGCGCGCACAGAGGTGAGAGCTGGGGCGTGCGGCTGCATGGTGTTTTTTGGGAGGGTGATTTTTCGTGTGGACTGCGTCTCAAACCCTGAGGTCTAGAAACCTTGCGCCTCGACGGGTGGGAGCGTGCGGGGTAGTGTTGGGGGGCGCCGGGTGTCGGGAAAAGGGGCGAGTAGGGCGCGCCGAATTGTCTTTATGACAACGGCGAGGGGCCCTTTCTGCTGCACACGTTTTTTTTTTTTTTTTTTTTTTTGTCTTGCCTTTGGCTTCGTCTCCCCTCTCCACGCACTCGCCCCCACACGGAAGCACACCCACGGAGACACACACCCTGCGCACACACGCGAGCGTGTTCACATCTCCAATGCGTGCGATCTCGTTGGCTCACTCCCCGAGGCCCGCGCACACGCGCGCGTGCAACAATGCGCCCGGCCACGTCGCCCGCCGCTCGCTCGCATCTCCTCCCCTCCACCCCTCCCTCGCCCCACGGACGGCGGCCCGCGCCACCGCGGGCAGCTCCTCGCCCCCCCCACCCACCGCGACCCCGCCCCGCACCGCGGCGGATGCGGTGAATGCGGGCCAGGCGGCCATGGACGCGGCCAACCCAGCGGCCGCGCTGGCCCTGTTTGACGCGGCGCTCGGTCTCGACCCGACCGAGGAAGAGGGGACCGCCGCCGCGTACAACCGGGCCTGCGCCCTGGCCGCCCTGTCCAGGTGGCAGGAAGCCGCGGACGCGGTCGTGAGCGTCGTCAACGAGCGCGGCCTCAAAATCGACGTGGCCGTGCGCGACCCGGACCTCGCCCGCCTGCGCGAGCGGCGCGAGTGGTTGGACGCCCTGGACGTCGTCCGCGGCGGCGTGAGCGCGGGGACGCTGGTGAAGGCACGCGCGGAGGCACGGGCGCCCTTCAGGCTGCTGCGCCTGTTCCTGGCGGGCGGCCTGGGCGCGGGCGCGGGCTTGGGGCTGCTCATCATTTCTGCCCGCCTGGTGTCTTCCCTCCAGGGCGGGGAGGGCGCGCCCGACCTGAATGAGTCGCTCAAGAATTTCGCCATCAATTCCGCCGCCGTCGCCGTCCTGGGCTTCATCTTCCTGCGCGACCTGAAAGCGGCGGGCACGGACAAGCGGGCGGTGGAGGCGGAGGAGGCGCTGGGGCGGCTGCAGGTGGGGTTGGGCGGCGGGAGGGTCGTCCTGCTGGCCTCCTTCCGCGGCACCGCCCGCCCCGTCCTGGTGTCCGGGCCGCCCGGCGCCATCGGTCGGGCGCTGAAGGACGCGGAACGCCTGCGCCCGGCCCTGGAAGCCCGGGGCGTGCGGGTGGTACCGGTGGAGACGGGCGCGGCCGACCCGGAGGGCGCGCTGCGTGCCCTCAAACGCGAGCTCGCGGGCGAGGAGGGCGCGGCCCGCCCCAAAGGCTTTTCTCCCACCCCTGCCGCCGCTGAGCCCGGCACCTCCTCCACCACCTTTTCGGCCAAGCCCCGCAGGTGGGAGCTGACGCCCGCGGTGCCGGCGGAGTGGCGTGCCTGGCTGGACGAGAAAGCGAAAGGGGCGGGAATTGCCGGGTCAACTTTTTACGTGCAGGTCCAGATGGATGGGAGCGTCCGGTCTTCGGGGGCGGGCGCGCCCAACTGGGACCGCCTGGTGGCGGACTTGGCGCCCCTGGATTCCTTGCAGACCCGGCTGACGGACGGGGCGGCGGCGACCGCGAACGAGGTCGGGAAGAAGAAGGAGGACGGGGGCAAGGAGTGAGAGTTGGTGATTGAGGTACTGAGGTCAGGTGTGTGTCGTTTTCCATCGCTGTTCACTTTCTTATCCAACGCGTGTGCACTCAACGCCGCGCGCCCGTGTGGGCTGTGTAGACGTGTGCCTGGTCGCGCGCACTGACTACTAGGGCCGAACATATGCAGGGACGGGCGATGATGGCGGCGCCAGCCGCGCCGGCGCTAGGCCGGGGTCGAGCGGGGCCAGCCCAGCCGGCGCGCCACGCAGCCGTGCTTCCTCTTCCGCGCCGCCGCTCCCACCCTCGCCCACCGTCCGCCCTACCCTTGGATGCGTTGTCGACCCTCACCTCCCACCTGGCGCTCCTGGGCTACGAGGCGGTCGTCATGCCCTGCCACAACATGGGGTGCGGTGACGCGACATACCGCAGGTATGACGGGAAAAGGAGGACGCATTTTGTCGCCGCTGCTAGCCCCGCCTATCCCCTCCCCCCCCCCCTC
>Ga0315287_10008461_pt1 | contig 10395 bp, 9 predicted proteins | sample YL17G11_0_MG_FD_205037 | JGI IMG/M metagenome (GOLD analysis project Ga0315287, IMG submission 205037) | Sediment microbial communities from Yellowstone Lake, YNP, Wyoming, USA - YL17G11_0 | ecosystem: Environmental > Aquatic > Freshwater > Lake > Sediment | place: USA: Wyoming | collected...
TCGGCCTCTGTGTCTGGATAGGCGATCTCGGCCAGCGTGAGCTTGTACTTCTCGTTCTCGTCCATGGACCACAGGATTTGCGTTATGTTGTCCACGGACTCCAGGACAGCGGTCATGTCTTTGAATCGATAGAGCGCCTTCGCCGTTGACGTGGATACTGGATCGCTGGTCAGTGTGTAGAGCAAGGCGAACTTGCCGCGGTGGTCCGTGCTGGGCTCAAACGGATCGTCCACGATGTCGCGGCCGAAGTCCTCGTCTGGGGGATGCGCCCCGAGGCACTCGCAGAGGCCCTCTATGCCCTTGTTGATGTTTTCGTCTAGTTCAAACTCAAACTCGTACTCAAACGTCAGCGGGTTGACGATCCTCTTTGTCGCGACGCCAGTCCAGGTCTTCAGGTCGATAGTTTCTCCGGCGATGTTGATCCTAAGCGTCTGCTCGACAGCGGATTTTCTTTCGCCAGGATCATCATGTGGCATTTCTCTCTCTACGGAGACGTCAATCTCGGCAAAGCCGTGCGGACCCATGAGCTGGTAGATCCGCTGGCACAGGGTCTTGTCTTTGTATTTGTACTTTTTCTCACGGAGTGCCCAGGCCAATGTGTTGGCCAGGATCTCCAGTTCTTCTTCCCCTGAGATTTTAGCGCCGTCCAGAAAAGCGTCCAGACCTTGCTTGTAGATGGCCTTGCACAATGCCTTATTCGCGAAGGGCTCTGTGAGAAGACCAATGGCTCCACCTTCCAGGAACAGCTTCACGAAGAGAGTCGGGTTGTCTAGCTCAGAGTCAGTAAACTCGGCCATCGCCTGGTTGTGCGTATAGTCGAAGTCCTCAGAGGTCTCTACTGCTCCTTCGTGTGAGATGAAAAAAACGCGCTCCCACGTCACGTAGCCCACGAGATACTCGATCACAACTTTGAGCGGCATCGTTCGGTCTCCCTCACAACTCGTCGGACTCAATCTCTTCCCAGGTCTTCGGATCGCCACGCTCGACGCCCTCTGGGATGTGCATCAACCGAACCCAGACTCCCCAGCCACCACGACCAGCTATCGATCCATCCCGCATTGCATCAAATGCCCAGCGTGCATCATCTTCCGTTTTGAGTCGGCCCCATTCGTAGTCGTAGCCACTGATGGCGTGCATGATGACCCAATCACCAGATTGGCTTGTACGAGGTAGTTCTGGTTCGTCTGGCTTGTACGCATTCTCAATCTCTTCAGAGCCTTTCTCGAACCCGCCAGCCTTGAGAAAATAGTCTGTTGTAGATTCGGCAGATCCGCTGCCATCAATGCGTTCAACGTGCCAATCATCTAAGTCTGGTGTGCAAAACCACCCAACAAACCCAAACGACCACTCATCCACCAGGGTATTGTCGATAAAAACCTTTGCAGTTGCCTTGGTGATGGCGCTTCCTGGGTTTATATAGCTGTCTTCCGGGTCGTCTTCGCTTTCAACCCTTATCAGACCACCACCAAACATCTTGTTAACAATTGAGAAAAACGCATCTTCGCCATTGACATACGCCCTCCTGGCAAGGGCCGGGGCGGCGCTTTTGAATGCCTTGGTGTCTTTGAACCATTTAAGATCGAGATTGATGCTAAAAAGCAAACCCTTGAACTCTTCAAACTCCCGCGATCGATCATCATCCTCCATGTATGTCACAACAATGCTGGCGAAGTCTTCTTCGCTTAGGCCAAGCGCCTCGATGCCTTGTTCTGATATGGCCTTCAAGAATGCTGAAAGAAGGTTTTTGCTCAATGGAACCTTGTCAGAATAGAAGAAAAATGGCAGGTCATCAATGCATATGCTATCGATGGCCTTTTTGTACTCGTAGCACTCCGGAAGTTCATACCCAAACTCGCGGCAGCTCATGTCATGCGCGTAGCTATGCCCTTCGTGGGTGATCTCAGAGTCAAGCTCTTGATATCCGTCTTCGTCCTCAACGATAAAAACGTCCAGAGTGTGCATTTCACCGCTGCATGGGATCTGGATTCTCAGTGGCATGATCAAATCTCTTCCCAGCTCTGGGCAATCCATTCGTGGAACGAGCCAGTTCGCCGTTGTCGTTTCTTCGACATGTGGTCCCAGTGCTCGTATTCTTCTGTTGTGCGGTCATACGTTCTGACCATGAGCCGGATGTCGTAGAAATGTCCGTTGGCTTCATCGATAGCACGCGCCATCGAAGCAGCCTTTCTCGCTTCTACTAAGTCAGGGTATTCAATGAGTGTGGGTTCATATCTCTTGACTGAGTACGGCGTCTCTTCGCGGGGCCTCAACGGATAGTACGCCAACGCGCACTCACCGGCGATGCCAATGTCGCGTGTCCACGGCGGAGAATCCGTGTACCTACAGGCATCGTCTGCCGGTGGGTCTTTGATGCCGATGACGTTCATGATTTTTTCTACAAGCCTTTTCTCCTCGGGGCTTATTTCCTGCCTTGGGTCGTAGTCTGGATCGTCCTCGCTGGTGGTCGCGACGCTTTTTCTGGTGAAGTAAAAAATGTCGGTGTACACGCACTTCGAGTACTTAGTCCATGAACTAGCAACGTTTTGTCCATCAAAGACAAAAAAATGGTACTCTTTGAAAAGTGTTACAAAATCGTCAAGCAGCCTTGTGCCCCAGTTACGCGTGTCGATCTCGACATGAACCCCAATGGCCCTGGCGAATCTGGCGACGGCAAGACAGGCTGTTTCGTCCAAATTGGCGACCGCCTCTTTGAGCAGCGATGCCAGAGCGTTGTGGACGTTGTGGGATTCCATCTCGTCGTCGCTGAACACAAAATCGGTCATTGGCCAGTGCTCAACAAAGTTGGGGCACTCGGAGATGAACACGGCCAGTTCGTCCATGAGATCTTGCCTGAGTCCGTATCTGAAGGCAACTACGTCGGTCAACTGGTCCCAGAGCAAGACCAGTGCGTAGGCGGTGCTTGCCTTATCAGAAAACTCGTTCATGGCCTGCTCGTGCTCTACGTTCAGGCCAAAGATCTCAAGTGAGCCGTCTGTGCCGACGATTGCTTCCAGCGGACCGGTGTGAGATTCAACGATGAATTCGTAGGAAGTCACGGCTCAGCCCTCAAAATCCTCAGGACGGTCGTCCTCGTCCTCTTCGAGTTCGGTCCACTGGGTATAAACCGGATCCGGCTCCGGGACGTCTTCGGCACCATCGCTGAACAGCCGGTGCTGCTTGCGCAGGAACTCTCGCTGGGCTGCTGCTTCTCGCTGCTCTTCCAGCTCCGACGGGCTCATCCGGCGCACCAGAGTGATCCTGTGCTCGTCACCCCAGTTGCTCTCTATCGCATTCGAAAGCTCCGCTGCCTCCTTGGCTATGCTTTCGTCGTCGTATATAACGACCTCTGGGTTGCGCACGTCGCGTTCGTGTGGTCTTTTGCCAGATTCGTAGATGAGTTCTTCGTACAAGACGCCAAAGACGCCCTCTCCGGATTCGTCATGCTTCGGCGTGTCGAACTCTTTTGGCGGATCCGGATCCGAATCTGCGATACCCAATGCGTCCATGACTTCCTGGACCAGCTCCGACGGATAGCCCTCCATCTGGTCCGACATGTCTTCGACATCCGACCCGAAGTACATGAAGTCATTGATGCGCCGCTCAATCATGCGTTCCCAATTGGCAATCTCAATATCGCAGACCTTCAACGTGTGTGTATCGGTCCTCCAAACACCATCCGAACAATTATCGCCTCGCTCAGCGCCCTCTTCCACTGCGATATCCGGGCATATGTCGAGCTTGAGGTTCATGCTACCGATAATGCTTGCGATGACAACGGCGCTGTAATCTTCGGCCTTGACAAGGTCGGCAAGAATTTCAGCCAGGATGCAGGCCAGGTCTCCCTGGTTGAACGGCCGGACTTTTCTGCTGGTGACATACCCGTACCGGTCGAAGTGTTCGTCGAAGTAAGGCTTCTTGATTTCCCCGACCAGCCGCTCCATTACACCGTCTGCGATTTCGTCCCAGTCCTTATACAGGCAATGACAGAGCGAGAACTTGTATTCGCCGCCAGTGAACTCAGCCATGGCTTCTTCGTACATCGGGTCATAGCCAGGCATGGACAGTACGCCGTCGTCCTCGAAAGTTATTTCTTGCTCTTTATCGGCACATATCGTCTTGATGGTGAACGGCATTTTCAAAGCTCTCCCTGGTGCTTCTTCGTGATCGCGGCGGCATCTCGAAGCATCCTGTTAAACATCGCCGCCCTGCGAAACATCACTTCGAACTCGTCGAGCTGTTCTGTTTTCTGAAGGTGCTCAAACCACTTGTTGATGGAAGCCATGGTGTGCTGAACGCTTGACACAACCTTCTCTTCGACTTCGCTGGACCTGTTGGCGTGGCGGCCAATCGGCGGGTACCACGCACAGGCCATCACGAGGTCTTCCACAGCACGGGATGCGTATACAAGATGCGTGTCTTGGATGCAGAGGGTTTCCACTTCCCAAAAGACACCGTTAGGGATCATCCGCGAAACATCGTCCTCTACCGAGAATTCGCCGTCATCGTCAACGGGCCACGGCCTACTTGAATCCAGATATCGCTCAAGATACTTCAGGGTCATATCAAGGGAGTTGACAGCCGAAAATGATTCGCCATTTTCGAGTTGTAGTTTCCGTCCGAGTCGCATTGAATAGCGGTATGCCTGCTGAATTTTTTCGTCGAGGCGCCCGGCCATACCCCTGGCCCACGCCGCCGCGATCCTGATCAGGATGGATCCTGGAAACACCTTGATCGACGTCAGGGCCGCCGTGATACTGTGGCGGGCAAGCTCCTCAAAGTCCAGGCACGCACTATCTATTTCGTAGCCAAACTCCCTGCAAGCCATCTCATTTACGGGGTTTTCGTGATCGGTGATTTCGACGGTCTTGTCATCGTGGTTGTATTTGACACGATGGATCTTGCCATTGTAATGGTTGTCGCGGACGTAGAAAATGTTTGACACGGCTGGCTCCTACAACCCTCTTTGTTGTGCGATGATAGCAACTGCGGCGCCTGCAAACTCTTTTCCGATCTTTTGTTTCGTATCTACAATTTGCTCGGCGCTGACTGGACCATCAAATTTCGCAGCCAGATCGATGAGGGCAAGATTTGGAATGGATGGTGATGGAATGTCTTCCAGATGCCTGATGGCATGAGCCCGTCCACCGCCGTAACCCAGCATCTTGTGTGGTTCCCAGAACGACTGAGGCGCCATGGTGTATCTTGCGACCATCACGTATTCGCTGAGTGCGGACGCCAGGGTAAGGCCCAGCGAAGCGTTGGTCAGCAACTCCTTTGGTGATAGAGAATTCTTGTAGGTGCCAGAGCGCCACTCCTGCTGCTGGTATGCAGCGGCCGAGAACCCTATAAACGTTGCGATCTCATCCAGGTTTTCCTTGTCCTCAGCAGCGACGGCGTCGTCGATATGCTTGATCACATTCTTGCTGCTCTCGGTGTGGATGTCTCTCACACCAACACGGTCGCAAACCATGTCCAGCCATTGTCTGCCAATCAGTGCGGCCTCTGCTATTGATAGGGTTTTGGATACCAGCCTAAGCAGCATTGAAACAGGATTAAAGTTCCATCTGTGAAGTTCGAATAGAGCCGGCGTCTCGGAATACCCAAACTCCATGGCCGCGAGATCGTGAGTGATGTTATAGTTCAAGAATATCAGCTCGCCATCCTCGGTGATCTCGCATTCGAACGGGCCGTTGTCGACGATGATGCTCACGGGGTGGCCTCCAGAGGCGGCCATGGGAGACCTTGTCCGAGGGCTTCAAACACGTCTACAAACCTGCGGACCTGCCAGGCGCGCTCGGCTTTATGGGCTCGGGACCACTCCGGAGTATTTCCGTCGTCTGAAACATTCCAAGCCGCAGCCTGCGCCGCATCATTCGCCGTTCGCTTCACCCTCAGCTTCGCATTCGCCACATTCATAGCCATCGCCGCCCACGCTGCACTAGACGCTGCGTCTACCGCCGCACGCGCCGCCAAAATGAAAGGTATATCATCTGCCGCCTTATCCGCCTCTGCCAGTGCGGCTGTCACAACAGCAGTCGCTTGTGTAGTCGCCTCCCTAGCCTGCCTCTCCACATGTCTCAGCTTGGAAGAATCAATTTTTCTTTTCACGTGCTTTCTTGCCGCACTGATGGCACTCGCTGGACGCCAATCATTTGGATATCGGGTTTCGTAGATATGCAGCACGTGCTCAGCGTAGTCCGCTGCCATGAGAACTCTGTTTTCTTTAACAGCCCACAGATATTCAAGATAGGTGCCTATCCGATCGTCACCCCAGGCGTTATTGAACTGAATAACAGCAGATTCTGAGTTCGTGAATTCCTCCATAGCTTGCTCGTGCCGGAGATCTCGGTCTGGGAATTCTAAGTGCCCGTCGTGAAAAACTTCAACCTCGAAGGTTTCACCATCGTAGGTGGCGTCGATGATAACACTCATCAGACTGCCTCCAGAATTTTCACAGCCATCTTCGCTTGACCACGTTCAATGTCGTAAAGCAGCACTGCCAAATCATCTGGTGGATGATCGAGCAGCTCCTTGAAGCTCACACCGTAGAATCGGTTTCGCTCCTCGGAGATCTTCCTGTAGAGCACGTCAGCGACTGCTAGCCTCGACGCCATTGTGATTTCACAGGGGTGCTGTGGGTATTTCTTGAACCTGCTGGTCAACTCCATGGTGGCCCAGAAGTCCGTCACAAATCCAGCGCATCCCTCAGCGGCCTCAACGATCTTTTGCGATGCAACCGATGGCATGCGCTGCTCATGGTAGTCTCCGCGACGCTTCGTGATCTCGCTGTTCCAGCACCTGGTCAGCGCCTGCCTTGCATGGTGCAGCCTTTTTATGGCCGTGGTCTTGGGGTACCAGTTCTTCAGGCTGATATCGATAAGTTTTCTGGCTTCGTCAAAACAGGAGAACGGCTCCTCCTTGAGAACGATAGTCTCCAGCGCATCCTTCGCCAACACGCACGACACAATACCAAGCCCGGTTATCGGAAACAGTCCAGAACCGCAGATGAATGTCATCGGTGCAGTTTTCACCATTTCCACGATCTGGGAGCAGAAGGTCGCTGAGTAACCAAACTCCATCGCCGCCAGGTCACGCACAATGTCGTAGTCGCAGAACACGAGGTCGAGATCCTTGTCGATCTCAACGTCGACCATCTGTCCATCTTCGCAGGGAACTTGGAAGTTTACGCCCATGACCACCTCGGTTTCGAGCCGTGGCTCAGGGCCAGGCGGACTCAATCGTTGATGTAGACTGCCTCAATGAACTTCGGCAACTTCGTCCCGGACTTTTCGTACTGCTCCCTGGTCACGCCGATGATCCCGGCGATGATCTTGGCGTCCCGATACTTGTTCTTTTGCGGCCACTCGGTCCAGCCGTCTGTAAGGACAACAATGATGTGTGGTTGGTAGCACTCACCACCAGCCTTGTATGCAGCATTGATCCCCACCGTGAGGTCTGTTCCACCGGTCAGGTCGGTGATTGATACCTTATTCAGATCGAAGACCTTTCCGGCCCAGGCGACAGCCGTATCCGAAGCGTAGACGCATACGCCCGTCTGACCGAAAGAGCGCAGTATTGAATCCAGCTCGGAGATGGCTTGATCCATAATCGTGGAACCGGGCGGGGCCTTGTCGTATTGCTGGGCCATCGATCTAGAAACGTCGAGCACCACTGCGACCTCCAGGACCGGCTCGGCCATCCCAGGTATGACGAGGTCTGGGTAAAGCTCGGACCGACGACTCGGCCGCAGACGAGATGCCTCCCAGTTTCCCTGCACATAAGCAACCGCACGAGCAACCGCACTCCGAAGCAGTGTCCTCCAGTCGCTCTTGGCCTTGAGGGTTTTTTCTGCCCATGTGAGAAGGTCCGAGGAAGGATCGTCCCCCGCCCTGGTCACCCTGTGCCTGATGATTTTTTTGGCGACCTCCTGACGAAGGTTCCTCTCCTCGGTTCGGCTGGGGCCGCGGTTGTCCGGCTCATCCTCCCACGGCTGTGATGGTCCGCCGCCGCCGGGAACATAGATGATGACGGGTTCGCCTTTGCCGTCGTCTTGGCCCTCGTCTTGGCCATCGTCTTGGTCTTCGTCTTCGTCTCCGTCTTCGACCTCCCCGCCTTTTTTACCCTTCTCGCCCTTCTCGCCCTTCTCGCCCTTCGTTGGTTTTCTATCCTCTTCCTCGTCATCGTCCTCGTCATCCTTTATGACGGGATCGCCCTTATCGCCTTTGGGACCATCACCACCACCACCACGACCGCCGACCTGAACCGAGATGCGAATCTTTTTGGGCTTGTCCTTCTCATCATCGTCCGAATCGTCTGAGTTTCGGTAAAACGACGGGTTGAGAACTCGAATGCCCATGCCGTGCCTTCCTGACTTACCCATCACTTCACCCCGGTTCCCTTGTGGATTACGGTTATCGCACTGAAGCTATCATACTCTTCCTGTGACATCGTCTGATTTATGAATACTTCGTATGACTTCTTGTCCACGGGGATCCCAGATTGAACGGTCTTGTAAATGATCGCCCGCTCCATGAGTTCATGATAGTATGCGATCAGATCGGCCTTGCGAGAACAGCCGATACTTTTGTGGTTGAGACCATCGAATCCGTTCTTCTTGAGCCACTCGAACAGGATGTTGTCGTTGTGAATCTCACAGTCGGCCGCAATGTTCCACAACGTCGCTGCCCACTTTGGAATCCCGGCTTTATCTGCGATCCTGTGGTGATCAAGCAGCAGGTGCCAGATCTCGTGTTCAACGACGGCAGAGAGAAGCTCAATACTGGACTTCATGACGAACACTGGGTTGAAGTACAGCCGCCAGCTTGAATCCACTCCAGCAGTCAGAAGAGACTCATGGTACCTCGGAATGAGCCGCAATCTCATCACTGCCGGAGCCAGGTATGGACGTCCATGAATATCCTTTCCATCCTTGTCCTTGGTTTTCTGCACCCTGGTCAGATAAACCTGGGCGGCTCCCATCTTCTTCAGAGACAGACGAGCAAGCTCGTCTGCTTCCTCTTCGGTCTGAGGCATGTCCGGAACGCCTTGGAGCACCTTCGCGTGTAACTTCACGGCTTTTTCCCCGTTGCTATTCTGACGCGGCTCTTCCTCATTTTATCACGTTCTACTTGTATTGGATCGAGAATCTTCGCATCCACCAGAAGCGGGTAAAATAGCTCGAATTCTGACTCTGGTGGAGAAAGGCTGTTTCTTCCTGCTGGCGGAGCGAGTCCCTCCGGGATCGGTCTGATGACCTTTCCTTTCGCGTCCTTCTTCTCCTTGGCAAGCGCCATAAGCTCATGAATCCACGGTTTGAGCAAGTGCTGAGTTGTGTCGTCATGCCTGATCTGGTGGCCCATGAAATACCATGCGGCATTCCACCGCTGCAGTGTTGGCTTGGACTCGACTGCCGAGATCACAGAGCCAAGCACGCGCCACAAAAGATCGGTCCGGCCTTCTTCCGGCACCCACGATGTCGGATCGTTCAGTATGTCCTCGGGACTTGGAAGGTTGCGCTCCGCGAGAAACACCTTGAGTAGCGAAGAAATCGCGGTACCGACACTGCCGGCGAGAAGAATTTCCTCGACCTCTTCCGATACACCGCACGTCCTGGCTGCACCAAGTACATCGGTAGCCATGTGCCAGGATCTCGGGCTCGGCCAGGCGCGTCCGGTCTGATCTGCGGTGTCGCCTTCGGGGTACTTGAAGAGCGAGCTTTGACCGGTATTCTTTACGAATGCCGCAATGTCGGTTTTTGCCGAAAAGGCTTCCTTGGATTCGCGCCAGTTATCCGGCAGAGACTGGAGCTTTGGTTTTGGCCAACCCAGGATGAGCCCAAGTCCGTAGGTTAGGACATCCGGCTGCACCCAATCGATGTGCAGCATCCGGTTTGCTGCAGGTGGTGGCAGGTCCATCGCACGGGCGCCCTGATTGCTGGGGTTGGCTGCGCAAACGACATGAACCGCGTGGCCTCTGTATCTGGTCGGATTGCCTTGGTCGTCGATGGCGGGGTCAAAGTTGCAGTCGCCCGCGATCTTGTCTTTGACGACTCGCAGCATCGCGGCGTGGACGATCGGCATCATGGACGAAAATTCATCCAGGAAGAGCACTGACTGCAGGCCGTCCAGCGACCTCTGACGAATCTTGGCTGCCCAGATGGGAGGGATCAGTTCTCCCTGCATCGTCATCATGCCGCCGATGTCGGCCGGATCCTTCGTGGAGCCGATGACCGTGAAGACCTCTGCGTCCATCGTCTCGCCGAGAGCCTCCAGCCAGCTCGTCTTGCCGATACCGGGTGCTCCCCACAAGATTGTCGGGATACCCGCCTGAACGGCAATCGCAGCCGCCTGCTGGTTCAACTGCGACAGGCTCGAAGCTCCAGGATTCGCCAAGATT
>Ga0315287_10008464_pt1 | contig 10394 bp, 9 predicted proteins | sample YL17G11_0_MG_FD_205037 | JGI IMG/M metagenome (GOLD analysis project Ga0315287, IMG submission 205037) | Sediment microbial communities from Yellowstone Lake, YNP, Wyoming, USA - YL17G11_0 | ecosystem: Environmental > Aquatic > Freshwater > Lake > Sediment | place: USA: Wyoming | collected...
GCGTGTTCACGAGCGCCGGCGACTCGCCGGCGGCGCCGCCGGCCACCTCCGCGGTGCGGGCGACGAACTCGGCGATCGTGGACGCCCCCGCTGCGCGCATCCGCTCCTCGAGCCGCACCAGGTAGTGCGACAGCCGCATGTACCCGCCTGCCCTCAGCAGATCGGTGCAGGTCGTGACCGGGACGAGGCCGGCAGCGACGGCGTCGGCGACGTTGTGCGCGTCGATGCCGGCCGAGAACGAGATCGGCAGGGCATCGCCGAACACCTCGCGCCACCGTTCGACCAGGGCCGCGTGCACGGCGTGCAGCGGCTGCCCGGACAGATACTGCACGGGCTCCTTCAGGAAGCCGCCGCGGTTCAGCACCTCGAGCGTGTTGCCGCACTTGATCCCGACATCGACCCCTGCCCGCCGCGCGACCCCCTGCAGGCGGCGGATCATGCCGACGGCCTCCTCGAAGCCGAGGGCGCGCTCGTAACAGTCAGGGTTGACCTCGATGTCGCGGTACCCGAGCCGGTCGTGCAGGAGTGCCTCGACGCGTTCGCGGCCCAGCATCGGCGGGTTGAGCTTGATCACCGTATGGAAACCGAGCTCGCCGATCAGGTACTCGCCGATGCGCTCGATCTCGTCGGCCGGCGTGCCGTGAAAGGTCGAGAGCGTGACGCTGGTCGAGATGCACGTGCGGAACGGGAGGTCGCGCAGCGAGGCGAAGGCGCGCGGAATCTCCGCACGCAGTTCGTCGACCAGGGCGCCGGCCTGCCGGATGCCCTCGAGCCAGCGCGCCATCGGCGCGCGTTGCAGCCCCGCCAGGTCGTACCCCACGCTCACGTCGAAGACGAACCCGCTCGGGCCCGGGCCGCGATCCAGGACGTTCCAGGCCTCGAGGCACTCGACGAGCATCGACCCTTTCACGTACTCGCGCAGCGAGTCGGCGAGGCGCAGTTCCTGCGACCACTCGGTGTTGTAGCCGATGGTCGCCATGTCGATGCACGGCCGCGAGATCGTCAACGCGTCGTCGATCTGGACCGTCTTGAGCTCGAGGATGCGGGAGCCCGCGAGCCAGCAGAGGGCGAGGTTCTGCGCGAGCTGCGTGTGGGGGCCGGCGGCCGGGCCAATCGGGTTCGCGGCCCGCGTCCCGGCGCACGCCACCGACAGGTCGAGGCCGGCGTGCGGCGCGGCCATCGCGCCCGCGCCCCGGTAGAACTTGCGGGCCGGCAGATCGAAGATGGCGCGCGTGCGGTCGAACTCGACCCGGGCGCGCCGCAGCAGCACCGGGAACGGCACCGGTGCGAACTCAGCCACGCATGCGCCTCCAGAGCGCGGCGGCTACCTGCCGGGCCCGGCAGGAGACGGCCTCGAGACTGATGTGGGTCGGCACGCCGTCGCGGCAGACCCAGCGCCCCGCGGCCATGACCGCCGTCAGCAGCCCCTGGTGCACGCCGCCGAGCAGGTGGCCAGACAGGTTCTCCGGCGTCAGCGGCGTGGGCGGGACGTAGTCGCAGACGACGAGGTCGGCCGCCGATCCGGGCGCGAGCGTCCCGAACGGGATGCCGAACAGGCTCGACGCCAGGCGCTGGCCGCCGTCGAGCAGCGGCAGCACGGGGTGCGCACGCCGCAGGCCGAGCCGTTCCCGGAGACGGAAGTGCGCGAATCGCGCCTCCGCAATCATGTCGGCCGGCCACCCGTCGGTGCCAAGCGCCGCGCGCGCGCCGAACCGTTCGACGCGGGCGTGGCCCACGCCGTTGTTCATGTTCGATCGCGGGTTGTGCACGAGCCACGCGCCGGCGTCCGCCACGCGCGCCAATTCTGCCGTCGTCAGATGCACGCCGTGCGCGAGCACGGCGTGGTCGTTCAGCAGCCCGTGACGCGCCAGGCGATCGACGATCCCGCAGCCGTGCGCGGCCTTCGTCCGCCGCACATCGTCCAGCGCTTCCGCCACGTGGATGTGGAGGCCCGAGCGGTGATAGCGAACCAGGTCGGCCAGGGCCGCGAGGCTCGAGTCCCGCAGTGTGAACGAGGCGTGGGCGCCCACCAGCCCCCTGACGTGGGGTTCGTCGCGCGTCGCGGAGAGAAAGCGGTCGTTCTCGGCGAGGCCGGCATCCCGCCGGCGCAGTCCGCCGCGATCCGTCACCTCGTAGCAGAGGACGCCGCGCACGCCGACCACGCCGAACGCCTCGCGGATGATGTCGAGCGATCCGGGGATCGCGTTGGGCGACGCATGGTGGTCGACCAGCGTCGTGGTGCCGCACCGCACCGCGTCCACCGCGCCCATCATCGCGCTGTAGTAAATCGCTTCCTCGTCCAGCGACTCATCCAGCGTCCACCACACCTTGCGGAGCATGTCCGGGAACGACGTCGGCGCCGACGGCGGGCCGGCCATGCCGCGGGCAAGCGCCGAGTACATGTGCGTGTGCGCGCAGACCAGGCCGGGCAGCACCAGCTTGCCGCCGCACTCTTCCACCGCTTCCCGGGCCTTCGGCCGCAGGTGCGCGCCGCGGCCGACGATGGTGTCGCCGTCGATGCGGAGGTCGGCCCGTTCGAGGCCTGGCGGATCGAGCCGGACGAGCGTGGCGCCCCTGATCAGCATGGCCTCACCTCTGGAGCACGGCGTCCACCGCGTCGAGATCCGGACGGACGTCGTGCGGCTGGCCGGCCGCCAGCGTCGCCGCCCTGATGTCCTTGAGCCCGTTGCCGGTGATGACCGCCAGCACCGTGGCGTCGCGGGGCACGAGCCCGCGCGCGACGGCCGCGCGCAGGCCGGCCACGCCGGTGACGCCCGCGGGTTCGCCGAAGACCGCGCCCAGGCGCGCCGTCTGCCGCATGGCCTCCAGGATGTCGTCGTCTTCCACGGCGATCATCGATCCCCGCGAGGCGCGGACCCAGGCGAGGGCGCGCCGCCAGTTGCGCGGCGTGCCGACGGCGATGCTGTCCGCGATCGTGTCCGAGCCGGACGGCACCACGTCGGTGTTCGCGTCGAACGCCGTCACGATCGGGCTGGCGCCCCGGGCCTGGACGCCCAGGAGGCGCGGCAGCGTGGTCGCCAGGCCCAGGCGCTTGAACTCGTGGAGGCCCTTGGCAATGCCGCCGATGGTGCAGCCGTCGCCCACGGAGACGGCCACCCAGTCGGGCAGCGCGCCATCGAGGTGGCGCGCCGTCGTGAACTGTTCCGCAATTTCGAGCCCCGCCGTCTTCTTGCCTTCCACCAGAAACGGGTTCGTGCCGCTGTTCCGGTTGTACCATCGGAACCGCTCGCAGGAGTCCCGGCACAGATCGAACGCCTGCTCGTAGGTGCCCCGCACGCGGAACACAGTGGCGCCGAACATGAGCAGTTGCGCGATCTTCGGTTCGGGCGCGCGTTCGGGGACGAAGATGTAGGCCGGCAGGCCGACCGAGGCCGCCATCCCCGCCAGCGATGAGGCGGCGTTGCCCGTGGACGCGCACGCGATCGCGTCGTAGCCGAACTCGAGCGCTTTCATCACGCCGACGAAGCTCGCGCGGTCCTTGAAGGACCCGGTCGGGTTCCGGCCCTCATCTTTCAGGAACAGGCGCCGCACGCCGATCGCCTCGGCGAGGCGCGGGGCCTCAGAGATCGGCGTCCAGCCGACCTGGAGCGCGGGACGGCGGAGGCGTGCCGGCACGGGGAGGAGTTCGCGATAGCGCCAGATCGACGCCTCGCGGGAGGCCAGGGCGTCGAGCGTGAGCGCGGGCCTGATGGCGTCGTAGTCGTAGCGCACGTCGAGGATGCCCGCGGGGCCGCACACGCGGCACGTCTGATGATCGCCCGGAGGAGACGATCGGCCGCACGCGATGCAGACCAGTTCGGTGACCATACGCACCGTGAACAGTACCGACGCGCGGAGTGCGTGGTCAATCACCGTCCGATGGGGGGACTCGATCGCGGGCGACGGGGTCAGACTCGATCAGGGGCGACGGGGCAGATGCAGCCTGGTCGGGCACGTGGGGTCAGACTCGACAGACACATGGGGTCAGACTCGACTTCCCGGCGTCAGCTCAGAAGTCGACTCTGACCCCACGTGAGAGCACCTCGCCGTTCGCGTCTTGTTCCGAATCCGAGTATCCTCACGCCTACGGTGTTGAACACTCATGCCCACGGGTCCACGGATCCCGCAATGGGAGCCGTGGGACTGCCCTTAACAAGCGCGACCGTCATGTCCTTCACGGTCTACGGCGTTGGCTTGGCCATGCTCTGGACGTTCGTGATTGGCGTTCTTACGTGGGTGAACATCAGCGCGGGCAGGCACGACGGACTTGAGGGGGCACGCGTCGAAGCGAGAGCGCTTTTCAATGACTATCTGCTATACATGCAGCCCGCCTACATGACGCGGGAATTCCACGAGATCGGACGACACCGGCAACACATCACCAGCCTCAAGCCTCGCCGTCCGGAAAATGCTCCGGATTCCTGGGAATCGGCCGCCCTGAATGCGTTTGTGGCCGGGGCGGAGGAACAGAGTTCCGTCGAGGCGGCGGCCGGCGGACTGATCCTGCGTTACATGGCTCCGGTGACGATAGAGCACCAGTGTCTCCAATGTCATGGGGACCAAGGCTACAAACTGGGAGACAGGGTCGGTGGGATTGCCGTAGAGCTCCCGTTGCAGGCGACGTTGGATGCGGCTCGCGGGCGTGAGGTGGCCACGGTCTTCGGCTACGGTCTCCTGTGGTTCATGGGCTTGTGCGGCCTGGGATTGAGCGTGAGAAGCGACAGGCGCCGCATCGCCACGGCCGGGCGGGCGGCGGAGGCGCTGCGGGAGAGCGAAGAACGCTATCGCGCGCTCGTTGAGAAATCATCGGAGGCGCATTTCATCATCGATGAGACCGGCCACCATGTCGACTGCAACCATGCGGCATTGAATATGGTGGGAATCATCACCAGAGAGCAACTGTTCCAGTTGACTGCTGCCGACCTGTCGCCGGAACGGCAGCCGGATGGAAGTCTTTCCAGTGAACGTGCCAACGTGATGATTGAACTGGCGTTGGCACGTGGCGTCCACCATTTCGAATGGATGCATCGCAAAGTGGATGGTGAGGCATTTCCCGTCGAGGTCTCGATCACGGCCATCCCTCATCATGGCAGGACGCTGCTGCACTCAATCTGGCGCGACATCACCGACCGCAAGCGGGCGGAACAGGAGAAGGCCAAGCTCGAAGCCCAGCTCCAGCAGGCGCAGAAGATGGAATCCGTGGGCAGGCTGGCGGGCGGCGTGGCGCACGACTTCAACAACATGCTGGGGGTCATCCTCGGCTATGCGGAGATGGCCATGGAACAGGTGGATGCCACCCAGCCGACGCATGCCGCTCTGACGGAGATCCACAAAGCGGCGACCCGCTCGGCCGGTCTGACTCGCCAGTTGCTCGCCTTTGCCCGCAAGCAGACCATCGCGACGAAGGTGCTGGATCTCAACGGCACGGTGGAGGGCATGCTGACGCTGCTGCGGCGGCTGATCGGCGAGGACATTGACCTCCAGTGGCAGCCAGCGGCGGATCTCTGGCTCGTCAAGGTGGACCCGTCCCAGGTCGACCAGATCCTGACCAATCTGCTGGTCAACGCCCGGGACGCCATCACCGGCGTCGGCAAGATCACCGTCGAGGCGGAAAACGCCACCCTCGATCAGGCGTATTGTGCCGACCACGTGGGCTTTCGCCCCGGAGACTACGTGCGGCTGGCCGTCAGCGACGACGGCGGCGGCATGGGTCCAGAGATGCTGGCCCAGATCTTCGAACCCTTTTTCACGGCGAAGGCATTCGGCCAAGGCACCGGCCTGGGGCTCGCCACGGTCTACGGCATCGTCAAGCAGAACCACGGGTTCATCACTGCCTGCAGCGAGCTTGAACGCGGCACGACGGTCACCATCTATCTGCCCCGGCACGTGGACAACGCCACGCAGGTGCAGACGGATGTGTCGCGGGATCCTGCGAAGCGTGGACACGAGACCATCCTGCTGGTCGAGGACGAGCCCGCGATTCTGACCCTGACGACGAAGATGCTCGAACGGCAGGGCTACACCGTGCTGGCCGCATGCACACCGGGCGAAGCGATGCGCCTGGCCCGGGCGTACGACGGCAAGATCCACCTGCTGATGACGGACGTGGTAATGCCAGAGATGAACGGTCGGGCCCTGGCCGAGAACGTGCTGGTCCTGTATCCGGGCGTGAAACGCCTGTTCATGTCGGGCTACACGGCCAACGTCATCGCCCACGATGGCCACCTGGAGGACGGTGTACATTTCGTCCAGAAGCCGTTCTCGATCAAGGACCTTGTCGCGAAGGTCCGCGAGGCGCTGGATGGGAAAGAGGGACGAGTCTCGTGACGGCGCGTCCGCCACCTCGCCGCTCGCGCCGGGCGTCACGACTCCGCCCCGCGGCTCAGGCGTCGTCGAGCGCTGGCCAGGGCTGTCTCCAGTGGCCGGCCCAGATCCTGATCCTCCTTGAGTTCCGCGAAGCCGGCGAGCCAGACCCGGATGCGCTTCACATCCAGGTGGTCGAATTGGCGCACGACGATGCCTTCGACATCCGCCACGTCTCTGGGGCGGCCCGCCACGAGCTTGTGGACGATCAAGTCCTCTGCCGAGCAGGTTCGAATCGTGCACCCAGGCTCCACGTCCCAGGTTGTCGAGCGGTCCACCGACTCGATCTCGAATCCCGTACTGCCCAGCGCCAGGTCGAGCGGCACCCCATTCCCGGCTTGAACCAGAAGGACCCGGTACGTCAACGCAAACGCCCGCGCGTCGGCTCGCCGTCCAGGGAATCGCGCGAGAACCGCGTCCACGAAACGTTCCTCAGCGCCAAGGTCGACCAGCACCGTGAGGTCGACATCCTGAGTCAGTCGGGGTTCTCCCCATCGCTGGACAGCCAGTCCGCCGATGACGCAGCAGCGCCATTCGCCGTGGTGCATCCAGTCCAGGACTTCACGGGCGGCGGCAATCAGGGAGGTCACCGGGCCCTCGATTGGCGCAGGCGCCATAGCCCGAATACGCGCTGTTGCTCGACCAGTTCGGCGCCGAAGTCGTCGTGGTCGGGCGGACGCCACAGCCGAAAGAGATCCAGCGTGGCGCGTCTGGCTTGTTCGTCCGTCAGGCGTGCGAGCTCCTCGATGCGCTGGTCCTCGAGCGCCGGCCCGGCCAGGCGCCACGTGTCCACGAACCGCCCGATGTCCCGCCTGGTCGCGTCGTCCATTCGATGTCCCGCTCGCCTCCAACGGCCGGTCGCACGGCGCGTCGCTCACCGTGTCTCTAACCCCGGGTAGCGCGGCAGCTCGCCGGTGATGCACCGGGCCAGCACCCGCGCCTGAATCTCGAGGATCTGACGGTAGTCTACACGGTATCCGAAGAGCGGATGTGTCACGAGGGCGGCCATCGACGCCAGCCGATCTTCTTCCCCTCCGCGTGGCTGAGCGGCTGGAAGACGATCGGCCGTTCCACGATCGTGTGCCCGGCCAGGAGCAGCCTGGCCGTGATCTCCGGTTCGATGTCGAACCGGTCGAGCACGGCGGTGACCGTGGCAGCCTCGTTGTACACCGGGACGAGAATCGAGAGCCGTTCCTGGATGGCCATGCGCCAACCCCAGTGTAGCGCAGGGGCACACGCGGCCGGCGGTCTCCTTCTCGTCCGGGCGAAGCGGCCGGCCGGTGATACACTCCGGCCCATTCAAGGGGGATGACGATGGGACGTCGGCTCGTGAGCGCGTGCGGTGGCATTGCCGTGGCTCTGGCGATCGCGTCGATGCCGAGGCTGGGCCAGCTGGATCCGACGGGGCAGCGGGCGTTGGCGATCATCGCGCTGGGCGTGGTGTGGTGGGCGACCAACGTCCTCAACGCCGGCATCACCGCCATCATGGTGCTCGGTCTCATGCTCGCGGCCGGGGTGCCCGGCACTGTCGCGCTCAGCGGCTTTGCGGCGTCGGGCTTCTGGATTCTGGTGTCGGTCCTGTTCTTCGGCCACGCCATGGACAAGACGGGCCTGGCCCGCCGCGTGGCGTACCGCATTCTGCTCGTGTGCCGTCCCACCTATCCCGGCATCCTCGGGGCGTTCCTGCTGATCGGGTTCGTCCTGACATTGGGCATTCCGTCGATGACCGTGCGCACCGCGATCCTGGTGCCGATCGCGTGGGCGCTCGTCCAGGCGATCGGGCTCGAACGGCCCGGGCGCGGGTCCGCGCTGATCGTGCTCAGCACTTTCGAAATGGCCGTGCTGCCCGGTTGCGCGCTGCTGACGGGCGCGCTCTGGGGGCCGTATCTTGCGGGCCTCTTCGCGAATCAGCAGCTGCCGCTCGACTGGATGGACTACGCGCGGGTGATGTTCGTGCCGACGCTGGTGTGGTGTGTGCTGGTGCTCGTCGGCAACATGCTCGTGCTGCGGCCGAAGGGCGGTCTGGGTGTCACGCGCGATATCGTGTCGGCCGAACTGCGCGCCCTCGGCACGATGCGCCGCGAGGAAGGCGTGACGCTGGCGATTGTCGGACTCTCGATCGCGGCATGGGCGAGCCAGCCGTGGCACGCCGTCCCGCCCGAGGCCATCGGCATGCTGGCGCTGACGGCACTCTTCGCCGGCGGGGTGCTGCAGCCGGCCGACATCGGCACCGGGATTCCGTGGCACCTTGCGCTGTTTGTCGGCGGCATGCTGAGCCTCAGCTCGGTGATGACCACCTGCAAGATCAGCGCGTGGCTCGCGGGGTTCATCGTGCCGCTGGTGCAACCCGCTGCGGGACACCCGTGGGCGCTGGTCACCGTGCTCGGCCTGGCGGTGATGGCGATGCGCTTCATCGACCCGGTCGGGTTCATCACCATCGCCGCGTTCTTCCTCGCGCTGGCCGGGATCGCGCCGGGGTGGGGCGTGCCGCCGATCGTGCTCGCGGGGATCATCGTGCTGCCGCTGCACGTGTTCTGGTTCAACTACCAGAACATCTGGATCGTGATGACGGAAGGGATGACCCAGAAGCAGGCCTACACCGACCGCGACCGGCAGCGCCTCGGCACCGTCTACGCCGTGGCGACGGTGCTGGCGCTGTGGATCGCGGTCGGCTGGTGGAAACTCATCGGGGCGGTCTGACACCGTCCCCGTGAGGCTACTTCTTTCCGGCGTCGAGGCCGTAGGCGACCTCAGACGCCCCTGGGACGATCGCGTCGGCGCGCCCGGCCGTCGGCGCCGGAATGGCGTGGTGGATCGGCTTCAGGCTCCGCAGGTACGTGACCACGGCGTGCAGATCCTCGTCGGACCAGTTCGAGGTGCCGGGCCACGGCATCGCGTGGGGAGGGGCCCCGCGCCCGTCCGTAAAGACTCCGCTGCGCAGCACGCGCTTCACGTCGTCGGGCGATTTCGCACCCAGGCCCGTGTCTTTGTCGGGCGTCAGGTTGCGCGACACGACGGTGCCGTGCGTGCTCGTGACGAACGTCATGCCGCCGGCCACGTAGTAGGCCGGGTCGGGGCCCTGCGAGCCCTGCGTCGTGTGACAACCGCCGCAATCGGAAGTCATCACCAGGTAGCGGCCGCGCTCGGCGATGGCCTGTTGGGCGGGATCGCTGATCCCGCTGACCGGCGGCGGCGCGCTGCCCGCCTGCTGGATGAACTCCTCCGGCGGCAACTGCATGAGCGGCGGAGTGAAGTAGAGGAACGCGACGAACCCGGCCGCCGCGAGGACGACCACGACCGCGAGAGCCCATTTGAGGATGCGCTTCATGGTGGTCACCTCACTGCTGCGCGGGGCGTGCGGCGCCACCTGAACCGGCCGAGCCCGCGTTGCCCGCGAACACGACGATGGGGAAGTCGGTGCCGCCGATGAGCATCTGAAACTTCGCGGACAGATACGCGAAGAAGCCCGGACGCGCCGGCGGGGGAACCTGGTTCTTCACGGGGGGAAGCGTTCGGAGAAACGCGACCACGGCGTTCAGGTCCGTCGGCGTCAGATGGGCGTAGGACGGCCAGCCCATGGGGAACGGCAGCATGCGCGAGCCGTCGCGCTTGATGCCGTGCGTGATCGCGCGCTTGAGATCCTCGTCCGAGACGCGGCCCAGGCCCGTCTCGTTGTCAGACGTGAGGTTGGCCGTGACGAAGTCCCCATAGACGGCGATGCGGAATTTCATGCCGCCGGCGAATTTCATGCCCGGCAGCACGTGATCCTCGGCGTCGACCGGCGAATGGCAGTGCGAGCAAAGGAGCGTGTGCGTGAGCGCCCGTCCCCGGGCGATCGGGTCCTCGGCTGCGGCCTTCTCCTGCCGAGCGTAGAGCGCCCGCACCCCGGCCGCGTCCATCTGCCAGACCGGCTTGCGGGCCAGCGACACGATGTAGTTCGCGACGTGCCACAGGTCCTGGTCGGTCGCGGTGTCGCCGAAGGCCGGCATCGGCGTGCCGTTGATGCCGCTCGTCAGGCGACGGTGGATGTC